>JAANMX010001967.1_pt1 | contig 21766 bp, 14 predicted proteins | sample 7279681 | NCBI WGS metagenome assembly JAANMX01 (sample SAMN14094542, study PRJNA606508) | bioreactor metagenome | isolation source: A lab-scale SPAN reactor treating ammonium-rich wastewater day 351 | place: Ireland: Galway | collected 2018-01-01
CACTCTTCTTCTCTGGTTGCATCATCATGTCTCCCCTCCGTGACCAAAATACGAGACCGCATCGGGTGGCCGGATCTGCGTGAGCGCGCCGGTGTAGTGGCGGAGGTCGCGCGGCTCGTAGGGATGTTTCGCGATCTCGCCCTCCCGGATGTCGATGCCGAGGCCCGGGGCATCCGGGATGAGCATGTGGCCGTTCTCGAGGCGCGCGGCCTCGTTGCTGACCTCGCGGCGGTGCGGCACGTCGGAGGACATCGTTTCCAGAAGGAAGAAATTGGGCGTGCAGGCGGCGAGTTGCAGGGTCGCGGCGTTGGCGACGGGTCCGGAGGGGTTGTGGGGGCAGACGGGGATGTGGTGGGCCTCGGCCATCGCGGCGATCTTCCGGACCTCGCCGATGCCGCCGGCGTGGCTCACGTCCGGCTGGATGTAATCGGCGCACCCGAGCCGGAGGTAGTTGCGGTAGTCCCAGCGGCTGTAGAGGCGCTCGCCCCCGGCGATCGGCACCTTCACCCGGCGTTTGATCTCGGCCAGCGCCTCCGGGTTGTCGGGGGGGATCGGTTCCTCGAACCAGGTGATATCGAAGTCCTCCAGCGCGTGGGCGATGCGGACTGCGGTCGGCACGTTGAAGCGACCGTGGCCCTCGATGAGGATGTCCACCTCGGGGCCCGCGGCCGAGACCACGGCGGCGATGCATTCCAGCGCCCCGCGCAGCTCGCGCTTGCCGATGTCCCTGTACGCGCTGCCAAAGGGATCCCACTTCAGCCCGCGGAACCCTTGCGCCACGGCGGCCCTGGCTTTCGCCGCGAATTCGTCGGGCGTCACGGCCGGCGCGAACCATCCGTTGGCGTAGCAGGGCACGCGGTCGCGCACCCGGCCCCCGAGCAACTGCCACACCGGGACCCCGAGCGCCTTGCCCTTGATGTCCCAGAGGGCCATCTCGACCCCGGCCAGCGCGCTCATCAGGACGGGGCCGCCCCGCCAGTACGCATCGCGATACGCGTCGTGCCAGAAGGCCTCGATGTCGTGCGGATCGCGGCCCACGAGATAGCGTCCCAATTCGTGGCAGGCCTGCGCCACGGTCTGCTCGCGCATCTCCAGCGTCGCCTCGCCAACGCCGTGGAAGCCTCCGTCGGTGTCGACCCTGACGAAAACCCAGTTCGTCCGGTACGCTTGGCAGAGGAAGGTCTGGATGCCGGTGACTTTCATGGGAGATTATTGAACCACGGATAAACACGGATGGACACCGATGGCGCAGAGGGATTGGCGTTTATTCGTGTCCATGCGTGGCCGAGGTTGGACCCGTCCCGCCTCGCGGCCAACTGGCAAATTGCGTCAGTGATTTGCGAAACTGCGACATCCCGGTCCGCGTGGGCGGACAGGAGTGTCCGCCCTGCGATATGGCTATTGCGGGGGTCTTTGGCGGGTGGCAAAATCGGTGGGATGTCTTCGAAAATGCGTCGTGGTCAAGGGGCGTCCGGCGTGGGTGGGGGCCGGAGGCCCTCGGTGGCGGTGTGCATCGACACGCGGGACGGGCCGGGGCGGGAGCGGCTGCTGGGGGTGTATCGGTTTGCGGTGGAGCGGGGATGGCGGATGTATCTTTTGCGGGGGGAGGACCGGGCGGTATTGGCGAGGCTGCGGCGGCTCCAGCTGGACGGGGCGATCGTGTACGACAAGCCGGCCTCGATCCACCGGGTGCTGCTGGCGCGGGGCGTGCCGTGCGTGGAGACGGGGGCGAGGAATCTGGGGATCGATGATGCGGCGGTCTTCGTGGATGACGACGCGTTGGCCAAGCTGGCGGTGAGGCATCTGTCGGGGCTGGGGCTGGCTGGGCTGGCGTATTGCGGGCTGGGTCGCCGTTGGCCCTCGGCGAGGCGCGCGGAGCACTTCTGCAAGCACGCCGGGACCGCCGGCTATCTGGCGAGCATTTTTGAGGAGTCGGTGCCGGAGGGCGAGGCGGATCTGGATCGGCTGACGCAGTGGCTGCGGAAGTTGCCGAAGCCCGTGGGGGTGCTCGCCTACGACGACAAGATGGCGGAGCGGGTGCTGGCGGCCTGCGCTTGGGGGGGCATTTCGGTGCCGGGGGAGGTGGCGGTGGTGGGCATCGGCAATGACGAGCTGATGTGCCAGTTGGCGCACCCGGCGCTATCGAGCGTGGCGTTGCCGACGGCGGAGATCGGGCGCCGGGCCGCCGAGCTGCTGGATCGTCGGCTGCGGGGAAGGGGCCGATGGCGGATGAGGGAGGCGCTGGCGCCGCGCGAGGTGATCGCGCGGGCCTCGACGGACCGTTTCCCCACGGTGGACCCGGTGGTCTCCTCGGCCATCGAGGTTATCGTGGGGCGGGACTCTGGTCCCCTGGGAACCGATCAGGTGGCCGAGGCGATCGGCGTGTCGCGGCGGACGCTGGAGCGCCGATTCCGCGAGGTCATGCGGCAGACGGTGCATGACTTTCTGGTGGGGCGGCGCATGCGCCGCGCGGCCGAACTGCTGCGGTTGCACCCGAGCCCGCTTTCCGATATCGCGTCCCGGTGCGGCTACGGGGCGCTGTCGGCATTCATCCGCGCGTTTCGGGCGGCCATGGGCTGTCACCCGCGGGAGTATCGGGAACGGTATCGGTGAAGTCAGGCGTTCTTCCGCTGGCTGCGGTGGGCCAGGCGGAGATGCTGGGCGGGGGCCGCCGGGCGGCGGGCGACGGTCTGTCGGCGACGGCGCATCGCGGCCTGCGCCATCTGGGCATCGCCGGCCGTGACCTCCCGGGTCCCGAGGGAGGAGGCGCATCCGGTGCAGAGGTAGTCGTAGATCTCCTTGTCTGGAAGGACGAGGAGGAGGCGCTCGCGGACCTCGCGGGGCCCGCCGCATTTGGGGCAGTACAATTGCGCGGCGCGGAGGTGCTCGAATTGCTGCATGGCGATCATCCTCCCCGCTCGACCCGCTCGAAGCAATCCAGGATCGAGCGGAGGACCTGGAACGGTTTTCTTGCGGCGTCGATGGGAACGACCCGGTCCCGGTAGTGATCGAGCACGGGCTTGGTCTCCTCGTCGAAAATGCGGAACCGGCGCTGGATGATCTCGTCGTTGATATCGTCGAGGCGGTTCTCGTGGAGGGAGCGCTGGCGGATGCGGTCGGCGAGTTTTCTCCGGTCGGGGCAGTCGAGGTGGCAGACCAGGAGGATGTCGGCCTCGGATTCCATGAGTTGGGCCTGGTGGACGTTGCGGGGGATGCCGTCGAGGACGAGGAGGTGCTCGGCGGGGCGGAGTTCGCCCATGATGGCGAGGTTGCGGAGGTGCTGGTGCCAGAGGCGGATGGTGAGGCCGTCGGGGACGAGCTGGCCCTTGGAGGAATAGGCGATGAACTCGCGGCCGAGTTCGGATCGGGGATCGAGGGAACGGAAGACCTCGCCGCAGGCGACGTGGAAGAAACCGGGGACGTGGCCCAGGATTCTGCCGACGGTGCCCTTGCCGGCGCCGGGGGAGCCGATCAGAAGTATGGATTTATATCGCGTCACCAGCGCTAATGTTTGGCGCGTCTATACGCTTGCGCAAGCAGGGAGATGGGGTGGACGACGGGGCGGTCGGGACGGGGGGAGGCGGCGATGCCGGTTTCCAGCTGGATGGTGCAGCCGGGGTTGGAGGTGACGACCGTCTCGGCGCCGGTGTTGTCGATGTGGCCCAGTTTGCGCTTCAGGAGTTTTCCGGACATCTCGGGCTGGGTGATGTTGTACACGCCGGCGCTGCCGCAGCACCAGGTGCTCTCGTTCAGCTCCACCAGATCCAGCCCGGGTATGGCGCGGAGGATCTCGCGGGGCTGCTGGGTGATCTTCTGGCCGTGGCAGAGGTGGCAGGCCTCGTGGTAGGTGACCTTGCCGGGGCCGCCGTTGCCGCAGCAGGTGGGCGGGGCGGCGGGCCTCTTGAAGCCGATCTCCACGAGGAACTCGTGGATGTCGCGGGCCTTCCGGTCCCATTCCTCGGCCCGGGCGCGGTATGTCGGGTCGTCGTGCAGTAGGTGGCCGTAGTGTTTGAGGTGGGAGCCGCAGCCGGCGGCGTTGATGATGATCGCGTCGAGGGTCTCCGGCCCGAAGGCGTCGATGTTGCGGCGGGCCAATTTCTTCGCCATCTCCCATTCCCCGTTGTGGCCGTGGAGCGAGCCGCAGCAGGCTTGGCCGCGGGGCGTGAAGACCTCGCATCCGTTTTCCAGCAGGACGTCGACGGTGTCGCGGTTGACGTGCGAGAAGACGAAATCGGCGACGCAGCCGGTGATCATGCCGACGCGGCGCCTGACCTCGGCCTTGGGGCGCTCGGTTTCCCGGATGAGGTCGAAGGAGAATTTGGCCTGGACCTTTGGGGTCAGCGGCTCCAGTTCGCGGAACCGCTTCGGGGCGAGGGCCATGAGGCCGAATTTCCGGACGGCCCATTGGAGGCCGGTGACCTGGTAGAGCCACATGAGGCGGCCGATGAGCCGGAGCAGGGGCGGGTGGCAGAAGGCCATCTCGATGAGGGACCATCGGATCAGGCGTCGGAAGGGGGCGTCGGAGACGCGGGTGCGCTCGACCTCGGCGCGGCCCATCTCGAACAGCTCGGCATAATTCACGCCCGCCGGGCAGGCGGTCATGCAGGCGAGGCAGCCGAGGCAGAAGGACATCTCTCTGGCGAACTCGCGCGAGACATCGAGGCGGCCGTCGGCGACCGCGCGCATCAGTGCGATGCGGCCGCGTGGGCTGGAGCGCTCCATGAGCGTGGCGTCGTAGGTGGGGCACGTCGGCAGGCACATGCCGCAGTGCATGCACTGCTGGAGGACCGAGTAATCGAGATCCTTGAGGTAGCTGGCGGGGGACGCTGTCATCGTGGGATTAAAACATCTTGCCGGGGTTGAGTATCCCGTTGGGGTCCATGGCCGCCTTGATGCGCTTGTGCAGGCCGATGCTGGCCTCGCCGAGCTGGCCGGGCAGGAACGGTCTCTTTGCGATGCCAACGCCGTGTTCGCCGGTGATCGTGCCACCCAGCCCGATGGCGTAGTCGAAGATCTCCTTCATGGCGGCCTCGACCTTCTCGATCTCTTCCTTGTTGCGCTCATTGGTGAGGAAGGTGGGGTGGAGGTTGCCGTCGCCCATGTGCCCGAAGGTGCCGATCTTCAGGCCGTATTTCTTGGAGATGCCCTGTATGAAGGCGACCATCTTGGCCAGTTCGCTGCGGGGGACGGTCGCATCCTCCAGGATGACGGTCGGGGCGATGCGGGCCAGCGCGGAGAAGGCGGTGCGCCGGGCGGCGGCCAGGGTGGCGGATTCGATGGCGTCGGCGGCGATGCGCACGTCGCGCGCGCCGTTCTTCTTCGCGATCTCGGCCATGGCCGCGGCCTCGTCCTCGACGACCGCGGGGTGCCCGTCGGTTTCCATCAACAGGATGGCCTCGGCGTCCCGAGGCAGCCCGATCTTCGCGTAGTCCTCGACGCAGTTGATCGTGACCGAATCCAGGAACTCCAGCGTGCAGGGGATGATCTTCGCCGCGATGATCGCGGAGATGGTCTCGGCGGCATCGGTCATCTTCCCGTAGGTGGCCAGCAGCGTCCGCTTGGCCTTCGGTTTCGGGATCAGGCGCAGCAGGACCTCCGTGATCACCCCCAGCGTGCCCTCGGAGCCGATGAAGAGATCCTTGATCGTGTAGCCCGCGACGTCCTTCACGCACTTGTTGCCCGTGTCCAGGACCGTGCCGTCCGCCAGCACGACCTTCAGTCCCATCACGTAGTTGCGGGTGATGCCGTACTTCAGGCCCCGCAGGCCGCCGGAGTTGTACGCGACGTTGCCGCCGATCGTGGAGATCTTCATCGAGCCGGGATCCGGCGGGTAGAACAGCCCCGCCTTGTCCGCGGCGTCGCTGATGGCCTGTGTCAGCGCCCCGCACTCCACCCGCATGGTCAGGTTGCGCGCGTCCACCTCCAGGATCCGGTTCATCTTCACCGCGCACAGCACGATCGAACCCGCCGATGGCACGCTCCCCCCGGAAAGCCCCGTCCCGGAGCCACGCGGCACCACCGCGATCTTCCGCTCGTTCGCCAGCCGCAGCACCGACGCCACCTGATCCGTCGATTCCACCATCGCCACGCACAGCGGGCGCTCGTTCAGCATCGCCGTCCCGTCGTACGCGTAGACCGCCAGTTCCTCCTCCTGGGTCAACACGTTCCCCTCGCCCACGATCCGCTTCAGTGCCTCTATCGCCATGGTGAACCTCTCTTGTGAAGGGGGCCATTTATGCGTGAGGTCGATCAAAAAGGCAAGTGCGGGAATGGGGTCTGTGGTCTGGCGGCCGTGGCGGCACCGCTGCGGAAAGCATAGCCGAACGCGCAAGCGTTTGGCGCGTGGGCCCTGGTGGCACGGGCCAAACGCCTTGGGGCGTTCGGCTACGGGAAATTTTGTCGTAGCCGGCGCGCATCCCCAGCGAATAAGACGATCCGCGATATCCTCGGTTCCAAGTTTCAGGTCAGAACTGCCTGAGGAAGCGGAGGTCGTTCTGCTCGAAGAGGCGGATATCTGGGATGCCGTGGAGGATCATGACGATGCGCTCGACGCCGAGGCCGAAGGCGTAGCCGGTGAGGGCCTCGGGGTCGTAGCCGACGGCCTGGAAGACGGCGGGGTCGACCATGCCGCAGCCGGCGATCTCGAGCCAGTCTTTGCCCGCGCGGCCGAGGCTCTCGGAGGAGAGGTCGACCTCGAAGGAGGGTTCGGTGAAGGGGAAGAAGTGGGGGCGGAAGCGCATGCGGGTGCCGGGGCCGAGGAGTTCGCGGAAGAAGAATTCCAGGGTGCCCTTGAGGTCGGCGAGGGAGACGCCGCGATCCACGCAGAGGCCCTCGATCTGGTGGAAGGAGGAGGAGTGGGTGGCGTCGATCTCGTCGCGGCGGTAGCAGCGGCCGGGGCAGATGACGCGGACGGGCGGGGGTTGCGACTGCATGACGCGGATCTGGACCGGCGAGGTCTGGGTGCGCAGGAGGAAGCGCCCGTATTTCGGGTCCGCTGGGCGATCGAGATAGAAGGTGTCCTGCTCGTTGCGGGCGGGGTGGTCGGGCGGGGTGTTGAGGGCGTCGAAATTGTGCCATTCGGTCTCGACGTCGGGGCCCTCGGCGATGGCGAAGCCGAGGCGGCGGAAGATGCCCACGATGCGGTCGGTGACTTGCGTGATGAGGTGGAGGTGGCCGTCGGGCACCGGCCGGTCGGGGAGGGTCGCGTCGATGCCGGCCTCGTCGGTGGCGGCCTCGAGGCGTTCCTTGGCCGCGTCGAACAGCGCCTGGATGCGATTTTTGAATTCGTTGAGGCGCTGGCCGGCCTCGCGTTTCTTCTCGGTGAGGACCTCCCTGAGGCGCTCCATGAGCGCGGGGACCGCGCCCTTGCGGGAAAGGAATTTCAGGCGGGCTTCCTCCAGGGCTTTGGCGTCGGCGACGGCATCCAGGGCCCGCGTCGCCTCGCGCTCCAATTCGGGGATCTGTTCGAGGATGTCCACGATGTTCTCCAGGGGCAAAACGATTAGACGGAAAGCGCGGGGAGGGGAACGCTAATCTATCGGTGGGGCAGACATTCCCGTCTGCCCCGCGCGAACGGGCGACCGCTTGCGAGCTAGTGATTTGACATTGCGCCGTTGGCGGACTCACGCTCTTGGGCATGCGGCGAGCCGACGAACGGGTGCGGTCTTCGATCTGGGGTGGGCTATCGGTCTTGGCGTTGGTGACGTCTGCGGTCGCGTCGTTCTCGGGCGAGCCATTCGATCCGAACGCGGAGCTGGGGCGCCACGACGTGGTGTGGGATTCGCCGAGCCGGGATTGGGATGGGACGATGCCGATCGGCAACGGGGAGATCGGGGTGAACGCGTGGTGGGAGGAGGGCGGGGATCTGAGGTTATTGATCGGGCGGACGGACGCATGGGATGAGTGGGGGAGGCTGTTGAAGGTGGGGATGGTGCGGATCGGGTTGAGGCCGAATCCGGTAGCCGCGGGGAAGGCGTTTCGGCAGGCCCTGCGGCTGGCGGACGGGACGATCCAATTTGTTTTGGACGGCGGGAGAGTCGAGGCGCGGCTGTGGGTGGACGCGCATCGGCCCGTCATCATGGTTGAGATTTCCGGCGAGGGGGAGGTCGGGGCCACCGCGACCATCGAGAGCTGGCGCAAGGGACCGCGGACGATCCGGTACGACGGCAAGGCGTATTTCGGCGACCCGGAGTACAGGCGGCCTTCGCCCTCGGAGATCGTCTCGTTGCCGGATGCGATCCTGTCATCGCAGCAATTGCCCGGCGATGGGCGGATCGGCTGGTTGCATGACAATGGGGAGACGGATTGTTACGAGCGGTGTGCGCGGCTCCAGGGACTCGAGGGGTATCCGGGGAAAGATCCGCTGGAGAATCGGGTCTTCGGCGGGGTGGTGTCGTGCGAGGGCGCGAGGCGCGAGGATGACGCGACGCTGGTGGCCGGGCCGGGGCGCGCGCATTGTTTTGAGATCGCGGTGGTGACGCGGCATCCGAGTGCCGCCGACGCGTGGGTTGGTGCGGCGCTCGGCGCGCTGGAGGAGGCGGGTCGGGAGCCGGTCGGGGCGCGGCGCGCGGCGCACGAGCGCTGGTGGCGGGAGTTCTGGGGGCGGAGCTGGATCTTTGTTTCGGGCGAATTGGAGGCGAAGCCGGGGCCGATCGTGCCGGCGAACGAGTACCCGTTGCGGATCGGGTCGGACCAGTCGGGCGGGAGCCGGTTCCCGGGAGAGATTGGCCGCGTGAGCCTATTTCCGCGCGCGTTGGGCGAGGCGGATCTGTCGGCGCTCATGGCCGCGGCTCATGACCAGCCGTTATCCGCCGACATGGGAGCGTTCGCTGGCGCCATGGGCGCGGCCGAGCGTGTCCGCTGGGACGATGTGCTGGGCGAGGCGGGCGCGCTGGGGATCGAGGCCTGGGTGAAGATGGCCGCGGGCGATAACCGGGGTGGGCGGATCGCGGACAAGATCAAGCCGGGTGGCGGGGATGGGTTTCTGTTCGACACGCATCCCGGCAAGGGATTGCGCCTCATCATCGGGCGCCGCGTCCTCACGAAGCCCCTGATATTGCCGGCGGGGCGCTGGGTGCACCTGGCCGCGAGCGCGGAGGGCGGCGGCGGGCGATGGCGCCTGTTCGTGAATGGCGCCGAGGTCGCGGCGGATGGCGCGCCGGACTCGGACGAGGACGCGGCGCTCGCCGTCACGCGAGGCTACATCCTGCAGCGGTGGATCACGGCGTGCGCCGGGCGGGGCGAGCTGCCCATCAAATTCAACGGATCGCTCTTCACGGTCCCGACCGACGAGGCGCCGGAGACGTGGAAGGGCGATCCCGACTACCGGCGCTGGGGTTCGGGCTACTGGTGGCAGAACACCCGCCTGCCGTACGTCTCGGCCTGCGCGGCGGGGGACCTTGACCTGTTGCTGCCGATGTTTCGCATGTATGCGGGCGAGACGCTGGGGGTCGCGAAGTATCGCAACCGGCACCACCTGAAGGCACCCGGCGCCTTCCTCAACGAGTGTTCCTACTTCTGGGGGCACGCGTTCAACGAGTGCTATGGGTTCGTGCGGGAGGCGGGCCTGCCCGCCGGGATCAACGAGAACGGGTATCACCGTTGGGAATTCACGGCCGGGTACGAGGTGCTCTGGATGATGCTGGACTATCACGATCACGCCCGGGACGACACGTTCCTCGAAGAGACGCTGTTGCCCTTCGCCCGGGAGATCTTGGCGTTCTACGATGGGCATTACCCGACCGATGGCGACGGGCATATCGTCATCCACCCGGCCCAGGCCCTCGAGACGTGGTGGGATTGCACCAACCCGATGACCGACATCGCGGGGCTCACCGCGGTGTGCGAGCGGCTGCTCGAGATGGCGGGGAAGCAGGGCATTTCCGGTGGGTTGTTCCGGCGCGCCGCCGGTGGACTGCCGGATGATCTGGACGCCCTCGTGCGCCGGCTCCGCGCCAAGATGCCCCCGCTGCCCGCGATCGAGCGGGACGGCGCCCGGATGCTCGCGCCCGCCGGGCGGTTCGAGAACAAGCGCAACATCGAGAACCCCGAGCTGTACGCCGTGTTCCCGTTCCGCCGCATCGCGGTGGGCCGCCCCGATCTGGAGTTGGGCGTCCGCGCCTTCCACGCCAGGACCGACAAGGGCGATTCCGGCTGGCGTCAGGATGATATCTTCGCGGCGTATCTGGGGCTCGCCGACGAGGCCGCGAGGCTGCTGGTCGGCCGCGCCCGCAAGCGGCACGCCGCATCGAGATTCCCCGCGTTCTGGGGGCCGAACTATGACTGGGTGCCGGACCAGGACCATGGCGGCGTGCTGATGCGCGCGCTGCAGGCCATGCTGATGCAAACGGATGGCCGCACGATCCATCTCTTGCCGGCGTGGCCCAAAGGCTGGGACGCGCGCTTCAGGCTGCACGCGCCCGATCGAACGACGGTCGAGGGACGGGTGGTGAACGGGCGCGTCACGGATCTCGCCGTGGCGCCCGCGGCGCGTCGCGCGGACGTCAGGGTGATGGGGCAGTGAGATATTCTCTATCACTCCCCGCCTTCCGCGCTCGGCAGCCGGATATCCCATTTCAGCGCGGCCATGCGCAGGAGGAAGATCGCGGTCAATCCGACGGGCATCGTGACCTGTGCGGGGACGCCCGCTTGACCGAGGAGGAGGTACGCCCACGCGCCGATGAACGAGCATGTCGCGTGGAGCGGGGCGGAGCGGAACAGGCTGGGGATCTCGTTGCAGATGACGTCGGCGATGACGCCGCCGAAGGTGCCGGTGATCACCGCGAGGATGGAGGCGATCAGCAGGGAAGTGCCGGCATCGAGGGCGTAGGCGGCGCCGGTGATGCTGAAGAGCGCCAGCCCGAGCGCGTCGGGTATGGGCAGGAAACGCTCGAGGCGCCGCATCACGCGCGGCATCAGGGATCCCGCGACGGACAGCCCCAGCACGATGGCCACGTAGTGATGCTTGGCGATCCAGAACAGCGGGTGGCGGTCGAGGAACACGTCCCGCAACGTGCCGCCGCCGAAGGCGATCGCCCCCGAGACCGCGAATAGGCCCACCGCGTCAAACCGCTTCCGGCAGCCGAGCAGGATGCCGTACATCGCGGAGGAGATGACCGCGAAGAACTCGATGGTGGTGAGCATTCCGACGCCATGGTACCGTTCCGGCTCGGGAGCGGGAGGAGATTCTGAAACGCCGTGTGCCCCGAGTGGCGCTAAGTTAAGGGAGTTGTGGCTCGTTCGGCCAAAGCGGTGCCCTCATGCCCCTAATCGGGAGGGACGCCGGCCCCGGCGTCCGCGCGCCGTGGTTTCGATGTGGCCCACGATTCCCTTGTTGCGTATACCGTCGCCCCGTAAGATCACGCCAATGGATTTCGGGCAACCGGATTGGATCATTCTCGCCGTGGCCTGTGCGCTGGCGCTCCTGGCGGGGGCTGGGCTCGGGTGGGCGATCTGCTATGCGCGGCTCCACGGGCGGCTGGCGGCGGCGCGGGAGGAGAACGCCGTCTTGCGCGAGCGGCAGTCATCGCTGGAGGAGGCTGGCGAGCGCATGAGGCTCGAGATGGAGGCGCTGGCGGGGCGGATTTTCCAGGATGCGACGACGGCATTTCGGCAGCAGAGCCAGGGGGATATCCAGGCGCTGCTGGTGCCGCTGCAGCGGCAGATCGGGGACTTCCGGCAACGGCTCGATCAGGTGCACACCGCCGAGACCGATCAGGTGGGGCAATTGAAGAACAAGCTGGACACGATCGCGAAGCTCAACGAGCAGCTCAGCAGCGAGGCGCACCATCTGGCCCTGGCCCTGAAACAGGACCCGCAGGCCCAGGGCGCGTGGGGAGAGATGACCTTCGAGAACCTCCTGCAGGCCGCGGGATTCCAGCCGGGCGTGGACTACGAGACGCAGCCGGTTTTCGAGGTCGAGGGCCAGAGGCTTCGGCCGGATTTCGTGCTGAAGGTGCCCGGCGAGCGGGAGGGCGAGTCGCCGAGGCACCTGATCGTGGACTCGAAGGTGTCGCTGACGGACTATGAGAGGTTATGCCGATTGGAGGGGGCCGGGCGCGAGGTCGCGCTCCGCGCGCACTGCGACTCGATCCGGGGGCACATCGACGAGCTGTGGGAGAAGGGCTACCACGATATTTCAGGGCTAAACGCGCTGGGGCGGGTGTTCATGTTCGTGCCGGTGGAGTCTGCGCTGGCGGTGGCGCTGCGCGCGATGCCCGAGCTACAGCCCTATGCGGCCAAGCGGAATGTCGTGCTGCTCTCGCCCTCGCTGGCCCTTTCGGTGCTCACGGTGGTGGCGGGCCTCTGGCGCGCGGAGCGCCAGCGGCAGAACGTGGGCGAGATCATGGCGCAGGTCGGGCGCATGTTGGACAAGCTCTCGGATTTCGTCTCCGACCTCGACAAGGTTGGCGAGCGGCTCGCGCAGGCGGAGGAGAGCCTCGCCAGCGCGCGCGCGAGGCTCGCCACCGGCAAGGGGAACGTGCTCAACCGCGCGCGCAAGATCGTGAAGCTCGGCGTCTCCGCGAACAAGGAGTTGCCGGCGCCCGCCGAGGGCGAGGGGGATGACGAGGAGGAGTGATCTCCACGGGAGTGGCACATTTCGGCCGGAGGCCTGTGGAGTGCGATGCGTCCCCGCGCCGCTTTGCGCCGCAAGTTGTAGCGGGGAGCACGAGCGACCCGTGCGGCGGCCCAGCCACCGCGCGCCCTGGGGCCCCGAAGCGGCATTGACCCGCGCGACCATTGCACCTTGAATTTCATCATGCGCCGTCTGCTATTCCCCCTAGTTCTCGCCGGGGCTGTTTGCTTTGCCCGCGCCGCCGATCGCCCCAACATTGTCCTGATCCTGACCGACGACCAGGGCTGGTCCCAGATGTCAGGGCCGATGGACCCGGGGATCCCCGGGTCGCGCTCCGCGTATCTGGAGACCCCGAACATGGATCGGCTGGCGCGCGAGGGCATCCGTTTCACGAGCGGCTATTCCCCCGCGCCGCTGTGCACGCCCACGCGGCGGAGCATCTTGTGCGGGACGACCGCGGCGCGCAGCGGGGCGGAATTCAAGAGCGCGTGGGTGCCCGCCGACCACATGACGATCCCGAAGACCCTCAAACTGGCGTTCCCCGAATATCGTTGCGCGCATTTTGGCAAGTGGGGCGAGGACATGATCTCCACGCCGGAGGAGTGCGGCTATGACGCGAGCGACGGCATGACCGGAAACAACACGGGCGGGATGCCATCGACGCTCGGCGTGGAGTCCCGCAGCCACGAGGCTGGCCCGCCGCATTTCATCGACAACGACGATCCGAAGCGTACCCGCACGGTCACCGATAGCGCGATCGCCTTCATGCGCGAGCAGGTCGGCGCAAAACGGCCGTTCTACGTGCAGGCGAGCTATTACGCGGTGCATCTCTCCGTCGTGTGCCGGGAGGCGACGCTGAAGAAATACGAATCGAAGGGCGTGCCGGACCGTGGGTACACGCAGGCGTGGGCCGCCATGATGGAGGAACTCGATGCCGGCATCGGGCGATTGCTGGGTGCCATCGAGGAACTGGGGATCGCGGGAAGCACCTATGTTTTTTTCACCGCGGACAACGGGGGGCGAGACACCGTGCCCGGCGGCGACGCGGCGCGCACCGCGACCAACCACCCCCTGACGGGCGCGAAGCATAGCCTTTGCGAGGGCGGCATCCGCGTGCCTTTCCTGGCGCGCGGGCCGGGGATCCCCGCCGGCTCCGTGTGCCGGACGCCGGTGGCGGGATACGATTTTTTGCCCACGTTCTACGATCTCGCGGGCGGGACGGGGGCGCTTCCCGACACGATGGACGGAACGAGCGTCCGCCCCTTGCTGGAGGATCCTGCCGCGGGGACGATCCGTCGCCCCCGGGGCGCGTTGTTCTTCCACCGCCCCAACCGAAAATTTTCCGCCGTCCGCCAGGGGGATCACAAGCTGATGCTATTCTGGACCGGGGATGGCTCGGTCGCGTCGCGAGAACTGTATCGGCTCGAGCCTGACCCGGTCGAGGAGGGCCGCAACATTGCCGACAGGGAGACGGGCAAGGCCGACGAGTTGCAGGAACTGCTGCTCGGGTATCTGAAGTCCGTCAACGCGGAGACACCCAACCCGCTGGGCCCGAAACCGAAGAAATCGAGGAAGAAGAAATGAGCCGCAATGTTAGTCAGCTTGTCCTCCGCCATGTCAGCGGGATGCCGGGGATCGACGATTCTGGGATAGCCGGGGGCGCCGGTGGCGGGAAATGGGCGCCACGGGCGGTGGCGGGCGCGGGTCGCTCACGTTCCCCGCGACAGCGCCGTGCCGTTGCGGCGGCATGCGCCATCGGCGCGCTGGCGTGCGCGACCGCGATGGCGGACGATGCGACGCTCCGCGCGGGCGCGGCGGTGGTCGACATCACGCCAAAGCAGTATCCCATCAACATGCCCGGAGGCTTCACGCCAAACCCGGCCGAGTCGGCGCACGACCCGTTGCACGCCCGCGCGCTGGTGTTGGATGACGGGGCCACGGCGCTCGCGATGGTCGTGGTGGATAATCTGGGCCTGGCCCGGGAGGTGGCGGACGAGGCAAAGGCCCTCGCCTCGGGGCGCTGCGGCATTCCCTCCGAGAGGATGCTCGTATCGGCGACGCACACGCACAGCGGCCCGCCGTCCAATGTGCGGGAGGGCGACGCCGCGGCCGTCGCGTATCGCAAGGTCTTGGTCGAGGGGGTCGCGGAGTCCATCGTGCGGGCCCACGCGGCACTGAGGCCGGCGGCTTTCGGCGCCGCGGCCCACCCGCTGCCCGAAGAGGTATTCAATCGCCGCTGGTTCCTCAAGCCAGGCAAGATGCCGCCCAATCCCTTCGGCGGGATGGATCAGGTGAAGATGAATCCCGGCACGAACCCGGACGTCTTGGAACGGCCGGCGGGGCCGACGGATCCCGACGTGACGATTTTGTCGGTGCAGGAAGCCAAGGGCCAGAAGCCGCTCGCGTTATTCGCGAACTACTCGCTGCACTACGTGGGCAGACCGCCCAAGGGGATGATTTCGGCCGATTACTATGGCGAGTTTGCCCGGCTCGTGCCCTCGAGGTTGAATGCGGGGGAGGGCTTTGTCGCGGCGATGTCCAATGGCACCTCGGGCGACGTCAACAACGTCCCGTTCCTCGTCACCCGCCCACCGCGCGAGCCCTTCGAGCAGATCCGCATCGTCGCGCAGAAGGCCGCGGATGCGGCTTGGCATGCATGGAAGGGAATTGGCGAGCATCGGTCCGACGCGAGGCTCGGGATGGTGCAGCGAGAGATCACCCTCCGCGTGCGCCGGCCCACCCAGGAGCAGGTCGCCGAGGCGAAAAAGGTGCTGGCGGTCAAGGAGGAGGCCGAGCGCGCCAAACTGCCGAGGCTCGCGGACAATTACGCGAGGCGCGTGCTGGCGCTCGACAAGGGCGAGGAGACCGTCGCCATACTGTTGCAGGCGCTGCGCGTCGGCGACTTCGCGGTGTGCGCCATCCCCTTCGAGACATTCGCCGAGACCGGCCTCGACCTGAAAAAGCGGAGCCCATTCCCGCGGACGATGGTCGTGAGCATCGCCAACGGATCCAATGGCTACCTGCCCACGCCCCGGCAGCACGAGTGGGGCGGCTACGAGACATGGCTCGGCACGTGCCGGGTCCAGGAGGACGCCTCGGTCATCATCGCCGACAACCTCCTGGCGATGCTGGGGGAGCTCAAGGGTGGTGGGTGACGTCAGAGCCAACCATGAGGCGATGCCCTGGCGCGAAGAGTGAATCCTCGCGCAGGGACGCGGGGACGCGGGGAAGTTCTTGGTTTGGCCGATCGCGGCAAAGCGGTGCGGGGACGCACCGCACTCCAAAGGCCTTTGGCCGAAACGTTGCCAAGTTGACTGGCCGGGCAACTGTCATGGGGTCTTGCGAGAATTCGCGCGCAGCGCTCTGGAGTGCGGTGCGTCCCCGCACCGCTTGGGCTGCGCGGCGAGACCGGGCCACGTCATGGTGTCGCCACGTGGCGGTTTGCGTGGTCCTCTGCACTCCGCCAATTCTATCGTCGTCGGCCAACGCGCCTGCCGAAATCGTGATCGGCGATTTCGAGGGCGAGGGCTTTGGGGGTTGGAAGGCGGCGGGCGCGGCCTTTGCCGCGCCGTTTCGCCCGACGCCCGCGAAGCGCCCGGAGGCCATGGAGGGCGAAGGCATGGCGTGGAGCGGTGCGTCGCGGGTGGATGCGGAAGGCGAATTGCTCTCGCCCGAGTTCGCCATCGAGCGGCGATATATCAATTTCCTGATCCGCGGCCAGCGAGACTTCGCGCGGGTGCTCGGCGCGGAATTGGTCGTGGATGGTGCGGTGGTCCTTTCGGCCTGTGCGACGGAGGATCGCGGCAGCGCGGCGATGTTCTGGAGGACGTGGGACGTCGCCGATTTGTGGGGGCGGAGTGCCCGGGTCCGGGTCAACGATCGTTCGCGCCGGGGCGACGTGGCGGTGGATCAGTTCGAGCAGGGCGACAGACCGCGCGGGGTCCCCTGCGATGCGACGCGCTTTCTCCACGAGAGCCATCGCCCGCAATTCCACTACACCGCCGCGGCCCACTGGCTGAACGATCCCAACGGACTCTTCTATTACCGGGGGACGTGGCACCTGTGCCACCAGCATTGCAACCCGGCATCCCCGGGGACCGTCTGGGCGCACGCGTCGAGCCCCGACCTCATGCGTTGGCGGCATCTCCCGATCGCGATCGGCACCGATTGTGAGGACAGCAATTTTTCGGGTTCCGGTTTGGTCGATTGGGAGAACGCTTCGGGGCTAAGGGCCGGAGAGCATCCGCCGATCCTGCTCTTCTATACCTTGCGCCCTCCGGGCGAGGCGCAGTTGCCGCATCCGTCGCCGGACGATCGCCGCGCGACGCAATGCCTGGCGTTCAGCGTGGATGGGGGGCAGACCTTCGCCAAGTTCGACGGGAACCCGATCCTCCGCACCCCGGATTATCGGGACCGCGACCCGAAGGTCTTCTTCCACAAGCCGTCCCGGGCCTGGATCATGGTCCTCTCCCTCTCCCGGAATAACGCGAACCGGGAGGCCGCGACGTTTGGTATCTTCCGATCGAAGGACCTCCGCGATTGGGAGTTGGTGCAGGAGGTGGGGCCCGGCGCGTGGTACTGGGAATGCCCGGACATGTTCGAGATGGCGGTCGATGGCGATCCGGCAAAGACGAAATGGCTCCTGCTCCGGGGCAGCGGCGAATACATCCTCGGCGCCTTCGATGGCCGGCGCTTCGAGCCGGAGGGCGAGCCGATCCGAAACCGCTGGGGCGCGTCCTATTACGCGACGCAGACTTTCAGCGACGCGCCCGACGGGCGACGCGTCCAGATCGGCTGGATGAATACGGGCAAGACCAGGGCCCCGAACAGCTATCCTGGGATGCCCTTCAACCAGCAGATGAGCATCCCCCGCGAACTGATCCTGCGGGGCACCCCCGAGGGCCCGCGCCTCTTCCGCGAACCGGTCAAGGAGATCGGCGGCCTCTATGCCAAGACGCGCCGGTTCGAGAGGCGCGAGCTGGCGCCGGGCGAGAATCCGCTGGAGGGCATCTCCCATGACCTTCTGGACATCGAGGCCGAGATCGTTCTGGGCGCGGCGCGGGCCATCCGGCTGACGCTGCGGGGCGAGCCCGTGGAGTACAACGTGAAGGAGCGGCGGCTCAAGGCCTTTGGGGTGTACGCGCCCGTGGCGTGCCCGGACGGGCGACTGCACCTGCGGGTCTTGCTGGATCGCGCTAGCATCGAGGTGTTCGGAAACCATGGTGAGGCCGACCTCTCCGGCGTCTTCTTCCCGCATCCGGAGAACCGCGGCCTTTCCCTAGTGGCTGAGGGCGGTGCGGCGACCCTGGATCGGCTCGAGATCCGCGAGCTGCGATCCGTCTGGCCAGAGGGCGAATGACGCCTATCTTTCCCCCATGCGCCCATTCCTGTTTGCCGTATGCCTCCTGGGCTTCGTCTCCTCGCCGACAGCGCGCGCCGCGGACAAGCCCAACGTCTTATTCATCGCCGTCGATGACCTGAATCACTGGGTGCATCACCTCGGGCGGAACCCGCAATCGAAGACGCCGAATCTCGATCGCCTGGCCGCGCGTGGCGTGACGTTCACCCGCGCGTACTGCGCGGTCCCCGCCTGCAACCCGTCGCGCGCCGCGCTCATGAGCGGCCGCCGCCCGTGGAATACCGCCTGCTACACGAATAACGACTTCTGGACAAACCACATCGGGGAAGGGATTGGCCTGAGCGCGCAATTCCTGAAGGCCGGGTACCATGTCGCCGGCGCGGGGAAGATCTACCACAGCGACAGCTACTATCCCTCCGAGTGGACCGAGTACATGAGCAAGGAGGGCTTTCTCGGGCATGGAGCCGGGGTCAAGAAGGACGAGGGGTTCCACGAGCCGCTGAAACATGACCTCAAGGACGAGGACCTCGGCGACTGGCAGACGGCCGACTGGTGCATCGAACGGCTGAAGAAGGAATGGGATAAGCCATTCTTTCTGGCGTGCGGTTTCCACAAGCCGCACCTGCCCTTCGCCGTGCCGAGGAAGTACTACGACATGTTTCCGCTGGAAACGATCCAGCTTCCGCCGTACCGCGAGGACGACTTGGAGGATATCCCCCCCGCCGGGGTCAAGATGGCTGCCCCGGAAAAGGACCACGCGAAATTTCAAGCCTCCGGCCGGTGGAAGGCGGCGATCCAGTCCTATCTCGCCACCTGCGCCTATCTGGACATGAACCTGGGCCGGGTGCTCGATGCGCTGGACGCGAGCCCGCATCGCGACAACACCATCATCGTGCTCTGGGGCGACCACGGCTGGCACTTCGGCGAGAAACACCACTGGCGGAAGTTTGCGCTCTGGGAGGAGGCCACGAGGGCGCCGCTCCTGTGGGTCGTTCCCGGCGTGACCAAGGCGGGCGGCGCCTGCGACCGGACCGTCGATTTCATGTCGATCTATCCGACGCTCTGCGATCTGGCCGGGCTCCCGATTCCCGGACACGTCGAGGGCCAGAGCATAAAATCCCTGCTCCAAGACCCCAAGGCTCTATGGGACCGCCCCGCGATCAGCACGCACGGCTACAAGAACCACGCCGTCCGCACCGAAAAATGGCGATATATCCAATACGAGAATGGCGACGAGGAGCTCTACGACGAAACGAAAGACCCGCACGAGTGGACCAACCTCGCCGCGAAGCCAGAGTTCGCCGAGATCAAGGCCCAGTTGGCCAACGAACTCCCCGACCACAATGCGCCAAAACCCGAAGCCAAGGGCAAGAAGGAGAAACGCGAGGGCAAGGGGAAGCGCAAGGCCGACCCCGACGACGAGTGAGGCCCTGGCGTCACGGCGGAGAGTCGGGAACGCTAATCTTCGCTAATCGGCGCTGATCTTTGGGGCGGCCGAACGGAGATCAGCGAAGATGGGCGCGGATCAGCGTTCCAATCCCTCTCGTGCGCAAAAGGGGTTCTGGGACGTTCGGCGGGAACGTGCCGATCCGCCTTCAATCGGGAGGGACGCCGGCGCCGGCGTCCGCGCGTCACCCGCATGCGGGGTGCCTTGGCCGACTCGGCCCGCGAGGCCGCGGGACCTCCTGTCCGCCATCGCGAAGTGGCGCGTCCCGCCACCGCGGCGGACAGGAGTGTCCGCTTTACTGGGCCCGGCTTCGCCGTGAGGTTGCTGGGAAGGGTCCGGCAACCGTTCCGCGGCACGCCAACCCTTGATCCCTCCCGGCCCGCCTGATACAGTCGCCGCCCCACGCCGGCATGATCACTTGCGACATCTCCCAGGGCATCGCGGTCCTTCGCGTGGACGCGCCGCCGCTGAACACGCTGACTTTCCCGTTGCTGGACGAATTGCTGGCGGCCATTCGCCGCGCCAACGGGGATCCGGCGGTCTCGGCGATCGTGATCACGGGTCGGCCGGATCACTTCAGCGCCGGGGCCGACGTCGGCCTCTTCGAGGCGATCGCCGGGGAGGAGGATGCGGTGCGGATTTCCCGGATGTTCCAGGATGCGTTTGGCGAGATCGAGGCATCGGGGAAGCCGGTGGTCGCGGCGTTGGGGGGGCGGGTGATGGGCGGCGCGCTGGAGCTGGCGATGGCGTGCCACGCGCGCGCCTGTGCGGACGACGCGCGCTTCAGCATGCCGGAGGTCAACCTGGGCTTCAATCCGGGGGCGGGGGGCACCCAGCGGTTGCCGCGCCTGGTGGGGCCTGGGCCGGCGCTGAAGATGTTGCTTTCAGGCGAAGTCACCGATGCGGCGGGGGGGCTCAAGATCGGGCTGGTGGACTCGGTGGGGCCTGCGGCCACCCTCGTGCAGCGGGCGTGCGCGTTGGCGCGGGAGATCGAGTCGTCGGCCAGGACCGGCGGGAGGGAAGACAGGATCTCGGATGGCGGGGCGAATGCCGGGGCCTTCGCCTGGGCCGAGAAATTTCTGGCGGGCGTGCGCCCGGAACTCGTTGCCCCGCGCGAGATTCTCGCGGCCGTGCGCGCGGGCATCGAGGGGGGCCTTGCGGCGGGCCTCGATGCGGAGCGGCAGGCGTTCGCCCGATGCATGGAGACCCGAGCGACGCGCAACAAGGTCTACCTGTTTTTCGCCACGCGAAAGACCACCAAGATCCCCGAGTTGGCCGATGTCGCACCCGGCAAGATCGGGCGCGCGGCGGTCGTCGGCATGGGCTCGATGGGCACGGGCATCGCGCACGCCCTGATCATGGGAGGGGTGCCCGTCACCGTGCTGGATGAGAATGATGCCGCCGTCGGCAGGGCGATGGGCCGCATCACGAAGTCGGTCGAGGATCGCGTCGCGAAAGGGAAGATGGCTCCCGGGCGCGCGAGGGGCATGCTGGAATTGATCCGCCCGGCCGATGGCTGGGTGGAGCTGGCCGATGCCGATATCGTGATCGAGGCCGTATTCGAGGATGTGGCCGCCAAGCGGGGAGTCCTCGGTCGGCTCGAGGGGGTGTGCCGGGAGGACGCGATCCTCGCCACCAACACCTCGACCATCTCGCTCGACGCGCTCGCCTCCGGGATGCAACACCCCGGGCGGCTGGTCGGCATGCACTTCTTCAACCCGGCGCAGCGCATGCCCCTCGTCGAGGTCATCCGCCACGCCTCCGCCGCACCGGGGGCCATCGCGGCGACCATCGCGCTGGCCCGAGGCATCCGCAAGACCCCCGTGCTTTGCAACAACCGGGAGGGGTTCATCGTCAACCGGCTCTTTATACCCTACCTGAAAGAAGCGTTTTATCTCTTGGAGGACGGGGCCGAGCCCGAGGCGATCGATGCGGCCATGGTCGATTTCGGGTTCCCGATGGGACCCCTGACCCTGATCGACATGGCCGGAATAGACATCCTGGTCGCCACCGATCGGGTCATGCGCCAAGTCTTTCCGCGCCATGGGGATCTGTCGGCCATCGCGACCCGGCTGGTCGCGGGGGGACACCTCGGCCAGAAGGCGGGGGCCGGCGTTTACAAATACGAGAAAGGCGCATACACTCCGCGTTCCAATGAGGACACGCGGCGGCTGATCGCCGAAGTGAGATCCGGATTGAATCGCATGCCACGGAAGGTGGAGAACGAAGAGATTGGCGAGCGGCTCGTGCTGCGGATGGTCGCCGAGGCCACCTACGCCCTTGATGAGGGGGTCGCCCGATGCGAGTCCGACCTCGACGTGGCCACCGTGCTGGGGATCGGTTTCCCCGATTTCCGCGGCGGCGTGATGCGCCACGCGCGCGACCT
>JAANMX010001975.1_pt1 | contig 21715 bp, 16 predicted proteins | sample 7279681 | NCBI WGS metagenome assembly JAANMX01 (sample SAMN14094542, study PRJNA606508) | bioreactor metagenome | isolation source: A lab-scale SPAN reactor treating ammonium-rich wastewater day 351 | place: Ireland: Galway | collected 2018-01-01
CCGATCCCGGTGTTCGCCGAGATGGGCTCGTCCAACCCGGTGCTGCTACTGCCCGCCGCGCTCGCGGCCCGCGGCGCGGCGCTGGCCACGGCCTTCGCGAGCTCGATCACCCAGGGCACCGGCCAGTTCTGCACCTGCCCCGGCCTGCTGTTCGTCCCGGCCGGCGCCGCCGGGGACGCGTTCGTCGCGGCCCTCGGTGCGGCGCTGGCGGCCACCGTCCCCGGCGTCACGGTGCACGACGGCATCGCCGCCGCCTACGCGAGCGAAACCGCGGCGCGCGGCGCACTGCCGGGCGTGCGGCAGGTCGGCACCGCGCTCCGCCCCGAGGGCGCGCCCGCGGCCGCCGCGCCCGCCGCGCTCTTCGAGGCCGACGCCGACGCGTTCCGTGCGCAGCCGCGGCTCGCCGAAGAGCTGTACGGCCCCGCCGCCCTGGTCGTGCGCTGGCGCGACGCGGCCGAACTGGCCGCGCTCGTCGCCGGGCTCCCGGGTCAGCTCACGGGCACGGTCCACGCCGAGGCCGCCGAGCTCGAGGCGCACGGCCCCGCGATCCACGCCCTGCGCGACCGCGTCGGGCGCCTGCTGTTCGGCGGCGTGCCCACCGGCGTCGAGGTCGCCCCCGCGATGCATCACGGCGGCCCCTGGCCTGCCTCCACGGACGCCCGCTTCACGTCGGTCGGCACCGCGGCGATCCTGCGCTTCGCGCGCCCCGTGTGCTTCCAGGACGCGCCGGCCGCGGCGCTGCCGGAGGAGTTGCGCAACGAGAACCCGCGCGGCCTCTGGCGCCGAGTCGACGGCGCACTGACCCGCGACCCGCTGGGGGTTGCGGGATGACAGACTTCCCCGCCGCCATCGAGGTCGTCGACTCGCACACCGAGGGCGAGCCGACCCGGGTCGTCGTCGACGGCTGGCCGCAGCCCGAGGGCGCGACGATGGCGGAGCGCCGGGAGTTCCTGCGCGCGCGCCAGGACCACCTGCGGCGCGCGGTGGTGCTCGAGCCGCGCGGCCACGAGGCGATCGTCGGCGCGCTGCTGACCCCGCCCGTGACGCCGGGCTCGGTCGCCGGCGTGATCTTCTTCAACGACGTCGGCACCCTCGGCATGTGCGGCCACGGCCTGATCGGCGTGGTGCGCACTCTGTGCGAGTTCGGCCGCTTCGGCGAAGGGTGGCTGCAGCTCGACACCCCCGTGGGCCCGGTCCGCGCCGCGGCCGAGGGCCCGCTCGTGACCATCGAGAACGTGCCCGCGCGCTGCGCCCGCCGCGACGTCGCGGTCGAAGTGCCCGACCTCGGCTGCGTCGTGGGCGACGTCGCCTGGGGCGGCAACTGGTTCTTCCTCGCCTCGCTGCCCGGCGAACGGCTCGCGGTCGAGCGCGCCCGCGAGCTGGTCGCGCTGGCGACGCGGCTCCGCGACGCGCTGGCCGCGGCCGGCGTCACCGGCGACGACGGCGCTCCGATCGACCACGTCGAGCTGTTCGCGCCACCGCGCCGGCCCGACGCCGACTCGCTCAACTTCGTGCTGTGCCCGGGCGCGGCGTGGGACCGCTCGCCGTGCGGCACCGGCACCTCGGCCAAGATGGCGGTGCTGCACGCCCGCGGCCAGTTGGCGCCGGGCCAGCGCTGGCGCCAGGAGGGCCTGGCGGGCGGCGTGTTCGAGGGCTGGCTCGAGGAGCGCGGCGGCCTGCTCGTGCCGCACCTGCGCGGCCGCGCGTTCCTCACCGCGCGCGCGAGCCTGCGCTTCGACCCCGCCGACCCCTTCCGCGCCGGCTGCACCACCGCGTGAGCGCGGCGCCCGACGCCGTCGTCGTCGGCGCCGGCATCGTCGGCGCGGCCTGCGCCGAGGCCCTCGCCGAAGCGGGGCTGCGGGTCCACGTGATCGAGTCGGCGTTCCCCGGCGGCGGCACGACCGCCGCGGCGATGGGCCACCTGGTCGCCATGGACGACTCGCCCGCCCAGCTCGCGCTGACCCGGGAGTCGTTGCGCCTGTGGCGCGAGCGCTGGGACGCGCTGCCCGCCGACGTCGAGCGCGACGCCTGCGGCACGCTGTGGGTGGCGGCCGACGACGAGGAGCAGGCCCACGTGCGAGCGAAGGCGACGACTTGCGCCGCGGCGGGCCTTGCGGCCGAGGTGCTCGACGCGACCGCGCTGCGCGAGGCCGAGCCCGCGCTGCGCCCGGGCCTCGCGGGCGCGCTGCGGGTGCCGGGCGACGCGGTGCTCTACCCGCCCAACGCGGCGCGCGCGCTGCTCGCCGCGGCCCGCGCGCGCGGCGCGATCGTCTCCGCGGAGGTCACGGCGACCGCGCTGGGAGCGGGCTTCGTCGAGACCACCCGCGGCCCGATCGCCTGCGGCCTCGCCGTCAACGCCGCCGGCGTGCGCGCGCCGGAGTTGACCCCCGGCCTCCCCGTGATCCCGCGCAAGGGTCACCTGGCGATCACCGACCGCGCCCCGGGGCTCGTCCGCCACCAGTTGGTCGAGCTCGGCTACCTCAAGAGCGCCCACACGATGAGCGCCGAGTCGGTCGCGATGAACGTCCAGCCGCGCGCGACCGGCCAGCTCCTGCTCGGCTCGTCGCGCGAACTGGTCGGGTTCGCGCCTGCCCTGAACCGGCCGCTGCTCGGCCGCATGCTCGCCCGCGCGACGGACTACGTGCCGGCCCTGCGGACGCTCCCCGTGATCCGCGTGTGGACCGGCTTCCGCCCGGCGACCGCGGACAAGCTGCCGCTGATCGGCCAGTGGGACGATCGGGTGTGGGTCGCCGCGGGCCACGAGGGCCTGGGCATCACGACAGCCCCCGCGACGGGCCGCCTGCTGGCCGACCTCGCCCTCGGCCGCCCGACGGCGCTCGATCCCGCTCCTTTCGACCCACGCCGACGCGCCCCTGCCAGCGCGCAGTCGTAATTTGCCGCCGGTCCTCGCCGCGATCCAGCGTCCCGGTTCCGCTCCCGGACCCCTCCGGGCGCGCTGCTGGAACACACTTGCCCCATGCCGCTTCCAGTCCCGCGACCCCGCCGATGAAGTCCTCCGATCTCGACATTCTGCTGCGGGAGGGCGAGGGCACCCTTCTCGAGTACAAGGAGGACCTCTCTGCGTCGTTCGCCCGCGAACTCGTCGCCTTTGCCAATACGCTCGGGGGACGGATCCTGTTGGGGGTCCGAGACGACGGCTCAGTCAGGGGCGTGACCGATTCCAACGGGTGGCCTTCCTGCCGGCATGCGGTACGCCGACCTGGGTCGGAAGAGCGTGCGGCGCAATCCCCTCGTGGCCGATCTGCTTCACCGCATCGCCTTCATCGAGAAGGCAGGCACGGGCATCCAGAGGATGCGGGAAGCGGCACGGCTGCAAGGTCATCCCCAGCCCGAGCTTCGTGCGGATGGGTTCTTCACTGTCGTGTTTCGCCCCCTCGCCGAAACACCCCCCAAGCCCCCCTCAAGTACCCCCCAAGCGCCCCCCAGGCTAGCTCCCCAGGCATTGACGCTGCTGGCCGCCGCGAGGACCCCGGCCACTCGCGACGCCCTGATGGCGACCCTCGGGTTGTCCGACCGGAAGCACTTCCGGGTTCGCCACCTCCAGCCGCTGCTTGCAGCCGGCTGGCTCGAGCCAACCGAGCCTGATCGCCCGCGAAGCCCATTGCAGCGCTACCAGACGACCGCCAGTGGGCTCCAGGCTCTCAACTCTGGCGAAGGCGTGCCGCCGCGGTAGCGCTCGAGCCGTCCACAACCCCAGCACCAGGTGCTAGCCTGCTGTCTTCCGAAACAAGAAGGAGCGCAGCATGAGCGAAGTGATCGCGGTCGTGGGAGCCACGGGTGCGCAGGGCAGTGGGCTGGTGGAGGCGATCCTGGACGATCCGCAGAAGCGGTTCGTGGCCCGGGCGCTGACCCGCAACGCCGACTCGGAGAAGGCGAAGGCGCTGCGGGCCCGCGGCGCCGAGGTGGTCGCCGCCGACGTCGACGACGCGAAGAGCCTCGAGCGCGCGTTCGCGGGCGCCCACGGCGCGTTCTGCGTGACGTTCTTCTGGGACCACTTTTCGCCCGAGAAGGAGCTGGCCCAGGCGCAGTCGATGGCGGCCGCGGCGAAGGCGGCCGGCGTGAAGCACGTCGTGTGGTCGACGCTCGAGGACACCCGGCTCAAGGTGCCGCTCGACGATGCCCGAATGCCGACGCTGATGGAGAAGTACAAGGTTCCCCACTTCGACGCCAAGGGCGAGGCCAACCGCTTCTTCGTCGAGTCCGGCGTGCCGTACACGCTGTTCCACACGTCGTTCTACTGGGACAACCTGATCCACTTCGGGATGGGCCCGAAGGCCGGGGCCGACGGCAAGCTGGCCTTCGCGCTGCCGATGGCCGACAAGCGCCTGCCGGGCATCGCCGCGGGCGACATCGGCCGCTGCGCCTTCGGCGTCTTCGCCCGTGGCGCGGAGTTCCACGGCCGCAGCATCGGCGTGGCCGGCGAGCACCCGACGGGCGGCGAGATGGCGGCCACGCTCACGGCCGTGCTCGGGCGCGAGGTCGCCTACGCCTACGTGCCGCCCGAGGTGTACCGCACCCTCGGCTTCCCCGGCGCCGAGGATCTCGGCAACATGTTCCAGTACAAGCGCGACTTCGAGGCCGAGTACGTGGCCTCGCGCGACCTCGCGCTCAGCCGCTCGCTCCACCCCGGCCTGCGCGACTTCGCGACCTGGGCCCGCGAGCACAAGGACCGCATCCCGCTCGGCTGACGATCGTTCAGCGCCGTGCGAGCGCGGAACGCACGCGTTCCGCCAGGACGGCCGCGGTGTACGGCTTCTCGACGAAGTCCGTGCCGGGCTCCAGCAGGCCGCGGTGGGCGATGGTGTCGGCGGTGTAGCCGGAGGCGTAGAGGACCGCGAGGCCCGGCCGCAGCGCGCGCGCCCGCTCGGCGAGCCGGCGCCCGTCAAGCCCGGGCATCACGACGTCGGTGAGCAACAGGTCGACGCGGCAGGCGGGGTCCGCGAGCAGTTCCAGGGCCTGCTCGGGGTCCCGCGCGGCCAGCACGCCGTAGCCGAGGTCGGCGAGCAGTTCGCCGGCGATCTCGCGCAGGGCGTCCTCGTCTTCGACCAGCAGCACGACCTCGCCGCCAGGGCCGGCCGCCTCCTGCGCCGGAGCTTCCGCGACGACGGTCGCGTCGCCGCGATGACGCGGCAGGTAGAGGCGGATCGTGGTGCCGTGGCCGGGCTCGCTGTAGAGGTGGACGAAACCTCCGTACTGCTCGGCGATTCCGTAGACCGTCGCCAGCCCGAGGCCCGTGCCCCGTCCCTCGGGCTTGGTCGTGAAGAAGGGCTCGCAGGCCCGTGACAGGGTGTCGGCATCCATGCCGCAGCCCGTGTCGGACACCACGAGCAGCACGTACTCTCCGGGCCGCGCACCGGGGTGCTGGCGGCAGTGCCGCTCGTCGAGGACGACGTTGCGCACCTCGACCGTCAGGCGCCCGCCGTCGTACATCGCATCGCGCGCGTTGACCGCGAGGTTGGTCAGCACCTGGTCCAGGTGCGAGGGGTCGATGCGCACGGCCCACGCCTCCGAGGGGCGCACCAGGCTGAGAGCGGCGTCTTCACCCAGCAGGCCCTGCAGCATCGCCGCCAGGCCGGCCACGTGTTCGTCCACGTCGACCTCCCGAGCCGCGAGCGGCCGCCGGCGCGAGAACTGCAGGAGCTGGCGGGTCAGGCCTGCGGAGCGCTCGCCGGCCTGGCGGATCGCTTCGACGTGGCGCTCGACCGGGCGCCCGGTCCGCAGCCCGCGCTCCGCGAGCGTGGCGTGGCCCAGGATCACGCCCAGCATGTTGTTGAAGTCGTGGGCGACGCCACCGGCGAGGCGGCCGACAGCCTCCATCTTCTGGGCATGGCGCAGCCGTTCCTCGAGTCGCAGCCGCTCGTCGAGCGAAACCCGCTCGTCGGTCACGTCGCGAGCGACGAAGGCGATGCGCACGGTGCGGCCGTTCCCGTCGCGCACGGGGAACGCGCGCTCGTGGATCGTGCGCATCGTGCCGTCGGGACGGACGATCCGGTACTCGACGTCGTATCCGCCCGACGCCTGCTGCGGGAGCGAGGCCTCGACGCGAGCCCGGTCTTCCTCGTGCACCCCGGCCAGCCAGGCGTCCGGGGCCGCGGCCAGCTCCGCTCGGCTGCGCCCCCACACGCGTTCGTAGGCGCCGCTCACGTAGAGCAGCGCTCCGGTGTCGACGTCGCCGACCCGGAACACCTCCTCGACGTTCTCCGCGAGCTGCCGCAGCACTTCCTCGCTGTGGCGGAGCGCCTCTTCGGCGCGATGACGCCGCGTGACGTCCTGGAACACGCCCTCGAGGCGGGTGACGCGACCCGCTTCGACCACGGGTTGGCCGACCGTGCGCACCCACTTGCGCACGCCGCGCGCGCTGATCAACTCGAGCTCGAGGTCGTAGCCGCGACGCTCTTCGATCGCCATGCGCACCGCGGTTTCGATCGCCTCGCGGTGGACGCCCTGGAAGAACCCGAGGCCGAGTTGCGCCGAGGCCGGCAATGCGGGGTCGAGGTCGTGGATGCGGGCCACCTCGTCGGTCCAGGTCCCCTCGCCGCTCTCGACGTCGAATTCCCAGCCGCCGACGTGGGCGAGCGCGCTGGTTCGCGCCAGCAGTGCGGCCTGCTTCTCGACGGCCTCCGCGTGGCGGGCCGAGGTCACGTCGCGCACGACGCCCAGCACGCCGAGCAGCCGCCCTCCGGCATCGCGGACCGGCGTGCGCGTCGTGGCCAGCTTCAGCCGGGGTCCGTGCTCGGGGACAGGCCCCCACTCCTCGTCCACGAGCGCGGTCCCGGCGTCGATCGCGGCCCGGTCCTTCGCACGTCGCGCTTCGGCCGCCTCGCGGTCGAGGAGATCGAAGTCCGTGCGGCCCACGAGTTCTGCGCCGGTTCCGAGGAGCCGCCCGAGGCTCGCGTCGGCCGTCAGGTAGGCGCCAGCGGCGTCCTTCAACCAGACGACAGTCGTCCCCGGCCAGCCGGCCCGGTGATACATTGCGGCCTCCGCACTCCGGAAGTGCCACGCCTCGAGGACAGGCTGATCACTGAATGAACATATTACGACTATTCAGTGAGCGTGCGGAGGTGGTGCCGGAGCTTACGGTTGCGGGACTGGGGGCGGGCCGTCCGGGATCCAGGGCTTGTAGACGATGCCCTCGGTGTTCTTCGCGAAGTCCGCGCGCACCGCCGCGAGCGCCTTCGGGTCGGTCATCAGGTCGACCGCCGTCGCCGCCATCACCTTGGCCGCGCGCTCCATCCCCTTGTGCCCGATCGAGTGGCCGGAGGCCGCGACCGAGGTCCACGCGTGCCACGGGATGCCCGCGGGCGCGGTGGCGACCGAGACGTGCAGAGTCGGCACCACCCAGCTCACGTCGCCGACGTCCGTCGAGCCGCCTTCGTTGACCTGGCCCTCGAGCGAACCCACCGAGGCGTCGACGCCCTTCTCGGGCACGCCGGCCGCCTTCTGCAGCTCACGCGCCCACGCCTGCTCCTCGGCTGTGTAGACGGGCTCGCCCAGCCAGCGCAGGTTCCTGTCGAGCAGCCGCGAGCCCGGGTCGTTGATCAACATTTCCCAGTCGCCCGACTGGATGCGGAACTCCGCCTCGACGCCCGCCGCGATCGCCGCCCCCTCGGCCGCACGCCGCAGGCGCACCAGCGCGTCCTCGACGCCCGCGCGGGTGAAGTCGCGCGCCCACATCCACACCCGGGCGTGGTCGGGCACCACGTTCGGCACGTTGCCGGCGTCCGCGATCACGTAGTGCAGGCGCACGCTGGGCTTCACGTGCTCGCGCATCAGGTTCACCGCGTGGGTGAACAGCTCGGCGCCGTCGAGGGCCGAGCGGCCGTTCCACGGGTCGTAGGCCGCGTGCGACGAGCGGCCCCGGAACGTGACCTCGAAGTCGACCAGCGCCTGGCCGCCGACGCGGTCGGCGCGGGTCTCGACCGAAGGGTGCCAGACGAGCACGGCGTCGACGCCCGCGAACACGCCGTCGCGCACCATGTAGATCTTGCCGCCCACCGCCTCCTCGGCCGGGGTGCCGAAGAACTTGACGGTGCCCTTCAGGGTGCCGGCCGCGATCTGCTCCTTGACCGCGATCGCCGCGCCGAGGCTGGCCGCCCCGAACAGGTTGTGGCCGCAGCCGTGGCCGGGCGCGTCCGCGACGACCGCCTCGCGCGTCGGCTGCGCCTTCTGCGACAGGCCCGGCAGCGCGTCGTACTCGCCGAGGATGCCGATCACGGGGCTGCCCTGGCCGTAGGTCGCGACGAACGCCGTGGGCATCCCGGCGACGCCGCGCTCGACCGTGAACCCGTGCTGCTCCGCGTGGTCCGCGAGCAGCTCCGCGGAGCGCGTCTCGCGCAGCGCGGTCTCGGCGTAACCCCAGATCTCGTCGGCCAGCCGCACCAGCTCGGGCTGCTGCCGCTCGATCGATGCGACCACCTGTTTCTTCTGGGCCGGCACGGGAGCCGGCTTCGGCGCCGCGAGCGCGGGAGCGGACAGCGTGACGACGACGGCGATCAGGCAGGACGGGCGCATTGGACCTCCGGGCGCGAACGATGCAGTATGCCGCAGCGCGTGAGGTGACTGGCGAGGTGACCCCCTTCGGGCCGGATCGGGACCGAGGCGGTCGACACGGCGCGCCCTCGTCGTCGCCGTGCTGCGAGTCGTCGTCCCCTACCTGCTGCTGGCCGGGCTGTGGATCACCCTCTCCGACCGCCTGCTCCTGGCCTGGTTGCGCGACCCCGAGCAGCTCGCGGCCTGGTCGACCTACAAGGGCTGGGCCTTCGTGGCGGTGACGGGCTTGCTGCTGGCGATCCTGCTGGCCGCCGAGTACCGCGCCCGCGCCGTCGACTCCTCCGCCTTGCGCCTGGTGGAAGACGCGTTGCGCGCGTCCGAACAGAGCTACCGCCTGCTTTTCCGCGCCAACCCCCACCCGATGTGGATCTACGACACGGAGACGCTGCGCTTCCTCGAGGTCAACGACGCCGCCGTGTCCCGCTACGGCTGGTCCCGCGACGAGTTCGCGTCGATGAGCGTGCTGGACATCCGGGAGCCGGAGCAGGTGGAGCGCTTCCGCGAGCACCTCGCGACTGCGCCGGCCGCGGTGCACGGGTCGGGACCATGGCGCCACGTGACGAAGGCGGGCGAGCTGCGCGACGTCGAGGTCAGCTCCCACGTCGTGGAGTGGCTGGGCCGGCCCGCACGGCTGGTGCTCGCCCACGACGTGACCGAGCGCGACCGCGCGGAGCGGGAGCGGCTGGCCCTGCAGTCGCAGCTCGCGCAGGCGCAGAAGCTGGAGTCGATCGGCCGTCTCGCGGGCGGCATCGCCCACGACTTCAACAACGCGCTCGGCGTGGTGCTGACGCGGGCGGAGATGGCGCGCAAGGCGCTGGAGCCGGCGCACGAGGCGGCCCGGCACCTGGACTCGATCGAAGAAGCGGGCCGCCGTTCGGCGCTGCTGACGCGGCAGTTGCTGGCCTTCGCCCGCCACGACGTGATCGCCCCGCACCGCTTCGACCTCGACGCCCACGTCGCCGCCAGCCTCGGCCTGCTGAAGCCCCTGATCGGCGAAGACGTGGCGCTGCGCTGGGAGCCCGGGCCTGGCGTCAAGGTCGTCGAGGCCGACGGCTCGCAGCTCGACCAGGTGCTGACCAACCTGGTCGTCAACGCCCGCGACGCCGGGGGACGGGTGCTGCGGATCGCGACCGCCCGCGTCGTCTGGGGCGAGGTCGACTGCGCCGGGCGGCCAGGGGCAGTGCCCGGGACCTACGTGCGGCTGTCGGTGACGGACGACGGCGCGGGCATGAGCCCGGAGGTGCAGGCCCGCATCTTCGAGCCGTTCTTCACCACCAAGCCCGCCGGCCACGGCACGGGGCTGGGCCTCGCGATGGTCTACGGCATCGTCAAGCAGAACGGCGGCTACGTCGAGGTCGACTCGGCGCCCGGGCGCGGCACCCGGTTCGACATCCTGCTGCCGGCGCGCGAGCCGCTCCCCGAGCTGTGCGCCGAAGAGGACCCGGGCCCCGCGGCACAACCCGCGCACGGCGAGGTCGTGCTGCTCGTCGAAGACGAGGAGGCGATGCTGGCGGTGACCAGCGAGGCGCTCGGCGACCTCGGCTATCGCGTGCTGGCGGCTTCGCGGCCCGGCGAGGCGCTGTCGATCGCGGAAGCGTTCGACGGCTCGATCGACCTCGTGATCACCGACGTGGTGATGCCCGGCATGAACGGCCGAGAACTGGTCGAACGCCTGCGCGAGACGCGGCCGGGCCTGCGCTGCCTGTTCGTCTCCGGCTACACGGCCGACGTGATCGAGCACCGCGGCGTGCTCGAGGCCGGCGTGCACTTCCTGCCCAAGCCGTTCACGGCGGCGGATCTCGGCTCGAAGGTCAGCGAGGTGCTCGCGGACTGAGCTGCGGCGATCTTTGCGATACTACCGGGTCAGCGGCGGTGTCCGGAGGCCGGCCCGCCGCCCTCCGGGAGGTCCTCCGCTGATGCGGACGGTTGCGCCGTCGGTCGCGCGCGTCGTCGTGCCCTACGCGATCCTCGCGGGGGTGTGGATCCACGCATCCGATCGCCTGCTGGAGGCGGCGACGGGCGATCCCCACGTTCTCGCCCGCTGGTCGATCTACAAGGGCTGGGCCTTCGTGGCGTTCACCGCGTTTCTGCTCGCGCTCCTGATGAGCGCCGAGCTGCGAGCGCGCCGGCTGAACGAGGCGCTGCTGGAAGCCCAGCGTGATCTCCTCGAACGGGTCGCCCGCGGGACCCCGGCGCGGGAGATCCTCCAGCGCCTGGTCGTCCTCGTCGAGTCGCAGGTGCCCGGCCTCACGGCTTCCGTGCGGCTGCTCGACGCGGAGGGCTCGCGCGCGCCGCACGCCGTCGCCGGGCGGTTGCCGCCGGCCCTGGTCCGCTACCTCGACGAGCAGTCGATCGACGAACGCGCCGGGCCGTCCGGCACGGCGATGTTCCGCGACGACACGGTCCTGGTCGCCGACCTCGCCTCCGATCCCGCCTGGTCGCTTCACCGTGCCTCGTTCAGCGAGGCCGGGCTGCGGGCCGCCTGGGCCACGCCACTGCGCACCGCGGACGGGAGGGTGCTGGGCACGTTCTCCTGCTACCGCACCGCGCCGGGCCTGCCTGATGCCCGGCACCTGAAGCTGATCGAGCTCGCCACCCAGGTCGCCGCCGTCGCGCTCGCGCGAGAGCAGCAGGACAACGCCGTGCGGGCCAGCGAGCGACGGCTCTCCTTCGCGCTCGAGGTGAGCCGGACCGGCGGCTGGGAACTGGACCTGGTCGACCACTCGGCCAGCCGCACGCTGGAACACGATCGCATCTTCGGGTACGAGGCGATGCTGCCCGAATGGACCTACGAGATGTTCCTGGCGCACGTCCTGGAGCCCGACCGGGCCGTCGTCGATCGACGGTTCCAGGATGCCGTGGCCCACCAGACGGACTGGAGCTTCGAGTGCCGCATCCGCCGGGTCGACGGCGAGGTGCGCTGGATCTGGGCGGCAGGCGGCCACCAGTTCGAAGGCGAGGGGCCGCCGCACCGGATGGCCGGCATCGTCCAGGACATCACGGACCGCAAGCGCGCCGAGGAGGCGGTGCGCCGTCTGGCCGACGACCTGCGCCGGCAAGCGGCGGAGCTCGAACGGCGCGTCGCCGAGCGCACCGCCGAACTCAGCGAAGCGCGCGATCGGGCCGAAGGTGCGGACCGACTCAAGTCGGCCTTCCTGGCGACGATGTCGCACGAGTTGCGAACGCCGCTCAACTCGATCATCGGCTTCACCGGCGTCCTGCTCCAGGGCCTGGCCGGCCCGCTGAACGAGGAGCAGCGCAAGCAGCTCGGCATGGTCCGCGCCAGCGGCCAGCACCTGCTGGAGCTGATCAACGACGTGCTCGACATCTCGAAGATCGAAGCCGGCCAGCTCGAACTCGCCCAGGCCCGCTTCGACCCCGCCGCCGCGGCCCGCCGGGCGGCCGACACGGTCGCTGCGCAGGCCGCAGAGAAGGGCCTGGAGATCGAGTGCGAAACCGAGCCTGGCTTGCCCGAACTGGTCGGCGATCGCCGGCGGGTCGAGCAGGTGCTGATCAACCTGCTGGCGAACGCGGTGAAGTTCACCGACCAGGGGCGGGTGGGCCTCGACGTCCGGGCCACTCCCCAGGGCGTCGCCTTCGTCGTGTCCGACACCGGCATCGGTATCCCGGCCGAGGCTCATGACCAGCTCTTCCAGCCCTTCCGCCAGCTCGATTCCGGCCTGGCACGCGCCCACGAAGGCACGGGGCTCGGGCTCGCTATTTGCAAGCGCCTCGTCGAACGCATGGGAGGCAGGATCGGCTTCGACAGTGCCCCGGGGGTCGGATCGACCTTCCGGGTCGATTTGCCGCTGACCCCGCCCTCGCTCACGGAGACTCCATGACCCGCGTGCTGCTGGTCGAAGACAACGCCCAGAACCGCTACCTGATCACCTTCCTGCTGAACGCGAGCAAGTTTTCGGTGCTCTCGGCCGAAGACGGCGCCGAGGGCCTCGCGCTGGCGACCAGCGGCGACTTCGACCTGGTGTTGCTGGACATCCAGTTGCCCGGGATGGACGGGTACGAAGTCGCCCGGGCGTTGCGGCAGAACGCCCGACTGGACGGCGTTCCGATCGTCGCGGTCACGTCGTACGCGATGACCGGCGATCGCGAACGGGTGCTGGCGGCCGGGTGCGACGGCTACATCGAGAAGCCGATCGACCCCGAGAGGTTCGTCGCGCAGGTGCGGGCGTTCCTGCCGGCGAAGGGAGGCGCATGAAGCGGGTCCTGATCGTCGAAGACAAGGTTGAGGGCCTGTACTTGTTGCGGGTCCTCCTGTCCGCCGCGGGGTGGAAAGTCGAAGAAGCGCGCCACGGAGCCGAGGCCCTGGCCAAGGCGCGGCAGTCGCCGCCGGACCTCGTGGTCTCGGACCTGCTGATGCCGGTGATGGACGGCTACACGCTGCTGCGCCACTGGAAGGCCGACTCGCGCCTCAGCACCGTTCCTTTCGTCGTCTACACCGCGACCTACACCGAACCCGCCGACGAGGCCCTGGCGCTCGAACTCGGGGCCGACGCGTTCATCCTCAAGCCGGCAGAGCCCGCGGCGTTCACGGCGCGCCTGTCGGCCGTGATGGAGACCGTGCACGGCTCCGGGGCGCGGCCGCCGAGCGGCGACGTGGAGCGCAGCAACAAGTCGTACGAGGTTGCGCTCGTGCGCAAGCTCGAGGAGAAGCTGACGCAGCTCCAGCAGGCCAACCGCGCGCTCGAAGAAGACGTCGCCGAGCGCAAGCGCGCGGAGTCGCGCGTCGCCGAGCAGCTCGCGGAGCTCCAGCGCTGGCATCGGGCCACCATCGGCCGCGAAAGCCGCGTGCTGGAGCTCAAGCGCGAGGTCAACGCGCTGCTGGCCGAGCTCGGACGCCCGCCCCGCTACGCGAGCGTCGCCGACGAAGCCGCACAGGGCGAGCCCGAGCCCCGAGAACTTGGCGAGGGTGCTTGAGCGCTGCGCTGCTGTCGCTCGTGCAGAACGCGGCGCTGCTGCTCGCTCTGGCCGCGGTGTACGACCTCGCGACCAGCCGCCAGCCGTTGGGCGGGCGTCCGCTGCGCCAGATCGTCGCCGGGCTGCTGACCGGCGGCGTGGGCGTGGCGATCATGCTCGCTCCGGTCGTGGTGGAGCCCGGAGTCGTGTTCGACACCCGCTCGGTACTGCTGGCGATCAGCGGCGCTTTCCTCGGGCCGCTGCCGACGGCGATCGCCATGGTCGTGACGGCTGCGTTCCGCTGGAGCCAGGGTGGCCTGGCGACCGGCGTCGGCATCGGCTTGATCGTCTCGTCGGGACTGATCGGCGGGCTGTGGGGCCGGCTGCGCCGACGAGAACTGGACGCTGGACGAGTGTCGGACCTGTATGCGCTGGGCGTGGTCGTCAACATGGTGGCGCTGGGCTGGATGCTGCTCCTGCCGTGGAGTTCGACCCGGCGCGTGTTCGCCACGGTCGGGCTGGAAGTCATGCTCGTGCATCCTGCCGCGACGACCGCGCTCGGGTCGCTATTGTCGCGGCGCCTGCGCCGGGAGCGCGATGCAGACGAACTCGCCGAGAGCGAGAGCCGTTACCGGGCGATCTTCGAGAACAACCACGTGGCCATGTTGATCGTCGATCCGCAGGGCGGGACCATCGTCGACGCCAACCCGGCCGCCGTGGCCTTCTACGGTTGGTCGCGCGAACGGCTGCGGGCGATGCACGTCACGGAGATCAACACTCTGGACCCGGCCGAGGTGCAGGCCGAGATGGCGCGCGCGCAGGCCGAGGCCCGCAGCCATTTCGATTTCCGTCACCGGCGGGCCGACGGCTCCGTACGGGAGGTCGAGGTCGCTTCCGGCCCGATCATTTTCGGGCGTCGAACGCTGCTCTACTCGATCGTCAAGGACGTCACCGAGCGGCGGTTGGCCGACCAGCGGCTGCGGGACACCCTCGCCCAGTTCGAGCGCGCCCAGGCCGTGGCCCACCTCGGCTCGTGGGTCTGGCACATCCGCGAGAACCGGGTCGAGTGGTCGCCCCAGATGTTCGCGATCTTCGGCATCGACCGCGCGGCGTTCGACGGGGACCTGGCCGCCGTGATCGCCCGCGCGATCCACCCGGATGACCGGGCGGCCGTCGAGCGCGCCAACCGGCGGGTGCTCGAGGAACGGCGGCCCACCCCGTTGGAGTACCGCGTCGTGCGGCCCGACGGCCGCGTGCGCACCGTTCGAGCCGAAGCGGGAGACCTCGTGGTGGGTCCCGACGGGTCTCCCGAGCGGCTCTCCGGTGTGGTCCTCGACGTGACCGACTTCAGGGCCAGCGAAGAGGCCCTGCGGCAATCCGTCGCAGAGCTGGAACGCACCAGCGCGGCCCTGCTCAGCGTGGTCGAGGACCACCAGCGCGCCGAGGCCGCGCTGCGCCAGTCGGAACAGGACTACCGTCTGCTGTTCGACGCCAACCCGAACCCGATGTGGATCTACGACCTGGAGACGCTGGCCTTCCTCGAGGCGAACCACGCCGCCGTGCAGCACTACGGCTACTCCCGCGAGGAATTTCTGGCGATGACGATCGAGCAGATCCGGCCGCCCGAGGAGCGACCGCGGCTGCGGGCCCACCTCCGGCAGGCTCCGGGGACGATTCAGGCCTCCGGCCCGTGGCTGCACCAGCGCAAGGACGGGTCGTGCCTGCGGGTCGAGGTGCGATCCCACTCGCTGACGTGGCGGGGCCGGCCGACGCGCCTGGTGCTCGCCCACGACGTGACCGAGCGCGAGGCGGCCCGCGAGGCGCTCGAGGAGAGCGAGACCCGGCTCCGGCGAGCGGTCGTGGAGGCGCCGTTCCCGATCCTGCTGCACGCCGAAGATGGCACGATCGTCCAGCTCAGCCGGGCCTGGTGCGACATCACGGGTTACACCAGAGAGGAACTGCGGACGGTGTCCGAGTGGACCGGCCGCGCCTACGGCGCGGACGCGCCTCGCGTCGAGGCCGGCATCCGAGCCCTCTTCGACGTGGACGCGCGGGTCACGGAGGGCGAGTTTCCGATCCGGACCCGCTCCGGCGAGGTCCGGATCTGGGACTTCAGTTCGGCCCCGGTCGGGCGCCTGCCCGACGGACGCCGGCTGGTGATCAGCATGGCCACCGACGTCACCGAGCGCCGGGCCGCGGAAGACGAAGTGCGGCGGCTGAATGCCGAGCTCGAAGAGCGGGTCCGGGCGCGGACGGCCGAGCTGGAAGCGGCCAACGCGGAGCTCGAGGCCTTCAGTTACTCGGTGTCCCACGACCTGCGGGCCCCGCTGCGCGGGATCAACGGCTTCGCCCGCATCCTCGAGGAGGAGCAAGCTCCGCGGCTGGACGCAGAGGGGCGGCGCATTCTCGGGGTGGTACGGAGCGAGGCCGTACGGATGGGAACCCTGATCGACGACCTGCTGCGCTTCTCGCGGCTCGGCCGGCAGCCGATTCACCAGCTCCCGTTCGACACGCGTGCGCTCGTCGAAGAAGTCGTCGGAGAGTGCCGCTCCCGGCACCGGAACAGGCAGGTGGCCGTCGACCTGGGCGACTTGCCCGCGGCCCCGGGCGACCCCGCGCTGCTTCGCCAGGTGTGGGTCAACCTGCTCGACGCGCCCGGCAACCAGCGCCCCGGATCGTGATCCAGGGCTCGGCGGAGGGAGGCACGATCCAGTACTCGGTCGCCGACAACGGCATCGGCTTCGACATGTCGCACGCGTCCCGGCTCTTCGACGTGTTCCAGCGCCTGCACCCCGACGAGGCGTTCGAGGGCACCGGTGTCGGGCTCGCCCTCGTCCGCCGGATCGTCGGCCGCCACGGCGGGCGGGTCTGGGCCGAGGCCACGCCGGGCCATGGCGCCACCTTCCATTTCACCCTCCCCCTCGATCCCGCTCTAGGAACGGAGGCCCTGACATGAACCCCACCGCGGGCAACGCGCCCCAGGTGCTGATCGTCGAAGACAACCCGGTCGACGCCGAGCTCGCGCAGCGCGCGCTGAGACGGCGCCTGCCCTGCGCCATCGAGTGGGCGCGCGACGGCCTCGAGGCCGTGGCGCGGCTCGAGTCCGGGACCCCGCTGCCGTGCCTGGTGCTGCTCGATCTCAAGATGCCGCGGATGGACGGGCTCACCCTGCTGCGACGATTGAAGACCGATCCCCGGACGCGCGCCCTCGTGGCGGTTGTCTTCACGTCCTCGCGCGAGCCTTCGGACGTCACGGAGGCCTACGGGGCGGGTGCCAACAGCTACCTCGTCAAACCCGTCGACGGCGCGCACTTCGACGAACTGGTCGAGACCGCGGGACGCTACTGGCTCGAGCTCAACGAGCCGGCCACTCCCGGGTCCTGCTCGTGAGTCCGCGCCGGGTGCGTGCGCTGGTCGTCGACGATTCGCCCGTCGACGCCGAACTGGTCGTCCGCGAGATGGAACGCCAGGGGTTCGCTCTCGCATGGCGGCGGGTTGCGAGCGCCGAGGCGTTGACCGCAGCGCTCTCCGGAGAGTCCTGGGACGTGGTCCTGTGCGACTACGCGATGCCGGGGTTCGGAGGCCTCGAAGCCCTCGCCCTCGTCCGCGCCAGCGGCCTGGACCTGCCGTTCCTGCTGATCTCCGGCACCGTCGGAGAAGACGTCGCCGTCGAAGCCATGCGGGCGGGCGCCCACGATTACCTGCTGAAGGACCGCCTGACGCGGCTGGGAGCGGCGGTCGAGCGAGAGCTCCACGAGGCCGAGGAGCGGCGCGAGCGGCGGCGGGCCCAGGACGCCGAACGGGCTGCGCAGGCAGAGACCCGGCGCCTGCTGGCGGAGGCCGAGGCGTCGCGGCGGGCGCTCCTCAGTGCTGTAGAGGACCTGCAGGCGGCGGCCGTCGAACGGCGGCTGCAGACCTCCGCCCTGGAGGCCGCGGCGAACGCGATCGTGATCACCGATCGCGACGGCGCTGTCGTCTGGGCCAACCCGGCCTTCGCCGCCCTGACGGGCTACGCCCTCGAGGAAGCGCGCGGCCAGAACCCCCGCGTGCTGGTTCGCTCCGGCCTCACTCCGCCGGAGCAGTACGCGGCCCTGTGGCGGACCATCCTCGCGGGCGAGGTGTGGCGCGGCGAACTGGTCAACCGGCGGAAGGACGGCACCCTCTACCCGGAGGAGCAGACGATCACGCCCGTCCGCGACGGCTCGGGGGCGATCGCACACTTCGTCGCGGTCAAGCAGGACGTCAGCGAGCGCCGCGAGGCCGAGGCCCGGCGCCAGAGCCTCGAAGCGCAGCTCCGCCAGGCGCAGAAGATGGAGTCGGTGGGCCGGCTGGCCGGCGGGGTGGCCCACGACTTCAACAACGCGCTCGGCGTCGTGCTGGGACATGCCGATCTCGCCCTGAAGCTGGTGCCGGCGGGCTCGCCGCTCGCGCGTCACCTCGAAGCGATCCGGGAGGCAGGGCGGCGTTCCGCGAACCTGACGCGGCAGTTGCTGGGCTTCGCGCGCCAGCAGCCGGTGGAGCCCCGGCAGCTCGACGTCAACGACCGCATCGAGGGCATGTTGCGGCTGCTGCGCCAGTTGATCGGGGAAGACGTGCGCCTCGGCTGGCAGCCGGGCGCCGGACTCTGGTCCGTGCGGGCGGACCCCGGCCAGATCGACCAGCTCGTCTCCAACCTGGTCGTCAACGCCCGCGACGCGATCACGGGAGTCGGCGAGATCGTCGTCGCGACGAGCAACCTGGAGGCCGACGCGGCGTTCGTCGACCGGCGACCGGGCCTGGTCCCGGGCCGCTACGTGTGCCTGAGCGTGAAGGACGACGGCTCCGGGATCGCGCCCGAGCTGATCGATCGCATCTTCGAGCCGTTCTTCACGACCAAGCCCACCGGGCACGGGACGGGCCTCGGCCTGGCGACCGTCTACGGCATCGCCAAGCAGAACGGGGGCTACATCGGCGTCGAGTCCGAACCGGGCCGAGGGTCGACGTTCACGGTGCTCCTGCCGGTGGCGATCGGCGAGCGCGAGGCGGATGCGCCGGCTCCCACGGCAGAAGCGGTCCGCGGCGGCTCGGAGACCCTGCTCGTCGTGGAGGACGAGCCGGCCATGCTGGAGGTCACCCGGGACGTGCTGGCGGACCTCGGCTACCGCGTCCTGGCCACGGCCTCGCCCGGCGAGGCACTATCCATCGCCGCCACCGAGGGCGACCGGGTGGACCTGCTGGTGACCGATCTCGTGATGCCCGAGATGAACGGGCGCGAGCTCGCGGCACTGCTGCAGGCGCGGCACCCGCGGCTGCGCTGCCTGTTCGTGTCCGGCTACACGGCCGACATCGTGGCGCAACGGGGCATCGTCGAGCCCGGCGTCCACCTGCTCTCGAAGCCGTTCACGGCCAGCGAGCTGGCGGAGCGCGTGCGCAAGCTGCTCGATTCCTGAGCGGTCGCGGGGTCAGGCGGCCGTCTCGGCCGCCCCTGCCGTCGCGCCCGCCTCCGCGAGGCTCTCGGGCAGGGTCACGCGGAACGTGGTGCCGAGGCCCGGGGCCGACACGAAGTCGACGTGGCCCCGCAGGTGCGCTTCGGTCAGCAGCCGAACGGAGTGGGTGCCGATCCCGCGGCCGGCGCCCTTGGTCGAGAACGAGCGCTGGAAGACCTGGCCGCGCACCTCGGCGGGCATCACCGCCTCGTTGTGGACGCTGATGCGGCGCAGCTCCGGCGACCAGCGCACGACGACCGTCTGTCCCGGGCTCGAGGCTTCCAGCGCGTTCTTGATCAGGTTGCCGACGACGCGCCGCAGGAGCACGGGATCCGTGGAGAGCGGCTCCTCGAGGTCGGACGGGCTGCTGAAGCGTACGACCTTGCCGGTGGCGAACGGGCCGTGCTGATAGCCCGCGCACAGGCCCTCCACCAGGCGGCCGACTTCGACCGCCTGCGGCCGGGCGCGAAGCTGGCCTGCTTCGGCGAGTGCCAGGTCGCGTTGCGTGACCACCTCCTCGACGGCCTGGCGGGTCATGCGGCGGATCACGGGCGCAAGCTGCTCGCGTTCGACGGGCTGCAACTCGTCCCAGAACTGCATGTAACCGTCGAGGCCCGACAGGGTGTTGAGCAGGTCGTGGAAGAACATCGCCTCCAGCGCCTCCCGCCGCTTGAGGTGCGAGATGTCCTCCAGGACCACGAGGCCGAACCCCCGAGGCTCCGGCATTCGGCTGGCCCTGGCGCGCAGGTCGTAGACGACCGGCTCGTCGCCCACCTGACCTGCGATCCGGCACTCGCGGGTCACGGTCTCGCCCGTCTGCTCGAGATCGGAGAGGCTGCGGCCGAGGCCGCACAGGTGGCAGTGCTCGCTGGTCCCGCAGCCCCCGGGGCCCTCGACGGCGCGGCGACAGCCCGCCGCCTCCCCCAGCCGCAGACCGATCAGCGACACGGAACCGGGCCGCAGCAGGCCGCGCAGCGAGGCGTTCTCGTGCAGGACCTCGCGCTGCGGGTTCAGCACGGCCGCCGGAACCGGCAACTCGTCGACGAGGCGCAGCAGCGCCGGATGCGCGGCCAGCGACTCCTGCTGGCGGCTGCGTTCGACGGGGTCCGAGCGCCGCTTCGGCGGCTGATAGGGCAGGACCCCTGCGTCCAGGGTGCGGGTCGCGTGGACCGGCCGGCCGACTGCGTTCATGCCCTCTCTCCTCGAGTTCCCCACGCTGATCGGCGTGTCGTCCGCGGGGATCGGACGTCGCGTCGGAGCTCAGTCCTGGGCTCCTGGGGTACGCCTCAGCACAGGTCGTGCCGGAGCCGAATCGGTCCCGCCGCCGCCGTTCTGCGGCGCCCGCCGATGGCGCTCGCGTCTCCGCCGGGTGTTTCGCCCGGGCTGCCGGGCGCAACGCCCGGGCGCTCGGCGCGCCATCCCCCACGCTTCCTGCAGCCCGCGCTCGACCTTCACGTCGACGCGGTCGGGTTCGAAGCCGAAGCCGTCGATCGTGAAGGCGCCGGAGACTGTAGTTCCCCGGGGGGCTGCCGGAAAGATGGCAGGATGACGTCGACGGGCCAGGGATGCCTGTGGCTTGGCGCATGGCGAGGAGGCCGGAGATGGACCCCGAAACGCACTGGCAGCAGGTGTGGGGCTCGAAGTCGCCCGAGCAGGTGAGCTGGTACGAGCCCGATCCCGCGACCTGACTCGAGCTGATCGGCGCAGTTGCGCCGACCGATGCCTCGATCCTCGACGTCGGCGGCGGGGCCTCCTTCCTGGTCGATCGCCTGCTCGACCGTGGCTTTCACCGGGTCACGGTGGCCGACATTTCGGCGGCGGCCCTGTCGGTCGCGCGCTCGCGACTCGCGGAGCGCGGCTCGCAGGTCGAGTGGGTCGTCGGCGACGCTCGGCAGCTTCGCTTGCGCGAGCCCGTGGACCTCTGGCACGACCGGGCGGTCTTTCACTTCTTGACCGAGTCCGCGGATCAGGACGCGTACCTCTCGACGCTGAGAGCGAACCTGGCGCCCGGCGGCCACGTCGTGCTCGCCACGTTCGCCCAGACCGGGCCGACCCGGTGCAGCGGGTTGCCGGTGCAACGCTACGACGTGGCGGGCCTCGTCGAACGGGTCGGGGCTGGATTCGAGCTGGTGCGCGGGTTCGAGCGTCGCCACGTCACCCCGGCAGGCGCTCCCCAGGACTTCACCCACGTCGTGCTGCGGCGGTTGCCCGCGGACGTCTGACGGCCGACGAGCGGCGGCCTCCGGGCGGCGGGGCTACCTGAGACCGAGGTCGGTCGTCGTGAAGGCGTCGGCCGCGGCTTTCTCGTAGGCGGCGTCGAGGGCGTCGTGGAGCAGGAGGAGCGCCGCGAGGCGGTGGACCATGCCCCGCAGGTGGTCGAGTTCCGCGAGCGTGATCGGGCGGCCGTCGCGGCGCTTGGCGTCCCGGTAGCCGAGCCACTTCTTGAGCACCGGGTAGCCGCCCAGCTCGTAGCGCCAGACGCGCTCGGGAACGTTCTTGAGGTAGACCGCGTCGTTGAGCCAGAGGTCGCCGGTCTGCTCGCCCCAGGCCGGGACTTCGCCCTCGTCCTCCGTCGGCTGGCGTGCGACCCACTTGCCCGGGGCCGCGCCGAAGTAGGAGACGGTGACCACGAGGTCGCCGTCGCGAACCGCCTCCGTGGAGCGCGTCGCGATCACGGCGAGGTGGCGGCGGCGGGCGCCGAGCAGCGAGGCCAGCAGCTTCGTCGGGTCCGTCGCCGGGTCGAGCAGCGTGCCGACCTGGGCGCC
>JAANMX010001976.1_pt1 | contig 21697 bp, 16 predicted proteins | sample 7279681 | NCBI WGS metagenome assembly JAANMX01 (sample SAMN14094542, study PRJNA606508) | bioreactor metagenome | isolation source: A lab-scale SPAN reactor treating ammonium-rich wastewater day 351 | place: Ireland: Galway | collected 2018-01-01
GAAATGATGAAGAATATCACAAAGCCTTTCCCTGTGCAGCATTCCGTGGACGATAGAAGTTGCGGTATGAATTCCTGTTAATGCTTTCTTTTCGTCACCATTTGATAATATCAAAAGCACCAACGAATTTTTGCAAATCGGAAACCGTTTCGTGAAAAACATCTCTTATGTTGATGTAGAAAACATTGATCTGCCTTCAGAAATCGAACCTTATTCTCTTCTTGGAGGAAACGGTGCCGCAGCTGAAACAGCAGTAGATAATTTTAGTTTTATCAATGAACTGGAAGACTACGAAACGATTGTCTACAATCAGATCATTACCATTCCACTTCAGGCACAACAACAAAGGGAGCTTGACAAAAAAAAGAAAAAGCACGAAGGAGCAGCCAACAATTCTCCGTCCAACGCGATTATCGCAGAAGAAATTCAGACCCTGCTTCACAACATTGCAACCGATGGACAACTCGTTGTCAATGCCCATTTTTCAATCCTTTTTTCAGCAGAAACTTTGGATAAAATGGTAAATATTCAGTCTATGATTGAAAATAAACTGTTCACAAAAGGAATCATCGTTTCTAAAAATGCCTACAACCAATTAGAACTCTGGCGATCAGCCATTCCGGGTAATGGCACCGAACTTAGGGAATACGATTTATTTATGACGACAAGCGAAGCGGCCTTGTGTTTTTTTTTTAAGGAAAGTTACCCCGTCAATGAAGAATCCAATTTCTATTTAAGATTTACCGACAGACAAGGCGTTCCGCTAAAAGTAGATCCTTCGGATTTACCGATGAAAACAGGAAGGATCAATAACAGGAACAAGTTTGTATTAGGCCCGTCAGGTTCCGGAAAGTCATTCCTGATGAACAATATCATTGAGCAATATTTGACCTACAATTATGATGTGGTCATTGTTGATACTGGAGATTCTTATTCGGGAACTTGTAAATACAAAGGAGGAAGATACATTCAGTACACCGAAGAAAAACCGATTACAATGAATCCTTTTCTGATGGATAAGAAAGAATTTAATATCGAAAAAATAGAATTTTTAACCAACCTGATCTTTCTGATTTGGCAAGGTCCTGATTCTTCGATGTCATCAGCACAAAAATCCATTTTAGATAATGTGTTGATGTCGTATTACCATCAATATTTCAACTCAGGAACGCCGTGGTACGAAAATAAAACTTCTGAAGAACTCATTCTATATCTGGGTAAATACAATATTAATGAAGATGATCTCTTCACAGAATATGAGAATGAAGCCAAAGGCCAACATACTTACTATGACATTTTGGGAATTACTTTCGATGCCAGTTCCGATGAAATAAAGGAAGCGGGAAGAAAATTATTGAAATTTTATCATCCCGACAAGAACATCAATAACCCGGAATATGAAAGCGAAAATTTCTATAAAGTTTATGAAGCGTATGACACGCTGAATGATGAAAGCAGAAGGAAAATATACAATGAAACGCAGTTGATTTTAATCAGGTCGAATGATATCATCAGGCAACCCAGATCAGCTGAAGAATGGAATGAATCCTTTAGAAAAGCCATTATCAGAAAAATAAAAGAACTGGAAGAAAAGCTGGTTGTAACAGAACTTTCGTTCAATGGGTTTTATGATTATTGCGATCAATTTCTTCCTATTTACCTTAATAATAAGAAACACCATATCATAGAAAAGGAATTCAATCTTCGCACATTTTTGTTTGTGCTGAAAGATTTTTACAAAGGCGGAAGGTATGGAACAACGCTAAACGAAAGTGCAGATAATACGCTTTTTGACGAATCTTTCATCGTTTTTGAAATCGATAATGTAAAGGACAATCCCAAACTGTTTCCGATTGTCACGCTCATTATTATGGACACTTTTATTCAGAAAATGCGCCTTAGAAAAGACCGCAGAAAAGCCTTAATCATCGAAGAAGCGTGGAAGGCCATTGCTAGTAAATTGATGGGTGGATACATTCTTTATTTATATAAAACGGTGAGGAAATTTTGGGGAGAAGCGGTGGTGGTAACGCAGGAACTGGATGACATTATTGGAAATGCAGTGGTTAAAGATTCCATCATCAATAATTCGGACACTTTTATATTGCTTGACCAGACGAAGTTCAAAGACAACTTTGATAAAATCGCTTCATTGCTATCGCTCAATAAAGTAGAGCAAAACAAGATTTTTACCATCAACAATCTCAACAACAAATTCGGGAGAAGCCGATTCAAGGAGTTTTACTTAAAAAGAGGTTCAAAAGGAGAGGTCTATGGAAATGAAGTTTCCTTAGAGCAATATTTAACCTATACCACAGAAAAACCGGAGAAATCGGCAGTTGAATATTATGTGCACCAATACGGAGACTATGATGAAGCATTGCGCAGAATAGTTGGTGATTTAAAAACCTTCGGAGACAGTCTGGAAAACTTAGTGTCACTCGTGAACTTATATCAAAATCCTTTAGATCAAAAAATCAATTCTTTCTACAGAATGATGAAAAAAGAACACAAAGGGAAGAATGTTTTCAAAATCATCTCACAGGAATTAGAAGACCGCCAAATCATCTTTTCAGAATTAATAAATAAACGACAATATGAAAAAATTTAGCATTTTATTTTTAGGTTTTGGAAGTTTTGTGTCAGCTCAGAACACTTACATCGACCCAACGGTAACGGCGGCAATGATTCTCTATTCTGAAAATCTGAAAGCCAAACAAAACGAAGTGATCGAGGAAACTTCAAAGTTAAAAGATGCACAAACCTGGGTCGGAACACAGATGGTTGCAGCTAATGACATTCAGAATAAAATTCTGAAAGGTTTAAAAGAGGTTTCCGGCACATTACAAAACGGAATTCAGGCACAGGAGATCTACACTGAGCTCAATAAATGTTATGCTTATTCATCACAAGTGGTACAACTAGCATCAGAACATCCTGAGTATGCCATTTTTGGGGTGAAAGCTTCACAAAAGACGTATGAGCAAAGCTTAAAAATTGTGACCGATGTATCTGATATTCTCGCATCCGGAGAACTGAATTTGGCAACAGCAGGAGACCGATACAAAATTCTTCATAATATTTCGGGTAATGTCAAAAATCTGAAGCTTTGGCTTTTGGCGATAAAATTAAGACTGGAAAAAGCCAATCGATTAGGATTCTGGAATTCAATTAATCCATTTGCAGGGTATATCAACACCGACAAAGGTATTGTTGAAAACATAATGAATAGGTACAAACGGAATTTTTAAAAAATTACAAAATGTTAAAGAAGATTCTTCTTAGCCTATTGATTCCAATGGTTTATGTCGTTATTACTTCTTCCGGCGGTGGTTCTACACCAGCATGGCAACAGGAAAATGTATCGTTTCCGATGATGGATATAGAAATCAATGCCACGATGAAAGAACACGACAGGCAAAAAGAAATGCGACAAAAACAAATTGCGAATGCCACAGTAGAAACTGCCAATAAGACCCAATGGAACCAATTCAAGGAAAAGATTACCAAAGTTCAGGACAGATTGCGAATTGTTTCATTTGCCATTCAAGCCATACCAACCGGAATAGCAATGAGCAGGGAAATAACCAAAATAACAAACAATCAGACTGCTATTATCAATGAAATAAACGATGCTCCCTATTCCATTATAGCAGTTTTACCTTCTCAGGTTCAGTTTGTTGATGATCTGCAAATGGTAACACGGCTGGTAACCGGGATCATTTTGTCTTACGGAGCCATCAACCAAATGGAAAAATCAGAACGTAAAGTATTACTGGACTATGCTTTAGGAGAACTAAAGGCAATAAGCAGGAATTCCACACATATGCTTCTGAAGATAAGGGATATTAAAGCCAAAGTAAAACGTAACAAAAGAGCCTTTCAATATTATGTCAACAGAGATAAGCAAGTAGTTGAAAGCATAATGGATAACATCAAATCTTTCTAAAATGAAGAAAATAGTAACCATTGGAATGTTGGTGTTTTCAGGAATCACTTTTAACAGCCAGCAAATAGTAATTAATGATAAACTCCTATCGCAGATCACCGTAAATCACGGAGTCCGATTAGGAAGCGAACAAACTTTTTTGGATTCATACGAAAAGCAAAAAGAATTGTATGATGACATCAATAATAAAATCACGCAGATCATTGCTATTCATGAGTATATCTATCAGCAACTGAAAAATGTTAACTCAGCAGTTACCCAGAGCAAGAAGCTTATCTACCTCTATCAATATCTCGGTAAAATAGTAACGAACTCCAATAAAATGCTGGATCTATCAGCGCAGCATCCTGAATATTCCGTACTCATTTCAAAATATTATGTTGAGATAGGCAAGCAAACAATGAAGCTTCAGCAGGAAGTTACCCAGGATATTCTCAATGAAGACAAAGATTTCCTGATGGATGCTATGGATAGGGAAATGCTTATTGAAAAGATATTTACCCGTGTCAGAAATATCAACGGAAATATTCTGTACATCAATCTCCGATTAGAGAATGCCAAGAAGATCCCTTATCTGTATCAGGTTCCGGTGCTTCGTAATTACATCAATATAGACAAAGCTATTGTTGGCGACATCATCACTAAATACAACCACATCTTTAATTAAAAAATCATGAAAAATCTACTAAAAAAATCTGCCTATTTCAGTTGCTCTTTTTTGCAGCCACTGTGTTTGGGCAATTGAGTGTAAAGAGATTAAATGACCCTTCCATTGTTGCTCAACATAAAAGAATGGTCTTTCAAGATTGGGGAGATTGGAGACCTTACCCAAAATACTTTTTAGGAATCCAAACCAATTTTGCCTACGCCACTGTTTGGGGAATGTGGGCACCGAAGATCAACAGGGATTATAAAGACGGTGAAGATATTCGACCATTAAAACCGACAGGGGTGCAAAATCAGAGATTTGACCAGTTGAAATTTCAGGAGGAAGAAGCAAAAAAAATAAAGGCAGCTTCAGATACCATTCATAAAAGAAGTGTTCAGGATTTTGCCCATTGGACGTCCGCTACTGTTGATGCCGATCCTCTTTGGCTTTTGTATTACAAACGAATGCTAAGACCCATTACTGAGTTCCCTGATACACCACAAAATTTTATCGAGTGGCGACTGAAAGACCAGCAAACGTTTGAAACACTCAGCTCAACAGGAACATTAAAAAGACTTCAGGAAGAACTTGATCTCATCAAAGAAAAATATTCAATGTCCAGAAGTATGGATATGCCAAGGGGAAAACGATTCTTGATGTACCACGAAACCCTTATCAGATGGAGAAAATTTGTAACGGAATTAAGGAAGCACAACAATAAGACAACACTTCTTACAGATTACAAGAATATTCTGAAAAACCATTCAAATTATGCCTTGCCACCTGCGTGGATACCGGCATCAGACCAGCAAATTGGTCAAAATATAATGAATCATTATAAACACCGATTTTAAAAATGAATAAAACAATAACATTAACTTTTTGCCTTTTGGCAATAGTATTGCCGGTGATGGGTTTCGCCCAAACAGACGGTGATTACAGTAATTTACTTCAATTTTTAAAAGGTGATGGTGCTTTTGAGAAATGGTTTATGGAGGTTTTTACCAAATTAGACAACAGCGTACAAGATAGTGCTGCAGGGTCTGCTTTGGTAGGAAAAGCAATTGGCGGTTTAGGTGCTCTAATGTACCTCGGGTACATGGGTTGGCAAATGGCAGCCGGAGATAGAGAATGGGAAATTACCCCGATGCTGAAGCCAATTCTTATCGGATTTACCCTTGTTTACTGGAGCGGATTTGTCAGTATGATTCAAGCGCCATTTGAGGCCATTGCCGAGCCCGGAATCTCAATTTTCAGCGAGATAGAATCAGAAGTTAACGACTTAAGAGTCGAGAGATTTAAGAAGCAGCAGCAATTACTCGATGCTGTCATAAAACTGAAAGCGGAAGAAGATGCCAAACAGGAAGTCATTGAGAATACTACTGAAGATGCTGATGATTCGTGGTTTGATATCAGTGAGGGATTGGATAAATTGATTCAGCCCATCAAAGAATGGTCGATAAGAATGGAGTTCCAAATGCAAAAATTAGTCGCGGAACTCATCGAATTTTGTTGTCTTTCCATTCTTCGGATTTGTGTATATCTCATTTTCTTCATTCAAAAAATATGGTCTTACATTTTAATTATTTTGGGACCGATAGCTGTTGGAATGGCTCTTATTCCCGGATTTGAAAATTCATTATACAGTTGGGTATCCAAATTCATAAATGTAAATCTCTACACTTTTGTTGCCTACACCATCATCAACATCGGTCAGCAACTAATCGCTTCGGGTTATACAATGGAGATTGAAAGGTACGACACCTTATTATCCAACGGGACGATCACCAACTTAGATGCCTTGATGGTCTATGTGAGTAATTCGGGAATGATCTACAACCAGCTTTTCACCTGTGTTGCCTATGTTGTAACAGGCATCGGAGTTTTAATGACGCCAACCATTGCAGACAGTATTGTTTCTGCGGGAGGAGCAGGATCAATGACCAAAATGAAAAATGCAGCAGGAAAAATAGCAAGCAGTGCCAAAACAGCAATATTGGCGGCTAAAACAGGAGGTGCTTCTGTCGCAGCGAGTGCAGCAGCAGGCTCAGCTTCGGGAAGAGTTAAGGAAGCGATGAAAAACGGAAAATAATCTCAAAAATTACCATAAATGCTTATTAAAAACATAGAACAAAGAATTAAAATCAACAAGGTTATTTCGATCTCAACCATTGCTTTTGCTGTTTTCATTGTCATTGCCGGATTTTTCTTTGCATACAGAATGATTGAGGATTCCAGAAGATCCATTTACATTTTAGATAATGGGGTTCCGGTTCTTGCCAAGCAAACGGACGTACTTCTCAACCGACCTGTTGAATACAAAGCGCAGATAGAACTTTTCCACAGACTGTTTTTCACACTTGCTCCGGATGATACCTATATCAAGGATAATATTCAAAAGTCATTGTATCTCATTGATGACAGCGGAAAGAAAGAATATACGAACCTAAAGGAAAAAGGATTTTACAATCAAATCATCGCGTCTAGTTCGATGGTCAGTATCCATACCGATTCGATTACGCTTAGTATGGAACAGAAGAAATTCTCTTTTTTCGGGAAACAGATGATCACCAGAAAATCTTCGGTCATTACGAGGAAGCTCATCACGGAAGGTTTCTTTGAAGACATCATCAGAAGTCCCAATAATCCTCATGGTGTGATTCTTAAAAACTGGCGAATCATCAATAACGAAGAACTTTCCAATCAAAACAAAAATTCTTACTAAAATGAATACGACAATAAAACAAAAGGGACAAAAATGGCTACAATGGGCAGTTCAAAATCCGAAGAAATTCTTTACGTATTCAATGATTCTACTGTCAGTTTCATTTATTATATCTCTCATTCAAGGTATATTTTTCCCTTCCGACACTGCATTCAAAATTAGACCTCAGGTTCTCTATTCTAAGAGTAAGATGAGTCAAAATCCACCTGTGAACAATGATAAAAAGATGGAGAAAATTGTGAACGAACTGAAAACTTTAAAAGTAAAAAGAGACCAAAACGCTCTTGAAAAAGAAGACAGCTTACGGATTGACTATTTGTTTAACCAATACCAAAAATTAAAAAATGGACATTAAAAAAATAAATTTTAAAGAAAAAAAATATGTTTTGCCACTATTGGCTTTACCATTTCTTTTTCTTTTCGGCTATGTAGGAGCGCAGTTTGTCAAAGGAGATACGTCTGAAAAAGATAAACCAAAAGAACTGTCGATTTCATTGGGCGAAACGCAGGATTCCATTATGACCAAAAATGATGCGTATGATGCGTTTTTCAAAAAAGAGGATAACAGAACGATGCTTGGTGGATTAGACAAAGAAGAAGATAGCTTGTTAAACTATGATGACCAATTATCACTGGATCAAAAAAGAAAAATAGACTCCTTAAAAGCAGAAAACGGAAGACAAAACAGATACCAGGCGAAAGAAAATCAATCCTCGTATTACAAACCAAATCAATCACAGAGGGATGACAAAGATTACAACAGGTCTTCAGAAATCATTAAAATGCTGAATGACAAATCTTACGGAAACCAGGAAGATAAATACGCTGATACACCAAAAGAAAAGACACAAAGTGTCCAACCAGACCCTTTAAAATATCTGAAAGAACAAATGCTCGTGATGGATTCTTTAGAAAAATCCCGTGATCCTGAGTACCAAAGTAAACTCGCAGCAGAACAAAAACTGAAGTCCAATAAAGAGAAAATGGAAGATTTTCTTAATTCAACTTTCAATGTGAGCAAATCCGGAATCAACAGTGGTTTCAATGCTTTCTATAAGGAGAAAGAAAACAGCTTTATCAAAGCGGTCATTGACGAAAACAACAAAGGGTTTTTAGGAAGCAGGATCAGATTTCGATTGTTGGAAGACATCTTTGTCGGAAACAAAAAAATAGGAAAGGGTTCGATATTGTATGGGCAGATTTCAGGATTTTCCATGCAACGGGTCAATCTCAACATTGTGTCTGTCTTTACCAAAGGAGAAATCTATCCTGTCAATCTCTCCATTTATGATGTTGACGGGATGAAGGGATTGTACGTTCCGCAAAGCGTTTTCAGAGATATGATGCGGGAAATGGGAAGTAACTCAGTACAAGGAACTCAGATGGATATGGGTGGAAAAGGATTCTTCTCAAGTATTGGAACAAGCCTGTTCACATCAACCTCCAAATCCATCGCGAACCTGATCAAAGAGAACAAAGCAAAATTGAAGTACAACTCTTATGTCTTTTTAATCGACGAAAAACAACTGAAAGATTCACAAAACCAACAAAAAAAATAATACAATGAAACTTACCTTATATACCTTTTTACTTTTCGCAGCAAACTTACTCACTGCCCAAACAGCAACCAAGGAACAGATTATTTCCGATTTACCGGAGATTGAAATTACAGAAGGCATCAACCTTCATATTATTTCACCGGAGCCCATTCAGTACGTGGATTTGTCAACAGAAAAACTAACTGGAGATTTGCCTGCTACCAATATTGCCAGAATAAAGATCACAGACAATCCTAATTCTGACGAGAAAGGAAAAATCAAAACATCTTCCGTTTTTTTTAATGGAGATAAAATTGGAGTGATAACCGTTGTTGCGCAGTCTTTCATCGCACAATACAAAGTGGTGTACAGAAACCAGGACAACCTCAATACGATTACCAATATCCATATTCAACCCGAAGCCATGCAGCCGATAGAGTTTGATAAAATGACATTTTCAAATCTTGAATTGCGAAAATTTGCGATGGATATTATTCAAAAAAAATCTGAGAAAAATCCAATTAGAGAAGAGAAAAATTTAAAACTCAGCTTTCAACTCAATAATGTATATGTGATAAGCGATTACATCTTTTTGGATATGACTATCAAAAACAATTCTAATCTGAGCTATGATATTGAGGATTTGAAATTTTCGTTAGAAGACAAAAAAATCCACAAAGCAACAAACAACCAAAGTGTAGATCTGACGCCCATTTTACAACTCAATCCTCAAAAGTACTTTAGGAAAAATTTTAGAAACGTTTATGTTTTCAAAAAATTTACCTATCCAAACAGTAAGGTAATGATGATTCGCCTCATTGAAGAGCAACTCTCCGGACGTACCATAGAAATGAAGGTCAATTATTCTGAAATTCTTAAAGCCGATACCTTTTAATTTAATGATTTATACAATGGAAAATTTTTCAATTACACTATGCTTCGCGCTCTTGCTATTAATATTTACCTACCATTCTATTTTGATAATCATTTTTTTAAAAAAACGAAAATTACTCATAAATGACTATGAAAAGCTATTAAACCTTAAAGATTGGTATGAGAAAATATCTGAAGAAGCAAGCCGCTCATACATTATTGAGAGAGTCGAAAAAAGAGGAAATGAGCTAATTAATCAATTGAATCTGTTGAATTCCAATCTTATTGCAATACAAGAAAAGCAAAAAAAATTGCAGGAACAGCAACAAAAGCTACACAGTAACCTATTAGAAGAACACAAATTACTTAATCAATACTTCGAAAATTATTCTTAATGCAAGAACAACAACATCAAATCAAGATCTATGGCTTTCTACAAAAAGCTGTCTATGCAGTCGTCGCATTAGATTGTGCTTCGCTTTTTTACCTTAATGCTGATGTTCGGGTATTATCAAACTTGTTAAAAAATTTTTCAAAGCTGAGTTTTATTTACCCGCCCATCAATGCCAAATTTGCAACATTAATTTTGATTGGATTAGTAGCTGTAGGAACAAAAGCCAAGAAAAAGAAAGACCTTAATATTAGTAAAGAAATTATCGCTCCTATGATTTTCGGACTGCTGATGATTTTCTCTTCGCTGATATGGCAAAATGAGGCAGGAAATGCAACACTTCCAAAAGTATTTCCCGGCTTCAATCTCTATCAGGTAATTTATGCTGTTCTTTCTTTTTTGGGAGCCGTTATCCTTCAAATGGGTGCAGACAGTATTTCAAAACTGATGCAGCAGAAAATGGGAAAAGACCGATGGAATGTAGAGGAAGAATCCTTCGATCAAAACCAGGAGTTAGTGAACACTGACACATCGATCAACATTCCTTACATCTTCAGATATAACAATAAGACATATGAAGGGTATATTAATATTGATCCTTTTAGAGGAACAATGGTCATCGGAACACCGGGTTCAGGGAAGTCGTTCGGTGTCATCAATCCTGCCATAAGACAAATGATCGCAAAAGGTTTCTGTCTCTGCATCTATGATTTTAAGTTCCCGGATTTAGCCCAAATTGCTTATTATCATTATCTATTAAAGAAACAAAAAGATCCCACTTACAAACATCAATTTTATGTTATCAATCTGAATGAAGTTGAAAAATCAAAACGAGTTAACCCGTTTCATAAAAAGTACATCCAAACTTTGGCAGAAGCCCAGGAAATGGCAGAATCGATGGTTTCATCTTTACAGAAAGGAGGTTCCAGTTCCGGAGGTGGTTCTGAAGCTTTCTTTACCCAATCTGCGATAAATTTCCTTTCGTCCTGCATTTATTTTTTTGCAACATTCGAAAATGGAAAATATTCTGATTTGCCTCATATTCTTTCCTTTATGAATAGAAGCTATAAAGAAATTTTCGATACTCTTTTTACCAATGAAGAAATTTTCTCTTTGCTGTCACCTTTCAAGACGGCCTATGACAACAAAGCATTTGACCAATTGGAAGGCCAAATCGGAACACTCAAAATTTTCCTTTCAAGATTGGCAACAAAAGAAAGTTTTTGGGTGTTATCAGGAGATGAAGTAGAATTGAAGATAACCGACAGAGATAATCCTTCTATTATTATTTTGGCATCAGACCCGGGAACACAGGATATTAATTCTGCATTGTATTCTTCGGTATTAAACAGGACTTTAAGATTGATCAATTCCAAACACAATTTACCGGGAGGAATTATCGCAGACGAATTTCCGACGATTTATATTCATAAAATTGATAACATCGTAGCAACTGCAAGGAGCAATAGGGTTGCAGTTTTATTAGGGCTTCAGGAACTACCACAACTTCGACAATTTTATAAAAAAGAAGTAGCAGATACCATTTCTGCAATTGTTGGAAATATTCTTTCCGGTTCCGCCAGAGACAAAAATACGCTCGATTGGCTGGAAAAACTATTCGGAAAAATAAAACAGAAGTCATACTCACAATCTATTTCCCAGCAAGGAACGACCACCAGTATCAATGAAAAAATGGACAATATGATTCCTGCCGGAAAAATTGCGGCTCTGAAAACAGGAGAAATGGTTGGAATGATCGCACAGGGAGAAGAAAACGCTGCTGAGGAATATAAAACGTCTGCAATTAGGGGTAAAATAAATTTGGATATGAAAGCCATTCAAGAAGAAGAAAAACACTATGTGAAAATGCCCTCTTATTATTCTTTTGTAGATAAAAAAGGAGTTAACCGCAAAGAAGAAGTGTTGATGACCAACTTTAGAAAGATCAACAAAGAAGTGGAACTCATTGTGAATGAGAATATTAAAGCCGCATAAAATGAAAAAACTAAAATACATATTTACATTGATGGTGCTGTTTTACAGCTGCTTATGCTTTGCCCAATTCAATACGATTACACCAACAATACCGAAAAAATCTGAAAATCCAAAGCTATCCGAAAAATCTAATATTGAAGATCCAGTAAAACAAAAGAAGGCTAAGAAATCTTGGAAGCAAGTTTTAAATATCACCACAAAATCAGATTTAAAAAATGAAACCAAAGGTTCGACGAAGTGGTTAACGAGTCAAATCGATTCCTTAAAAACACTGATTAAACAATATAGCAGTGTAAATGAAGTGCGAAAAAATGAGTTTGAAAAACTGAAAGATTCTTTGATACTGCAAGCACAAAATAGAGTAGAAGAAACAAAGCAAGCATCAAGAAAACAAAATTTTTTTACAACGTATGATTTTGCAGATGAGCCGGCACCATCTTTTTCAAAAATCGTAATGCCTCTTAAAAACAAAATCACCATTACATCTTCTTACGGGACAAGAACTCATCCTATTTTCGGAACAAAAAAAACACACAACGGTATCGATCTAAAAGCCAGATTCGAAAATGTGTATTCCGTTTTGGATGGAATTGTTACTGCAACAGGTTGGGATTCTAAAGGCGGTGGAAATTACATTAAAGTAAAACATTTTAACCGTTTCGAAACCTCGTACCTACATCTCTCAGAAATATATTATCGAGTTGGAGAAAAAGTAAAAGCGGGATTCATCATTGGAAAAAGTGGGAATACCGGAAACTCTACGGGTCCACATCTGCATTTTTCGGTGAAAGAATTTGGACAGAGCATCAATCCTTCTCATTTCTTAAATGACCTCATAAAAGTAAACAATTTAATAGCAAACCATTATGAACACTAAAACTTTACCAACAGACGAACTAAAAAAATACGGAATTATCAATGAAGATCTGTCATTCTCTAAAAAACTGAATGCAGATGATATTCAGAAATTTCTGAAGGGATACACCATTGTTGCAGACCACGACAAAAACAGAGCGACTTTTCAGCTTACAGATAATAACACCCAATTGAAAGTTATCTTTTTAGAAAGAGACAAAAGTATTTCTGAAATTCTTGTAAACAGTAAAAATAATATTCAATATACTGATGTCAAGAATGTTTCTAAATCTGCAAATGAACTGAGTTTCGAAAAAAAAGCCTTCATTTTTGACAAAGAAACCGAAAAAGTTATTGAGTTTGACTTCATCAAAAACGCTACGGAGCTTACTGCCATCATTGCTGATAAAAAGGATACAGAAGAACTAAATCGATATAAAAATGAATTGCTGAAACTGAAAAGTTATCTTTTGGACAAGATAGACCAGTATCCTGAAATATCCAAGGAGATAACGAATGATCTCAGCATCGTGTCCAGAGAGATCAATTCCGTGAACAGCATATCTAAGAACCAAAAACAAATTTCCAAAGCAGATAATTCCGACATCCAATTGAATGTGAACGACCCTGATGTCTATCATGATGCCAATCAAAGAAGAGACGATGACCAAGAGCAAGATGAAGAACCGGAGATATCCAGAAAGTTTAGAAGGTAAATAAAATGGAAGAGAATCTAACCTGGTTTGATAAGAATATAGTTCCGAGAACGAAGGCTTATAAAAATTTTGTGAAGGAAATTGAAAACACTTCACCTGAACAGTTTTTTCGGGACGGAGAGAGGCTGTTTACTGATAAACAGAAAAAGTTTATGTCCATTCACCAATCTAAGGGAAGAGAAGTTATCATAGGCTCAAATTTTACATTGAAAACATTTTTCAATTCAAATCAGGGTTTCCCTATCGAGGATAAATTTAATACTACCGCTGAATTAGTAAGATTTATTGAAAAGCAGCAACTAGCCAATAAACAGTTGATTTTGCAAAATAACAGGGAGTCTACTGAAATTACTATAAGTAATGAGTCAATAAGGCAGAAATTTCTCGCTGATCTTTGGGCTCAGGAATTGGAGAAAAAAACTGATTTAAGTTCCGGATTGACCTATACACAAATTGATGAAAAGCAAGCTCATCATTATCGAAATTATGAAGTTGAAGCTGCAAAGTTATCATCAGAAGGGGTTCATCAAATTGAAATGACTGATCTGGAAGAAAATGCTGACTTTTTTTCAGATGAAGGCTTTGAAGAAAATTTAACCCCTGCATCTGACCTTCCGGACGGCTGGACCTGGAACGATTATGATGATGGAAGTGGCTCGCTGAAGAGTCCAAGCGGTCATAGGTATTACAGCTATGATATGCAAACTCAGGAATATACATTACCGTACGGTCGGCGAGAATGGACAGGTATGAGAGATTTTTATGATGCTCCAAAAAGTTTGAATGAATTCAAAAGCTATGTCGAAAACGATTTAAAAGCAAAAGCGGTGCAAAATAATCTTTATCCGAAACTTTCCGAAGAGGAAAAAAATGATATTCTCAATTACAGGATCTTTATGAAAGAAAACGAATTCATACTGGAAAACTTGCAGATCACAGCGAACCAAAGAAAAGCTTATTCAGAAAAAATCGAATTCGGAACAACAGATGGAGATTATTCTCTTACAAAGGCACAAATCGACACAATCCCAAATGTTATTGATGGTCATACGTTGTCAAAAAATGACAAATACGAATTGGCTTTCGGCCTATTGGAAAAGCAGCTATATGGGGAATCCTACGAATTATTGGATAGCGGTGAAATTCTTAAAAATTATCTGGATGAAAATGTTTTTTCAAGACACAGAATATTAACAATGAATGATATAAAATTTAACAATCAAAACCCAAACATTATGGAAGCACAAAAAGAACATGAACCATCTCAGTATCCGAAATTTCAGTTAAAATATCTTGGTTTCGGAGAAGGAGAACAACTGCACAAAGACTTAGAAAATGGGATTAATGCTCCCGAAAAAGAGTTCGAAATTAAAACCATTTCCGACAAAACGATGCCTGGAAATGAAATGGAATTCACGTTAAAATTCAATAAGATAGAAAATGGAAGTGTCTTTATGAATTTTTATAATGCTAAACTCACCAAAGAAAATGGCGACGTTATCTCCCACAATTTTCCTGTTAACAGGGTAAATACATTTACTGCTAAAGAAGCAGTCAACCTTTTGGAAGGGCGTACGGTAAAAATAGAATTTCACAATCCGAAAACAGAAAAAATAGAACCTGCATTTACCAAACTGAATTTTAACGAACCCAAAACTGAAAAAGGAAATTATAATTTCCAAAATTTTTACAAAAATTATGGTGTTGATACGGCTCAGATCGTAGAAAAATCCAAACTGATCTTCGATAAGCCGGAATGGAAGGAAAGTACCATAAAATCTTTGGAAAAAGGAAATATCGTCAAGGTAAAATTTGAATTGGACGATAAAGTGGTAGAAGGCAAAGCGGTACTGAATCCGCAATACAAAAATCTGAATCTGTATGATTCCGATATGAACAGAATCAATACCAACAAGCCTTTGGAAGGTTTGGAACAAGACAACAAGCACGAAAAAAATAACGTGAAAGAACAAAGTATAAAACGATAGATAATACGTAAACCAATCATTTATTTCATAGCGGTAAGTCAAATTAATTAGGCTGCCGCTTTTTTAAACCCTATATCTATGAAAAAACTTTTAATACTAGCCAGCTTGTTTTTTCTTTTTGTAAGCACTTCCTGCCACAAAGAAATCAAATCCGAAAAAGGAGGAATCGATGTTGTCTCCAATGTATATTTTGATGTTTCCAAAAATCTGGACAAAATCCAAAGTTTTCATTTGTCAAGCCTTAATTATTCGGGAGATTCTATTATAGAAAGGATTCCGGATGCTGATGCTCCCGAAATAACCCAACAGATTTATTTCATTAGAGATTCATTGTGCTATACTATTGAAAATGAAAATCCCGGCAAAATTATTCTGTCAGACATCATAAAGAAACAAAAGCCGCTTCCGATTGAAAAGAAAAAAGAAGGAACATTGTTTTCTCAGGAAAAAATCCCCAATTACAGAAACAGAAAAAATCTGAGTGATACGGTTTTGTTTAAGAAAAAATACAAACGATTTGAAATCAACTCACCTTGGATGTACACCCGGTTTTACATTTATCCAACGGATACTATTTTACCGTACTCTATTTACAAACACGCGGAAAAGGACTACCACGGAAGGCTCGAAAGGATTGATTCTTACAATAAAAAGACGGACATATTCGTGACTCTTCAATTAATATCAAGAAAAAACTGGGACAGTGAAGCCAAAGAAATTTTTGAATTTAACCACTTCATAAAAAACAGAAAAAGTGAAAGATGAAGATTTTTTTAATGAGATAAATGATGACATTTCTGTAGTTGAAGGAAATAAAAAGGAACTTATTGTTTTCACAAACAGTAAGGATATGCTTTCATTCTTGGAGCTTCTTCAATTGAATAAACAAGTCAATAATAGAACACTTATAACCCTTAATTCAGGTTCAAATAGCAAAAAGTTCCTCAATAGATACCAGAATTATGATGGTAAAATGTTTCTTTGCCTTACCGGGGATAGAACGGGAAATGCGATAACCAGGAAAATTCTTACAGAATTTAATGGCAAAAATATCAAAGACGTTCGTCCGTTGTATGAAATTTCTGAAAATGGGAATCAAGACCTGACCGAATATTTAGAGAATAAACTCAATCTTCAAGATAAAAATACTAATTTAGTTGAACCAAAAATTTCTGAAAATGAAAGCAATGCAATTGAATCCGGAACAACATCCGATTCTCAGCAAATGGGAAACGGAACACCTGAACACAACACTGGAGAACTTAGCCCTAAGATCCAATCCGAGCAAAACGGAAGTTACGGAAGCGGACAAGCAGTGGGCAGCAACAATGCTGGAAATGGACTTGCAGGCACAGAGCGGAGCAATTTGGGAAACCGAGACCGAGGAAGAAGATCCTTTGACGACTCACAACAGAATAATGTTGGAGAGATTCAAGGACGTTCCGTGGGCGGAATCGTACCCGGGAGAACTGTATCCGATAGAAGAAGACCTGATGGAGGACTTTCCGAGATAAGTGAGGAGTCAACAAATAATGTAGAGCTAGATGTTCTCATTTCAAAATATAAAGGGCAAAAGCTGAATAATGATCAAGTTGCAGAAGTAGTTTCTTCAGCTTGTTTTGTTTCCGACAATCACAAAATCTTTCTGAAGGAAAATCTTAACATCACTGATGACTTATTAGAAATTTGCAGACAATTCCAAAGTGGCGGAACGGCAAAAGAAGGAAGAGGGATTTTAGACGAATATTATACGCAGGATAAAATTGTTGATGCAGTTCATAATTTAATTAAAGACCATTTTAAAACTCAAAAAGAAATTTCCGTTTTAGAACCAAGTGTTGGAACTGGAAATTTCATCTATGCCACTCAAGAATTATCAGTAAATTCTAAAATTACAGGTTTTGAAATCAACGAGACCACCGCAAAAATTGCTAAACTTCTGCATCCCGAAGCTGACATCAATCTTCGTTCGTTTGAAACTGAATTCATTGATGAGAAAGGCAACAAAAAAGACTTTTCTCAGCAGTATGATTTGGTCATTGGGAATCCGCCCTATGGCGAACATCGTGGACTTTATAAAGGTTTGGGAGAAGAACCAAAAATTTCTAAATATGAAGATTATTTTGTAAAAAGATCCTTAGATTCTTTAAAAACCGACGGCGTTTTGGCGATGATTCTTCCATCAGCTTGGCTGAACCGTCAAAGCAATTTGAAAAATGCCAATATTTTGGATGGTTTTCGTTTGCCCAACGGAGCTTTTGCAGGAACCCAAATCGGAACCGACATTATCATTCTAAGAAAGAACACTCAGAATATCTCCACAGATATTTCTAATTATTTCTATAATAATCCAGCACGAATTTTGGGGGAAACCCGAGAAAAAACCAACCGTTTTGGTCGATTAGAAAAATATATTCACGGAAATTTAGATGAAGCTTTATTTAAAATTGAACAGTTTAAAAATAGGAAAGAAATCCAACGGATCGGAAATCTGTTTGAAGATTTGTTTTTAGAGGAAGAACCTAAAGTTGAAAATAAAGTCCCTGTACCCAAAAAAGGAAGTGCAGAAATCGAAGATTCTACGAGGATTGAAAACCAAAATGAACTCAATGTAACAGAAACTCAAGAAAAAATTGGACTGGTACTTTCTAAACTCAATAACATCAAGTTTAAATCTCCCACAATTACGACTGAAATTAGCAAGTATCAAAAACTGCGCGAAGATCTAATCACAAAGCCGACGTCGTTTTCTGATGAAAAATTAAAAGAATTGATTGAAAAAAGTGATAGAATTATTTCTATTCACAATACAAAAAATCAGAATGAGTATAAAATTCAGTCAAAACCCGAACTCAAAAAAGGTGTTTTAAAATATCAATTCTCCAAACAAGATAGAATTGTCAATACTTCCTTGCAAAATACTTCAGATATTACGAAAGAACAAATTGAAGCATTCAGGGATACGTCTTACGACGGCACATTAAATAATCGCGGAAAGCATTATCAATTTGCGAACTTCATTGATGGAAAGTGGGTTCACGATTTTTATTACACTGAAGGAAATATTTATGCAAAATTAGAACAGTTAGAGCGAGATTTCGCAGATAAGAATGCAGTTGGTGGAACAGAAAACCAATACGAAAAACAAAAAGCATTATTAGAAAATGTTCTACCAAAAGCGAAATCGCTAGACGAAATTTATATCAGTCCGAACCACGAGTTCGTACACAAGTTTGAGTTAGGTCAAGTAGAAAAAGACCAATATAATCATATTACAAAGCGTACCGAATCAGTCATTGTAGATCACAATCTTGCTGAAAATTTCAAAGATTTTGTCGGCACTTTGTCAAGTGAAGCCTTTGCAGGTTCTTCAGCTTGGGAAGTGCGAAGCTTTGTAGATAATGAAACAGTTATAGGAAGCGATAAAGAGCGAAATGCTTTAGTCAGAGAAAGACGAAAAGCTGCTGCGAATGATTTGTTTTACAAATTTGTACGTGAAGAATTATCAGATGATATTAGAAATCGTTTTGTTAAAGAATTCAACAGGAATTACAATAACATCCACGTTCCGGATTATTCTAAATTCCCATTATTTTCCAGAATCTATCTGCATTTCAAAGGTCAGGAATTGCGTTTGGCCGAAGTTCAGAAAGCAGGAATCGGAAGACAGACCACAAAAGGAGTAGGGCTCTTAGCGCACGAAGTTGGTTTTGGAAAAACACTTTCAGGAATCCTTTCTATGCACGAAGCAATGGAGCGAGGAAATGCGAAAAGACCAATCATCGTAGTTCCGAATGACAGTATTTTGAAACAATGGGTGGACACAATTTTTGAAACGATTCCCAATGCGAAAGTCAATGTTTTAGGTAATTTGGGGAAAGATTTTGACCTTTCAAAATTCGATAATAAAGATGGAGAAATTACCATTGTTACCTACGAAGGTTTTAACAATATTGGATTTTCATCAGAAATAACTGAAGAACTTTCTTCAAAATTCAGCTACATCTCTACAAGCGAAATGAAAGGCGTTACCAATACGGAAAGGGACATCCAAATTGAACTTCAAAAAGAAAAGGAGATCGAGGGAAAAATGAAGCGTGGTAAAATCTATGATTGGGAAGATTTTGGATTTGACCATTTGACTTACGACGAAGTTCACAATGCCAATCACATTGTAGGAAAAGTAAAAATTGAAGACCGAAGATTTGCTTCCGATTTTAGAAGTCAAAACCAACAGACTTCCAAATTAGGAATCAATACGTGGATGGCTGCGCAATACATTCAAGATAAAAATGATGGCAGAAATGTAACTCTACTTTCCGCAACACCTTTTACCAACAAGCCTTTGGAATATTATTCCATTCTTTCTTTAATAGCAAATAAAAGATTAGAAGAATCGGGATATTTCAACGTCAATACTTTCTTCGAGACCTTTATGGAAGCGGATAATGATATGGAAATTGATGCAAAAGGTGATGTGAAGTTTAAAGCCAATGTTCGGAGATTTAAAAACAATTCGCTGTTTCAGCAATTACTTTCGGAATTCATTGATATAAAAGGAGAGGAGGATAACCCTGAATTGATCCGTCCGAATAAAATCAACAAAGAGTATAAAATTGAGCAGAATGATATTACAAGAGAACAGTATGACTTGCTCAATGAAAATCTCAGTGAAACTGAAAAGGGGGCAATTCTAACGCATATTCTTAATGCCCGACTAATTGCAATTTCGCCATACCTATCACCCTATTATGATGATGAAGAGCCCTCTGTAAGAGAATTTATAGAAAATTCTCCGAAGCTGAAACAGACGATGGATTTAATTTATCAGAATAAAAAAGATCTTCCTGAATCCGGACAAATCATTTATTCTGAATTAGCGGTTGCTCAATTTCCAAAACTGAAAGAATATCTCATAACAGAAATTGGTTACAAACCCGAAGAAATCGGAATTATTACCGGAGCTACCAGTAAAAATCAAAGAATTACTGTTCAAAATGATTTTAATGAAGGAAAAATAAAAGTAGTTATTGGTAGTGAAGCCATTCAGGAAGGAATGAACCTCCAGGAGAATACAACGGATGTATATATGCTAACATTACCCTACAATTTCACTTCTTTGCGACAGGTGGAAGGACGGGCGTGGAGGCAAGGAAATAAAAACGAAAATGTGAGAATAAATTTTATGCTGACGAATGACAGTATTGATGTTTTTATGCTTCAAAAACTGCAATCCAAACAGGCCAGATATTTAGAAGCGATGAAAAAAGGAGCCGATGTTTTGGATATTTCGGATATCAGTACACAAGAGCTTAAAACGTCTATCATTACAAATCCCGAAACCAGAGCCAATATTGAAATCGAATTGATAAAAAAAAGGATTGAAAGTGAGAAAAATAAACATTTGGCCGATAGTGCTTTTGTTTTGAGAAAGTATGAAGACTTCTTGAAAGTGAAGGAGCTGGTAACCAAAGCAGAGCATTCTTATAACAGGATTGAAGGCTATTCGAAAAATGGCGATGCAAATGCAGAATATTGGGCAACACAATTACCATCATATCAAAAAACAATTGACCTTCATAAAGTTCAAGTTCAAGAAGTAATTGAAAATTTAGCTCAGAAAGGAATAGATGTTACTCAAATTGAATTTCAAACCAAAAGCACCGAAGAAAAAATTGCCGAATTAGATAAAAGAATAGAAGAACTTCCTAATATCCAAGAAAATTTAATTGTTAAGTACAAGAAAGAAAAAGAGGAAAAGTTGAGGCTGAATCAAAGTGTAGATAATGCAAAAGAAAGGTCAGAGGAAAATTCGAGGTTATTTGTCTTAAGTGATAAAAAAATGAGTATTCCAGATTTTAAAAATAAGCAGATTCACAATGAAGAAAATATAAAAATACAAAGTAATACTAGAATTAAGAGATAGTTTATATTTTATCAGAGTAATAAATTTTGAACTTATAAAGTTTTCAAAATTTTCTTAATTACTGGTTCAGCTTCTTCATCTTTAACAGCTAA
>JAANMX010001981.1_pt1 | contig 21679 bp, 20 predicted proteins | sample 7279681 | NCBI WGS metagenome assembly JAANMX01 (sample SAMN14094542, study PRJNA606508) | bioreactor metagenome | isolation source: A lab-scale SPAN reactor treating ammonium-rich wastewater day 351 | place: Ireland: Galway | collected 2018-01-01
CCCGGCGACGGGCGATCCCGGTTCTGAGTCGACTATCGGCGAACTCGAATTTGAGTTGGCGTCGGCGCTGTTCGCCGGTTTGCCTTCGAGGCCGGACCGCAATTTATTGATCGTCGAGCAGCCGAGCCCGAGGGCTGCAAGCAGCATCAAAACAAGGGTGAGTGAGCGGATATTTTTCATAAGTTAAGTTCAACCTCGCGAGAAAATGTCGGCCGCAAAATGGCACCGTGAAAAGTGTTCTGCCGAAACCGCTGTGAATGGCGGCCTCGTTCCATTGCAGACGGCTTCGGCTTGCCCGCAACGCGGAGCAAATTCGCACGCCTGCATCTCAATACTCAGATCCGGCGGCATCCCAGGGATCTGAAAAAGCTCTTCGCCCGCCGCTGCGTTCTCGGGCATTGCGGCAAGTAAAGCACGAGTATACGGATTTGCGGGGTGCGCAAAAAGCTCACGAGCTGCGGCCTCTTCAAAAATGCGGCCGCCGTACATCACCGCGACCCGATCCGCGCGTCCCGCAACCAACGCAAGATCGTGCGAGATCAGGATAACGCTCATCCCCATTTTCGCACGCAGGTCATCGAGCAGATCGAGCACCTGTGCCTGTATCGTCGTATCAAGGGCAGTGGTCGGTTCGTCCGCGATAACCAGGTCAGGCTTGCAGCTGACAGCGATCGCGATCATCACACGCTGGCGCATTCCGCCCGAAAATTCGTGCGGATATTGATCGAGGCGTTTTGCCGCATCCTTGATACCGACAAGATCGAGCATCTCGGACGCATGTTCGCGTGCCTCGCGTCGAGAGAGCCCGAGATGAAGTTCGGTAACCTCCGTGATCTGCCTTCCGATCGTCAGGAACGGATTGAGCGACGACATCGGATCCTGAAAGATCACGCCGACGCGTTTGCCGCGTACGGATCGCAGATGTGCGTCATCCGCGCTCAAAAGATCGACTCCGTCAAGGCGAATTTTCCCTGAGGTAATTCGCCCTGCCTTCGGCAAAAGCCGCACGATCGACATTCCCAACGCCGTCTTTCCGCTGCCTGATTCGCCGACGACCGCCGCCATCTCGCCCTTGTCCACGTCGAGCGAAACATCTCTAACTGCCTTTACGACGCGCCCTTTCCCGTCATCGAATTCGACGCAAAGGCCTTCGATCGAAAGGAGTGCGGCTTGTGCTTTTGGCGTTGAACTCATCCGAGTTTGCGGCTAGTTATTTTGTTGCGGCAGGCTGCCAGTTTGGATCGATCTTGACGTCGTTGAGCAGCACGGCATCAAGGCTGTTCAGTTCGAAGCCGGTAACATAAGGCTTTACAAGTGCGAATGACCGCGGGAAATAGATCGGGATCGCCGAAAGGTCGTACAACGCGGCTTCCTGAGAATATTCCGGCGTCTGGACGATCGGCGGCAAGGATTTGGACGGAATCGAGTCCGTCAAGATCTGCGGAGCGGGCGTCGGTGTCGGTGTCGCTTGAAGCGCGAGCGGCCCTGCACTCGGCTCGTTTTTCTTGCTCGCTTTCTTCTCCGGCCCGAAGATCGTTTCCATTCCGACGAGTTCATCCATCGTCGGCAGGACGACTCCGCGCCGAAGCAGGTCGTAATCTCCAGCCGAGCGAATCGCGTCGATCTCGCTCGGTTCAACAGGCACGACGTTGACCTGAATGTTCAGGTTCTGTTTCCACATACGCGCGGCAGTGCGTGCGATCCGCTGCTGTGCGTCATTGCGGTTCACAACAAGCCTCAGCTCCGGAAAATTCTCACCATCGGGGAAACCCGACCGTTCAAGAAGCTCTTTAGCACGTTCCGCATCAAACACAAGCCCTGTGCCCGCATCAGGCTTTTCGGAAGGCAGAAAACGCGGCGCAGGACTCGTCGAACCATCAAGTTCGCCCTCGGCGATCTTCTGCCGGTCGATAGAGATCGCGAGTGCCTCGCGAACGCGGCGGTCGGAAAGGATCTTGTTATTCGTATTGACCTCGTAAAGGTTCAACGCCGAGTGCGTCGTTTGTCGGAAATCGTCATACGGAGCCAGCAGCTTCAACGCAAGCGGCGAAAATGCGGCATTCGTCAGAACGTCGATATCGCCGTTCTTATAAGCCTCAAGTGCCGCATCCGCCGACGTGTGCGGGACAAATTCCACGCGGTCAAGAACGACGGCGTTCTTATTCCAATACGTCTTTGAGCGTTCGAGGACAACGCCCGTCTTGTCGCTCGAAGCAACGGTGAACGGGCCGTTCGAGACCGCAGGCGGCACCGCATCGGCAGAGTTGAATTCCGCCGCCTTGCCGTACACCGGATAGAAAACGGGATTCGCAACGAGCTTCGGAAAATCCGGGTCAGGCCGCTTCAGCGTAACTCTGAATTCAAGCTCGCTCACGGCTTCAACGCCCGCAGCGTCTGCCGCTTCGGCCTTGCCCGTCTCGTTTGGCTTTGTCTCGGTCTTTGCTTCCGCGCTTTGTTGAACAGGCTTCGGAGCCGCATTTGCCGGCAATGGCTCGGCCTTCTGATCGGCCGACGCGTCCGCCGCCGTTTCCGGGATCTTTACCGTTACGTCGCCGAAACCCTTGATGTTCGCAAGCAGTTCGCGATGCGCGACATCTTTCGGCGCGGCCGCGATCCGCTTCCACGAATCGACAAAATCCTGTGCCGTTACGGGCTTCCCGTTCGTCCAGCGCGCATCATCACGCAGGCGAAACGTCCAAACTCGGCTGTCTTCGCTCGTCCAACTTTCAGCGACGGCGGGGCGAACGTCGAGCGTCTTTGGGTCGAGTGCCGTCAGGCCCTCAAAAACAGCTCGGACGACGTCGGTTTCGGGCGGCGCGGCCGCTTTCGCGGGGTCAAAACTCTTCGGCAGGTCTCCGTTGCTCCAACGGATCTCCTGTTTGAGCGGCGGCTTGGTCTTTGAAATGAATGCTTCGGGCTGCGGCTGTTTTATTTCCGCGCAAGAGGCTGCGAGCAGTGCGGCGGCGAGAATGAACACAAGCCTCCCATTCAGCCGTAAATAGCTGAAAATAGGAAGCTTATATCTCTTATCCCGCCTTGCCATGCCTTAAGAGTTCCGTCAGGGACGCGAAGACCTCTCGTGTCTGCCGCTTCGTGTCCTCATATCCATTAGATGTATCAATAACGTGATCGGCAAACTTTCTTTTTTCGTCTTGCGGCATTTGGGCGTCAATGCGGCGTCTGGCCTCATTTTCGCTCAAATTGTCGCGTGCCATAAGGCGCGCCAATTGTACCGCAGGTTCGGCAACGACAACAATTAGCTTATCGAACCGTTTGTACCCGCCTGATTCGATCATAAGGGCGGCATCAACGACCGCAATGGCGTCCCTGCTTCGCTCCTCGACCGAGGCGAGCCATTCATCCTGCATCTCGATCACAAGCGGGTGAATGATCGAATTTAGCTTCAAACGCTTCGCCTCATCGGCGAAAACGATCGAACCGAGCTTCTTCCTATCGAGCGTCCCGTCAGGTGCGAGAACCTCCGTACCGAACTCCCGCACGACGGCCTCAAGCCCCGGCGTGCCCTTCTCGACAACCATACGCGCTGCCTGGTCAGCATCGATCACCTCGGCCCCGAGCTCGCGTAAATATCCGGTAACAAAGGATTTACCCGTTGCGATAGAACCTGTCAAGCCGACTGCCAGCACGCGAATTATCCTTTTGCCGAATGGCGTTTTGCGAGCTTTTGGATGTTAAAATCCGCGATCTCCGCGAGCGTAAGCCCGAGTTCGTCCGCGCACGCAGAGATGTACCAGAGGACGTCGCCAAGCTCGTCCTTCAGCTTCGCACGCGTCTCATCCGTCAGAACGCCGTTGTGGTCGCGTTGGATCTTTTTGACGATATTTGCGACCTCGCCGGCCTCGCCCGCAAGCCCGAGCGTCGGGTATTCGACGTTCGACATACGCCGCGGATAAAGTGCGGTCTTGCTCGCCGCCGTTTGATAGTCTTCAAAGTTCATAAGCTTAGTTTTCCGCGATCCCGCGACGCATTTTTGCGGCTATGACCGTGTTCTTCATCAGCATCGCGACCGTCAGCAGGCCGATGCCGCCCGGAACCGGCGTGATCGCACCTGCGGCCTTTGCGGCATCACGCGGGCAAACATCGCCAACGAGCGTCGCCCCGCGATTGTCGAGCGTATCGAGCCGCTTATCGAGTTCCTCGCCCGCAAAAAGCTCGCGTACCTCGTCTGCACTCTCGACCGAATTGATCCCGACATCGATGACGACCGTTCCCTCGCGAATATGTTCGCGGCAGATGAATCCGGCCCGGCCGATCGCGGCGATCAGAATGTCGGCTTCCTGCGTAACGCTCGCCAGGTTCCGCGTCCGCGAATGGCAGATCGTTACCGTGGCATTCTCACGCAAAAGCATTGCGGCAAGCGGCTTTCCGACTATATTGCTGCGTCCGACGACAACCGCACGCTGTCCTGCGATCTCGATATTCGAGCGTTTCAAAACCTCGATCACGCCCGCAGGCGTACACGGCGTCAGTGCCTCAAAACCTTGCAAAAGCCGTCCGATGTTCACCGGATGGAATCCATCGACGTCCTTTTTCGGGTCGATCAGCTCGATCACCTCGCGTTCCTCGATATGCTTCGGCAATGGGAGCTGCACGAGAATGCCATCAACGTCGTCCCGCGTATTGAGATCGCGGATCGTGTTAACGAGCTCGGCCTGCGTGACGTTTGCGTCAAAATGTATATGCTCGCTTCGGATGCCGATCTCTTCGGCCGTGCGGACCTTGTTGCCGACATAGACCGCCGACGCCGGGTCTTCGCCGACACGCACAACGACGAGCGTCGGCCGGACCGAATGTACTTCGAAAAGCTCTGCGACCTCGGCAGAGACCTCTTTCTTGATCGCATCGGCGATCGGCTTTCCGCTGAGAATTTTTGCGGTCATAAAGTAAATTGCTCGAATGGAAGAGTTTACCGCAATTTGGCCGACGGTTTCCAAAGGCGAGGGTTCTCGGCCCCGATTTGGACACGCATCGAGATTTGGGGGACAATATTCTTTTGAATACTTTTATGCGAAAAGCTCTTATTTTGCTTGTACTCGCATCGCTTCTCGGCCTCATCGGCTGCGGCGGTGCCTCAACAAACTCGTCGAATGCCGTCTCTCCGAACGCAAAACGCTATCCGTTCAAAGGCAAGGTCGTCTCGGTCGATCGGGCGAAAAAGACGGCGTCGATCGATCACGAAGCGATCGAAGGCTATATGGAGGCAATGACGATGGACTTTCCGATCCATGCAGATTGGGCGTGGGACAGCCTGAAACCCGGTTCGGAGATCAGCGGCGAACTCGTCGTTGATAACACCGCGAGGGATCCGTACTTCCTCGAGAACATTGTCGTCGTCTCGCCGCCGGACCCGAACGCTCCGGCACCGGACACGAAATTTGCACAGATCGGCCAGCCCGCACCTGATTTTTCGCTAACGAATCAGGACGGCCAGAAGATCTCGCTCAAGACGTTTCAGGGCAAGGCATTCGCGATCACCTTCATTTACGCAAAATGCCCGCTGCCGGAGTTTTGCATCAAGATGTCATCGAACTTCCGCGACGCTGCCCGTCTCATAAAAGCGGACCCGCAGCTCAGCGAAAAACTCCGTCTGCTCTCGATCTCGTTCGACCCTGAGAACGACACACCAGAGAAGCTACGTGCGTACGGAATTACGTATATGGGCAACGATCCGAACGCGAAATTCGACATCTGGCAGCTCGCTGTCGGCTCGGATGCGGAAGTGCGTAAGATCGCCGATTTCTTCGGCCTTCGCTACGAGGTAAATCCCGAAAACAAGGCGATCATCGACCACAGCCTGCGCACGGCCGTGATCTCGCCCGACGGCAAAGTTACGAAGATCTTCGCAGGCAACGACTGGACCCCGACCCAACTCGTCGATGCCCTAAAAGCGGCCGAGAAGTAGGCTCTGCACGCAATATCGCTTATCGAGAATAAATAGTGCGGCCCGCGACGATCGTTGATTTCACGTCGCGGGCGTTCGAAGAGAATACGAGCGCGGCATAGATATCCGAAACGGGATCTTGCGCGTCGTGCGTGAGGTCGATAACGGCGAGGTCGGCCTCTTTTCCGGCTTCGAGCGAGCCGATAGAATCTTCCATTCCCAATGCCCTTGCACCGCCGAGCGTTGCGCACTCGAACGCCTCTTTTGCGGTAATTAGCCGCGTCGAATCCTGTCGATTCCGAGCCGTAAGCGCCGCAAAACGCGATTCCTCAAGCAGGTCGCAAACATTATTGCTCGCGACCGAATCGCTGCCGAGGCCGACCGCGATCCCGCTCTCCAAAAACTTCTCGAAGGGTGCAGCACCATGGCCGAATTTCGCATTTGATTTCGGGCAATGAGCTATCGTCGCACCGTTGGCCGCGATCCGTTCGATGTCGGTATCCGTAACGCGTACGCAGTGCGCAAGCAGCGGCCGCGTCGCAAGAACACCGAGCCGTTCGAGGTATTCGATCGGCGTCGAGAACGGGCTCGACCATTCGACGTCAAACTTCTCATAGAACGTCGAAAAAAGGCCCGTTCCTTGCCGCAGCAGCTCGATCTCGTCGGCAGATTCTGCAGCGTGTATCGAGAGCGGTATGCGGTTCAGGATCGAATATTGCGCAAGCAATTCGAACAATTCCGAGCCGACCGTATATGGCGAGTGCGGTGAGAGGGCGACCCGGACAAGCTCGGTCTCCTCCTGCTTCAACGCTTCGAATTTCTCCGCAAGCGCAAGAAAATCATCTTTTGCCGTGCGATTGTCCGGCGAGAATTCCGTCTCCTGAAAAATTATCCCGCGGAGGCCTGTCGTCTTCAGAGCCTCAAGCCCGACGCTACCCATTCGCCCGATGTCACCGAAGCAAGTAACGCCGGCCGCCGCACCTTCGCGTGCGCCGACAAGCGCACCTTTGAGGACGCCGTCGTGCCCTAGTTCCGTGCGGATCGCGTTCAATTTCAAAAGCCACGCGGAAAAATTATCCTCGACAGAATCGAGCGCTCCACGCATTGCCGAAACCTCGAGATGCGAGTGCACATTCACGAAACCCGGCGTGATCGCTGCCTTCCCGTGTTCGACGGTTTCGGAATCGGGAAATTCCGCCGCTAGCTCACCTCGCGTCCCGACCCGCAAGATCTTCGTGCCATCGACGGCAAGGCCGCCGTCCTCGAATGGCTCACACGAAACCGGAACAACATGGTCTGCAAAATGGAGCGTCGTCATTTTCTGACCTCGGAGGTCTGCATTCGATAGCGTTCGAGGATCTTTGTCACGTAGCTTTTCGTTGAGGGGATGGTGATCCGAGAGATGAATTCATCCTCGGTGATGTCCGATATTTTCGCGCCGGCGGTCCAGCCTTCGACGCGGCTTGGGCCAGCATTGTACGCGGCAAGCGTCAACGCCGTTTCGGCAGGAACGCCGCGGTACATCTCGCGTAGTTTTTCAAGATACCAGCAGCCGACCTGAATATTCTGCTCAGGGTCAAGAAGTACCTGCTCAGGGTTCTCCGCCGCTTTTTCGTATTCCTTTAGACCGGTGGCCTTTGCCCATTCGCGAACGATCGCGGGCCGCACCTGCATCAACCCGACCTCATCGGCCGCACCGTGTTTCCATGCTCGAAAGTACGTCTCTTCGTAGATCAAACTCCAAACGAGCTTTTCATCGAGGCGGTAGATGCGTGCCTGCCGTTCTATCAGATCATCGTATCGATGTATCCAGTAATCCGGAAAGAAAACGGCCGCCGCTCCCAGGATCGTAAGCAGAACAATAGCGAGCGATATTAAATATCTGACCATTCTTCCAAACTGTTTGGTTCGATTTTACGCCGAAGGCCGTTGCGAATGAAAGCCCGTTTTGGCGAAAGGCCGCTACCGTTTCGGCAGCACGGCATCATTCGTTTTTTCGAATGCCGCGTCTTCCTTGTCGATCTCGGCGGGCCGCCGAGCTTCGGTAAATTCACCGCTGCGTGCCTTTTCGGCAAAAAGGATCACGTCATGATCGGCATTTGCGGCCATCTCCTGACGGATCCTGTGCAGTTCTTCGATAAATTTCGGGCGTCGATACATCTTGCAGACTATTCTACGCCTTTTGCAGAAAGTTCGCGCATTGCGGGCAGCTGAATTCGAAGCGAATCATCCTCGACCGTGATCGTGATATCCGCCGCATCAGTTATCCTTCCCTGGATCAATGCTTCGGAAAGCTCGTCCTCGATATGCTTTTGGATCGCACGTTTCAGGGGCCTTGCTCCGTATTTTCGGTCGCTGCACGTCTTGTCGATAAGCCATTTCTTGGCTTCGAGCGTGAGCGAAACCTTCAAACGCCGGTCGGCAAGGATCGAATTAAGATTTGCGATCTGGAGGTCGGCGATCGCCATCAGGTCATCGAGCGAGAGCTCGTCAAAGATCAGGATCTCGTCGAGACGGTTTATGAACTCGGGAGCAAATGTCTGGCGGACGGCCGTCATCACTTCGTCCTCGCGTTTTGCACGCGTGGCATCGCCCGATGCCTGAAAACCTAGCGAAGCGGTCTTCTGGATCATTCGCGCGCCGATGTTCGACGTCATTATGAAGATCGAATGTTTGCAATCGATCGTCTGGCCGGTCGAGTCCGTCAAAACGCCGTCCTCAAAAACTTGCAGCAAGAGGTTGAAGATATCGGGATGTGCCTTTTCGATCTCATCAAAAAGCACGATCGAATACGGCGAGCGACGCAGTCTTTCCGTCAACTGTCCGCCTTCTTCGTGGCCGACGTATCCCGGAGGCGATCCGATGAATTTCGAAACGGAATGCCGCTCCATGAATTCGCTCATATCAAAACGGATGAGCGATCTTTCAGAACCGAAGAGGAATTCGGCGAGCCGCCTTGCAACCTCTGTTTTGCCGACGCCCGTCGGCCCGAGGAATAGGAATGAACCGACCGGCCGTTTTGGCGACTTGATGCCCGCACGCGAACGCCTTATCGCTCTCGCAAGTGCCGAGAGTGCCGGCCGCTGCGAGATGATCTGCTCGCCGAGAACTTTCTCGATCTTGAGCAGTTTTTGGGCCTCTTCTTCCTTGATCGACGCAACCGGAATGCCCGTCCATCGTGCGATCACGTCGTCGATATCGTCCCTCGTCACCTCGACCGCGAAGAACGAATCCTCGAGCGTCTGTAGTTCAAAAGAGATCAGCTGATCCTCGTTCGCGGATGCACGTTTCCAATTCTCGACGGTCTCTTTCCACGAAGGTTCGCCCGGATTCTCATTCCTGTAACGCAGCTTTGCACGTGCACCGGCCTCATCCAGGACGTCGATCGCCTTGTCGGGTAAAAATCGATCGGAAATGTAGCGGTTCGATTGTTCGACAGCCGCCGAGAGGGCATCTTGCGTGTAGCGGATCTGATGGTAAGCTTCGTATCGCTCGATGATGCCTTTTACGATCTGCAGGGCATCGTCTTCGTTCGCGGGCTCGACCCTTACGGCCTGAAAACGTCTCTCAAGCGCACGGTCCTTCTCGATCGTCCTGCGATATTCCGAAGGCGTTGTCGCTCCGATACATTGTATCTCGCCGCGTGAAAGTGCGGGCTTTAGGATGTTCGCGGCATCGAGCGTGCCTTCTGCTGAACCGGCGCCGACAAGCGTGTGTATCTCGTCGATAAAAACGATGTTGTCTCGATTCTCTTTCAGCTCGCCAATGATCTTCTTAAGGCGCTCTTCGAACTGTCCGCGATATTTCGTCCCGGCGACAACGAGCGACAGATCGAGCGCGAGTATGCGTTTGTTCTCCAGGAATGACGGAACATTCTTATCGACGATCCGCTGTGCTAGCCCCTCGACGATCGCCGTTTTCCCGACGCCGGCCTCGCCGATCAACACAGGATTATTCTTCGTCCGTCTGCAGATAAGCTCGATCAGGCGTTCGGTCTCTTGCTGGCGGCCGATAAGCGGGTCGAGGCGTCCCTCGGCAGCTTCGTTCGTCAGGTCGCGTGTGAATTCTGTAAGGCTCGGTGTCTTCGACGCTTCTTTTGCAGGCGCAAAAAGGTTCGGCATCGCACGCTGCTGCTGGCCGAGCTTTTCGCGAATATCGTCAAGCCTTACGCCATAGCCGAAAAGTATCTCGGCGGCAACCGAACGCTCTTCGCGTATCAGCCCAAGCAAAATATGTTCCGGGCCGATGTGCCGATTCTTGAGCTGACGGCTCTCTTCATTTGCGTAAAAGAGTATGCGTTTTGTAACGGCGGAAAGGTGCAGTTCGCTCGATTGCGGTATGCGGTCGCGGACAACTATCCGGTCCTCGATCTCTTTGCGGACCGAATCGACGGTCAATGAATGTCGATACGGGAAATACTTTGCCGAGAGCGTCTTATCTTCTCGCAATAGCCCAAGCAGAATGTGTTCGGGAGCGATCGATTGGGAACCATATTGAAGGGCTTCGTAACGCGCGAAAAAAATTACGCGGCGTGACCTTTCTGTGTAGCGTTCGAACATAAAGAGGGAAAATACGCTAACTATCGCTTTTCGACGTACTGCGATTATATCGAAAGCGGAGTTCGATCGTGTAATTAAATTTTCGAATAAATCCGAGCTTACCCAACAGAAATAGATTCAAAGCACACGGAAATCCAGAAGAAAAGTGCCTCGCAAGGCAGAAAATTGCTGGTATTTTGCGGCGCTGGACGCAAGATCGGCTGACAGCGGAGAAATCAGCTCGCCACTTTTGCCGCTTTTTTGCGAAATCGCCGCACCTTTGCGAGGTTTCCGCAGTCCCGCATATCGCACCAATGACGATTGCGGCCGCGGCTGTCGTCCACAAAAAGCCACCCGCACGATTCGCCGCCGCACCTGCGAATTCGTTTCGATCGATCCGAGGTCAGAAGTTCGACCGCCGCAAGCGCGATCGTATCGATGATCGCATCCAAAGGTTCGGCGCCGGGACGACGTTTTAGCTCAAACTTTCCGCTAGCGTAATCGAACGTCTGCCGTTCGAGTGCCCTCAGCCGCTCTTTGTTCAAATATTCGAGATCATCGGCAGTCGGCTGTTTTCCGTCGACTATCGCAACCGCAAGGCCGTAGATCGCAGCGCGGAGCTTACGTGCCCGCCGCAAACTCTGCATTCCGCCGTTTGCCGCCTTTGCAGAAAGCGCACGTGCCGTTTTCTCATCGATAGCGTTCGCCTTCAATGCCCATGAGATCAGATCGGCGATGTCGCCGATGCTTTCGCCCGCAGGGGCGTACGCTTTATCCGTCCGCTGCCACTGCGACGCAGTATTCACGAGGTCAAGGCTCAAGTCCCCGGCGATCAGCTTGAATTTCTCCGGCCGTAACTCCATCGAATTGATTATATCTCACTCGCTTGTAACCGCCAATACCCACTTGACAGGTTACATTTTCGATGATACTTTTGTAACCGCTCTCACGCATCTTAACGGTTACAAGGGAGAAATACGATGGAAAAACAACAGATCATCGACGAACTAAAAATGCTCTTGGACGGCGACCCGTGGCACGCGGCAAGCCTAAAGGAGACTCTAAATGGGATAAGCGGCGAGCGGGCGGCACTCAGACTTCCCGGAACGCACAGCATCTGGGAACTCGCAGGCCACATCGCCGGCTGGAATAACGTATGGGCCGAACGCCTACGCGGAAATCCGGTCAGCGAACCTGCGGATGGTAACTTTCCGGAGGAAAAAGTGGTCGCAGAGGTCGCGTGGCAAGGCCTGCAGACACGGCTTGCGGATTCATTCGCAAATCTGATCAGCGGTATCGAGCTGCATTCGGAGAGCGAGTTCGCGGAAAGGTTTGAGGACAACGACTACACACTCAGCTTCTTTTTGCACGGTGCGGTGCGTCACAACGTCCACCATGCCGCGCAGATCGCTTTGTTGAAAAGCGCCACTGCAAAGCATGAAACTGCCGCCGCCTAAAAGCAAAATACCGAGGGAAGGGCCGCGATATCCAAGAAACGCGGTTCTACCTCGGGATCAGTTGTTCATTGAGGAGACTGATTCGATCTGGCGGTCATCCGGAACCTCAATGACCACGGCTTCATCGCGTTTTGTGATGCCCTTGATGATCTTGCCCGCGGGAGCGAGTTCGACATTCGATTTGAGCACGCGAGAGATGCGTTTCGGCAGGAATTTCGGCGCAAGATTCGCTATCGATTCGGCAAGGGACGCGATGTCACCGCCGCCCGACCAATGTTCGCGAACGACATCGGCATCCGTCCGGTTTATCAGCCGCAGCAGGACAAGGGCGACCATATAAATATCATCGACCTGGCCGATAAAGGGGAAAACGTCCGGTATGAGGTCGAGCGGCGAGATCACATAGACGATCGCCGCGACGAACAAGGCTTTTTCCGCCGTCGGGACACGCGCATCCTTCAAAAGCCGTGCGAGCAACTTCGCCATATTCGGCAGAAACATCACGAAGGTCCGCATACGGCCCTTAAGTTCGCTTTTTTCGCGTCGTGCCAACTTTCCCATTTCTTGACAAAGTCTAAGAGCAAACTATCCGCAAGGCAAGCGAAGCCCGCACTAGTCAGCGGCCTCTCTAGCTGACGGCGTGAAGTTACTGCTCTTGATTACGCGGCCGTGTCGCGATTTATGCACGCGGTTCGGGTTGTGGTAAATTCAGGTTCTTAAGAATCTTATGATCCTCGAAGACATACGCCGTCGCGCGGCCGGCGATCCGCAGCACATCATCCTGCCCGAGGGCGAAGACCCGCGAACCGTCGAGGCCGCCTCGCTCTGCGCACGCGACGGTATCGCGAAGATCACCATCCTCGGCCGCGAAGAAGTCGTCCGCGACCTTGCTGAGAAAGCGGGGGCAAATCTGAACGGCGTAAGCATTCTCGACCATCGAAAGTCTGCCGACGTCGGACGAATTGCGGCTCTTTACCACGAACTTCGGCGCGCAAAGGGGATGACCCTTGAGGAGGCCGAGCAGGCTGTCAAGGACCCGCTCTACTTTGCGAATCTTCTTGTTTTCGAGGGAAAAGCTGATGGTTCGGTCGCCGGAGCAACGAACACGACGGCACACACGGTCGCGGCCGCTCTTCGATGCGTCGGCCCGGCAAGCGGATTCAAGACGGTTTCGAGTTTCTTCCTGATGGTCGTGCCGGACAAAAAATTCGGCGAAAAAGGTTCGATGATCTACGCAGACTGCGGCGTCGTGATCGATCCGGACTCCGCGGCACTCGCCGAGATCGCAATGGCGTCCGCGGATTCCGCACAGGCACTTCTCGGAGCAGAGCCGCGTGTCGCGATGCTTTCGTTTTCGACAAAGGGCAGTGCAAAGCATCAGTCTCTTGACAAGATCGTCGAAGCGGTAAAAACCGTCCGCGTCCGCCGCCCCGAACTCATTATCGACGGCGAACTCCAGGCCGACGCGGCACTTGTCGAGGCAGTTGCGGCGTCAAAGGCTCCGGGCTCGCCGGTCGCCGGCCGCGCGAACGTGCTTATCTTCCCCGACCTCAATTCGGGGAACATTGCGTACAAGCTGACCGAGCGTCTAACTGGCGGAACCGCGATCGGCCCGATACTCCAGGGACTCGATCGACCGTGCAACGACCTCTCGCGCGGCTGTAAGGCGGAGGATATCGTGGATGCCGTCGCGATCACCGCCGTTCAGTCCCAGGCGCGAAAGAGCCGTTGAACCTCACGAATTCTTCTGCTTTTCTCGGCTTAATGTGATATAAATCAAGGATAAGCGCGCTTTTTTGCACGACCGTTTAATTCAACTTTTTCTCACAAGGCTAATTCCGGGCAAAAGGCCGCATCGCTTGTTGTAATTCCTATGGATCAGGACCAAAGACTGACGCCGTTGCCGCGGGGGCTAGATCTGAATCAGCCGCACGGCGAGCCTCCGGCAGCCTACACCGCGTACTACGACCACGAGAGCCAATCCGGCCAGCGGACGCTCCGCCAGTACGTGCGCGTTATTACCAAACGCCTTCCGCTGATCGGTGCCATCGCGATCGTCGTTACGGCGGCAGCGGCATTCTACTCGTTTCGCCAGCCCTCGATCTACTCGGCAAGCACCGAGATGCTGATCGAACCGCGAAAGGCCGCCCCGACGGCAAAGGACGCGATCAATATCAACTTCGGCGGCGACGAGACCACGTATTACAACACGCAGCTGCAGCTTTTGCAGAATCCCGACCTGATGAAGAAGGTCGTGCTTGCTCTCGGGCTTCAGCGCGACCCGGACCTCCTTGGGCAAAGCGACCGCGGCTTTTTCGCGACGATAAAGTCGCTTTTCTCGGGCCCTGCGAAGGCTCAGGCCCCGCAAGGTGCTCTGCCCGTGCTTACCGGCACCGAGAACTCGGACCCGACGGCCGCTCAGCTTTCGCCCGAGGAATCTGCGCGCGCGAATCAATACGCGGCCGCTCTTTCGGGCGGATTGCGCGTCGATCAGACAGAGCGGACGAGCTTGTTCACGGTTTCCGTGAGCAGTACAAATCCGCAGCTTGCCGCGGCGGTCTCCGACAAGGTCGCCGAGGTCTTTATCGAAGAGGACGCAAAACGCGAACTCGAAGGCACGCAGTCCGCCTACGACGAGCTCACAAAATCCATTGCCGACCTTAAGGTCACGATCGCCGACCAGGAAAATAAGCTCACCGAATATATGCGTTCGAGCAATCTTCCGCTGCAGGAGAAAGGCGCGGACCTCGCAGCGAGCCGCCTGCAGACCTTGAGCGAGCAATGGCTTTCGGCAGCCGACGATCGACGCAAACTTGAAGCCCGCTATAACGGTGCCGTAACGGCAAGCGCACGCGGACAGGGCCAGAATATTCCCGATCTTTACGAGAACAAGGTCTATCAGGACACGGTTCGCCTGAACACTGAGCGCAAGGCAAAACTCCAGGATCAGATCCGCGACATCGAGAAACAGATCAAGGACGCCGAGACCGAAAAGGCTGAGCTGCTCGTAAAATACACGCCCGAATATGTAAAGGTTAAGCAGGTCGAAGAAAAGATCGTCTCCTTGAAGAACACGAAGCAGCAGACCGAGTCCGAAGTTTCGCAGATCATCGACCGCGACCAAAAGAAGATCGAGAAAGACGCCGTGAGCGGTGCGCTTGTCTCGCTCCGTTCGCAGCTCGATGCCGCGAAACGTCGTGAAGACCAGCTGCTCAATGCCTACGAGGTCGAGGCCGAACGTGCGAATGTGCAGGGCCAGGCGACGACGACATTGACGACGCTAAAGCGTGCACTTGAAACGAATCGCGGCCTGCTCGACACATATACGCAGCGTCAAAAAGAGCAGGAACTTTCGCTCGCCGCCGGCAAGCCGAACAACATCAAGATCTCGAATCGGGCTGTCGTCCCGACTTCGCCCGATGGCCCGAAACGCGCACGCAATATCTTCATCGCTCTTCTTGCTTCGCTCGGTGCCGGCATCGGCCTCGCGTTCCTGCTCGATTATCTCGACGATTCCGTCCGCACGAGCGACGATGTCTCGCGTGCGTTGGGACTGCCAACGCTCGCAATGATCCCGCATCATGGAATCAACGAGAAAAAGCGTCTGAGCCTTCGCGGCATCGCGGGCGAAAGCAACGGCAAGAGTACGGCCGCAAGCACGGCGCTCATCACGCTCGAAGACCGTCATTCGCCAATGGCAGAAGCATATCGGCATCTTCGCACATCGCTCCTGTTCTCGAGCGCGGGCAAACCGCCGCAATCGATCCTCGTGACGTCTTCGCAGCCGTCCGAGGGCAAGACGACGACCGCGATCAACACCGCGGTCACGCTCGCTCAGGCCGATGCCGACGTCGTTCTGATCGACTGCGACCTTCGCCGGCCGCGTATGCACTCGCATTTCGGATTGTCGAATACGCAGGGCCTGACGAACTATCTTTCGGGCGAAAAATCGACGGAGAATCTTATAAAGGCAGCCCCGGGTTTGCCGCATTTGAAGATCATCACGAGCGGGCCTATCCCGCCGAATCCGGCAGAACTTCTCTCATCCAATGAGATGCGAAATCTCCTGCAGTTCCTTCGCGGACGTTTCAAACACATCATCATCGACTCGCCGCCCGCGATCTCATTCACGGACGCGGCGATCCTTTCAACGCAGGTTGATGGTGTTGTGCTGATCGCGATGGCGGGCAAGAGTTCGATGCATCTGATGCGGCAATTCCGCACACGCATCTCCGCTCTCGGAGCACGCATCTACGGCGTCGTGCTGAACGGCATCACGAGCGAATCCGTCGAGTACGACTATTACGGCACTGGTTATTATCACTATTACCAGCACCGCACCGACGATGCGACGCCCATTATGGAGGACATGGGCCCGTCCGAGCCTCCGCGGGATCAAGGCAGCAGCTTCAGGCCTTAACAAAACGGCGAAGTGCATCGCGCCAATCAGGAAGCTCGTCGAGTCCTAACTCGGCGAGCCTTTTTGATGCAAGCCGTGAATATCGTGGCCGCGGTGCGGGCCTTTTCAGGTCTGCGTCCGAGATCGGAGTAACGACCGATGCATCGATGCCGAGCAGCTTGGCCGTCTCGCACGCGACGCCGTAATAGGTCGAGCCTTCGCCGCTGTTCGTTACGTGAACGAAGCCCGAAACATCGCGTTCGACGAGCTCACGCAGACGCCTTGCAAGATCGCCCGCGAAGGTAGGCGTCCCAAAGCTGTCGCTGATCGCCGTAATGTGTTTTCCCGAACTTAAAAGATCGCGGATCACGCTCAGAAAATTCGTGCCACCCTCGCCGTAGATCCAGCCCGAACGCACGATGATGGCGTTCGCGTTCTCTTTTGCGACGCGCAGCTCACCGTCAAATTTTGACTTCGCGTAAATGCCCAGCGGTGCCGGGGCGTCATCCTCTGTATAGAAACCTGTGTTCGTGCCGTCAAAAACGTAATCGGTCGAGATCGTGACGAACTTCGCGTTGTGCTCGCGGCACGCAGCTGCGAGGTTCGCAGGCCCGTCGGAATTCGCCGCGTACGCCGCAGCCTCGTTGCTTTCGGCACCGTCAACGTCCGTGTATGCCGCGCAGTTGATGACGGCATCAGGCCGCAGTTCGCCGACGACCGAAAGGCATTGCTCTCTGTCCGCGATATCGAGCCGCGTACGGTCAAGAGCCGCTACGTCATCACCGATCGATCGGCAATGTTCCGCAACGGCACGCGCGACCATTCCTTTTGCGCCTGTTACGAGGATCTTCATCCGAGGCTCGACCCGTACATTTTTTGGTAATAGTTTCGGTATTCGCCGCTACGGATCTCTTCGACCCATTCGCGATTATTCAGATACCAATCGATCGTCGCCCGCAGGCCATTCTCCCAGGACATCTCCGACCGGAAGCCAAGCTCTTGTTCAGCCTTTGTCGCGTCGATCGCATATCGACGGTCGTGTCCGAGGCGGTCGGTCACGTACTTGATCAGCGAGTGAGGTTTACCGAGTGCGTCAAGGATCGACGTTACAACGTCGATGTTCTGCCGCTCGTTCCGAGAGCCAAGGTTATATGCCTCGCCTGACGCTCCCCTCTCGTATGCGGCCCAGATCCCGCGACAATGATCGTCCACATAGATCCAGTCGCGTACGTTCTTGCCATCGCCATAGACGGGCAGCGGTTCGTCGTTCACGGCATTTGCGATCATCAGCGGAATGAGTTTTTCGGGGAATTGACGCGGCCCGTAATTGTTGCCGCAACGCGTTACGACGGTATCAACGCCGTGCGTCTCACGAGCTGCGCGTACGACGAATTCCGCCGCCGCTTTTGACGCTGCGTAAGGAGAATTTGGTTGTAGCGGAGACGCCTCGGTAAAGAACGCATCGCTTTCTTCCGGGAGCGTTCCCATCACCTCGTCGGTCGAAACCTGTACAAAACGCCGCACGCCTTTCTCGCGAGCCGCGTCAAGCAAAACTTGCGTACCGATGATATTCGTCCGCAGGAATTCGTCCGCCGAGTAGATACTGCGATCAACGTGGGATTCAGCGGCGAAGTTGAATATCGCGTCCGCATCGCTCGGCAATGCGTCGAGAACGGCCTTTCGGTCGCAGATGTCGCCTTTTACGAAAGTGTGGCGTGCCGCGTCGATCCCTTCAAGATTCTTTGGATTTCCGGCGTAGGTGAGTGCGTCGTAATTTACGACCTGCGTGTCCGGCTCGCGCTCAAGCACTAAGCGCACGAATGCTGAGCCGATAAATCCGGCACCGCCGGTCACGAATATCTTCTTGGGCATCTGTCGTTAAAAGTCCGAATGAGTATCGAGCAGCCGCATCTCCTTGAGGATCTGGTCTGCACGCGTCTGCGGTGCGTCGATGTCGTCAAGGATGATGCGTTCGCCGCCTTCGCTCGCGTTGTCAATAACGATGTCGCCGAATCCGAGCAAACGCTGTAGGAACGTGGACGAGACCGTTACATCCTGAACACGCCGCAGTGGGATATTCCTTCGCGTCCTTGCGATGAATCCGCTGTCGATCTCAAGCTTATTGTCCGTCAGGGTGTAGCGGACGAGCTTCGTCTTGATATGAAAATAAACAGGTATCAGCAGGATCAGGAAACCAAGCCCGACGCCTAGCCACGGCGACTGAAAGAAACCACCGAGCAACGCCGCAATGACAAAGGCACCTAGAAGGGCCGCAAGATATCCTGCATAGACAAATTTTACCGTCGGGCCGATCGAGAAGACGATCTGCTCGTCGTGTCCATCATTAGCGCGGGCCTCGACCGGTTTTGCGTCTGCGAGCGGTGCACGATATTCAGGCGTGCCTGCCGCAGCAGGCCGTGCGGCGACCCGCGTTTCAATCTCCTTCAGCTCACGCCCGCAGCTTCTGCAAAAAGCTGCATCGTCGGCGTTCTCAAGTCCGCATTTATCGCAAAACATTTAACTATTATAGGCCTTTAGGGCTTTACGGCGTACATCTCGAGCTTTTCGCCCGGGATCTCGTCAGGTACATAGACCGCGAGAACCTTCGAACCGCGTATGCCGTCCCAATACGGGCCGTGGGAATCGAGACTGAAATATTTGAACCCGATGCGGGCCGGGATCGGTGCCGGCGGCGGATTCGAATACGAGAGCACAACACCCGGAAGCGCCGACCCGATCACCGTATCGATAACATCGCGCGATGCGATCTTCACGACACGCGGCACGCCCTCGATGAGCTTTGCCTCCGGTATCTGCGAGCGGACGGCGAGGAAGAATCCTGCCTCTTTCAGGAGACGCTCGTCCTCGACGCGGCCGACATACAGCGCATCGCGAACCTTCTCGAGCGGTATCGGAACGCAGCGGCTCGGGATGACGGTTTCGAGCAGCAGGCGAAGCTGCGCGTTCAGCGTATAGAAAGTGAAATAAAGATCGTCGTGATCGTATTTTACGATGTCCTTCGGATTGTGATCCGTCGAGAAGGTCATCAGCTTGCCCGCAAGTGTCGCCATCTCGAGATAGAGCTTTTCGGGATGAACGAGCTGCGCGCGGAAATAATGCGAGATCGTCGGGATCGACGAATTTATCGTGTGCAGCAGCCAAAAAACGCCTGCGTCCGACGTTGTAAAGTCCGCGAGGCCCGCTTGCCGCTGGCGTCGCTGTTCGCCGAGGCTGCCGCTCTTTGTGATAAGCACCTCGACAAGCTGCCGCAGCATACTGACGAGCCAGTCCGACGCCGTAACGTCGAGGATCGGCGGAATATATTCGTTCGAGATCTGTAGCTGTCCGGTCGGCGTCCGCGTCAATTCAGCGATCTTTATCGATGAGAATCCGTCGCGGATCTCGTCGTCAAAGACGATCCGGACATTGTTGCGTGCGTAGGCGATCGGCTGTTCGTTCGTGCCGCTCGTCTCGTCGCGGACAAGCGCGCCTTCCTGCAGATAGCGAATATTCGGCTGCGGTGCGGCACCGCTTCCCTGAAAATTCGCCTCACCCATCTTCTTTGCAGGGATCGCGAGATAAACACCGAGCTTCTCCTGCTCGGCGTGAAAATGATCGCCCACGGGCCGCAGGTCCGGTGCGCCTTCCTGATCAGGGAAATTTAGGAACAGGCCATCGGGCATCACGGCACGGCAGGCAGTGATCTGAAAATTCGCATTGCCGATGGCTTCGTGGTTGATCTGCATGCTAAGAACGCCGTAGGAATACGGTGCGACCGAGCGCACGCGCGAATTCACGAGTTCCTCGTGATAATTATCCCATTGCTGGAAATGCTGCGGAGTCAGCAGCATTCCTTCGTTCCAGACGATCTTTCTATATTTGCTCATAGCTTCGGGATAACGCTTGTAAAAGCAATAAGATAGTAAACCGACTTATGCCTTTTAGTAAACCGCACTTGTCTCCGGCAGCGTGTTTCTAGCGTCCCTTCTTTGAATGTCGCGGTTTTTTGCGGCGTCGGGCGGGTTCGGGATCGTCCTTCAGGATCCGATCGGTCGACGCCAATGCATTAAAGAATTCTTCGGTCCATTCGGGCCCTGTTTTCATTTCCAACCGGTCGGGATTCTTCTCAACAAGGTCCAGGGCCTCGATCAAGATCACGGAAGACCAATTCTCGGTCGTCTCCGTTTTCCCAAGTTTCAGCAGTGCCTTTGACGGCCTTAGGAAGATCGGCACCTTCTTGATCGTTTCGGGACGCGGGTCGGAACAATTTTCCGCAGGTGACGTTACGAGATACTCGCGACAGACCGCAGGCCGCTCTTCGTAGATCGAGCATGATCCATTCTCAAGGAACGGGCAGGAATATCCCTGCTTCATATACCTAGTCACGACGTCGGCATACTTTTCCGCCGAAAAATCGGGCGAACCTTCGTACGCCATATCCTTCAGGCCGATGAGTTCGTCAAACCACTTTATCTTTCGAAAATGTGCAAGGGATTCTGCAAAACGCTTGCGAACAACGGCCTGACGCTCCTCCGGCATCTCGTTGACGATCTCGGCAATGCGATATGCCTCGACCTCGGAGATGGGCACCGCCTGAGTGCAGCAAGCTCCGCACCCCGCCTTGCACGATACCTTTTCGCCTTCGCCCTCGACCACGGCGACACACGCATCGACAACGCTCGACGCCATCTGCTGAAAGAGCGGCAGCATCCGCTGCGGCTTCACCTTAGCCGTCGGTACGGTGACCTGCATCTCGATCGGTTCACCGTGAACGCGAAGCGTAAAATTACCTGTTATCCATTCATCGCTCATCTCTTTTGCACACTCTCAAAATTCCGTCGGTGCCTGCATTATCGCACCTGCCGCAAGGAAACGCAGAGCGAACTCATATTCCTGCGGCGTTATCTTACCAGACTTATTCAGGAACCAGATCGAGCGGATCTCACGCGCCGGTGCGTTCGACTTTGTCGCAACGTCCTGGAGCATATTCCTCATCTTCATAAAATCGCCCGCTGCACCCTGGTCGTATGCCGCGATCATCAGTAGGCAGTCATCACCCAACTCGTTGCCGATCGGGATCGTTAGCCGCGAAAGTACGCCGGACATCGACCTCGCGGCCGCGATCGCATCGCCTCGGCTCGTGCCGAGCTTCGCAAGGGCCGCCGCAGCCAGAAAATCCGAATTCAGGCCGCTTGAAGCCCCGAGTTTACTCAGTTCAGCCGAGTTTTTCGTTATCGAAGGAAGATTCGCCTTCACGGCGCCGCTCATGCTTTGAATGCGTTTTGCGACCTCGCCCGCCTGTGCACTCGTCAGGAAATATCGCGGATCATTCTTTGCCGCCTTTCGCATGAATTGCGCCGTGTATTTCTCGACCTTTTGCGTC
>JAANMX010001983.1_pt1 | contig 21662 bp, 16 predicted proteins | sample 7279681 | NCBI WGS metagenome assembly JAANMX01 (sample SAMN14094542, study PRJNA606508) | bioreactor metagenome | isolation source: A lab-scale SPAN reactor treating ammonium-rich wastewater day 351 | place: Ireland: Galway | collected 2018-01-01
ATCGGCTCCGAGCCCACCATCATGCTGACCGGCCCCACGCCTGCGTGCCGCAAGGCGCTGGCCAAGGCGGGCATGTCGGCGTCAGACATCGACCTGTGGGAAATCAACGAGGCCTTCGCCACCGTGCCCATGAAGACAGCGCGCGACCTGGGCGTGCAGCTCGACCGCGTGAACGTCAACGGCGGTGCCATCGCCATGGGCCACCCCCTGGGTGCCACGGGCGCCATCATCCTGGGTACGGCGCTGGACGAGCTGGAACGCACCGGCAAAGCCACAGCCATGGCCACCCTGTGCGTCGGTGCCGGTATGGGCATCGCCACCATCATCGAACGCGTTTGAGGAAAGGCCAACCCATGACACAGAACAACACCATTGCCTTCGAAGTGGACGCCAGCGGCATCGGCCTGGTCACCTTCGACCAGCCTGGCCGCGTGATGAATGTGCTCACGCCCGAGCTGCTGGGCGGCTTCGCCACCCTTCTGGAGCGGCTGGAGAAAGAAGACTCCCTCAAAGGCCTGGTCATCACCTCCGGCAAACCCACCTTCATCGTGGGCGCCGATATTGACCAACTCAGCCAGATCACCACCGTCGAGCAGGCGTTCCAGCTCGGCGAAGAACTCAAGGCCCTGATGCGTCGCATGGAGAAATGCGGCAAACCCGTGGTGGCTGCCCTGAATGGCACCACGCTGGGCGGCGGCCTGGAATTGGCACTGGCCTGCCATGCCCGTTTTGCGCTCGATGATCCTAAATTCAAGCTCGGTTTGCCCGAGGTGAAGCTCGGCCTGCTGCCGGGCGCTGGCGGCACCCAGCGCCTTCCGCGCCTGATCGGCATCCAGAAGAGCTTTGAACTCATCACCCAGGGCACCGAACTGAGCGCCGCCAAGGCCAAGGGACTGGGCATCGTGAACGACCTGGCTGCCTCGCGCGAGGAACTGCTGCAGAAGGCGCGTGACTGGTGTCTGGCCAACCCCAAGCCCGTGCAGCCCTGGGACGCCAAGGGCTTCCGCATTCCGGGGGGCGACAGCAAGAGCCCCGCCGTAGTGCAGATGCTGGCCATCGCGCCGTCCATGGCCAATGCCAAGGCCCATGGCAACTACCCGGCCATCACGCACATCATGAGTTGCCTGTTCGAGGGCTGCCTGCTCGACATCGACAACGCTTTGCAGGTGGAGTCGCGCTACTTCGCAGCCTGTATCGTCTCGCAGGTCAGCAAGAACATGATCGGCACGCTGTGGTACCAGCTCAATGCCATCAAGAAGGGCCAGTCGCGGCCCAAGGATGTGCCCGCTCGCAAGGTCAACAAGGTCGGCATCCTGGGCGCGGGCATGATGGGCGCGGGCATCGCCTACGTTTCGGCCAAGGTGGGCATCGACGTCGTGCTGCTCGACACCACGCAAGAGAACGCCGAGAAGGGCAAAGCCTACTCGCAAGGTCTGCTGGACAAGGCGCTTGCGCGCGGCAGGACCACGCCGGACAAGCGCGACGCGTTGCTCGCGCGCATCCTGCCCACCACGCGCTACGAAGACCTGCAGGCTTGTGACCTGGTGATTGAGGCCGTGTTCGAGGATCGCGCCATCAAGGCCGAATGCACGCGAAAGGCTGAAGCCGTCACCGCGCCCGGTGCCGTGTACGCCTCGAACACCTCGACGCTGCCCATCACGGGCCTGGCCCAGGCCAGCAGCCGCCCGGCGAACTTCATCGGCCTGCATTTCTTCTCGCCCGTAGATAAGATGCCGCTGGTCGAGATCATCGTGGGCGAGAAAACCTCCGACGAAACGCTGGCGCGCGGCTTTGACTACGTGCAGCAGATCGGCAAAACACCGATCGTGGTCAATGACAGCCGGGGCTTCTACACCTCACGCGTGTTCGCCACGTATGTGATGGAGGGCATCGCCATGCTCGCCGAGGGCGTGCATCCACGCTCCATCGAGGTGGCAGGCATCAAGGCTGGCATGCCCATGCCGCCGCTGGCACTGCAGGACGAGGTTTCGCTGAGCCTGTCGCTGCACATCAGCGACCAGACGCGCCGCGACCTGGAAGCCGAAGGCAAGAGCTACCCTGTCCATCCCGCAGAGGCGGTGCTGCGCCAGCTCGGTGGTGAACTCGGACGTGTCGGCAAGAAGGCAGCCAAGGGCTTCTACGACTACCAGGGCAAGGAAAAAACCCTGTGGCCAGACCTCACCAAACTCTATCCACCGCGCGCCGACCAGCCCGTGCAGCAGGAACTGATGGACCGTCTGATGTTCATCCAGGCCAACGAAGCGGCGCGCTGCTTCGAGGAGAACGTGGTGCGCTCCGTGGCAGACACCAACATCGGTTCCATCTTTGGCTGGGGCTTCGCACCGCACCAGGGCGGGGCACTGCAGTTCATCAACGCCATGAGCGCGCAGCGCTTCGTGGAACGTTCGCGCGAATTGGCGCAGCGGCATGGCGCGCGCTTCGAGCCTGCGGCCATCGTCGTCAAGATGGCCCGGGACGGCGGGAGGTTCGAGGATGCGTGACCCAGCTTTGAGCAAGGTGTACGTCGATTACTTCAACGATACCCATGGCATGGTGCGCGACACCATGCGCCGTTTCGTCACCGAAGCCGTCAAACCGAACATCGACGCATGGGAAGAGGCGGGCACCTTCCCCCGCCAGGTCTACCAGCAGGCGGGCAGCCTGGGCCTGCTGAGTATTGGCCACCCCACCGAGTTTGGTGGTTCTGGCGAGCAGGACGTGTTTCTGAAGGTAGCGGCCAGTGAGGAACTGATGCGCAGCGGATCGGGCGGCTTTGTCGCCAGTCTGGGCTCGCTGGACATCGGTCTGCCGCCGGTCTGGCGCACAGGTTCGGATGCGCTGAAGGCGCGCATCGTGCCGCAGGTGCTTGCGGGCGAGAAGATCATCGCCCTGGCGATCACCGAGCCCAGCGGCGGCTCGGACGTGGCCAACCTCAAGACGCGCGCGGTGCGTGATGGCGATCACTATGTGGTCAACGGCTCCAAGACTTTCATCACCTCGGGCGAGCGTGCCGACTACTTCACGGTGGCTGTGCGCACCGGCGAGGCGGGTTTTGGCGGCGTCTCGCTGTTGCTCATCGAGAAGGGTACACCGGGCTTTTCGGTCGGGCGCAATCTGAAAAAGATGGGCTGGTGGGCCTCGGACACGGCCGAGCTGTTCTTCCAGGACTGCCGCGTTCCTGCAGCCAACCTGCTGGGGCCGGAGAATTCGGGCTTTTTCACCATCATGGCCAATTTCCAGGCTGAGCGCCTGAGCCTGGCCATCATGGCCTACATGACGGCGCAGCTCGCACTGGAGCAATGCCTGGCCTATGTGAAGGAGCGCACCGCCTTCGGCAAGCCGCTGTCCAAGCACCAGGTCATCCGCCACAAGCTGGCCGAGATGGCCACGCAGGTGAACGTGGCGCGCGAGTACACCTACCGCTGCGCCGCGCGCATGCAGGCGGGTGAGTCGGCGATCGCCGAGGTCTCCATGGCCAAGAACTTCGCCACCACCGTCTCCACCATGGTGACCGACGAGGCGGTGCAGATCTTCGGCGGCATGGGCTACATGCGCGAGTCGCTGGTCGAGCGCCTGTACCGCGACAACCGCATCCTGTCGATCGGTGGCGGTACGCACGAAATCATGAACGAGATCATTTCCAAACAACTCGGGTTATAGAGAACAACCCCCTGTGGCGCTGCGCGCCTTCCCCCTTCTCTCGCAAAGCTGCGCTTTGCGGGAAGGGGGACGCCGCCAGTGCGGCGGGGCGGCCCTTGCACGGCGGCCGCTGGCCTGCGCTGCGTCGAATGCAGGCACAGGAGAACGATAGAAAAATATTGGGTGAAATCGAATGACTTCCATGCCACCGCTGCTGTCTGGCTTGCGCGTGCTTGACCTCACGCGCAACCTGCCCGGGCCGTTCGCCACGCGCCTGCTGGCCGACCTGGGCGCCACCATCGTCAAGGTGGAGCCGCCCGAGGGCGACCCGGCGCGGCCACTGGCGGCGCTGTTCGAGGCGCTCAACCACGGCAAGGAATGCCGCACTGTCGACTTCCGCAGCGGTGCCGACCTGGACAGGCTGCGTGCCTGGGTGCAGGAGGCCGACGTGCTGCTCGACAGTTTTCGTCCCGGCGTGCTGCAGGGCCTGGGGCTGGATGCGGCCACGCTGCACGCGCTGAACCCGCGCCTGGTGATGGTGTCCATCACCGGCTACGGCCAACACGGCCCCTGGGCGCAGAAGGCGGGGCACGACCTCAACTTCATGGCGCTCTCGGGCGTGCTGGACCAGATGCGCGCCCCCACGGGCGAACTGGCCCTGTCCAACGTGCAGTGGGGCGACCTGGCAGGCGGCAGCGCCATGGCCTGTATCGCGGTGCTGGCAGCCGTGTTCGAAATGCAGAGGACGGGGCAGGGCCGGCACCTGGACGTGAGCATGGTTCATGGCCTGCATGCCCAGCTGGTCATGCCCAAGGCCACGGGCGCCATGCTGGCGCCGCTGCTGGGGCGCCACCCCGGTGCGGGCGAAGACTTGCTCAACGGCGTGCTGCCTTGCTACAACCTCTACGCCACGCAGGACAGGCGCCACCTGGCCGTGGGGGCGCTGGAGTTCAAGTTCTGGAAGGCGGCGTGTGAGGTCTTCGACCGCCCCGACTGGGTGCAGCGCCACTGGCAGCGCGGCCAGCTGCCGGGCTCGCCCGACTGCGCGGAGCTGCGCGCCGAGGTGGCCCAGCTCGTGGCGTCGCAGCCGCTGGCAGTGTGGAGCGAGCGCTTTGCACAGATGGATGCCTGCGTCACCCCGGTGCTCACGCTGGAGGAAGCGCAGGCGCACCCGCTGTTTGCAGACGGTGCGCGCCCTCAGCCCTGGGCTGAAATCGCTTGAGTGATCCGCGCCGGCTTTTACACTCGGCGCATGATCACCTTCCACAACCCGCTGCACCACCTGCACGCCCCGGTGCATGAGTTCTTCCGGGGCGAACGGGTGCCTTGTTTCGAGAAGCCCGCACGGGCCGATTTCGTCGAGGCCCGTCTGACCGAGCGCGGGCAGGCACTGCAGGCGCCCGACCAGGACAGCAGTGCGGTGCTGGAACGCATCCATGCGCCGCGCTACCTGCAATTCCTTCAGACGGCATGGTCGCAGTGGCTGGCACTGGACCCGGCCAACGCCACTGTGCAGCCGTTTCCCTCGGTCTGGCCCGTGCGTACCCTGCGCAGCGACATCGAACCGGACAACTTCGTTGCCAGGCTGGGGTTGTACTCCATGGACAACGGCACGCCGCTGGCTGCCGGCACCTGGCAAGCCGCCAAGATGGGCGCCGACGCCGCTGCCAGCGCGGCTGCGCGCGTGGCCGCAGGCGCGCGCGCAGCGTTCTGCTGCACGCGCCCTCCCGGGCACCATGCCGGCCCGGATTTCATGGGCGGATACTGCTTCCTCAACAACGCCGCTGTGGCCGCGCAGTCGTTGCGCGACCGGGGTGCGGCCCGCGTGGCCGTGCTCGATGTGGACTACCACCACGGCAATGGTACGCAGAGCATCTTCTACCACCGCGCCGACGTGCTGTTCGTCAGCATTCACGGAGACCCGCGCACCGAGTACCCCTTCTACCTCGGCCATGCCGACGAAACGGGCGAGGGCGCGGGGGCTGGCTTCAACCTGAACCTGCCGCTGCCTGCGGGCAGCACCGTGGAGACCTGGTTCGCCGCGCTGGAGCAGGCTTGCGCGCGCATCGCAGGCTACGGTGCCGAAGCGCTGGTGGTCTCGCTCGGGCTTGACACCTACGAGGGTGACCCGATCTCGCGCTTTGCGCTGGCCTCGGCGGATTTCCTGCGCCTGGGCGAGCGCTTGAAGCGCCTGGGCCTGCCAGTGGTGTTCGTGCTTGAAGGCGGTTATGCGGCGGCCGAACTGGGTACGAACGCGGTGAATGTGCTCGAAGGTTTCGAGCAGGGGTGAGTCAGGAGGGATCAACCATGGTGGACAAGGTCGATTGCGTGGTGGTGGGCGCTGGCGTGGTGGGCCTGGCCGTGGCGCGTGCCCTGGCCCTGCAGGGGCGCGAGGTTCTGGTGCTCGAAGCAGCCGATGCGATTGGCACAGGCACCAGCTCGCGCAACAGCGAGGTCATCCATGCCGGTATCTACTACGCCCAGGGCTCGCTCAAAGCCCGGTTGTGTGTGGAGGGCCGTGAACGGTTGTACCGCTACTGTGCCGAGCGCAATGTGGCGCACCAGCGCTGCGGCAAGCTGGTCGTGGCTACTTCCACCGATCAACTGCCTGCCTTGCGGGCCGTACAGACCCATGCGCAGGGCAATGGCGTGGAGCTGCAGTGGCTGGAGCGCGATGCAGCGCGCGCGCTGGAACCCGCACTCGAATGCGTGGCCGCGCTGCATTCGCCCGAAACGGGCATCGTGGACAGCCATGGCCTGATGCTGGCGCTGCAGGGGGATCTGGAGAATGCCGGTGGTATTTTGGCATCGAATTCGCCTCTGGCGCTTGCCCAGTGTGCGCAAAATGCTATTGAATTGATAGCTGAAGACGGCACCCGATTGCAGGCCCGTACGGTGGTGAACGCCGCCGGGTTGGCCGCCCCCGCGCTGGCTGCGCGCTTTGCAGGGCTGGGCCCTGCCTGGGTGCCCCAGGCCCGCTTCGCCAAGGGCAACTACTTCACGCTCAGCGGCCGGGCTCCGTTCTCGCACCTGATCTACCCGGTGCCCGAGTCTGCGGGCCTGGGTGTCCACCTGACGCTCGATATGGGTGGGCAGGCCAAGTTTGGCCCCGATGTGGAATGGGTGGATTCACCCGATGATCTCGTGGTGAACCCGGCGCGCGGCGAGGCTTTTTATGCCGAGGTGCGCAAATACTGGCCCGGGCTGCACGATGGTGCGCTCGCGCCGGGTTATGCAGGCATCCGGCCGAAAATATTCGGGCCGCAGGGCACAATTTCCGATTTCGTCATCCAGGGCCCGGCCGTGCATGGGGTCGCCGGCCTGGTCAATCTCTTTGGCATCGAATCTCCGGGGTTGACCAGTGCACTGGCCATTGGCGAACAGGTGCTGGGTTTGCTCGGAGACGGATGGAATCCGACAGAGTAGCCCCACTTTTTGACGCGGTACTCTCCATCGCCGCTAAGATGGGCCTGTGTCGCTCGCAATTTCCTTTGCGGCGCGTGTGTATAACGGTTGACTTGCAACGAAAGGCTTGTATGACGAACTCCGCTTCCGATACCCTCCACAGCGCCCAGACCGAACTGGAGAAACTGGTCTCCGACCTGCGTAGCCTGATGGCCAATAAGGATCTCGACAGCGTGCCCGAGATCAAGGTGTTGCGCCAGCGCCTGGACGACGGCATGCACAGCGTGCGCGATGCCGCCGTGCGCGCTGCACAGGAAGCTGCCCATCAGGCCAAGGATGCCGCCCGTGCAGCCGACCGCTATGCCCACGATGAGCCCTGGCGCGTCGCTGGCGCTGCTCTGGCTGTGGGTGCATTGGTGGGCTTTCTGCTTGCACGCCGTTGATGGAACGTGGCCCCTCATCCAGGGCCTGCGCGCCCCAGGGAGAAATACATGAACTGGATTTCACTGCTGGGGCTTGAGTCCTTTGTCCTGCGCTGGCGCGCTGCCGTCATCGAGGGGGCCATGGCTGTCGAGGACCGGGCCGAACTGGCCCGACTGGAATGGCAGGACCAGAAGCGGCGACTTCGCCAGATTCTGCTGCTCACCATCGCCGTGGCGGCGCTGACCGTGGTGGCACTCATCCTGCTCTCGGCGGCATTGCTGGTGCAGTTCTGGGACACGCCCCATCGCATCCTTGTCACCTGGCTGGTGGCCGGAGGCTGGCTGGTGGCATGGGCGGCTTCGCTGGTTGCGCTGGTGAGCGTGCTTCGGCAGGCGGGCAGTGCCTTCGCGTTGACCCGCAAGGAACTGGCGCAGGACTGGCGCGAGATCAAGGAGCAACTGTGAATCTGCCTGCATCTCCCTCCGGAGCACGGGATCCCCGTCCCTCCGTGACCCAGCAACGGGTTCTTGACCGCATTGCGGCGCAACGCGAACGCCTGAGCGCACGCAGGGCGCAGCGATTGGTGGTGCAGGCCCAGGCCGACAACGGCCAGGTTCCGGGAGCCGATCTGCCGCTGGTCCAGCGATTGGTATGGTTCACCCGCGAGCACCCCGTGGTGGTGGCTGCAGTGGCGGGTGCCGCCCTGATGGCAGGGCCCCGGCGGCTGGTGCGCTGGGCTGGCGTTGCGCTGCCTCTGATCCTGAAGTTGCGCGGGCGCTGATTCCATTTCTAAATCACCCGTGTCGTTGTTGCTTCGCCTTGTCGTGCTACAGCACTGCCTGCGGCTTCGCGCCTAGACACGAATGATTTGGATAAGGAATGACACCGCTCTCAGAGCGAAAAAACGCTCTCAGCCCCCTCCAATGATGCGGCGCCTGCGGGCGCCGCTGCTTTTTCAGGCCAGCGACTTGATGGCACGTGCCGCGCGTGCCACCAGCGCCGGGCCTTCGTAGATCAGGCCGGTGTAGATCTGCACCACGTCGGCGCCCGCGCGGATCTTGCTCACCGCATCGTCGGCGCTCATGATGCCGCCGACCCCGATGATGGGGAAGCGGCTCCCCAGCGCCGCACGCAGTTGGCGGATGACCTGGTTGCTGGGTTCCAGTACGGGGGAACCACTCAGGCCGCCGGTTTCCTCGGCATGGCGCAGTCCCTGCACGGCCGAGCGGCCGATGGTGGTGTTGGTGGCCACCACGCCGTCCATGCCGTGGCGCTGCAGGGTAGAGGCGATCACGGCCACCTGGGCCTCGTCGAGGTCGGGCGCAATCTTCACGAAGATCGGCACACGGCGCTGCTTGCCATCCGTCCGGGTGTGTTTCTGCGCCAGCTGCTCGCGGCGCTCAGCGATGGCGCCGAGCAGGCCGTCGAGCGCCGCATCGCTTTGCAGGGCGCGCAGGTTCTGGGTGTTGGGCGAGCTGATGTTCACGGTCACGTAGTCTGCGTGGGGATAGACGCCGTCGAGGCAGGTGAGGTAGTCGCGCGTCGCATCTTCGATGGGCGTGGTGGCGTTTTTGCCGATGTTCAGGCCCAGCAGCATGGGGTGTTTCTGCTGGCGGCGGAATTTTGCCTGCTGCACGTTGCGCAGAAAGGCTTCCAGCCCGTCGTTGTTGAAGCCCAGCCGGTTGATGAGTGCGCGGGCCTCCGGCAGGCGGAACATGCGCGGCTTGGGGTTGCCCGGCTGCCCCTTGGGCGTGACCGTGCCCACTTCGACAAAACCAAAGCCCATGGCGCCCAGGGCGTCGATGCAGCGCGCGTTCTTGTCCAGCCCGGCGGCCAACCCGACCCGGTTGGGAAATTGCAGGCCCGCCAGCTCGATGGGGTCGTGCACGGTCTCGTTGCACCAGGCCCATTGCAGGGGCGTGCCCTGGCCGCGCGCGAGCATGTCCATGGTGAGGTCGTGGGCGGCTTCGGCGTCCAGGCCGAACAGAAACGGGCGGGTGAGGGCGTAGGGGATCAGCGACATGGGGATAATTGAAGGTTCAGCCCTTCATTTTCTCCCATGACGACACCTACCCCCCTGACCCAAGACGAACTCAAGACCCTGGTCGGCCAGGCCGCACTGCAATTCATCGTGCCCGGCGACATCGTGGGCGTGGGCACCGGCTCCACGGTCAACAAGTTCATCGATGCGCTGGCCACGGTCAAGGAACAGGTGCGTGGCGCCGTTTCCAGCTCGGTGGCCAGCACCGAGCGCCTGCGCGCCATCGGTATCGCTGTGCTGGATGCCAATGAGGTCGAGCAGCTCTCGGTCTATGTCGATGGCGCGGACGAGATCGACGGCCAGGGCCACATGGTCAAGGGCGGCGGCGCCGCGCTCACGCGCGAGAAGATCGTCGCGGCGCTGGCCCGGCAGTTTGTCTGTATCGCCGACGAATCCAAGCTCGTGGCCACGCTGGGCCGGTTTCCGCTGCCGGTGGAGGTCATTCCCATGGCGGCCGCGCACATTGTCCGGCGCTTTGCCACCCTGGGTGGAAAGGCCACGCTGCGCCTGAAGGAGGGTCAGCCGCTGGTGACCGACAACGGCCAGCACATCCTGGACGTGACGGGCCTCTCGATCACCGATCCGCTGGCACTGGAGTCGGAAATCAACCAGTGGCCCGGCGTGGTGACGGTGGGCATCTTCGCGCACCAGAAGGCGCAGGTCTGCCTGCTGGGCACGGCCCAAGGCGTCAAGACACTGCGGTATTGAGCAACAGCCCCCGGCCCTGGGGGGCCGGTCGGGTTCAGAACCGGATGCCGGCCGGGTTCGAGGGGCTCGGGCCGGTGGCGGGCTCAGGCACCGGACGGGCGCGCGGCGCTGCGCGTGTGGCGGACGCGTCTTCCGTGGCCGTGGCAGGTTCTACAGGCTTTGCGGCCGTCAGCGGCGTGGCGGCGGGGCGACGGTAATTGGCAGGCAACTTCGATTGCTTGGGGTAGCCCGCTGCATCGAGGTACTGCGTCCATTCGGTGTCGGAATAGCCGTGCAGTTGCTGCCTGCCGATGGTGCCGAAGGGCAGGCCGGTGTTGCCGCTCAGGCGTTTCAGGGCATCGATGTCTTCGTTGCTGCCGATGGTGCGCTCGGTGAACGGAACGCCCCGGTTGACAAGCAGATTGCGGGCGCTTACGCAGGGCGCACAGTCGGCGCCGGTATAGAGCGTGACCGGGAAGCGGTTGGCGATCTGGCGCAGTTCGTAGGGCAATGTGTCATTGACCGATGAGCCGGCCGTGGCGCCGCCCGATGGCGCTTGGGCAGCTTTGTCGAGGCTGGGCGCGCGGTCGGAGAAGGTGACCTTGCCGTCCGGGCCGACGATGCGGTGGACTTGCTGGGCCTGGGCCAGACCGTTCACGGCAAGCGTGCACAGCAGGGCCAGCAGGGCATGGGAAGGGGGGGGCAGCTTCATCTTCGGTTCTCCTGGTCTGGCAGGCAATGTCTGCAAGCGTCGAGCGTGTATTGTCAGGCCATGCCCTGGTGGCGCAAGAGGGCGTCCAGGCTGGGCTCGCGCCCCCGGAAGGCCTTGAACGATTCCATCGCCGGGCGGCTGCCGCCTGCCTCCAGGATGGCCTGGCGGTAGCGGCGACCGGTCTCCTGATTTGGTGAGCCATCGGCCTGGGCGGTTTCCTCGAACGCGGCATAGGCATCGGCGCTCAGCACTTCGGCCCATTTGTAGCTGTAGTAGCCTGCGGCATAGCCCCCTGCAAAGATGTGGCTGAAGGTGTGCGCCGTGCGGCTGAAGGCCGGCGGCTGCAACACGGCCACCTCGGAGCGCACCAGGCCCAGCAGGGGCATGATGTCCTGTGCCGGGTCGTGCTCGGTGTGCAGCAGCATGTCGAACAGAGCGAACTCGATCTGGCGTAGCGTCTGCATGCCGCTCTGGAAGTTCTTGGCCGCCATCATCTTGTCGAACAGCGCGCGTGGCAAGGGTTCGCCCGTCTCCACATGCGCGGTCATGTGCTGGAGCACCTTCCATTCCCAGCAGAAGTTCTCCATGAACTGGCTCGGCAGTTCGACCGCATCCCACTCGACGCCGCCGATGCCCGAGACGTCGCGTTCGTTCACCTGCGTGAGCATGTGGTGCAGGCCGTGGCCGAACTCGTGGAACAGGGTGATGACGTCGTCGTGCGTGAGCAGCGCGGGGTTGCCGTCCACGCCTTCGGCGAAGTTGCACACCAGGTGCGCGACGGGAGTCTGCAACCGGCCGGTGTCGGGGCGCAGCCAGCGCGTACGCACGTCGTCCATCCAGGCGCCGCCGCGCTTGCCGGTGCGCGCGGGCTGGTCGAGGTAGAACTGGCCCACGAGCTGGCCGCCGCGCTCGATGCGGTAAAACTCCACGGCGGGGTGCCACACGGGCGCCTGATCGCGGCGGATGGCCACCTCGAACAGCGTTTCGATGATCTTGAACAGGCCCGCGAGCACGCGCGGAGCCGTGAAGTACTGCTTCACCTCCTGCTCGCTGAAGGCGTAACGCGCTTCCTTGAGCTTTTCAGCCACGTAGGGCCAGTCCCAGGCCTGCGGATCGGCCAGGCCCAGGTGATCGGCGGCGAAGGCGCGCAGATCGGCCACATCCTTTTCGGCGTGCGGGCGCGCGCGGCGGGCCAGGTCGCGCAGAAAGCCCACCACCTCGGCGGGCGACTGGGCCATCTTCGGCACCACGGACACCTCACCGAAGTTCAGGTAGCCCAGCAGGCGCGCCTCTTCCTGGCGCAGGGCCAGAATTTCACGGATGAAGGCGCTGTTGTCGAACCGCGTCGCATCGCCTTCGGCTTGGTCGGAGGCACGCGTGGTGTAGGCGCGGTACAGCCGCTCGCGCAGGGCGCTGCTGCGCGCGAACTGCATCACGGGCAGGTAGCAGGGCATCTTCAGCGTGAGCTTGTAGCCTTCCTTGCCCTCGGCCTGGGCCGCCTGCAGGGCCGTCTGGCGCACGTCGTCCGGCACACCGCCCAGTTCGTCCGCGCTGGCGTAGTAGGCGAAGGCGTCGGTGGCGTCGAGTGTGTTCTCGCTGAACTTCTGCTGCAGCTCGGCCTGGCGTTCCTGGATCTGGGCGAAACGCTCCTTGTCGGCGCCCGACAGCTCGGCGCCCGAGAGCACGAAATTGCGTACGGCGTTCTTCAGCGCCTGGCGCTGCTCGGCGTTCAGGGTGGCAGGGTCGATGGCCTTGTATTTGGCGTACAGGCGCTCGTCGGCACCCAGGCGGGTCCAGAACTCGGTGATGCGCGGCAGGGCCTCGTTGTAGGCGGCGCGCAACTCGGGCGTGTCGGCCACGCTGTTGAGGTGGCTCACGGCGCCCCAGGCACGGCCCAACTCCTCGGTGGCCACGTCCAGCACCTGGGCGATGGCGTTCCACTGCGCCGGAAAGTCGGCCGTCGTCACCGTTTCGAGCGCGGCATTGGCGCGATCGAGCAGGGTGTCGATGGCGGGCGCGACGTCGGCGGGGGTGATGCGGTCGAACGCGGGCAGGTCGGAGAAGTCGAGGAGGGGATTGCTCATGCAGGAATAGATGGCGGTGCGGATGGTTGGTTCAAGTCGTTGAAACGGCTTCAGGCAGCTGCGGCGCGCTCGGCGGCTTCCAGGGTGTTGACCAGCAGCATGGTGATGGTCATGGGCCCCACGCCGCCGGGCACCGGGGTGATGTGGCTGGCCACGGCCTTGACACCTTCAAAATCCACGTCACCGCAGAGTTTGCCTTCATCGTTGCGGTTCATGCCCACGTCCAGCACCACGGCGCCGGGCTTGACCATGTCGGCTGTGAGCACGTCCCGCTTGCCGACGGCGGCGACGATCACGTCGGCCTGCAGCGTCTGCGCCTTCAGATCCTTCGTGCGCGAGTGGCAGACGGTGACCGTGGCGTCCTTGGCCAGCAGCATCAGCGCCATGGGCTTGCCCACGATGTTGCTGCGGCCGATGACCACGGCGTGCTTGCCGCGCAAGTCGTAGCCGATGGATTCGAGCATCTTCATGCAGCCGTAGGGCGTGCAGGGCCAGAATCCGGGCATGCCGGTCATCAGCGCGCCGGCGCTGGCGATGTGGAAGCCATCCACGTCCTTGGCGGGCGAGATGGCTTCGATGACCTTCTGCGCGTCGATGTGCGCGGGCAGCGGCAGTTGCACCAGAATGCCGTGGATGGCCGGGTCGTTGTTCAGCGCTTCCACGCGTGCCAGCAGCTCGGCCTCGCCCAGGTCGGCGGGGTACTGCTCCAGCACCGAGTGCAGGCCAGCGTCGTGGCAGGCCTTGACCTTGTTGCGCACGTACACCTGGCTGGCCGGGTTGTCGCCCACCAGCACCACGGCCAGGCCGGGGGTGATGCCCCGGGCCTTGAGGGCGAGGGCCCGTTCGGCCACTTCAGAGCGCAGTTGGCGGGAAAGGGCGTTGCCGTCGATGAGTTGGGCTGTCATGTTTAAACTAACAATAAAAATGGCCTCTGGCGCAATATGGATAAGCGCAAGAAGCTATTAAAATAATAGCGAATTCGCCTTCTCAACCCTTGGGTGCGTTCTGGCCCAGGGCAATCTTGAGCAGGTCTGCCACGGTGTTGGCGCCGAGCTTCTCCATGATGTTGGCGCGGTGCGCCTCCACGGTCTTGATGCTGATGCCCAGGTCGTCGGCGATCTGCTTGTTCAGGCGGCCGGCGACGATGCGCTCAAGCACCTGGGCCTCGCGGCTGGTGAGCTTGGAGAGCAGGGCGTCGCGGCTGGCGGCCTGCTGGTAGCCGGCGAAGGCCTGGCGTGCGTGGTCGAGCATGCGCTCGACCAGGCTCACCAGAGCATCCTCATTGAAGGGCTTCTGGATGAAGTCCAGCGCGCCCTTCTTCATGGTGTTCACGGCCATGGGCACGTCGCCGTGGCCGGTGATGAAGACGATGGGTAGCGGCGACTTGCGCTCGATCAGACGGTCCTGCAGTTCGAGGCCCGTCATGCCGCCCATGCGGATGTCCACGATCAGGCAGGCCACCTCGCGCGGGTCGTAGCGTGAGAGAAAGGATTCAGCGGAGTCAAAACAGCGTACCCGGTAGTCCTTTCCCTCCAGCAGCCATTGCAGCGAATCGCGAACGGCCTCGTCGTCATCGACCACATAGACGGTACCTTTTTTGGGAATCAAGCTCATGCAATTGTCCTTGGGGGGTGTGCGTTTGCTACAGGTTCTGTAGTGTCGTTGGCAGGCGCAGCGAGTGGCAGCCAGAAGGTAAACCGGCAACCCGTGACCTCCGAACCATTGTAGAGGTTCTCGGCCTGCATCCGGCCCTGGTGGGACTCGACGATGCTACGGCACAGGTTCAGGCCCATCCCCATGCCCTCGCTCTTGGTGGAAAAAAAGGCCTCGAAGAGGCGTTCGAGCACCTCGGGCGCAAGGCCCTTGCCCGTGTCCTGGACCGAGAACTCCACCACCTGCTGGTTGTCCACTTGCCGGGGCACCACACGCAGTTCGACGCTGCGGTTGGCGGGCGGGCGCTGGGCATGGGCAATGGATTCGGCGCCGTTTTTCATCAGGTTGACCAGTACCTGCTCGATCAGGATGGAGTCGGCCATCACGGGCGGCAGGCGCGCCGCCACGTAGTGCGTCAGGCGCACGTTGTTGCGCCGCAGCTCGATGTCGGCCAGTTCCACGGCCTCGTCCACCATGGCAGCCACGTCGGCCAGTTGCCGGTTGGGTTCGCTCTTTTTCACGAAATCACGGATGCGCTGGATGATCTGCCCGGCACGCTGCGCCTGGTGGGCGGTCTTTTCGAGCGCGGTGAGCAGGGCTTCCTGGGTGATGGCGCCGCTGTGGATGCGGGAAATGATCCCGCTGCAGTAGTTGCTGATGGCAGTGAGCGGCTGGTTCAGCTCGTGCGCCACGCTCGAAGCCATCTCGCCCATGGTGATGAGGCGGCTCACCGACTGGGCGCGCTCGGTCTGGCGTGCAGCCTGTTCCTCGGCCAGGCGCCGGGGCGTGATGTCGGTGGCGATCACCATCTGCGCCAGGCGCCCGTCCACCCAGCTCAGGTAGCGCGAACGCACTTCGAGCCACTTGCCCAGTTCGGGCAGGTAGATTTCGGCGTTTTCCGAGTGCGCGCTGGTCAGGCTGTCGGTGGGCAGGCCCATCAGGCCGTCCTCGTCGTCGGCACTGCTGACGCTGGCGCCCGACACCGGCAGCACCCCCGCCTGCGCCACCAGCTGCAGGTGCCCTCCGGTCTGCGAGCCAAACCACTGGCGGTAGAGCTTGTTGGCGAACAGCAACTCTTCGCTGCCCAGAGGGGCGACCGAGACCGAGGCATCGAGCGATTCGAGCACCACGGTGAAGCGCTCGTGCGAGGCCGACAGCTGTTCGCGGATGCGGTTGGGTTCGGTGATGTCGGTCATCGACGTCATCCAGCCCGTCTGCTGGTTGCGTGCATCGATCAGGGGCGACACATAAAGCCGGGCGTCGAACAGCGAGCCGTTTTTGCGCCGCACACGCACCTGGAACCCCCCGGGGACGGTTTTGCCGCTCAGCTCATCCTGCAGCCGGGCGTTGAGCGTGTCGTAATCGGACTCGGGCCAGTAGGGGAAGGGGGCCGTCAGTCCCACCAGTTCCGACTCGCTCCAGCCGGTCATCTGGCAGAACGCCGCATTCACATAGGTGATGCGTCCCTGCATGTCCAGGGCACGCATGCCGGTCAGAACCGAGTTCTCCATCGCACGGCGAAAGTTCGTCTCGGCCACCAGCGCCAGCTGGGCCTGCATGCGGCGGCGCGTGTGGCGCCAGGTGGCGATCAGCATCCAGGCGGTCATGGCGCTGAGCGTGCCCACCAGCCAGAACAGCCCGCTGCCCACCACCCCCAGCGAGGTGCGATAGGCCTGGGCGCGCAGCACCAGGCCGTTGCCCACGGGAGAGACCGGAATGGCGTAATCGTTGGCCTTGGCACCCCAGGGCACCCACTGCGCAGCCCGCCCGCGCGGCGGCAGCGGCGAGCCGGCCAGCACCCGTTCCTTTTCGTCCAGCAGGGTCACGGCGTAACGCGCCAGCACCTCGGTGGGCGTGCCGTAACGCAGCAGGCTGTCAATGGAGTACTCGCCCAGCACCACGCCGCCAAACTTGCCTTGCACATTGAGCGGGATATGTACCTGCAGCAGGGGCGTGGCCTCGCTGGCGCTTGCGCCGGGCTGGACATACACCGGCTGTTGCAGATCGCGCGTCAGCCAGAAATGATCGGCCGTATCGCCGGGTTTGAGCACCTCGCCCGCGACCCGGATCTGGCTACCTGCCAGCGTGGGCGCCGCATGGCTGGCTCGGATGCGTCCGCGCTCGTCAATCCAGGTGATGGCCTGCAATTCGGGGTACTGGCTGACCAGCGATTCGGCGCGCTGGTCGAACTGGGTGCGCTCCATGTCCTGGTTGGACAGGTCGCGCGCGATGCGCATGAGCTGCTCCTGGCGCTCCAGCAGGCGCAGGCGCACGCGCTGCTGGGCGTATTCGACGTCGCGGCGCAGGGCCTCCTGCTCGCGCTCGCCTTCCTCCACACGCAGGTACCAGAAGGCCGCCACGATGGCAGCCATGAACAGCAGAACCGCAGCCAGCGGTGCAAGGGCGGCAAAGCGGTCCTGGCGGAGAGGGGACAGGCTGCGCCACCAGTCGCGCCACCACTGTGCGACGGTGATGCGGGGTTGCGGCTGCGGGGCCTCGGCAGGCGGGGTTGCTGGCATCCCTCAAGTGTAGGGGAGCGCCTTGTCCTTATGGCGCGCAGGATGTGCATCTGCAGCAAAATATCGTATAGCGAAACGTAAAGGCATAATTTGAAAATACGAAAAACTGTGCAAAAATAGATGCCACGTACTAAATTGTGGCCATAACCCCAGGAGACACACTATGTCCGCTCAGCCCGATTCGCAGGCCGCGCCCAGCGCGCCGACCGACCACGACATCGACCTGCAGGAAACCCGTGAATGGATGGAGGCACTTTCCGCCGTCATCGAAAAAGAGGGCCCCGAGCGCGCCCACTACCTGCTGGAGCAACTCCTGGAGCATGCCCGCCAGAGCAGCATCGATCTGCCGTTTTCGGCCAACACGGGCTACGTGAACACCATCGAAGCCGACCAGGAAGCCCATTGCCCCGGCAACATCCAGATCGAGAAGCGCCTGCGCGCCTACATGCGCTGGAACGCCATGGCCATGGTGGTGCGTGCCAACCGCATCAACCCCGCCGACGGCGGTGACCTGGGCGGCCACATCGGTTCGTTTGCCTCGGTGGCCAGCATGTTCGGCGCCGGTTTCAACCACTTCTGGCACGCCGAGAGCGAGAACCACGGCGGCGACCTGCTCTACATCCAGGGCCACAGTGCCCCCGGTATCTATGCCCGTGCCTACCTGGAAGGGCGCCTGAACGAAGAGCAGCTCGACAGCTTCCGCCAGGAGGTGGATGGCAAGGGCCTGTCGAGCTACCCGCACCCCAAGCTGATGCCCGAGTTCTGGCAGTTCCCCACGGTGTCGATGGGCCTGGGCCCGCTGATGGCGATCTATCAGGCGCGCTTTCTCAAGTACCTGCATGCCCGGGGCATCGCCAACACCGAGAACCGCAAGGTCTGGGTGTTCTGCGGTGACGGTGAGATGGACGAACCCGAGTCGCTGGGCGCCATTGGCCTGGCTGCGCGCGAAAATCTCGACAACCTGATCTTCGTGGTGAACTGCAACCTGCAGCGCCTGGACGGCCCGGTGCGCGGCAACGGCAAGATCGTGCAGGAGCTGGAGGGCGAATTCCGCGGCAGCGGCTGGAACGTCATCAAGCTGCTCTGGGGTTACGGCTGGGACGAGCTGCTGCGCCGCGACAAGAGCGGCAAGCTCAAGCAGCTCATGATGGAGACGCTCGACGGCGACTACCAGGCCATGAAGGCCAACGACGGCGCTTTTGTGCGCAAGAACTTCTTCGGCCGCTACCCCGAAACCCTCAAACTCGTCGAGCACATGAGCGACGAGGAAGTGTTTGAATTGCGCCGTGGCGGCCACGAGCCTGCCAAGGTGTACGCAGCCTTCCACGCCGCCAACGCCCACAAGGGCCAGCCCACGGTGCTGCTGGTCAAGACCGTCAAGGGCTACGGCATGGGCAAGGCTGGTGAGGGCAAGAACACCGTGCACCAGACCAAGAAGCTCAGCGACGAAGACATCAAGTACATCCGCGACCGCTTCAACATCCCCATTCCCGACAGCCAGCTGGCGGACATCCCTTACTACAAACCGGCCGACGACACGCCCGAAATGCGCTACCTGCACGAGCGTCGCAAGGCGCTGGGCGGTTACCTGCCGCACCGCCGCGCCAAGGCCGACGAGCACTTCACCGTGCCTGCGCTCGACACCTTCAAGGCCATCCTCGAACCCACGGCCGAAGGCCGCGAGATCAGCACCACCCAGGCCTACGTGCGCTTCATCACGCAACTGCTGCGCGACCAGGCCCTGGGCCCGCGCGTGGTGCCCATCCTGGTGGACGAGGCGCGCACCTTCGGCATGGAAGGGCTGTTCCGCCAGATCGGCATCTACAACCCCAAGGGCCAGCTCTACACCCCGGTGGACCGCGACCAGGTGATGTACTACCGCGAAGACAAGGCCGGCCAGATCCTGCAGGAAGGCATCAACGAAGCGGGCGGCATGGCCAGCTGGATCGCAGCCGCCACCAGCTACAGCACGAACAACCGCATCATGGTGCCGTTTTACGTGTACTACTCGATGTTCGGCTTCCAGCGCATCGGCGACCTGGCCTGGGCCGCAGGCGACATGCAGGCGCGCGGCTTCCTGCTGGGCGGCACCTCGGGGCGCACCACGCTGAATGGCGAAGGCCTGCAGCACGAAGACGGCCACAGCCACATCCTGGCGGGCACCATCCCCAACTGCATCAGCTACGACCCGACCTTTGCGCACGAAGTGGCGGTGATCCTGCACCATGGCCTCAAGCGCATGGTGGAGAAGCAGGAAAACGTCTACTACTACATCACCCTGCTCAACGAGAACTACGCCATGCCCGGTCTCACACCAGGCACCGAAGAGCAGATCATCCAGGGCATGTACCTGTGCAAGCCGGGGGCCGAGGGCGAAAAGCGCGTGCAACTGCTGGGTTCGGGCACCATCCTGCGCGAATCCCTGGCGGCGCAGGTGCTGCTGGCCGCCGAGTGGGGCATCCAGGCCGATGTCTGGAGCTGCCCCAGCTTCAACGAACTGGCCCGCGAAGGCCAGGATTGTGAGCGCTGGAACCTGCTGCACCCGCTTGAAGCCCCGCGCACGTCCTTCGTGGCGCGCCAGCTTGGCGGCCACGCCGGCCCCGTGGTGGCTTCCACCGACTACATGAAGAGCTACGCCGAGCAGATCCGCCCGTTCATCCCGGCCGGCCGGCCCTACAAGGTGCTGGGCACCGACGGTTTTGGCCGCAGCGACTTCCGCAGCAAGCTGCGCGAACACTTCGAGATCAACCGCCACTACATCGTGGTGGCCGCGCTCAAGGCGCTGAGCGAGCAGGGCAGCGTGCCCGTGGCCAAGGTGGCCGAGGCGATTGCCAAATACGGCATCCAGGCTGACAAGATCAACCCGCTGTACGCATAACCCGAACCGGAGACAAACATGGCATTGGTAGACATCCAGGTCCCGGACATCGGAGACTTTGACGAAGTGGGCGTGATCGAGCTGCTGGTGAAACCCGGCGATACGGTCAAGGCCGAGCAATCGCTCATCACCGTGGAATCGGACAAGGCGTCGATGGAAATCCCGTCGAGCCACGCCGGTGTGGTGAAAGACCTGCGCGTGCAGGTCGGCGACAAGGTCAAGCAGGGTTCGGTGGTGCTCACGCTCGAAGTGGCGGGCGGCGCGGCTGAATCTGCATCAAATCGGGCTCCAGCGCCCGCCGCACAAGCGCCAGCAGCTCCTAAAACAGAAGCGCTTGCCCCCGTGGCGGTTGCGCCGGCCGCTACCAGCGGCCCGCTCGAAGTGCGCGTGCCCGACATCGGCGACTTCAAGGACGTGGCCGTGATCGAGCTGCTGGTCAAGCCCGGCGACACGGTGAAGGCCGAGCAATCGCTGTTCACGGTCGAATCCGACAAGGCATCGATGGAAATCCCGTCGCCCGCCGCTGGGGTGGTGCAGGAACTCAAGGTCAAGGTGGGCGACAAGCTCAACATCGGCGACCTCGTGGCCCTGCTGACCGGCGCCGCAGCTGCCGCACCGGCAGCCGCTGTGGCTGCTCCCGTGGCTGCCGCCGCCGAACCCGTTGCTGCAGTCCCCGCCAGCGCCCCCGCGCCCGCTGCCACGCCCGCCGCCTCGGTGCCCGCGCACCAGCCCGGCACGCCCTCGGCCGGCCTGCCGCACGCCAGTCCCTCGGTGCGCAAGTTCGCCCGCGCGCTCGGCGTGCCGCTCGACGAAGTCAAGGGTAGCGGCCCCAAGGGCCGCATCACCCAGGACGACGTGCAGAACTTCACCAAGGCCGTGATGACAGGCGCTGCGCAGACACGCGCCGTCGCCGCCAAGGCGCCTGCCGCTGCTACGGGCACCGGCACGGGCCTCGATGTGCTGCCCTGGCCCAAGGTCGATTTCACGAAGTTCGGCCCCACCGAGCGCAAAGACCTTTCGCGCATCAAGAAGATCAGCGGCGCCAACCTGCACCGCAACTGGGTGATGATCCCCCACGTCACCAACAACGACGAGGCGGACATCACCGCGCTGGAAGCTTTCCGCGTCTCCACCAACCAGGAGAACGAGAAGAGCGGCGTGAAGGTGACCATGCTCGCCTTCGTCATCAAGGCGGTGGTGGCTGCGCTCAAGAAGTTTCCCGAATTCAACGCCAGCCTTGACGGCGACGCGCTCGTCTACAAGCAGTACTTCCACATCGGATTTGCGGCCGACACGCCCAACGGCCTGGTGGTGCCCGTGCTCCGCGATGCCGACCAGAAGGGCATCCTCCAGATCAGCCAGGAAATGGGCGAACTGGCCAAGAAGGCGCGCGACGGCAAGCTGGGCAGCGCCGACATGCAGGGCGGCTGCATGTCCATCAGCTCGCTCGGCGGCATTGGCGGCACGCACTTCACGCCCATCATCAACGCTCCCGAAGTGGCCATCCTGGGCCTCTCGAAGAGTGCGATGAAGCCCGTGTGGGACGGCCAGCAGTTTGTTCCGCGCCTGATGTTGCCGCTCTCGCTGAGCTACGACCACCGCGTGATCGATGGCGCCCTGG
>JAANMX010001984.1_pt1 | contig 21657 bp, 14 predicted proteins | sample 7279681 | NCBI WGS metagenome assembly JAANMX01 (sample SAMN14094542, study PRJNA606508) | bioreactor metagenome | isolation source: A lab-scale SPAN reactor treating ammonium-rich wastewater day 351 | place: Ireland: Galway | collected 2018-01-01
CGGACCCGCGCAAGGTCGCCGGCACCCCGACGCCGCGCCGCACCGCGTTCCGTATCACCGACGAGGACCGCCAGCACTGGGCGTTCCGGCCGGTCGCCGACGTCGTCCCACCCGCGGTCGGTGACGAGGGCTGGTGCCGCTCCGCCATCGACCGCTTCGTCCTGGCCCGGCTCGAAGCGAAGAAGCTGCGGCCGAGCGGCCCAGCTGATCGCTACGCCCTGCTGCGCCGCGCCACGTATGACCTGACCGGGCTGCCGCCGACGCCAGCGGAGATCGACGCCTTTCTGAAGGACGATTCGCCCCGCGCGTTCGCGAAGGTGGTGGACCGGCTGCTGGCGTCGCGCGAGTTCGGCGAGCGCTGGGGCCGGCACTGGCTGGACGGGGTGCGCTACGCGACCGACGTGGACCAAAGCGGCCAGTACCGCGACTGGGTGGTGCGCGCCCTCAACGAGGACATGCCCTACGATCGGTTTGTCCGCCTGCAGATCGCCGGCGACCTGCTGCCGGCCCAGGTGGACGACCCGACGAAGGCCCATGTGAGCGGGGCCGTCCTCGACGACGTGCCGGCGACCGGGATGCTCGCCCTGGCCGTCTGGGAGAAGGTGGCCCGCGACCTGGCGGTGGCGGAGATCGTCGATAGCCAGATCGACGTGGTCGGACGGCAACTACTCGGCGTGACCCTGGCGTGCGCCCGCTGCCACGACCACAAGTTCGACCCGATCTCCAACGAGGACTACTACGCCCTCGCCGGCATCTTCTTCAGCAGCCACATCAGCCCCGGCAAGCTGATCGCCGACGGTCGGCTGTCCGGCGACGTGATCGGCATCCCGATGCTGAGCAAGGCGGACGCCGAGCGAAACCGCCGCATCGACGAGCAGGCGAAGGGGCTGGAGAAGCAGGCGGCCGCCCTGGAGGCGAAGGCCGGTCCGGCCGCGCAGCTGTACAACGTCCGCGCCAGGCTCCGCGCCCTGCCGGCCGACCTGAAGAAGGCGACCGGGGCAAAGAAGAAGGAGATGCAGAAGCAGCTCGACCAGCTCCGCGCCGAGGAGAAGAAACTGCTCGCGGATCAGGCGAAGCGCGGATGGCGCGCGGATCCGCCGGAGGTGGCCGAGATGGCCCGCCTCCGCGTTCAGGCAGTCGCGCTGGAGAAGACGAAGGCGGCCCCGCCGCCCGCCATCGGCATCCGCGAAGGGGGCGTACCCGGGAGCAACCGGGAGCGCATCGGCGACGTCCCGATCTACATCCGCGGCGACCACCGCAAGGAGGGGAAGGTGGTGCCGCGCCGGTTCCCCGCCATCCTGGCCGGCGCGGACCAGGTTCCGCTCGGGCAGCGGACGTCGGGCAGCGGACGGCTCGAACTGGCCGAATGGATCGCGTCCCCTGACAATCCGCTGACGGCCCGCGTCATGGTCAACCGTCTCTGGCAGCACCTGTTCGGCGCCGGCCTGGTGCGCACCCCGGACAACTTCGGCCGGCTCGGCGAGGCGCCGACCCACCCTGAGCTACTCGACCACCTGGCCCACCGGTTCGTCGCCTCCGGGTGGTCCGTCAAGCGACTGATCCGCGAGGTGATGCTGTCGAACACGTACCAGCAGACGAGCTTCGCGGCCCCGGCCCTGGTGAAGGCGGACCCGGAGAACCGGCTGCTCGGACGCGTGGCCCGCAAACGCCTGGAGTACGAGGCGCTGCGCGACAGCGTCCTGTTCGTCAGCGGCCAGCTTACGCACGACCGGGCCGGTCCGGCGCGGCGCACGCTCTACGAGCCGGTGGAGCGCGGCCGCGCCAACGCTGCGCGGGCGATGTTCGACGGCGCCGACCCGCTGACCATCGTCCCGGAGCGAGCCGCCACCACGACCACGCCACAGGCGCTGTTCCTGATGAACAGTCCGCTCGCCAGCGACGCCGCCCGCCGGCTGGCCGAGCGCCTGCAGCGGGAACCCGCGCTGAAGGACGACCGGGCGCGCGTCGGCCGGGCGTACCTGCTCGTCCTTGGCCGTCCGCCGTCCGCCGAGGAGACGGCCATCGGCCTGGACTATGTGGCCCGAAGCTCGTGGAACCACTACCTACAGGTACTGCTCTGCACGAACGAGTTTCTGTATCTCGATTAAGCACTCGCGACTGATTCCCGGTCCGGGGGGGAGCTGCACTCCGGACTTTATTGCCGGCGTCCCTCCGGGCCGGCGGCGCTGACGCCGCCGGCCCGGAGCGGGTGGGTGCTCAGTCGAGTACCTTGATGCGGATGTTCTTGAAGTGCAACTCGGTTCCCTCGGACTGGAGGCCGAACGGGCCTTCGGTCAGCTCGCCCTTGCCGGTGCTGACCTGAATGCCATTGATCTTGCTGGTCAGCTCGCCGTTCTTCGACGTCACCTCGGTGGTGTTCCAGTCGCCGACCTTGATCGCCTTCTTCTGGGCAGCCTTATCGACGGTGAACTTCCCCTTGGCGCCGCCGATGGCGAAGATGCGGCCGTGGTCCTTCTGCTGCCCCTGCACCTCGACGCTCTTCGGCCAGACCTTGTGCGGCAGCTGGATGTGGACGAGCAGCCCGCTGTTGCCGTCCTTGATGAACTTCCAGTCGAAGCGCAGGACGTAGTTCTTGTAGCTCTTGTCGGTGTAGAAGTAGCCGTTCGGCTTGCCGCTGACGACGATCTCGCCGCCCTTGACGGTGAAGGTGTTGTCCTTGCCCCCCTGGGTCTTCCAGCCGTCCAGGTTCTTGCCGTTGAACAGCGGCTTGAACCCGGCATCGTCCCTGTCGTCGGCGACGACGGAGCCGGTCCAGGCGATGACGGCGGCCAGCGCGGCGGCGGCCAGCGTCAGACACACGAAGCGCGTCTTCATACGGATGCTCCTCTCAACAGGGGGTTACATCGACTCCGGCCGGCCCCCCACGGTAGCCGCGGCCGGGCGGAGGCGATTCTAAGGAGCGACGTCCGCAAGTCAATCGGGGCAGTTCTGCCGCCTGGCGCGGCCCCTGGTGCGGGGACAAGGGAGTTGCTGTGTAAAGCCCGCGGGTGGCGTCCCGTAGGCTTTACAAGGATCCTTTGCCCCGCCCCTCGACGCTGCCCTAATTTGCCAGCAGATCCTCGGCAAGCTCCGTCCAGTTGACGTCCGCGAGCGCTCCGTGCATGAGTTCCTGGTACAGGCCGTTGGCCTGCGCCGGCATCTTCTGGGCGACCTCCTCCCGCAGCTGGCGGGACAGTTGCTGAACCGCCGCGTGCCGGGCGGTGGCCCGTCCCTCCCGCACCTCCTTCGACCACGGCGCCAGCTCCCGCGCGAGCAGAGCCTGGTTCCGCCAGTAGCGCGCGGACTTCTCGTCGGCGTGGAGCCAGTCGCTGACGAGCTTGGTCCGCTGACCGTTCTCCGCCCGGGAGCTGTGGGACTTGCGCCCGCGCCCCAGCGCGACGCTCTCCGCGTGCGGCAGGTTGCCCGTGCTCTGCGACCGGAACAGCGCTCCGGTGTCGCCCGGCTTCTTCGACGAGCCGGTCGGATCGACGAAGTAGTCGGCGACCGCCTCCCGGACCTTCTGGTCCTGGGCGCACAGCCACATCACCAGGAAGAAGGCCATCATCGCGGTCACGAAGTCCGCGTATGCCACCTTCCACGCACCGCCGCCCTTGCCCGCCACGCTCCACCTCCCGCATCCGAACCACGTCCGGGTTGACCAGTGCAGAGACAGGCGCCCCGATGTGCAACGGTTCTGTGCAAAGCCCACGGGGCGCCACCCGTGGGCTTTACCAATCACAAGGCACCCCATCCTCCTGGAGCCTGCCTCGGGACGTCAGGCGGCGTCCCCCTCCTTGAAGATCTGGTTCAGCTCCGCCTGGCTCGGCCGGCAGTCGGTCCCGATACTGCGCCGCACGCACAGAACGACGTCCTTGGGGCTGGTCCCCTCGCTGATCGCGACGACGGCGGCCGAGATGGCGCGGAAGAACGTCGCCTCCTCCTCGCCCAGCAGCTCCATCCGGCCGGCCATCGGCGCGAAGAACCCATACGACAGCAGGATCCCGAGGAATGTTCCGACGAGGGCCGCCCCGACCTTGTGGCCGATCTCCTCGACCGGCCCGCCGATCGCCTGCATCGTGACGACGATGCCGAGGACGGCGGCCACGATGCCGAACCCCGGCAGGCCGTCCGCCGTCTTCGTCAGCACCGCCACCGCGGCGTGGTGCTCGCGCTCGATCACCTTGACCTCCTCTTCCAGCCAGGCGGTGATCTGTGCCTTCTCCGCCTTCCCGTCCACGAGCAGCGCCAGGGCGTCGCACAGGAAGTCCTGGACGTGGTGGTTCTGCGCGAGGCGCGGGTACTTCTTGAAGATCGCGCTCTGGCCCGGGTTCGTGACGTGCCCCTCCAGCGCGATCAACCCCTCGCGGCGTACCACCCGGGCCAGGGCGTACAGAACCTTGAACAGATCCGCGTACATCGCCTTGTCGAACGGCGTCCCCTTGACCGTCTGCATCATCGAGCGCACCAGGTCGCGCAGGACGCGCTTCGACGACATGACGATCAGCGCGCCGAGCGACGCCCCGCCGATGGTGACGATCTCCGATACGTGGACCAGCGCCGCCACCTTGCCGCCGGCCATCGTGAAGCCGACCAGCACGGCTCCAATGACGACCACACAACCAGCAATGACTACCATCTGTCACCCGCGGATGCGCCTGGAACTCTCGCCGGCCCGGCCCCTCCCCCTGTTGTCGAAGGGGGCCGGCGGATCTTGCGTGCCCGGCCACGCCGGGACCGCAGGCGCGCCGCACGGAGGGGCCGCAGGCGCGCCGGGCGGAAAAAACACCACGTTGCGCTCGATCCGCACAGCCGGCAAAGGCGGTACTCTTCTCCGGACTTAACTGCCTTCGCACGCACGATTGCTCTTTCTTGCCCGGCCTTGCCGGATTAGCCTGTTGAGCACTTCAGCCGAGATGCCGTACAGGTAGGACCGCCAGCCGGCAGGGGGGGTCGCTCCGCGCGCCTCCGGCCGGCGCGGTTCGTGCCGGTGGGCACTTGCGACAAGCCCAGGGATCAACCCCTGGGCCTACCCGGGGAGGCGCGTTGTGGTGCGAGCGATGTACGGTCCTCGGAAGGGAGCGGCGTCCGTCCTGGCCCTGTACTGCCGCGACATCAGCGCCACCCCGGTGCTGAGTGCAGCCGAGGAGAAGCGCCTCGCGGAGGCGGTCCAGTGCGGCGACGTCGCGGCCCGGGACCACCTGGTGCGGGCTAACCTCGGGCTGGTGGTGGACATGGCCCGTCGCCACGTCGGCAAGGGCCTGGACCTGGAGGATCTGATCGCGGAGGGGAACCTCGGCCTGATGCGGGCCGTCGAGCTGTTCGACCCGGACCGGGGCGTGCGCTTCAGCACCTACGCCTCCTACTGGGTCAAGGAGGCGATCCGCCACGCGCTGCTGACCAAGGCCCGCGTCATCCGCATCCCGCGTCACCTCGTGAACCTGCTGTCGCTCTGGCGGCGAACGGAAACCCAGCTGCAGGACGCCCTCGGCCGCCCGCCGACGGAGGAGGAGGTCGGCCACGCGCTGGGGCTCTCGGCCCGGCGGCAGCGGGTGGTGGCGAGCGGGTTCCGGCTCCTGGAGGCGCAGCCGACCACCGGACAACAGGGCGGCCCGTTCCAGGAGGAAGACCTCCTCGTCGCCAAGCCCCCGTCCGACACCGAGGAGCCGGGGCTTCTCCCGCGCCTGCTTGCCGGGCTGACCGAGAACGAGGCCGCCGTCCTCCGCCTCCGGTTCGGACTGGCGGGCGCGGGACCGATGACGCTCCGCGAGGCCGGGGAGCGGACCGGCCTGACGCGCGAGCGGGTCCGCCAGCTGGAGCGAGTCGCCCTGCTCAAACTCCGGCGGGCGGCTGGCGCGGACTGACCATACCGCTCCGGCCGCGGCGGAAATGTGCTGGCAACTCTCTGCGAACGGGCCGGCGCCGTCAACAGCCCGAGGGGATCCCGCATGCAGGTGCGACATCGCTTCCGGTTCGACGAATTGAAGGCCACCGGCCAGCTGCCGACCCCGACCGGCGTGGCCCTGGCGATCATGCGGTTGGCGGCGAGCGAGCACACCACCGTGGCCGAACTCGCCCGGGTTCTCGCCGCCGACCCGGCCGTGGTGGGCCGCGTCCTCAAGGTGGCGAACTCCGCCCTGAGCGGCAGCACCCGGCCGATCACCGGCGTCCGCGAGGCGATCGTGCGCCTCGGCGTGTGTGCGGTGCGCAACATTGCCCTGGGGTTCGCGGTCGTCGGCAAGTCGGGCCGCGCCGTCTGCCGCGCGTTCGACTACCACGGGTTCTGGGCACGCTCCCTTGCCACCGGGTTGGCGGCCCAGGCCGTCGGCCAGCACCTCCGCCTCGACGCGGCCGGGGACGCATTCACCGCCGGGCTGCTCTGCCAGGTCGGGCGGCTGGCCCTGGCCAGCGTCTACCCGGAAGAGTACGGCGCCCTGCTGCTGCGCTCCCCCGGCCACACGGCGGCCGAGCTGCGCGAGCTGGAGCGGCAGACGTTTGCGACTGACCACGTGGAATTGACGGCGGTGATGCTGGAGGATTGGCGGCTGCCCGCGGCCGTCTGCCGGGCCATCCAGCATCAGTACGATCCCGACGCCGAGGAACTGGCCGGGGCTCCGGAGGTGCGGACGCTGGCAGGACTGCTGGCTGCCGGCGGGCGGTTGGCCGAGGTCTGCGCCGGCGGCGACGAGCGCGGCGCACTCGTCGTGGCTCTCCTTGCCCGCGGCGAACAGCTGGGCGTCGGCCCGGAGGATCTGGCCCACCTCGGCGACCGGGTCGCTGCCCAGTGGCAGGAGTGGGGCAAACTCCTGCAGGTCACGACGCGCCCCGTCCCGCCGTTCGCCGCGCTGGTGGAGCGAGCGCGGGAAGCGACCCTGCGGGCCGCAGCCGCTCCCGTCGCTGCTGAAATCCTCCCCCCGGTCGCAGCCCCGGAGAACGCCGCACGCCCCCACGCTGGCGACCCGGCCAGTCCGAGCGCCGACCTGCTCACGCTCGTCGTAAGCCCCTCGGCGGACCACATGCGTTTCCTGACCGACATCCTCCGGGCCGGCGGGCACCAGGTCATGAGGGCCGAGGGCGCCGGCGAGGCAATGCGCGCGGTCCTCGAGGCGAGCCCTCACCTGCTGCTGCTGGACGAGCGCCTGGCCGACGGGACCGGCCTTGACCTGTGCCGGGCGCTGCGCCGGAGTGACGTCGGCAAGCGCCTCTACATTATCCTGCTCGCGACTGCGGAGGACGACGCCCGGATGGACGAGGCGTTCGCGGCTGGTGCCGACGATTACGTTGTGTGCCCGGTGCGCCCGCGTGCCCTGCTGGCCCGGACCCAGGCCGGCCGCCGGCTCGTCGAGCTGCAGCAGGAAGTGGATCGCGACAAGGAGGAACTGCGGCGCAGCACGGCCGAACTCGCCGTCGCCAACCGGATGTTGCAGCAGGCGGCCTTGACCGACCCGCTCACCGGCCTGTTCAACCGCCGGTACGCGCTGGAACGCCTCGGTCAGGAGTGGGTCCGGTCCAGCGCGGACGGCGCTCCGCTGGCGTGTCTGATGATCGATATCGATCACTTCAAGAAGGTAAACGATGTCCACGGCCACGACGTCGGCGACGTGGTCCTGCGGCAGACGGCGGAGCTGATGCGCGACACAGTGCGCAACACCGACGTGGTGTGCCGCCTGGGCGGGGAGGAGTTCCTGGTGATTTGCCCGGACAGCGACCTGGCGGCGGCCCAGATCTGTGCCGAGCGCGTCCGCACGGCGGTGGCCCAGACGGTCGCGCGGGCGGCCGGGTTCCAGCGCCCGGTGACGGTGAGCATCGGGACGGCGGTCCGGGACGTGCGCATGGACAAGGTGATCGACCTGATCAAGGCCGCCGACGAGGCCGTCTACCAGGCCAAGCGGGCCGGCCGAAACCGCACCCACCCGCTCGCGATCGGCCGAGTCGTGTCCACGGCCTGAGCCTCCTCGCCCAGAACCTTTCTCACGGAGGACTCGCGTTGCCCCTCCCGAGCGTCCAACCCGTGCCCGCCAACCCGGTGCTCGCGCGCATCGTCAACGACGTCAACCTCCCGAGTCTGCCGGCAACGACCCTCTCGATCCTCGAGAAGGCGGGCCACCCCGACTGCTCGCTGGCCGAGGTCGCCCGCCTCGTCGGGCGCGACCCGGCCCTCTGCGGGCAAATCCTCAAACTGGTCAACTCGGCCCTCTTCACCGCCCCACGCGCGGTCACCTCGGTCGAGCGTGCGCTGAGCCTGCTCGGCCTGCGACGGGTGCGCTCGCTGGTGCTGAGCCTGTCGCTGCCGGCGCTGCAGCGGCACATACCCGCCCCGCAGGCCCGGGACTACTGGACGGCGTCCGTCGCCACCGCCATTGCGGGGCGGGAACTCGCTGCTCGGCTGGGCTGGCCGGAGCCGGAAAGTGAGCTGGTGGCCGGCCTGCTCTGCGACCTCGGGGTACTCATCCTGAGCGAACTCTATCCCCGGGACTACGCCCGCGTGTGGCAGCACCCGCCGGCCGTCCTGGCCCGAGAGTCATGCGCGATCGAGCGCAGCCTGCTGGAGGTTTCCCACCCGGAGGTCGGCGCGTACCTGTTGCGGCGCTGGCACCTGCCCGACGATCTCACCGACGCCATCGCCTGCCACCACGATCCGGACCGGGCGGCCGGCCTGCCGGCCCCGGTCCCCGAGCGGGCGCGGCTGCTCCACTTCGCCGGCCGGGTCGCCGCGCTCCAGCTGGCCCCGGAAGCGGCGGAGGTCGCGGGCGAGGTGCAGACGCTCGCCGGGCAGTGGTTCGGGATGGACCGGGACGAACTCGGGCAGTTTCTCGAACCGCTCACGCCCAGGATCGAGGAGTTCGCCGCCCTGTTGAAAGTCCCGATCGGCCCGTGCCACAACTACGCGGCCGTGCTGACGAGCGCGACCGAGCAGCTGACCCGGCTGGCGGTCGAGACGAGCCTGGACAACCTGCGCATCGAGCAGGAGAAGGATCGGGCGGAGCGCGGGCGCGAGGAGGCGGAGACAGCACTGCAGCGCAGCCAGGAGCAACTGCTGCAGGCGCAAAAGATGGAGGCGATCGGACGACTGGCGGGCGGAGTCGCGCACGACTTCAACAACTTTCTGACGATCATCAACGGGTACACCGAGATGCTTCTCAACGCCCTCGGCCGGCAGGAGGCGCTGCGGGCGATGGTGGACCAGATCCGCCGGGCCGGGGAGCGGGCGGCGGCCCTGACCGGGCAACTCCTCGCGTTCAGCCGCAAGCAGGTGCTGCAATCGGTGGTGCTCGACCTGAACGCCGCCGTCGCCGGCGTGGAGAAGATGCTGAAGCGCGTGATCGGCGAGGACGTCCACCTGAGCCACGCCTTCGAGCCGAATCTGTTCCCGGTCAAGGCCGACCCCGGACAGCTGGATCAGATCCTGCTCAACCTCGTCGTTAACGCCCGGGATGCCATGCCCCGGGGGGGGGAGGTCACCATCCAGACGGCGAACGTGGAGTTGGGCGGGCCGGGCGCCGACCCGCCCCCGGACGTCGCCCCGGGTCCATACGCCCTGCTGGAGGTGACCGACACCGGGCACGGGATGGACGCGGCGACCCAGGCCCGCATCTTCGAGCCGTTCTTCACCACCAAGGAGGCCGGCAAGGGGACGGGGCTGGGCCTGGCGACGGTGTACGGCATCGTCAAGCAGTCGGGCGGGCATATCACCGTCCACAGCGAACCGGATCGCGGAACCACCTTCCGGATCTACCTCCCTCGGGTCGAGGCCGAGGTCGCCGCGGCCCCGACCGGGCCGACCGCTCGCCCGGTGCCGACCGGCACGGAAACGGTGCTGGTCGCCGAGGACGAGGACGGCCTGCGCATCCTCGCGCGCAAACTGCTGGAGCGGATGGGCTACACCGTCCTGGAGGCGAAGGATGGCGAAACCGCGCTGGCCGTCGGCGGCCGCCACCGGGGGCCGGTCCACCTGCTCCTGGCGGACGTCCTCATGCCTGGCGTGAACGGCCCCCAGCTGGCGGACTGCCTGGTCCGGGAGCGGCCGGACGTCCGGGTGCTGTTCATGTCGGGCCACACCGACGAGGTGCTGATACCCCACGGGGTACGTCGCAGAGGCGCTCCGTTGTTGCAGAAACCATTCTCCCCGGCCGGCCTGGCTCACGCGGTCCGCGATGCCCTCGACGGCCCGGTCTACGTGGCCCCGTAAAGCCCACGGGTGGCGTCCCGTAGATGAAGTCTCCGGCGCTACGCCCACGGGACGCACCCCGTGGGCTTTAACCGGGGCGTGGATCACCGGAGCAGGGCGGCCAGCACTTCCTCGCTCAACGCCACCTCGAAGCGGCAGCCCAGCAGCCAGTTCCCGTCCTGCTGGGGGTGGGCATGCATCACCTCGGCGACGAGAAAGTGGGTGTTGCCCTGCCCCTTGCCACGCAGTTCCACCGTGACCCGTTCCCCTGCGGCGAAGGGGTGGCTCACGAACAGGCCGATCCCGGTAAGCGACACCTCCCTGACCCGCGCCCACTGGGAGGCGCCGCTGCCGCGCGGATGGCAAAACGTTCGCAGGCGGAATGGGTGCCGCTCCCTCTCGCGCCGCTCGGGAGGAGGCGGGGTGGAGATGCTTTCGGATCGCGAATCGGTTGACTCAGGCATGGACACAACCAGCCGAACGGGGGAATGGGAAATGACGCAGCGGCCGCCGCCCGGGGCGGCCGTCAGCCGGGGTCGTCCCGGTACAGCCGCTCGAAGTCCGCGGCACACTGGCGGAACACTTCCAGCAGGGCCGGGTCGAACTGTCCGCCGGCCGCGAGCATGAGCTGCAGGGCGGCGCCGTGCGTCAGCGCCGGGCGAAAGGCGCGGCGGGAACGCAGAGCGTCGTACACGTCGCCGATCGTCACGATGCGTGCCGCCAGCGGGATCGCGTCGCCCGCCAGCCGGTCCGGGTAGCCCTCGCCGTCGTGGCGCTCGTGGTGGTGGCGGGCGACGTCCGCGGCCAGGCGCAGGAACCCCGGATCGAACCCGTACAGGTCGGCCGCCTCCTGGAGGATGTCGCCGGCAACAGTCGTGTGCGACTGCATGAACACGCGCTCGTCCGGGTCCAGCTTGCCGGGCTTGAGGAGGATGTGATCGGGCAGCGCCACCTGGCCGATGTCGTGCAGTGGAACGCACGCTTCCAGCGTCTCGATGAACCCGTGGTCGATCCGATCCGCGAACGCCGGCAGGCGGGCTGCCTCCTCGGCCAGCCGGCGACTGTACCGCGGCAGCCGGCGCAGGTGGGCGGCGGTCTCGCCCCCGCGGTGTTCAAGCAGCCGGGTCAGGGTGTGAACGACGGCCTTGCGCGCCTGCGCCAGCCCGCCCCGCGCCCTGGCCTCCACCGTGTCGCGGTTCCGAATACCCTGCTCCAGTTCCTGCCCGACGGCGTGGAGACGGCGCTGGAACTCGTCGCAGCGGTCCTGAGCGGCCTTCAGCTCCAGCGCCGCCCGGACGCGGGTCAGCAACTGGGCCGCGCTGGCCGGCTTGGTCAGGCAGTCGTCGGCCCCGGCAGCGAACAGCTGGATCATCTCCTCCGGCGTCCCGACGCCGGAGAACAGAATGATCTTGAGGTTCGGCGACGGCGGGTTCTCGCGCAGCCGGCGGCACACCTGCAGCCCCGTCAACCGGGGCATGTGGACGTCCAGCAGGACCAGGTCGTAGGCCCCGGTCTGGACCGCCTCCAGCGCCTGCTGGCCGTCAGCCGCCTCGTCACACTGGATCGCGTCCGACGTGAGCGCGAGCCGCGAGAACGCACGGATCCCGGGTTCGTCGTCCGCGATCAGCAGCCGGTGACAGCGGGCCGACCCTGGTTCCGGCTCGGCCGGCGTCGTCCGGGGAAGGAGGAGGTCGGCCGCGGGCGCCGGCGGTCCGTCGGCCGACGCCGGACCCACGAACGGCAGAAGCGCCTGCATGACGGCCTGCGGCGTCTGGTAACGGTCGTCTGCCTTCAGGGCCATCATCCGGGCCACGACCGCGTCCAGTTCGGGCGGGATCTCCGGGCGCAGACTGCGGATCGCGCGCGGCTGCTGCAGGAGCCGGCAGGCGAGCATTGCGGCGACACTGCTCTTGCCGGGAAACGGGGGCTGGCCGGTGAGGCACCAGAACAGCACCCCGCCGAGGCCGTACAGGTCCGCCCGGATGTCCACTGCGCTGGCGTCCTGCACCTGTTCCGGGGCCATGTAGTCGAGGGTGCCGAGGAGCGTCCCGGGCTCCGTCTGGCCCTCGTGGCTGCGGTGCCGGGTCAGGCCGAAGTCGAGCAGCTTGGCCTGGCCCTCGGGCGTCACGAGGATGTTCGACGGCTTGATGTCGCGGTGGATCAGGCCGTGCTTGTGCGCCTCGGCCAGGGCACTGGCGATCTGGTGGCCGATGTCGCACGCTCGCGCCGGGGCGAGCGGCCCGTGTTCGCCGACATACGCCTCCAGATCCAGCCCGGGAACGTACTCCATCACGAAGAAGTGCAACGTCGGCGCGGCGGGGTCGAGGTCGGTCACCTTGCCGGCGTCGAAGGCGGTGACGATGTTGGGGTGCTGGAGCTGAGCGACGGCTCGCATCTCCGCGAAGAACCGGCTCAGCAGGCGCGGATCCTTGTCCGGAGCGAGGGGCAGCATCTTGACCGCCACCCGGCGGCGCATACACAGGTGCTCGGCGAGGAAGACGATGCCCATCCCGCCGGCCCCGATCCGGTCGAGGATCCGATAGTTGCCGAGGGTGAGGCCGAACACCGTCCCGGCCAGAACGCGCCCGGCCTGGTAGTCGGTGAGCAGGCCGTGCCCGACCAGCTGGGTCAGCAGGGTGTCCCGGTCGGCGCACGTCGTGAGTTCGTCGCGTGTGTCCGCCGGCAGGGCGAGCCAGTCCTCCAGGAGGATGATCGAGGAGGCGAGGAGATCCTGCAGCAGCCCGTTCGCCGTCGGCGGCGCGCCCGGGCTGGAGCCGCGCGCCGGGAGGTGCCCCGAGCCCCTGCCGTTCCCCACACCCCTCATGACGGTTTCCCCACACCCGAGGAGGTCGTTCATCACACCATGCCCAGCCTGTGCCCGAGTCGGACGGCCCACGTCCCTGCCGCGAACGAGTCCGGCAGCCCGGAGGCGGCAGCCGCGGAGGACGAAGGGGCACTCCAGGCTAGGCCAGCGGGCGCGCGGGGGCAAATCGGGCCGCTGGCGGGGGCCGCGGGGAGAGGGCGGCACGAGTGTCAGATCCGGCACAGATCGCGCAACCGGAAACTCTTGCAGCGCCTTACGAGCCCGAAGCGTCAGCGCGGGTCTTGTCACGTCCCGCGCTGACGTTTCGGGCTCGGACGATCCGCCCTTTCTCGCACATCCCGCACCCTCGGCGTCTGGCCGGGCGGGTTTCGCCGAGAGCGCCACCCTCCCGTTCAGTGTTGCGTCGCACGGGTCCGATGTAATCGGCAAGGCGGGAGTCTCTGACAAAATCCGCGAGCCGGCCCTTCCGGGTAGACCAGGAAACCACGGCAGGTTCCGGTCGGGCGCCCCGGTAGTTCCCGAGGACGTGAGGCCACGATGAGAAACGGATGTCTTTGCGCGCTGCTCATGCTGGGCGGCTCGTCCCTGGCGTCGAGCCAGGGCTACCCCGGCTACGCGCCGGCCTACTACCCCTCCCCGGGCTATCCGGCCTGGCACGCGGCCGCGCCGTATGGCGCTGCGTACCGCCCCGCCGCGCCTTACCCGTGGTCGGCCTACCCGCCCGGAGCCATGCCCGCCTACCCGGTAGCGCCCGGACCGCGCGGGGCGTTGCCGGTCTACTACCGCGGCCAGGCTCCCGCGACGCCGCCGCTGGCCGGCCCCGACCCCGTAACCCCGACGAACGTCCAGCGGCCGCTGCCGCCGGGGTATCCGCAGGGGAAGTCGGCCAGACCGCCCCAGTCGGCTGCCCAGGCGGGTCCGCCCCAGCAGCCGGTCGCGGCGCCCGATGCCGGGCCGTCCCCCGAGCCGATCGCCCCGCCCGAGGACAGCCCTCCCGCAGGCGACCCGGACTCCCCGCGGGAGCCGGTCCTGTCGCCGTTGGCTCCCGGAGGCGTCGTGTCCGCCTGCCCTCCGGCGCCGCCCCTGCCGCCCGCCGGGAGCGGGCTGTGGGACGCGGACGAGGCTTCCATTCCGGAACCCCCGCGCGGCCACGAGGGCGAGCCACCCGACCACGGGCCGCCCGGGTACAAGTACTACGGCAGCGCGGACTGGCTCGTGTGGTGGGTCAAGCAGCGCTCCAGCCCGCCCCTGCTGACCACCGGCCCCCTCGGCGCTCCCGGTACAAAGGTGCTCGTGGACGGCGACAGCTTTGACGAGCAGCAGCGCCTGGGTGCTCGGCTCACGCTCGGCACCTGGCTCACGCAGCGCCAGAACATCGGACTGGAGGCGACCGGGCTGTGGCTCGCGGAGCGCAACTTTACCTTCCTGGCGGGCGGCCCGGTGCTGGCCCGGCCGTTCGCGAACGCGGTCACCGGGGCCGAGAGCGCGGTTGTCCTGGCCGCTCCCGGCACGCAGACAGGCGCGGCCGCCGTCCGGGTGATGGACCGGCTGTGGGGGGGCGAGGCGAACCTGCGCCTCGAAATCTATCGCTGCTCCTGGGGCCATCTCGATGTGCTCGGCGGGTTCCGCTACCTGCAGCTGGAGGACGCGCTCGACAGCAACGACCGCACCACGTTCGGGCCGGGCGTGGCCGGGCTGGCGGGCTCGACGGTCTTCGCGGCGGACTCGTTCGGGGCACGGAACCGCTTCTACGGCGGCCAGCTGGGGCTGCAAGGGGAGTTCCACCGCGGCCGCTACTACCTCAACCTGTGGGGTAAGCTCGCCCTGGGATGCATCCAGCAGGAGGTGGACATTGCCGGCAACACGGTGCTGGTCAGCCCCGGCGGGGTGCGCACGTCCCTGCCGGGCGGACTGCTGGCGCTGCGCAGCAACTCGGGGAGTTTCGACCGCAGCGAGTTTAGCTTCATCCCGGAGGTCGGGGTGAACGTCGGGGTGAAGCTCTCGCCCCACCTGCGGCTCGCGGGCGGGTACACGTTCCTGTACGTCTACAACGTGGTGCGCAGCGGCGACCAGATCGATCGGGCGATCAACACGGCGCAGCGCCCCGCTCTCGATGGTGCGCCGGTCCCGTTCGGCGGACCGCCGCGCCCCGCGTTCGCGTTCCAGGACACCAGCTTCTGGACGCAGGGGCTCAACGTCAGTCTGGAGTTTCGTTACTAACGGACCAGTCCGCAGCGCCAGCGCCGGGCACTGCAAGCGCCCGGCGCTGGCGCTGCGGGCTGGTACGCCCTATCGCCGTTCCAGCCGAGCGAAAACGACCTGCCGTTTGGCCCGATCGATGCCGACCAGCCCGCCGGTCTGCGGGTCGGCGGCGATCCCCTGCCCGGGGAAGGGCGACGGCACCACATCGATCACCTCGACGACCTTGCCGCCCGCTGGAACGCGAAGTCGGTAGATCGCCTTCCGGTCGTGGCCGGTCGCGAGCAGGCGGTCGCCGTCCCAGATGCCGCCCGAGAGGCTGTAGTTTCCCCAGTCGGCGATCAGGGCGGCCGGGTACGTCCACCGAGCCTGCTCCTGCCACCGCGCGTCGTACCGCACCAGGATCGACTTCCCCTTGTCGGCGCCGTAGTGCGCGAAGTGGCACCACCAGTGGTCGCCCCGCCGCACCGCCCACGTCAAGCTTCCGGGCGGCTCGGCGAAGGTGTGGAAGATGGTCAGGTCCATCGTTCCCGGGTCGAGGACGCGCAGATCGCTCCGGTGCGGCTTGCGCGGGTAGTTCGAGTGAGCGCAATACAGCTTGCCCTGCCACAGAAAGCCGCTGTTGAGGTGCTCCGCCTGGCCGCGGCTCTTGCCCAGCTCCTTGCCGGTCGCCCGGTCGTACTTGACGACCGCGCTGTTCGAGATGGCGTACACGAACCGCTCGGCGGCGGCGGCGGCCTGGGTGGCGTGCGGAGATGGGAGCATGCCGGTCGCGACGTAGGCCGCCCTTCCCTGCGGGAGCCCGGCCTGCTGCCCACCCGTCCCGCCCGCCGCCAGCAGCCCGACGATCAGCCCGGCGGGACCGATGAAGCGATTGAGCGAGCGATTGCAGCGCGTGATCATGTTTCCGCACCCCGGTTCTGGGCGTACTGTCCGCGACGGCTGGGGACAGGAATAGGCGCGGCCGCCGGGAAGGCAAGCTGGGTCGTTCGCCCCACGATCCGCCGGCCCGCCCGCCTCCGCAAGCGGTAGTTGACAGACCGGGGCCGACATGAAACACTAAATCAGGACCAGGCGCTGCGAGCGCCTCCCTGGTATGTATCCGGAGGCTGTCGCTCAATGAACCCGTTGCCGACCGAGTTACTGAGCCGGGCCTGCCACATCTTCCTGGCGCTGGCGTACCCCGGCGGCGAACAGACGATCCCGGAGAAGAAGCGCGCCTACCTGCACCTGAATCCCGACGAGTCGCTCGCCTCCTACCTCCCGCCGGCACCCGCTGCCGGCGGCATCGGCCAGATCCTCAAGGGAGAAGACGGAGCCGTGAAGGGCTACGCCTTCCGCCTGGGCAGCGCCACCTTCCCTTATCTGAAACTACAGATGACCGAATACCGCAGCCGGGGCCTGTGGGTCTTTACCGTTGACACCCACGACTCCTTCCCTCGCCTCAACGCCGACCGGCCCGAATCCCACCCGGACTTCGAGGCGTGGACGGCCCTGCAGAAAGCCAACCGTCAGCTCAAGGAGCGTATCGAACGCGCCTGGGAGCAGGACGACCTGTGGACCTTCAACCGCCTCCTCCGCGCCGATCTCGACGAACCCAGCCCGCACTCCGCGAGCGGAACCTGACCGGCGGGAAGGCCCTGACGGGGTGACCGGGTGACAGAATGACAGGGTGACCGAGGAGGAACCCAGATCCAGCGGTATCCCTTGCAGGCTTGTCTGTCACCCTGTCACCTTGTCACCTCGTACCGGGTGCCCATGATGTCCACCCTCGTCACCTGCCCACAGGGCCATCAATGGGAGGTCATCCCCAGCGGCGTCGAAACCACCGTGACCACGGCGCGCATCACCTGCCCGGTGTGCGGCGCCGGGCCGGTCCTGACGATCCCGCCCGCGGTGACCGGCGACGCGACCGAGTCCGGCGGGCCTCCCGTACCCGCCTCCCCCGCAGCCACGATCGGCGGGGCCGGAGCGACGGCCACATACCCTCCGCCGAACCGATCCGGGGGATTCCGCCTGCCCGAACTCGCCCCGGCATCCGGCTACGACCTCATGGAGCTGATCGGCCGCGGCGGGATGGGCGTGGTGTACAAGGCGCGGCAGCTGAGCCTCAAGCGGGTGGTCGCCCTCAAGATGCTGCCGGTGGACCTGGGCGTCGGCCGGGCCGCTCTGGGGCGGTTCCACACCGAGGCCGAGGCGGCGGCCCGGCTGCAGCACCCGAACATCGTGCAGATCTACGAGGTCGGCCAGTGGGACGGGCGGCCGTTCTACTCGATGGAGTACGTCGAGGGCGGCAACCTCGCCCGACGGCTGGCGCGCGGCCCGCTGGCGGTGCGGACGGCCGCCGAGCTGGTCGAGGTGCTGGCCCGCGCCGTCCACTACGCCCACGAGCGCGGCGTCGCGCACCGCGACCTGAAGCCGTCCAACGTCCTGCTGACCCTGGACGGCAGCCCCAAGATCGCCGACTTCGGCCTGGCCAAGTGGCTGGAGGAAGGGGCGGGCGGGACCGATCTGACGCAGCACACGCGGACCGGCGAGATCCTCGGCACTCCAGCGTACATGGCACCCGAGCAGGCCGCCGGGCTGACCAAGGACGCCGGCGCCGGCGCCGACATCTACGCCCTCGGCGCCATCCTGTACGAGCTGCTCACCGGGCGCCCGCCGTTCGGCGGGCCGACGTCGCTGCACGCCCTGCACCGCGTCCTGTACGAGGATCCGATCCCGCCGACGCGCCTGCAGCCGAAGGTGCCGCGCGACCTGCAAACGATCTGCCTGACCTGCCTCCACAAGGATCCGACGCGGCGCTACCCGACCGCCTGGGCGCTGGCGGACGACCTGAAGCGGTTCCTGGCCGGCGAGCAAGTCCAGGCCCGGCCGGTCGGGCGCTGGGAGCGGATGCGCCAGTGGGCGCGCCGGCGCCCGGCCATCGCGGTGGTGAGCGCCGTCGCGGGCGTCGCGATCCTGGGCCTGCTGATCGGCGCCCTCTGGTACAGCGTGTTCGCCGTCGGGGCGGTGGCGGTGATGGGTCTGCTGGTGGGCGTCGGGTTTTACGGCGCCCGCCTGCGGGCCGCGCTGCGGGAGGTGGAGCGGCAGCAGCTCGCGACCGAGCGGAACGTCGAGCGGATGCACCTGCTGCTGGAGACGACCCAGCGCCTGCTCGCCGCCCCACACCTGGACGACGTGTTACGCCTGCTGAGCGAGACGACGACGCGCCTGGCGGGAGCGGAACGAGCAACGATTTACCTGGTGGACCGCGAGCGGGGCGAGCTATGGTCGAAGGTAGCGCTGGGCGAGGAGGTGGGGGAGATCCGGGTGGCGCTGGGGTGCGGGATCGCCGGGACGGTGGCGGTCACGGGGGACACGATCAACCTGGCGGACGCCTACGCCGATCCACGCTTCAACCCGGAGGTGGACCGCCGGACCGGATACGTGACGCGCAACCTGCTCACCCTGCCGATGGTCGGCCGCGACCGCAAGGTGCTGGGCGTCTTCCAGGTGCTCAACAAATGCGCCGGCGCCTTCGACACGGAAGACGTCGCCCTGCTCAACTCGCTGGCCGTGTCGGCGGCGCTGGCGGTCGAGCAGGCGCAGCGAGGAGGGAGGGACCAGGGGTTAGGGGGTGGGGACTGGGCGAGCAAGGACAGGTGGTAAAGGCCACGGGTGGCGCCCCGTGGGCCAGGTCTCCAGCACTTCACCCACGGGTCGTGACCCGTGGGCTTTAGCTCCCTACTCCTCACGCCCCACTCCTCTGCTATCATGCTCACTATTCGCCTCGGTCCGCCCTGGTCCTGCGAGCCATCTTGCCGACATGATACGTCACCGCCCCTCTTTTGATGAGTTCCTGGAGTTGTCCCGACAGGGCAGCCTGGTGCCGGTCTACCGCCAGCTGGTCGGCGATACCCTGACGCCGGTCAGCGCCTTCTGCACCATCCAGGAGGGCGACTGGTCCTTCCTGTTCGAGAGCGTCGTCGGCGGGGAGCGCGTCGGCCGCTACAGCTTCCTCGGCTCGGGGCCGTTGCTGCGCTTCCAGGCGTTCGACCGTCGGGTGGTGATCCACGAACCGGCGCGCGGCGCGGCGCGGCGCGGCGCCTGGGCGGTGCGCGAGCTGGAACACGCCGATCCGCTGCTGCTGCTGGAGCAAACGCTGTCCGCGTACCGGGCGCCGCACGTCGCCGGCCTGCCGCGCTTCTGCGGCGGCGCCGTCGGGTACGCCGGCTACGACACCGTCCGCTACGTCGAGCGCCTGCCGAATCCGCCGCCCGACGACCGCGCGCTGCCCGACCTGTGCTTCGCCTTCTACGACCGCATGGTCATCTTCGACCACATCACCAAGACCATCGCCGTCGTCGCTCACGCCCGCACCGACACCGGCGACCCGCAGACGGCCTACCGCGACGCCTGCAGCCGGGTCGATCGGCTGGTCGAGCGGCTGCAGCAGGGCGTGGCCGACCTGCAGCTGACCGACATCGCCCCGATCGGCGAGGTCCACCTGCCGTACCAGTCGAACTTCGGCCCCGGCGCCTACGAGGCCGCCGTCGAGACGTGCAAGGAGTACATCCGGGCCGGCGATATCTTCCAGGTCGTCCTCAGCCAGCGCCTGATCGCCGAGACGCGCGCTCGCCCGTTCGACATCTACCGCACCCTGCGCGTGGTCAACCCGAGCCCGTTCATGTTCTACCTCCGGACCGGCCCGCTGTGCCTGGTCGGCTCGTCGCCGGAGATCATGTGTCGGGTCGAGGGAGATCGGGTGACCATCCGCCCGCTCGCCGGCACGCGCCGCCGCGGCAGGACCGAGGAGGAGGACGACCGGCTGGCGGCGGAGCTGCTCGCCGACCCGAAGGAACGCGCCGAGCACATCATGCTCGTCGATCTGGGCCGCAACGACGTCGGGCGGGTGGCCCGCTACGGGACGGTGCAGCTGAACGACGTGATGACGGTTGAGCGCTACAGTCACGTCATGCACATCTGCAGCAGCGTGACCGGGCGGCTGCGGGAGGGCAAGAGTGCCTTCGACGCCCTGCGGGCGTGCCTGCCGGCGGGGACACTCAGCGGCGCCCCGAAGGTGCGGGCGATGGAGATCATCGACGAGCTGGAGCCGTGCCGGCGCGGCCCCTACGGCGGGGCGGTCGGTTACGTCGATTTCAGCGGCAACATGGACACCTGCATCGCGCTGCGGACGATGGTGCTCAAGGGCCAGACGGCGTATCTGCAGGCGGGCGCGGGCATCGTCGCCGACAGCGTTCCCCAGACGGAGCGCGAGGAAACGCTCAACAAGGCAATGGGCCTGCTGCGCGCGCTGGAGATCGCCGAGACCCAGCTGTGAGGTGGCGCTCGGACCAGCCCGGAACGCCAGCGCCGGGCCAGACCAGCCCGTCGGGCGCTTCGGGCGTGAACAGTCACTCGGCCCAGGTGGCGTCGAAGACGGCCGTCGAGCGCGGGTTCATGGCGATGGCGAACGACTGCTGGCTGACGCCGTGGGACAGACCGCGGACGCTGCCGTCGCCGAGCGAAACCAGCGCGCCGCCGGCCCCGACCGCCTGCGACCGACCCTTCTCGCAGTTGGCTCCCACGCTGTAAGGCTCCGGCACCTCCGTGCTAACCACGAACGGCGTCCAGCTCGGACTGACGCGCTCGCCCCAGACGTGGCCCGCTGTGTTGGCGCAGTTGGCGAACACGGTCAGGAAGAAGATGCAGTTCGACGTCCCTACCGTGTACGTCGAGCCGAGCCGTGCGCCCTCGGGCGGGAAGGCGTAAACGTTGGCGCCGAAGTTCGTCGCGGCCCGGCCGCCGGGTGGCGCCCGCATGTCCATCGTTGTCTGGTCGAGCGGCGAGACGAACGTCGGGAACGTGTAGTTGGTCAGGTTCAGGCTGTCGGTGTTGACGTTGTAGAGGTTGGTCCCTTCCACGTATGGCAGCAGGTAGTAGTGGATGGTGCCGTAGCGCTGCTGCCACGGAACTTTCTGTTCGGACAGGCCGTACTGCGGGCCGACCGGGCTGGCATACGGCGGCATGCGCTTGAACGCATCGTGGTGAGTGTGGGTGGCGAGCGTGATCTGCTTCAGGTTGTTGATCGTCGTGGTCCGGTCGGCCGCCTCGCGGACCTTCTGGACGGCCGGCAAGAGCAGGCCGATCAGGATCGCGATGACTGCGATCACGACCAGCAACTCGATCAGCGTGAAGCCGCAGCGCCCCGATCGTCGAGCCGGGTTCATGTGGCACCCTCGGATAGAAGGGATGAGGTGTCCGGGCGCGAAGGAGAACTCTTTTGAGGGTACGGCGAGGGGAAAAGCCTGTCAAGGAGAAAGCCAGCAGCGCGACAGGAGAACAGGAGGCGGTGGGCTTCGCCGGATTTAGCTTGCCTGGCGCTCTGTCCTGCTTTAAGCTCAATACTACCAGTGCGGGGGCGCCGCCGCCTGCCAACCGGCCGGCTCCTCGAACACGACTTGACAGACACCCAGACGGGAGAGAA
>JAANMX010001986.1_pt1 | contig 21636 bp, 12 predicted proteins | sample 7279681 | NCBI WGS metagenome assembly JAANMX01 (sample SAMN14094542, study PRJNA606508) | bioreactor metagenome | isolation source: A lab-scale SPAN reactor treating ammonium-rich wastewater day 351 | place: Ireland: Galway | collected 2018-01-01
CCGTTCGATTGAATCCTCGGGCTTCAAGTCCCTGCAGGAAGGCCAGAAGGTCTCCTACGTGGCCGTGAAGGGCCAGAAGGGCATGCAGGCCGAGCAGGTTCGCCCGCTCTGAGCCACGCCCGCGCGTGATTCGAAAAGCCCGGCCTCGCGCCGGGCTTTTTCTTGCGCGCGATTCATGCGCCATCCATGCGAACGCAGCATGGAAAACGCCGGCAGTGCCGGCGTTTTTGCGGTGCGTCCCGCGGGTCAGGCAACGCTTACCAGATCTTCACCCGATCCTCGGGCTTCAGGTACAGCTTCTGGCCTTCGCCCACCTTGAAGGTGGCGTACCAGGCGTCGATGTTGCGCACCGTCAGCGCGCGCCACTGCCCCGGGGCGTGTTCGTTGCCCACCACCTGCGCGCGCAGCGCCGCATCGCGCGCCTTGCTGCGCCAGGCCTGGGCGAAGGCGAGGAAAAAGCGCTCGTCGCCGCTCAGGCCATCGATCACCGGCGCCGGCTTGCCGTCGAGCGACTTGTGATAAGCGACGTAGGCCGCCTGCAGGCCGGACACGTCGGCGATGTTTTCGCCCAGGGTCTGGCGGCCGTTGATGTGCAGGCCCGGCAGTGGCTCGTAGGCGTCGTACTGCCTGACCAGCCGCTCGGCCGCGGCCTTGAAGTGCGCGGCGTCCTCCGGCGTCCACCAGTTGTGCAGGCGACCCTGCGCGTCGAACTCGGCACCGAGGTTGTCGAAGCCGTGGCTGACCTCGTGGCCGATCACCGCGCCGATGGCACCGTAGTTGGCGGCGTCGTCGGCATTGGCGTCGAAGAACGGCGCTTCCAGGATCGCGGCGGGGAAGTTCATTGCGTTCTGCAGCGGCAGGTTCACCGCGTTGACGGTCTGCGGGGTCATCCACCACTCGCCGCGATCCGGTGCTTTGCCCAGCTTGGCCAGCTGGTGGCGGTATTCGGCCAGTTCGGCGCGCTGCGCATTGCCCAGCGGATCGTCGGCCTTCACTTCCAGCGCCGAGTAGTCGCGCCAGCGGTCGGGATAGCCCACGCCGACCTTCATGGTTGCGGCCTTCTGCTTGGCGAGCTTCTTGGTGTCCGGGCTCATCCACGCCAGCTGGTCCACGCCGTCGCGGAACGCGGCCAGGATGTTCGACACCATCGCCTCCACCCGCGCCTTGGCGCTGGCCGGGAAGTACTGCTTCACGTACAGCTGGCCGATGGCGTCGCCCAGCGCGCCGTCGGTGGCGGCCAACGCGCGCTTCCAGCGGTCGCGCTGCGCGGTGGTACCGGACAGCCGGGTGCCGTAGAAGCCGAAGCGCAGCTCGGCATAGGCCTTGGGCAGCAGGGTGGCGCTGCGGTTGAGCGCGTGGAAGCGAAGGTAGTCCTTCCAGGTTTGCAGCGGCGCGCTGGCGACCAGTGCCGACAGCTTGCGGATCGCCTCCGGCTGCCACGCCACCAGGGCGGGCTGGCCGGACAGCTGCGCGGCCTCGAAGAACGCCGGCCAGTCGATGCCCGGCGCGCGCTTGCCGAACTCGGCCAACGGCCACGGGTTGTTGGCCTTGTGGATGTCCTGGGTGTCCACCACGCTGGCCTGCGCGTTGGCGATCTGCATTTCGAGGTCGAACACCGCCTTCGCCTGCTGGTCGGCGTCGCTGCTGCCGGCCAGCTTGAGCAGCGTGGCGATGTAGGTCTGGTAGGCGGCGCGGTTGGCGGCCATGTCCTTGTCGGCGGACAGGTAGTACTCGCGGTCGGGCATGCCCAGGCCACCCTGCAGCAGGTAGCCGACGTTCTTGTCCGGCGCATCCAGCCCGGCCGCCACGAACAGGCCGAACAGGTGCTCGGTGTAGTAGTTGGTGGCGTTGATCGGGTCGACGTCGGCGCGCAGGCCGGCCCCCAGCCAGGCCGACAGCGTCTTGCCGTCGGCAATGGCATCCACCTTGTCCAGCGTGGGCTGCAGCGGTGCCAGGCCGCGCGCCTCGATGCCGGCTTCGTCCATCCACGCGGCGTAGTAGTCGGCGATCCGGCGCGCGTCGGTGCCGGCAGCCGGGCTCTGCTGGCGCAGCGACTGCACCAGGTCGGCCAGCCGCTTCTCGGCCTTCTCGAACACGGCGTAGAACGCGCCGGTGCTGGCGCGGTCGGCCGGGATCTGGGTGGTCCTCTGCCACTGGCCGTTGGCGTAGGCGTAGAAGTCGTCGCCCGGGGCCACCGACGTGTCGATGCCGGCGAGGTCGATGCCGACACCGGCGGCGGCCGGCGCACGGACGGGGATGGCCTGCGGCGCGTCGTCGCCGGCTGGCTTGCATGCGATGAGCGACGCACTGGTGACGGCGCACAGCAGGGCCAGCGCGAGCGGCGAGCGGCGGAGGAAGCGAGTGAACATAAGGCAGGCCTCGGAGAAAATGCCCGCCTATCCTGCGCCGATCGACCGCATGGGCATGTGCAGGAAGTCAGCGGCCTGCGGCGAAAGTCGCGTTGTGACGCCCGCGCGCCGCTGCCATGATCCGGACGATGCCGCCGCGCGAGGAGGCGCGAGCATGGAGAGCCTGCCCGGACTGGAACTGAGCCAGCCGCCGTTCGACCTGCTGGACGCCGCCGGCCGCCAGCGCCTGGCCGCGAAGCTGGACATGGGCTTCCATCCGCGCGGCGAAACCATCATCAGCGGCGGCGCGCCGTCCGAGCGGGTGGTGGTGATCCTCAAGGGGCGGGTGCAGGCCTTCGATCTGGATGCCGCCGGCCACGAGCAGCGCTTCGCCGGCTACGCCAGCGGCGATCTTTTCGGTGCCTGGGCAGTGATGGCCGGGCGCGCGCGCCACAGCTATCGCGCCGACACCGACGTGGTCAGCTACCTGATCCCCGCGCCGCTGTTCCGCCAGTTGCTGGCCGACTACCCCGCGTTCGCCGCGTGGTTCCAGGAGGGGCTGGCGGTGAAGGGCCAACTGGCGCAGCGCGGCCGCGATTCCGAACTGGCCGAGCTGATGGTCACCCCGGTCGGCGCGGCGGAACTGGCACCGGCGGTGCGGGTGCCGGCCGCGACCAGCATTGCCGATGCCAGCGCGCGCCTGCGCGAGGCGCGGGTGGACTGCCTGCTGGTGGACGACCCCGCGCATCCCGAGCCCGGCGTGGTCACCCGCACCGACCTGCTGGACGCGCTGACCCGCGCGCACCTGCCGCTGGACGCATCGGTCGGGCCGCTGGCCAGCCGGCCGCTGGTGACGCAGCAGACCACCGACGTGCTGTTCCAAGCACTGACCACGATGGCCGAAAGCCGCATCGAGCGCGTCGCCGTGCGCGACGGCGCGGCCATCGTCGGCACCCTCGGCATGGCCGAGGTGCTGGCGCACTATGCCAGCCATTCCCACCTCATCACCCTGCGGCTGTCACGCGCGCGCAGCGTGGAGGACGTGACCGACGCTGCATGCGGCATCCACCGGCTGGTGCGCACCCTGCACGCGCAGGGCGTGCGCATGCCGGCGCTGATGGAACTGGTCAGCGCGCTCAACAGCCGGATCATGGCGCGCCTGTACGAACTGCTGCTGCCGCCGGAACTGCAGCGCCAGGCCTGCCTGCTGGTGCTGGGCAGCGAGGGCCGCCGCGAACAGCTGCTGCGCACCGACCAGGACAACGCGCTGGTGGTGGCCGATGGCTGCGACGGCGCGGCGATGGAAACGGCGATGGCCGGCTTCAGCCGCGCGCTGGCCGAGATCGGCTACCCGCCCTGCCCCGGCGGGGTGATGGTGTCCAACCCGCGCTGGCGGATGCGCGCGGCGCAGTGGCGCACATGCCTGCAGGGCTGGCGTTCAAATTACGACGCGCAGGCGGCGATGGAACTGTCGATCACCCTGGATGCGCGCCCGGTGGCCGGCGACGGCGCGCTGTTCGCGCCACTGGATGCGCAGCTGCAGGCGCTGGGCGGCGACGAGCGCCTGCTGCACGCGATGGCGCGGGCGGCGCTGCAGTTCGACAACCCGCTGTCGTTGTTCGGCCAACTGCGACAGGACGAGCACGGGCTGGACATCAAGCGCGGCGGCATCTTCCCGATCGTGCACGGGCTGCGCTGCCTGGCGCTGCAGCACGGCATCGGCCAGCGCAACAGCTTCGCCCGCTGCGAAGCGCTGGTGCAGGCCGGCGCGCTGGACGCGGCGCTGGGGCGCGACGTCGCCCAGACCCTGTCGGTGCTGCAGCGAATGCGCCTGGACGCGCAGCTGGTGGCGCTCGATGCAGGCGAAGCACCGGGCAACCACCTGCACCCGGAGTCGCTGCGCCGGCTCGACCGCGACCTGCTGCGCGACGCGCTGCGCGTGGTCAAGGCGTTCCAGCAGCAGCTGCGCATCACCTTCCATCTGGACGCCTGAGATGGTGCCGCTGCCGCGCTGGTGGTTGCGCAGGCGTCACGCCGGCGGCGAATGGGCCGCGCTGTGGCAACCGCCGCCGGCCGGCGAATGGGTCAGCCTGGACCTGGAGACCACCGGTCTGGATCCCGCCCGCGACCACATCCTCAGCCTCGCCGCGGTACCGGTGCGCGCCGGCCGCGTCTGCCTGTCGGAGCGCTTCGAACGCCGCGTCCACACCGCACGCGCATTCGGCATCGACTCCATCCGCCACCACCGCATCACCCCCGACGAAGCCAGCACCGGCGAACAAATCACCGACGTGGTGCGCGAGTTCCTGCACTGGCTGGGCGGCCGCCGCCTGCTGGGCTACAACCTCGGCTTCGACCTCGACATGCTGCGCCCGCACGTGCGCGCCCTGACCGGCTTCGACCTGCCCAACCCGGTAGTGGATCTGGGCGATGAAGTCGCCAGGCAGCAGCGCCGCCAGCGCCCCAACGCCCCGGTGAATCTGGATTTCGCCCATATCGCGCAAACATTGGGCGTGCCGATGGTGGAGCGGCACAGCGCACTGGGCGATGCCACCACGGTGGCGCTGTGCTGGCTGGCGTTGCGGGCGCGCGGGTGGCCGGGGCGATAGCGCGCCCCCCCGAAGCGTCCGCATGCGATGCCGGCCAAACCACCAGACTGCGCCGATGATCGAACCATATCGGGATACAGTGGCCGCGAGCCACCCTGGCTGCGAGGAGCGCGCAATGTTCAAGCTGGACGCCGGTGCAGCCCGTGCATTCACCACCGCCACGCTCGCATTCGTACTGTCCGGCGCGACCGGGCAATCACACGCCGCCGCCACGGGGCAGCAATCCGGCGCAGCCGGCGCGGCGGCCACCGACCCGCGCGCCCTCGGCTGGATGCAGGGGTTCCCACCGCCGCCTGACAAGCGCCTGAGCGCGGCGGACGGGTCGTTCTTCCGCTTTCCAGCGCTGCGCTGGAGCGTAGTGCACATGCGCGAGTTCCTGCCCACGGTGGAGGTGTCGCGCGGGCTTGGCGCACCGTCGCCGCTGCCGGTCGCGCTGGACGGGTCGATCGACGCGATCCGCTTCACGCCCACCGGCGCGCGCGCGCCGATGACCTGGCAGGAATCGCTGGCGGCCAACTACACCGATGGGCTGGTGGTCCTGCATCGCGGCCAGCTTGTGTACGAGTTCTATGCCGGCGAACTGCGCGAAGACCGCAGCCATGCCGCGATGTCGGTGACCAAGTCGCTGACCGGCACCCTGGCCGCGATGCTGGCCGCAGAAGGCGTGATCGATCCGGGCGCACCGGTGACGCGCTACCTGCCAGAGCTTGCGGGGTCGGCATTCGCCGACGCGCGCGTCCGCGAGGTGATGGACATGACCACCTGCCTGCGCTACAGCGAGGATTACGCCGACCCGAAGGCGGAAGTCTGGGAATACGCCAAGGCCAGCAATCCACTGCCGCAGCCCGGCACGGATCCAGGCCCGATGGGAACGACAGCCTACCTGCGCACGCTGCAACCCGAACCCGGGTGTCGCAACGGCCAGGCGTTCGCCTACAAGACGCCGAATGCCGACGTGCTGGGCTGGATCGTGGCACGCGCGTCCGGCACGTCAGTCGCGACCCTGCTGTCGGAGCGCATCTGGCGACACCTGGGCATGGAGCAGGCCGGCTACTTCCAGGTCGATGCCACCGGCATGCCGGTGGCGGGCGGCGGCTTCAGTGCGGGATTGCGCGACCTAGCGCGCTTCGGCCAACTTTTGCTCGATGGCGGAACCTGGCAGGGCGAGCAGCTGATCCCGCGCGCGGTGGTGGAGGACATCCGCAAGGGCGGCAGCCGCACGGCGTTCGCGCGTTCCGGGCATTCGAATCTGGCCGGCTGGTCGTACCGCGACATGTGGTGGATCACCCACAATGCAAACGGCGCGTTCGCGGCGCGCGGCGTCCACGGCCAGACCATTTACATCGACCCGAGGGCGGACATGGTGATCGTGCGCTTTGCATCGCACCCGCAGGCCGGCAACGCCGCCAACGACCCGACCTCGCTCCCCGCCTACCAGGCACTGGCCGACCACCTGATGTCCCGCGACGCGAAGAAGGTGGGGGTTTCAAGCTGAGCCGAACACAAGGTTTCAATCCGCGCGCCCGTGAGGGCGCGATGTTGTTCGGTTACGCCACCGAAACCGCGCGATGATGTTTCAATCCGCGCGCCCGTGAGGGCGCGAATGCTGCGGCGCGTCGCGGTCTGCTTGTTTTTCGAGTTTCAATCCGCGCGCCCGTGAGGGCGCGAACCGCCCGTCGCCTTTGCAGCCTCGGCCATGCGCTTGGTTTCAATCCGCGCGCCCGTGAGGGCGCGAACTTGCGCAACGGCTCGATGTCAGTGAGACGGTCGATGTTTCAATCCGCGCGCCCGTGAGGGCGCGAATTTCGGCTGACCTCAAGCGTTAGGTGTCGCTGTGAGTTTCAATCCGCGCGCCCGTGAGGGCGCGAACCTGAGTTAACTGGTGCCGGGCGTGGCACTACGAGTTTCAATCCGCGCGCCCGTGAGGGCGCGAAACCCCGAACCCGGCTGGTACTGGCTGGCCCACAAGTTTCAATCCGCGCGCCCGTGAGGGCGCGAACGTTTCGTCGTAGTAGTCGGCGGGGTCGGGAACTCGTTTCAATCCGCGCGCCCGTGAGGGCGCGAACTGTTCGTCACAACGATCCCTGCGCGGGCAAGCTGTTTCAATCCGCGCGCCCGTGAGGGCGCGAAGCGGCTTGGCCGTCGCTTTGTCGGGATTGAACTTGTTTCAATCCGCGCGCCCGTGAGGGCGCGAAGCAAGTTCGACGAGGATGCGCGCAAGCAGTACGCGTTTCAATCCGCGCGCCCGTGAGGGCGCGAAAGTGGGGGTTCGCGTGCATGCTTGGGGATAAGTCGTTTCAATCCGCGCGCCCGTGAGGGCGCGAAGAGTTTGCTGCCGAACGCGACAAGGCGCGCGCCGAGTTTCAATCCGCGCGCCCGTGAGGGCGCGAAGTGTGGACATCCTCGCAGGCTCCAGCGGCAAGCCGTTTCAATCCGCGCGCCCGTGAGGGCGCGAACGGCGGCACTGTGAGCGCTGGAGCGTTCGTTGAGGTTTCAATCCGCGCGCCCGTGAGGGCGCGAAGCGCTTCGCGCGCAAGGCGTACCTAAAACACATGGTTTCAATCCGCGCGCCCGTGAGGGCGCGAAACGGGCGCTGCATCAGCGATGCCGGCGGCGTCGGGTTTCAATCCGCGCGCCCGTGAGGGCGCGAAACCAGGCGCGTTTCCAGTGCGACAGCGACGGGCGGTTTCAATCCGCGCGCCCGTGAGGGCGCGAAATCACCGCCGGCACGCTGCCGGCTGGCCTGAGCGTTTCAATCCGCGCGCCCGTGAGGGCGCGAATGCGGTTTTCGCTCTCGCTCCACCCATTCGGCCTTGTTTCAATCCGCGCGCCCGTGAGGGCGCGAAGCGGTGGACGGCCGAGAAGTGCCGCATCCACGAGGTTTCAATCCGCGCGCCCGTGAGGGCGCGAACCGGGGTGTTCGTTGAGGAGAGGCCGGAACACTTCGTTTCAATCCGCGCGCCCGTGAGGGCGCGAAGTTGCGACTGCTGTGGTCCGGCTCGTGATTGAGCGGTTTCAATCCGCGCGCCCGTGAGGGCGCGAAGCAGATCTTCCTGGATCGCCAGTGCCACCGCTGCGTTTCAATCCGCGCGCCCGTGAGGGCGCGAAGATTGCTCCATCGGCGTGCTGGACGGGCTGCCGACGTTTCAATCCGCGCGCCCGTGAGGGCGCGAACCCGCTGCACTTCGCGCGCAAGCCCGGGCTCAACGTTTCAATCCGCGCGCCCGTGAGGGCGCGAACCGGCGTGGCCAGTTTGAAAGTGGGCAAGATCCTGTTTCAATCCGCGCGCCCGTGAGGGCGCGAATGCCCAGGTAGCGCGTGACCAGCGCGCCGGCCGCGTTTCAATCCGCGCGCCCGTGAGGGCGCGAACATCGAGGCTACGCCGGAGTTCATCGCTACGCTTGTTTCAATCCGCGCGCCCGTGAGGGCGCGAAGAGTTCGTCGCGATCCTCCGGGTGGGGCTCGATGCGTTTCAATCCGCGCGCCCGTGAGGGCGCGAAGCGGCAAGGCGGATGCCGTCGATGTCGAGGACATGTTTCAATCCGCGCGCCCGTGAGGGCGCGAACTCAACCGCCGCCGCATCCGGCGCGCACTTGGCGGGGTTTCAATCCGCGCGCCCGTGAGGGCGCGAACTACATCGGGCTTGGTGTTGCATTGGTACTCGGGAGTTTCAATCCGCGCGCCCGTGAGGGCGCGAACCGCCCATGCCCAGCATCTGGCTCAGCCAGTTCTGGTTTCAATCCGCGCGCCCGTGAGGGCGCGAAACGTGAACGGCAAGATCAGCGGGTTCAAGTCGGTGTTTCAATCCGCGCGCCCGTGAGGGCGCGAAGTGCCGTCATCGTTGACCGCCTTCACATCGAAGGGTTTCAATCCGCGCGCCCGTGAGGGCGCGAAAGTCGATGGTGTGGTCTTGCAGTCCGGCGAACAGGTTTCAATCCGCGCGCCCGTGAGGGCGCGAACCTTCATGGCGGCCCTCCTCTTCCACTTCTTCAGGTTTCAATCCGCGCGCCCGTGAGGGCGCGAAAGTTTCCATACAGTGAAGTTCCAAACTAGGAGAAGTTTCAATCCGCGCGCCCGTGAGGGCGCGAATCTTCTGACCCGGCTCGGATACCAGCAAGTCGTGGTTTCAATCCGCGCGCCCGTGAGGGCGCGAAACGTTCGGCAATGCGTTGCGCCAGCGAATAGCCGGTTTCAATCCGCGCGCCCGTGAGGGCGCGAATTTCCGGGTTCATGTTGAAAGATCCTCGAATGATTGTTTCAATCCGCGCGCCCGTGAGGGCGCGAAGCGCGCCGCTGTACGTTGTGCAGGATGATGACGGGTTTCAATCCGCGCGCCCGTGAGGGCGCGAAACGCGCCGCTGTACGTTGTGCAGGATGATGACGGGTTTCAATCCGCGCGCCCGTGAGGGCGCGAAACTCGGCATCAGGCCGCGCTGGCTTCTCTATGGGGTTTCAATCCGCGCGCCCGTGAGGGCGCGAATCGTCGAATGGGACAGCTACACCTACGCGATGGTGTTTCAATCCGCGCGCCCGTGAGGGCGCGAACTGTGGGCGGTGCCGTTTGGCCTGGCGATGGCGAGTTTCAATCCGCGCGCCCGTGAGGGCGCGAACAGACGCCCCAAGCGACGGCAAGACCTATGGAAGGTTTCAATCCGCGCGCCCGTGAGGGCGCGAACAAAGGTTTGCGCCAGTCAGTCGATGAAGGAATGGTTTCAATCCGCGCGCCCGTGAGGGCGCGAATTAAATATCATCACTACCGTGAGCGGAGGATCAGGTTTCAATCCGCGCGCCCGTGAGGGCGCGAAATCCACCGACCCGCCGATGCGGGCGGCAATTTCCGTTTCAATCCGCGCGCCCGTGAGGGCGCGAAACGTACAGCATCAAGGATGCGGCCGGCGTGCTCGGTTTCAATCCGCGCGCCCGTGAGGGCGCGAATCCAATGAATTGTTAGACCGCGAACCAACACAGAGTTTCAATCCGCGCGCCCGTGAGGGCGCGAACTCGATTACGGGATGGGCGCTGATCGCCTACATGGTTTCAATCCGCGCGCCCGTGAGGGCGCGAACCTGCACCTGACCGGCGACTATCCGTTCTGGTGGTTTCAATCCGCGCGCCCGTGAGGGCGCGAAGCGACCAGCGATGCGCAGTACGCACCCATCGGACTGTTTCAATCCGCGCGCCCGTGAGGGCGCGAACCCGCCGTAACTGTAGATGGTGGCCCCGTTAAAGTAGTTTCAATCCGCGCGCCCGTGAGGGCGCGAAGCGCCGGAAAGCCGGATCGCATCGTGCAGCTGGTGTTTCAATCCGCGCGCCCGTGAGGGCGCGAAGTTTTCCAGGTCGCGGCCGCAGCCAGCCAGAATGGTTTCAATCCGCGCGCCCGTGAGGGCGCGAACGGACATTACAGAGGTCTGCATCGCGTTCGATCAGTTTCAATCCGCGCGCCCGTGAGGGCGCGAATGCAGAGCGGTGATGCTGTGCTGTTCGTGACGGTGTTTCAATCCGCGCGCCCGTGAGGGCGCGAACGGTCGATCTGGTCGCGCACCCACGACAGCTCATCGTTTCAATCCGCGCGCCCGTGAGGGCGCGAAAGTAGTGGCGCTGTTAGTGCTGTCATTCATAACGTTTCAATCCGCGCGCCCGTGAGGGCGCGAATTGATGCCACTTGCGAAGCGGAGTGATACAGCCATGTTTCAATCCGCGCGCCCGTGAGGGCGCGAATTTGGCAGGCCGGCGCGCGATGAATGCCAGGCGAAGTTTCAATCCGCGCGCCCGTGAGGGCGCGAAAGGCTGGCAGCCGGTAAGCAATATTTCATGTTCACGTTTCAATCCGCGCGCCCGTGAGGGCGCGAACCGTATTCGACGGTGCCGTCCTGCTTCACCATCTTGTTTCAATCCGCGCGCCCGTGAGGGCGCGAAGTGCGGATCGGCTGACCCCGGAGCAGAATGCACGCGTTTCAATCCGCGCGCCCGTGAGGGCGCGAACTGTAACAGTGCGCCTGCTGGGCGGCGACGAAGCTGTTTCAATCCGCGCGCCCGTGAGGGCGCGAAGAAGTGGATGCAGACAGCCAGGAGGCGCAGGCATGTTTCAATCCGCGCGCCCGTGAGGGCGCGAATCGCTAGCGACATAGACATGGTGGTCATAGACCATGTTTCAATCCGCGCGCCCGTGAGGGCGCGAACTGCCCCGCCGACTACGGTTGCGGGCGATGCGGGGTTTCAATCCGCGCGCCCGTGAGGGCGCGAAGATGCTCTGTTCTTCAGCCGCGCCGATCAGCTTCTGTTTCAATCCGCGCGCCCGTGAGGGCGCGAAACGCGGGCGGTGCTGCCGTAGACCAGACCGGACAGGTTTCAATCCGCGCGCCCGTGAGGGCGCGAAGCATGATCGTCACGACATCTGACACGCCGCGCTTGTTTCAATCCGCGCGCCCGTGAGGGCGCGAACGCCACCGAAAGATTGGAGGGGTGATGATCTTCAGTTTCAATCCGCGCGCCCGTGAGGGCGCGAAGCGGTCGTAGCCGTTCTTGTTGCCGATGATGCGGCGGTTTCAATCCGCGCGCCCGTGAGGGCGCGAACCCCAGCTCACTTCGATGGTGCGGGTTTCCGCATCGTTTCAATCCGCGCGCCCGTGAGGGCGCGAAACCAGCAGCCGCGGCGAATCCGGCAGCAGGCCGTGGTTTCAATCCGCGCGCCCGTGAGGGCGCGAACAGCCAATGGCATGGCTGACAACCCAGAAGGACTTGTTTCAATCCGCGCGCCCGTGAGGGCGCGAATGGACGCGGAGGCCAAGCGTGACCGCTCTCGCGCGTTTCAATCCGCGCGCCCGTGAGGGCGCGAAAACCGCAGAGCAGCAGTTCGTGCGCGGAACAGTCGTTTCAATCCGCGCGCCCGTGAGGGCGCGAAAAGTCCGAGCGGAGGCGTACCTGATGCAGATTGAGTTTCAATCCGCGCGCCCGTGAGGGCGCGAAGGTTCTTGGGATGCTCGCCCAGCTTGTACCGCTTGTTTCAATCCGCGCGCCCGTGAGGGCGCGAATCGTTCTCCGTAGCCGGCCGCAGCCAGCGTCAGTTGTTTCAATCCGCGCGCCCGTGAGGGCGCGAACCGGATACGCGCCCGGATGTGGGGTGTATCACATGTTTCAATCCGCGCGCCCGTGAGGGCGCGAAGCGTGCCGCCCGTGTCCTTGATCAGCGAGCGCGAGTTTCAATCCGCGCGCCCGTGAGGGCGCGAACTGGACGGGGCCGAGTCGGTGCCGAACTGGATCAGGTTTCAATCCGCGCGCCCGTGAGGGCGCGAAGCAAGTCGCACTACGGAGTGCGCGCTGTCGCTGCTGTTTCAATCCGCGCGCCCGTGAGGGCGCGAAGGACGTGCTGGCGGCTTCCATCATCGTTGACTCTGTTTCAATCCGCGCGCCCGTGAGGGCGCGAACTGCAGCGCACGCGTGGCAGGTTGCGATCCTCCATGTTTCAATCCGCGCGCCCGTGAGGGCGCGAATCCGTGAGTCTAAGCCATTGATCGCTAACAGCCTAAATTGCTCTTTTACGCGAACCTGTAGTTTCCGAGCCGCTGTAGTGGGTAGAGTGTGGGTAAAGATTGCCAAGTTCGCTATGCATCAACGCTTTGACTTATCGCGAACCGCCTGGAGTTCTGGCGAACGCTTGGGGTTCGCGTCAGTAGATCAGCGGGGCCTTGAAGTCGACGGCTGGCTTGGCACCGACGTGTTCGACCTTGGCCTGCCACTTGGATCCGAGGTGGTAGAAGCGGAGGCTGTCGACGTTGGGATCGATCAGGTCGCAGAGACGCTGCCGCAGGACAATCCACTGCGCGGGCTCGACCTCGACTTCGAACACGGAGTATTGGACGCGCTGGCCGAGATCGCGGCAAGCTTTGGCGATCTTGCGCAGGCGCTTCTCGCCTGCGGCGGCCATCGTGCTGACGTCATAGCTGATCAGGACCATCATGGCTTCGGCTCCACCGGCCTACTTCCAGAGAAACGGAGGATAGCCGTCGAGGTCGCCGCGCAGATGCCGTGCCAGCAGCTGCGCTTGAACAAAGGGCAGCAGGCCGATATCGATCTTCTCGCCAAGGAAACCATGCTGCAGCTGCTCCCGTTTGCGTTCCTGATAAGCAACCAGCGCCGTCTTGCGCGCGCCATCCCTCAACAACACGGCACCATTGTCGAAGGTTTCGAAATCCCGCTCATTCAACTGTCGCCGGTTGATGAGCGAGAGCGCCAGCCGCTCGCCGAGCAGCGGACGAAACTCTTCCGCCAGATCGAGTGCGAGGCTGGCCCGGCCAGGGCGGTCGCGGTGGAGAAAGCCGACGGCGGGATCCAGCCCAACCGACTCCAGCGCCGAGCGGCAATCGTGCGTCAGCAGGGTGTAGAAGAACGACAGCAAAGCGTTGAACGCGTCGCGCGGAGGTCGGCGATTGCGGCCACCAAAGCCGAGCAAGGGCGACTCCACGCGCACCAATTGCCCGAAGACGCCGAAATAGGCCTGCGCCGCCTCGCCTTCCAACCCGCGCAGCAGGTCGACATCGTGCTCCTGCAGCAGACGGTGTGGTATGCGCTTGAGTCGCTTCAGCGCATGCTGGAACGACGGCACATCGGCAAGATGCGCACCGTGGTCACGCCAACCGCGCGCCAGTACCGCGCGCTGATTGTGGATCTTTCCGACCAGCAGGTTGCGGACGATAAACCCGCAACGCTTCGGATCATCACTGGCGCGGTACTGGGCGCGGCGGAGCAACACGTTGCCGGACACCGGGCCCTCCACGCGCGCGTGGAAGCGGCCCTGCGGCGTCAGATAGCTGATGGTGATGCCTTGCTCGCAACAAAAGCCCAGCAGCTGCGGCGACACGCCGACGCGCCCGATGCACACCAGACCCTCGAGCATGTGCGCGGGCAGGCGCGCCCGCTCTTCGCGCTCGACCTCCAGCACGATATTGGCACCGTCCTTGCGCAGCCAGGCTCCGTCGGTGGTGACATAGAGCGTATTGAGCTGGCGGCGCATATCAGTCCTCCTCGTCCTCAAGCTGCCGATGCAACCACGCATCGATGCTGCGTCGCGCCAACCAGCGCGGCTGGCATACGTCGATCAATGAGCAGCGGTCGCAGAGTTTGGGCGCATAGGTGGCCGATGGCGTCACTCCGGACGCCAGCATCTGGCGCGTATCGGCGATGACTTGCCTGGTCAGATCGCGCAGAGCCGCATCAAAAGCCACATCCTGCCTGCGACGGGTCTGTCCGTAGAACAGGGCACCAGCTTTGACCGGGGCACTCAGCATGGCCTCCAGACACAGGGCCTGCGCGCACAATTGCACCTCATCGGCGCGGTGCGCCTTGGGCCTGCCGCGCTTGAACTCCACCGGAAAGGCTCGTTCACCCGCATCACCTGCATGGAACTCGACGACATCGGCCTTGCCAGTGATGCCGAGCTCCATGGACAGCAATGGCATGGCCGTCACGATGCGCACGCCGCGTCGACGTTCAACCTGTGGCTTGTCCACCCGTTGGTGCAGCAGCAGGCCTTCGGCGGTGTGACGGTTCTCGGCCCACTGCTGCTCCAGGTGAATCAACGCGCACTGCCGTGGGCAGTACAGGTAATGCTGGAGGGCGGAGATGGGGATGAGGTCGTCGTCTTCCATCGCCCGCCCTCCTCCACTTACATCAAGCGGGTCAGCGTCACGCCAGCCGGCAAGTCGGCATCGTTCACCGCTACCGTGTAATCGGCAAAGCTGCGCGGCACGTCGACGCTCTTGTTGATCTGGATGCGCTCGAACAAGGCGTGGGCAGGTGCATTGCCGAGCTCGGAGTCGTGCTTGAACACGTACAGTCCGCGGGTGGCCATCTCGCCGCGTGCGGCGGAGCGGTCATGCTCGAACATCTGCCCAAGCGCCTGCCACAGCAGCTCCAGATCGTCCTGCGAAAAACCGGTTTGCCTGGCGAGGAAGCTGGAGACGAAGCCGTGCGCCACATAGAGGCCGTAGGGTACGGTGTGCTTGCGGCCCATAGTTCGGTTGTCGCCATCCTGCTTTTCAGCTTCGGCTTCCGTTGCCACCGCCATGCGCGTGATCGAATGCTCCTGCGCAATGATGGGGTCAACCGAGCGCGCGAACGTGAGTTGCACCGGGCCGCGTACCTGACCGCAATTGACGCCAAGCGACATCACCGCGCCGAACGTGCGCACATCGAAGAAGTTCTGGCACATCCAGTCGCGGGCCTGACTCACGGCCTCACCGCCTTTGCGCTTCTTGTCGTCGCCCTTGAGCAACTCCGCCTTGCCGATGCCTTCATAGGCGCGCTCATGCGTCTTGTTGAGCACGGCCTTTTCCTTGACGTAGATCTCGTACGGCGCGGCATCGCCCTTTACCAGGCCGACGAAATTGCGCACCTTGCGCTTCAGCATCACGTCGGTGGTCAAGCCATGCCCAGTTTCCGCATCCAGCCGCGGCAGGTTGCCGGCATCGGGGTCGCCATTGGGGTTGCCGTCCTTCACCTCGAAGAGCAGGACAAAGTCGTAGCGGTTGGAAAGGCTCATCGGGTTTCCTCCGTGTTCTTGGGTTCGGTCTTGGTGAAGAAGGCTTGCCGCTGGTGGTAATAGCCGAGTGCGAAACGTGCCTGATCGGCCAGCGCCAATACACGTGGAGGGAAGCTGCCGGCATCGAAGCCGCCCATGATGTCGCCGATCAATTTCTCCCGAGCCACGGCCAGGCCACCGTTGAGCTTGCCGAGATGGTGCTTGGACAGGCGCAGCAGGGTGGAGAACACCGCCGCCGGCGTGCTGGAGGCCGCACCGTAGTAGCGGTCGCGGATGGTGGCGTTGAGGCCGGGGCTGGCGTCTTCCTGGATTTTTTCCAAGGCGGCAAACAGCCGGCCAAGCCGGTAGCCCGGGTTGGTGTTGTCGGGGTCGAGCATGGGCAGGAACTCCTTCTCGTGGCTTTGGCGGAAACGGATCTGGCGGTTGAGGCTGGCTTTGATGGCGGCAGCGCGGGCGTAAGTCACTTGCTGCTCAGCGCGACAGCGCATGACGGCCTGGTTGAGCAAGGCGACGGGATACGGCAATCCTTCGAGAATCACGCGCATCACTTCGCCACCCAGGTTGGGCGGGATGTTGTCGGCTTTGTGCAACAAGGCCACACCCGTCAGCAAACGAAACAGCGACAGATAGCGCGGCTCAAAGCCGGCATGAACGACCTCGATATCGTCGAAGTGCTGCTTGATGCGCCGTGCCAGCGCCATGGCCGTCGCCGTTTCCCAGAAGCGGACACTAATGCGGGCGGCGTTCGGCGCGAGGCCCAGCACATGGAAACGGGTTTCCGGCCCGCCTTGCGCGAACTGGCCGGTCTGGACAGCGGCATAGAGCGCACTCACGGCCCGGGTGTTCTTGTCCGGATCATCCTTGGGTGGATCGCCAAACAGATCTGTGATCGCGCCTTCAAGGGCGTGCTGTTCCTCCGCCCAGAATACGGTGGAAGCGTCGCCAACTTGGATGCGCTGCGTTGATGACAGCAAATGATTCAGTGCAGTGGTGTATGCGAAGGATGCCTGTGTGCTGATCGGAGCGTTCTCACCGTTGCGTTCTCGCTTGCCATATGACTCAAACGCCCTTGCATTGAACGCGACAATATTGCACCCGGCCGGCTGGCCGCCCCATACGGCCTTGATGACGGATTCATTCGACACAATGGGTACACCGACACCACCTGTGACAAGGCAATTGCCGAGCAATGGGCTTCCGGACTGACTTGATGACAAGGCAGCCCCATAGGCCAAGCGAACCACAGGCCGATGATGCACATCCTCCACATCGTTCATCAAACGAAAGGTCAGCACAGGGTCACGCTTGTCGAAGTCTTCACGTGCACCGAAACGGTCTATCAGTGCATCTGTACTTTCCGGCTTTACTTGCAGACTGCGACAAAAACGTCTGACCGCTTCGACACCGGCATCATCCAAATCGGGCAACCAGGCGTCCAACGTATCGATGAAACTCGCCAGTTTGGTGGCACCTTTGTTTCCCGTGCCAAGAACAAAGCTGGCGTTGTCCCAAAGCAGGTTGGCATCTTTTCCGCTGTTGGTGTGCTTCATCGCCTGCTTGCCAATCGCCGTCACAAGTCTTTCGGACGGAACCGTCTTTCCTTTCTTGATCTCACCGATTGGCTCAAGATTTACGCATTCACCTTGAGCGTTGAGAACTAGAACGTAGTCAACACCACGACGAACCCAACCCACACGCGGAAGGCTTTCCGAGCGCTCGTAGTAACGATTCAGTGCTTGCAGAATCATCCCCGCACCTCTGCGCTGTTCCAGTCCGGCACCTTGACCACACCTTCCTCCATTCGCGCGCGGAAGAAGCGCGGCTGCGGATCAACGGGATTGCTGAAATCCAGATCGTGCAGCATGAAACCGAGCTCGCGGGTTTCCGCCAAGGCCGGCGGTTCGCCCTCGGGCCTTTCGATCAGGCGAAACGCGGCAGCGAACTCGCGGCAGCCAAGATAGGGCTGGTTGACGCATTGACCCTTGCCGGCGCGCCGCTCGAACATCTGCTGGTATTTCGCGGCATTGGCCTGCGGGTCGCGCTGCGGCAGGAACTCCAGATCGGCGTGCACGCGGTAGGCCACGTCGCGCAGGAACAATCCGGCACGCTGCTGGCGATCATCCTCGATGCAGAGGCCAAGCTCGCCTTTGCCCGCCTTCATCGCCGCCTCGACGTTGCGGGTGGAAACAACGCTGGCCACCTCGTTGCGGCGCAGATTGATCCAGCGTACCGGCCGCAGCACTTCGATGCGGCGCACATGCCAGCGGATCGCCGGCTTCCACAGAATGGCCTCGAAACAGGCACGCGCGGCGGAGGGGGTCATCACGTCGTAGCTCACGCGCTCCACCTTCATTTCGGGGCGCGTGAAACAGGCGTAGGGGCCGGACAACTCCAGGCAATAAGTTCTCAAGATCAATTCCCCCAGATAGTGTCTTGTGGACGAAGCTGGATCGGCTCCGGATTCAAGCCGGTCTCGGGATCGTATAGCCAGTCGTTCGTCTGCGCGCACAGACCAGGCAGGACGCCTTCGATGTCGCCGCGCGCGAGCAAGGACAGCGCCTGATTCTTATGCAGGTTGACGGTGTAGCGCTGCAGCTTGCGCATCAGCCAGCGCTGCGGGCCTTCCTGTTTCAACTTGCCAAGCAAGCCGTCGATGTCGCGGTTTTGCCCGTCCGGACCGTAATAGCGCACCACGATGGGCAGGCTATCCTCGTCGTCGATCAATCTGAACTTGTCGGCGGCGCTGCGGAAGCTCACGGCCAGCTCGGCACCATCCACGGTCAGCAAGTCGCAGATGTCGGCCTTGTCGAGGCTGCAGCCGTAGTAAAGGCGCTCGAAGTAGGCGGCAAAATTGGCTCGGGCAAACGGTGCAGATGGCCTGTCATGCAGTACATCGCGACTGGCGTTCTCGCCCTGTCGCAGCAGGCCAGGCGGTGCCGGCTTGGGCGGCACGAACACCACTACCTCCCCCTTACCGTCAAGCCGCCCTTCGCGGTTGCAGCGCCCCGCCGCCTGCGCCATGGAGTCCAGCCCGGCCAGCGCGCGATAGACAACCGGAAAGTCCACATCCACGCCGGCTTCGACCAACTGCGTACTGACGACGCGGGTGGGTGTGCCGGCCTTGAGCCGCGTCCTGATCTTCGCGATGACTTGCGACCGATGCGCGCCACACATCAAGGCCGACAGGTGCAGCGTGCCTTTGGGCATGGCCTCCCACAGCGCACGGGCGTCCTTGCGGGTGCTGACGATGGCGAGCACGGAATCGTGTGCGGCGAGCTCTTCCGCCAGCTGCGGCCAGCTCACGGGCGTATGCCAGTCGGCAGGAAGCCGCACGGACACACGCTCCAGCGCGGCATACAGCGCATCCGGGGCGGCGATGATCTCGCGGACATCGTCAAGACCGCGCCGGTTTTTCCTGGCATCGAAATACTCGCGGCTGGCCAGCGCCGGCTGGGTGGCGGTGGAGAGCACCACGCTGACGCCGTAATGCCGCGTCAGCAGGTTCAGGACATCCAGGATGGGTTGCAGGAACTCCGGCGGAAGCAACTGCGCCTCATCAAGCACGACGACGCTGTCGACGATGTTGTGCAGTTTCCGGCAGCGCGAAGTGCGCGAGGCGAACAACGACTCGAAGAACTGTACGTTGGTAGTCACGACGATAGGCGCGTCCCAGTTCTCGCAAGCCAACCGAGAGGCCGCAGTTTCATCGTCGGGTGCTGATTCCGCGTTGCTGTGATGTTCGATGACGGCATCACCGAAAATGTCGCGAAACACATCGGCAGTCTGCTCGATGATGCTGGTATAGGGAATGACGTGGATGACGCGCCGCTTGCCGTGCAGCCGCGCATGCTCCAGTGCGAAGGCCATGCCGGAGAGTGTCTTGCCGCCCCCGGTGGGGACAGTCAGCGAGAAAAGGCCGGGGGCCAGCTTTGCCGCATCGCGGCACTGCCGCAGGATGTCGGCGCGCAGCGTGTTGACCAGCGTGACTGGCGCATGGGCGAGCAGGCCTTCCATATGTGCATCGAACCGTGACGCAAGCTCGCCCAGTGCTGGCCATGTGTTCCGTGCCGTGAATTTTTCCGGATCCATGTAGCGCTCGGTATCCAGAAAATCCGCATCGACCAGCGCCGAGAAAAGCATGCGCACCCACAGCGCAAAGCCGTCCTTGCCGCCGGGGATCTTGCGAAGATCTGGGTTAAAAACCCCGCAGTCCAAGATTTCCGCTGGAGGATTCTCGGTCAGTGATTCGGCTAGCTCGGCATGGCTTTCTGGCTTGTCGAGCCGCTCCCTCAGACCCCCAAACCAATCATCCAAGCCCGCGTGATGGCCGGCGATCAGATAAGCCAGCACCCTGCCAGCCACCTTGAACCTCTCCAGCGCCAACAGTGCCCCGGCCGTGGAATGCGGTGCTTTGCCGGCCTCGCCCTTGATATGGGCATCTGCCTCGAATCCGCTGGCAAGACGGATGTAGCGCTGAAAGCGAGGCCGAAACTTGCCCAGGTCGTGCCAGCGTCCGGCCAATTGCGCCCAGTCCGCTCCGATATGAGCGGCAAAGCTGGCCGCCATATTGCCGACACTTTCCAGATGATCGACGAGGTCATGCGGATCCCGCCAGTCACCTTCTGCATCACGGGCGGCATGAGCTATCGGGTATAGAGCCTTCATTTGGCGCGCATCACTTGAATTTCCCTTTTGCAGCATGCCACCCCCCAGTCTCATATCCCGAGACTTCCGGCCCATGACCGAAGGCTTTGCCCATCGACGCGACAAGGCGCGACAATGACGACTTCCTCCGCGAACCCGAGCCGCCATGTCCAAGATCCTCTACACCCTGACCGACGAAGCGCCGTTCCTGGCCACCGCCTCGTTCCTGCCGATCGTGCAGGCGTATGCGAAGACCGCGGGGGTGGCGGTGGAGACGCGCGACATTTCGCTGGCGGCGCGGATCCTGGCGCAGTTTCCGGAGTTGCTGGGCGCGAAGGCGGTCAGCGACGACCTGCGCGAGCTGGGTGAGCTGGCGAAAACGCCGGAAGCCAACATCATCAAGCTGCCGAACATTTCCGCCTCGGTGCCGCAGCTGAAGGCGGCGATCAAGGAGCTGCAGGGCAAGGGTTATCCGCTGCCGGATTATCCGGATGCGCCGCAGGGCGACGGCGAGAAGGACGTGCGCGCACGCTACGGCAAGGCGATGGGCAGCGCGGTCAATCCGGTGCTGCGCGAGGGCAATTCCGACCGCCGCGCGCCGAAGGCGGTGAAGGCCTATGCGAAGAAGCATCCGCACCGGATGGGCAAGTGGAGCGCGGATTCCAAGTCGCACGTGGCGCACATGGCCGCCGGTGATTTCTACGGCAGCGAGCAGTCGTACACGCTGGTGAATGCCGGGCCGGTGCGCATCGAATACACCAGCGTCACCGGCAGCAGCTTCCCGCTGCGCGGGCCGGTGCAGCTGCAGGCGGGCGAGATGATCGACGCCTCGGTGCTCAGCGCCTCCGCGCTGGCCGATTTCATCGACGCCCAGATCGCCGACGCCAAGGCGCAGGACGTGCTGTTCTCGCTGCACCTGAAGGCCACCATGATGAAGGTCAGTGACCCGATCATGTTCGGCATCGTGGTCAACCGCTTCTATGCGCCGGTGCTGGACAAGCACGCGCGCGCGCTGGCCGACATCGGGTTCGACGCCAACAACGGCATCGGCGATCTGTACGCGAAGCTGGGCCAGCTGCCGGAAGCAGACCGTACCGCCATCGAAGCCGACGTCGAAGCGCTGTACGCGCAGCGCCCGGCGCTTGCGATGGTCAATTCCGACAAGGGCATCACCAACCTGCACGTGCCGTCCGACGTGATCGTGGACGCCTCGATGCCGGCGATGATCCGCGACAGCGGCAAGATGTGGAATGCGCAGGGCCAGCTGCAGGACACCAAGGCGGTGATTCCGGATCGCAATTACGCCGGCATCTACCAGGCGGTGATCGCCGACTGCAAGGAGCACGGCGCGTTCGACCCGGCGACCATGGGCAGCGTGCCGAACGTGGGCCTGATGGCACAGGCGGCCGAGGAATACGGCAGCCACGACAAGACCTTCAAGATCAGCGGCGACGGCGTGGTGCGGGTGATCGACGAGCACGGCACCGTGCTGCTGCAG
>JAANMX010001989.1_pt1 | contig 21609 bp, 11 predicted proteins | sample 7279681 | NCBI WGS metagenome assembly JAANMX01 (sample SAMN14094542, study PRJNA606508) | bioreactor metagenome | isolation source: A lab-scale SPAN reactor treating ammonium-rich wastewater day 351 | place: Ireland: Galway | collected 2018-01-01
ACAGGTCAGCGCCCTTGGGCTTTGGTTTGGCCTTGCGGCCTTTGGTTTTGCCGGCCTTCTTTTCTTTGGCTTCAGCGGCGGCGCCGGATAGTTGCTCTTCTTTGGCGCGTTGGGCGTTTAGGTCTAGCAGCCTGGCCAGCACTTCGTCGCGGGTTTCTTCGGGCCAGCGGTAGCGCCAGGAGAGGCGTTTCTTGCCGGTGTGGCCTATGCCTATGGCGAAGGCCTGGGCTTGCTCGGCCGTGGGGAACCAGAGGTTGCCGCTGTCCATGACCTGCTGGGCCTCGGGGATGACTTGGGCGTCTTCGTCAAGTTCGAGGTAGTCGAGGCCGAAGCCGCACACCGGCTGGATGTCCTGCCAGCCGTAGGCGTCCAGGACGGCACGGTCCATGGCGGCGTGAAGCTCGCGCAGCTTTTGAATGTCGGGCGAGGTTTCGGTGGGATCGTGGAAGCGGTTGTATATCTCGGTTAGTCCTAGCCCACTTTCGACCCGAAGGTTGTCTCGCAGACCATAGTACTCGTCACCGGATTGCTCAAGAAACTGGTCTGATTCCAATGATGTCGGAAACGGAAACGTATCAAACGCGTTAGAAACTGAGTAGTTGATGGCTGCACCATGCCGCGACGAGTGCTCGAACGACCATATGCTGTGGACAGTCGATTGGAGTAATGCAAATACCGCTGCACTGTCGAACGCAAACACGAACACCTTGTGATTAAACAACCTGTCCGCAGGGCTGAACAGGAACGTGTGATGTGTTGACACCTGAGCCGTAACCAAACATCGGTCGAGGCCTGAAATGGCTTCGTAAAGGGGGTCTCGCCTGAGAACGTGCTGCCACCAGTACTTCTTGCCATGATTCCCTGGCCCATGGTCCTTAGCCTTCATTCGCTGTGGGAGAACTCGTTCTCGAACAATGGCCAAAAGATCCGGCCAGGCTTTGGCCTCCTCAAGTGACCTGGTTCCAAATGTAATCACGTATCGCTGAGCAACTGCATCGGGCGAAGCATTGACTTCTTCGCCCCCAACTAGCCGCTTAAGTATTATGGCGTTGTCTCGCATCTCAAGAAGTCCAACTGCCTCTTCTGGCTCAAGGACGAAGCCCGCACTTCCGATGGCCGTCCCATTGAATCCACGCCCTTCGTTAGCCGCGAGCGGGACGGGGTCGGGAACCTCCGGCCGAGGTTGAAGCCGCGAGTTTATCTGCAAGCAGGCCACACCGTTCACATCACAGGTTGGTGCTACGGTGGTACCGCCAGGCCGACAAATGTGTATCGCCGCCACCAGAACTGTCGCGAGGCCGGGCCATGTCATTGATGTTCTTGCCCCAAAAATAACTCCGTGATTCGCGACAATTGGAGCTAACGCCGCAAGCCGATTATCACCGTGTGCGATAGCGTTAGTCGCCAACAGGCCCAACGACCCACCCGCGCGGATCTTTGCGAAGGCGTTTCTGAAGAAGTACGTGCAGAGATCAACCTGCCCTTTGGCTGAGGAAAAGTTCAGTTTTAGCCACTCTTGGTATCTGGGAGAGCCAGAGAGCTCGGTGATACGAAATCCACCTAGGAAGGGTGGATTCCCCACGAAAACATCAAAGCCCGGGTTGTCGCGGCCACAGACCTCGGGGAACTCAATTTCCCAATGAAAGGGCGTGACCGGCTTGTCGCCGCTGCGCAGGTCGGCGACGATTTGTTTCAGCTTGGGCAGCTCGGCCACCTGGGCCTTGAGGATCGCCAGGTTGTAGAGGTGCAGGTGGGCGTCGCGCAGGGCCTCGCGGGCCTTGGGCTTGTCGGCTCCGAAGAAAGCCGCGATCACCAGGTCGCCCGCGTCACGGATCGGCTGCAAAGTCTGCTCGGCCACGCGCAGCTTTTGCGCCTTCACGGCCGGCAGCATGAAGTCGCCGCCGTCGAGAATCTCGCGCCGGTAGCGGCTGACGGCCTCCATCTTGTCTTCGAGTTCCTTTTGGCCGATCTCGCGCTGGGCTTTGGGGTCCCAGTGAAAGCGCGCGATCTGCAAACGCGACAGGCCGACCAGCGAATCGCCGCAGCGCAGGGCGTGGTCCAGGAAGGTAAAGGGCTGGTTCTTGGCCAGTGTCACCAGCCACAGGGAAAGCTTGGCCAGGTCCACAGCAAAGGGGTTTTTGTCCACGCCATACAGGCAGCGCTGGGCCACGAGCCTGCGCGCGTGCATGCGCGGCTCCTCGCCCAGCATGTCCCGCGGCATGGCATTGTGAACCTCCCAGGCCCGCACCAGGTGCTCGGCCAACTGACGGCAGGTTTCCACAAGGAAGGCCCCCGAGCCCATGGCCGGGTCGCACACCTTCAAATCCAGAATCTGCTGCGGCGTCGGCCTGTCACCCAGACGCTTGAGGATGGGCTCAAGGGTCTTCTGGACAATCGGCTCCGTCAGGCTGCGCGGTGTGTAGTGGCTGCCCGTGCGCCGGCGTTCTTCGCCCGGCTGCAAGTACAGCGCCCCCGGCGGCAGAAGCTCCGGCGTGCGCCGCGACTTGCGCTTGCCCAGGGCGTCCACCACCTCTTCGGCCGTGGTGGCCTCTTTCAGTGCGGCCGCGCCTTTGGCGGGCAAATCTGATTCGGTGAGTTCTTTGAAGCGCTTGGCGCGATCTTTGGCGGGGACCTGCAGCAGGGCATCCACGGCGAACACCACGTCCACGCTGACGCCCTTCTTGGGCTTGCGCACGCCGATGCTGCGGCCTTCGGCGCGCTGGACCTCGAAGCCCATCACGGCCTCGTACACCGAGCCGATCTGCTCGACATCGAGGGAGCGATAGGAGAGCCGTTCGCCATCCAGCAGCAGCAGCGACGACAGCACGCGGAAGATGCAGCCGTCGGACACGCGCGGCACGTCCAGTTTCTCGCCCTTCTGCCAGGGGCTGCCCTTGGCGCGGCCCTCCAGGAAGGGGTGGGCGTCCGGGTCGAACAGCTTGCCGTGGCGCGCGGGCAAACGGAAACCGGTGTAGGGCGTGCCGTCGTACACCAGCCGGAACAGCGAAAGCAGCCAGCCCCAAGCGCCGAAGCGCTGGTCCATGGTGTCGGGGTGCTGGGCGGCGTCGTCGCGCAGTCGCGTGAACAGGCCGTAGACGGCGTAGTTCTGCTGGTAGACAGGGTCGTTGGGCATCAGCCCCTGGTCTTCGGCGTAGAGCAGGAACACCAGCCGCAGCAGCGAGGCCAGCAGGCCGGCGTAGATTTCCTGGGGCTCAAGGCCGGATTCCGGGCCGATCAGTTTGTGCTGCGCGATTTCGTCGGCGGCCTGGAAGCCGCGCAGCATGTCCCACAGGGCGTCGAGGACCTGCTCTGCCAGAAGGGTTGAGACGGTGGTCTGGTACTTGCGGCTTTCGGACAGCAGGTCGGGCAGGCGCTGGCCGTTGGGGGCGTCAAACAGACGGTGAGCGCCCAGCAGCAGAAGCAGCGCGCCGAGGATCGGGCGGCCGGCGACTTCGGCCATGGCGCCGATGTCGAACGTGATGTGGCCGGAGGTTTCGCCCCGGGGCGCGTAGATAATGCGGAGCTGGCGGCCGTTGAAAATCAGGCCGGTGGAAACGCCGGCGTCACGCAGCAGGCGTTCGAAGCGGTCGTGGTGGCTGGCGTGCCAGGAGGAATGCTCGGACTTGGCGTCGAGGTCGGCCTCCGGCGGAAGCTCACGCACGAGCATGAGCAGGGGGCAGCCGTCCATGACGTCGTGGACGGCGTAGTCGGGGCGCAGGTTGACCTGGTAGTCGGTGAGGACGAGCTCGTACTTCTGTAGCGTTTCGGTGTCTGTGCGCAGGGCCTCTTGGGGCCACTGCAGAATCTCGGTGGCGAAGGCGGCGAAGTTGCCGTCGAAGCGGTCGCCCAGTTCGTGGTCGGCGATGCGAGCGGACAGGGTCTGCTGCTCGGCGATGACGTTGTCGGACAGAACGGCCTGTTTGGCGGCCAGTGCCGGCGGCGATACGACGAGGCCGACGGGCTGGACCATGCCCAGCCAGATCTTGTGGCGCTCAGCTATGTCATCGCGAGCCATGGTGCGCTATCTCGAGAGGGGCCACAGGTAGACGACGCCCACGGGTTCAACGCGGACGCTCTTGACTTCAAAGGACGCCTGCACGCGGGCGGGCTCGGTTTCCAGCTCGCGGGGGATGGCATCCAGGCGGCGCTGCCAGAGGCGACGCTCGGCCCTGAACTGGCGTTCTTCGTCTTCGGCGAATCCCATCAGGCGCTGCTTGGCTTCAGGCTTGTCAAGGTCGGCCAGTTCGCGCTCGATGCGTTTCTTCTGTTGCAGCAGGATCTCGCGCATGGCCTTGGCTTCGCGCTCGCCGCGGCGGGTGAGGTCCTTTTCAGCCGAGGCTGCGACCTGACGGGCCAGGCGCTCAAGGTGCGGACGAAGTTCGTCAACGTCGCCCGGCGCTGCGGCGAGTAACGGATTGCGGGCGGTCTCCGGCACATCGCGCAGGCTGGGTTTGGCCAGTGCGTCCTCGATCAGCGCAAGTGTGTCGTCGCGGGCGTCGCTGGGCAGCGGCTTGAGCTTGCGGTTGCCGGGGGGCGACCACTCGGCCGCGACGGCAACGATCTCGTCGTGCAGACGCGCGGCCTGGTCGCCGTACATGGCAACACGCCCGAACAGAACCACGCGCGGGATCGCGTCGGGCGTGCGCACGACGCAGGCGCGGCTGAGCTCGTGGTGCAGGAAGCCCTGTGAGCGGAAGCGGCTGAACAGTCGCTGGATCAGGCGATGCTCGAGGTGAAGGTGAACCACCTTGGCGTCGAGCTTGCCGGGGTCAGCGAAGACGACGGGCCGGATGGGCGACTGCTTGCGCCAGAGGTCGATGCGTTCGTCCTCCTGGCGCGGGGCCCGCAGGGAATCCAGCGTGCCGGCCCAGGCGGGATCGGCGCCGAGGCGTTCGTGCAGTGCGGGGATCTGCCAGGCTGCGGTATCGGGCTCGCGAGCCGCGGCCTGGGGGTCGACGGGCTTGAGGCCCTCGCTGTTCATGAGCTCGAGGCTGGCGGAGATGGCGTCCATGAAGTGGCGGTTGTCGAGGCCGATCCATTTGCGGGAGTCATTGAGCATCTGGTCGAGGACCTGGATTTGCCCATGGAGCTGGTTGCGACGCTGGCGGGTGGACTCGAGTTCGCGCTCGATGACTTGCTGGCGTTCACGATTTTCAGGGGCGGCGTCGGCGGACTCGATCTCACGGGTAAGGCGGGCGATCTCGGCGTGGCTGATGCCGTCTTTGAGCGCACGGTCCACTCTGCGGTCGATGACGGGCGAGAGGACGCCGAGCTGGCGGTTGATGGTGTCGAGCTTCTTGACGATGACCTCGAGAACGCGGTCTTCCTCACGTTGGGGCAACGTGAAGTAATGGCAGAAGACCTGCTTCGCACGCTGCAGCTGGCGGTCGATGCGGCCGTTGCGCTGTTCCATGCGGGACGGGTTCCAGGGGATGTCGAAGTGGAACAGGTCGTAGCAGTGGTTCTGGAGGTTGACACCTTCGCGTGCGGCGTCCGTGGCGATGAGAATGCGCAGTGGGTGCTCGCCGGGCTCAGCGTTGAAAGCGCGTTTGATGGCTTCGCGACTTTCGTCGTCCATGCCGCCGTGGAACACGCCGATGCGGTCTTCCGCCTGATCAGGGTCATTGATCATGCGCCGCAGCTGCGAGAGCAGGTAGCGTTTGGTGTCGGTGTACTCGGTGAAGATGATGACGCGGCGATCAGTCCAAGTCGCGCCGGGCTTGCCCAAATCGGTGCATTGGTTGGCTCGAATCCAGGCCTCCAGCTTGCGGATGCGCGCGTCGGGCTCAAAGCGGGCGGTTTGCGCGATGGTCTCCATTTCGTCGAGCAGGTTGCGGGCGGCGGCAGGAAGTTCGTCGGCACCGCGGGCTTCGGATGTCAGGGCGTCGGCGGCGGCATCCTGCTCGCGCTCTTGCTCGGTTTCGGATTCGTCGGCGCGTTCGTCTTCTGAACCCGGAGGCTCGAGCAACTCAGCGGCCGCACGGGCCCTGGCTGCGGCATCACGCGTGAGCACGCGCTTCTTGTGGACACACAGGGTTCGATAAAAAGCATCGACAGAGGACAGCAGGCGTTTCTGAAGGGAGGTTATCACCAAGCGCGCGGCGTTCTGGCGCGACTTGGCAACGCCTGAAAGTGCCTCGGACATGACTTCGCGATACTGCTGCAGCAGCCTGGACAGCTTGAGTTCCGGGCAATCTTCGGGCAGGCCTGCGCACACTTCGGGAACAACGAGGCGTTCCGGGAAGCTCTCGCCCAGCTCACGCAGGTCAGACTTGAGCCGGCGGACCATGACGTGCTCGAGCAACTTGCTGTCTTCAACGGCCTCGCCGGGCAGGAAACGCTGCGGGTCCAGCAGCGACATCAGCGCGGAGAAGCTGTTGGAATGGCCGTTGTGCGGGGTCGCCGATAAAAACAACCGATGCTCAAACGCCGGCGCCAGTTCGCGGATGGTCTTCGTTAGGTTGGAATCAACGGCATAGCGCGAGCCGCTTGCCGGCGCGGCGTTGTGGGCCTCGTCCAATACGAGCAGCGAACCCGGCGCGAAATCGCCGAGCCAGTCCCGCAGCGGTGTGGCGTACGCCGCGTCGCGTATCAACGTGTGCGAGATGATGAAGCGGTTGTGCGTGTTCCAGGGATTGACGCCAAAGCCGCGTTCGACGCGCATGCGGGCGATGTACTCGCGGTCGAGGACAACAAATGGAAGTCCGAAGCGCTGCTCCATTTCATCGCGCCACTGGAGAACAACGCTGCGCGGGCAGGAAATCACGATGCGCCGGACCCGCTGGCGCATCAGCAATTCGCGTAGCACAAGGCCGGCCTCAATGGTTTTGCCGAGGCCGACGTCATCGGCGATGAACAGATTGACGCGCGGCATCTGCAGCGCCTTGCGCAGCGGCTCGAGCTGATAGGCCTGGACCTTGATGCCTGCACGGTAGGGCGACTGGAACAGCTTTTCGTCGGTGGAAGTGACGCAGTTCCAGCGCAGGGTGTGCAGGAAGGCGGAAAAAAGGTGAGGTTGGTCGAAACCGCTCTTGGCCACATTGGCCCAGGACTCCCCGGTCAGGACTTCGGCGTCGTGCTCGTGTTCCCAGAGCACGGAAAGGGGCTCGCCTTGGGCGTCATCTTCGATGCAAGCCAACCTGGCCAGGTGCATGCCGCTGGCGAGATCGGGCTCAACGCCTTCCACCAGGAAGCGCCGCGCGCGAACGCGAACGACACTGCCGATATCCAGAGAGGCCTGTACTGGACCACCCATGTGGCTCGCCTTTGAGAAACGGGGATGCTTCGCAGCATCATGCATTTGTGCCGCGCAAGCCGCCACGGGCAGCGGCACGAGAGATCCATTCAACAACCGAGTGCGTGGAAAACGTGGGCGGTGGCGCAACTGCCGGTCGTTCATCGTTATGCGGGTACGGTTCACAAAACTCGGCGGCGGGCGCCACCGGCTTGAGGTCTTCGGCCCGGCCGGCGCACAAGCCATGGAATGCGAAACCCGCAGCTACCTGCTGCACGACCTGACCCACTTCGCCCTGGAGACCGCGGCCGGGCTGAACACCGGCTTCTTCGGCCTGCTGGCCGAGGGGCGCACCTTGGCCGAGGTTGCCGAAATGCACCCGCAAGCCCTCGAGATCGAGCAGGCCGTGGGCGCCCTGCACAACTTGGCCAAGGGCAAGGCCGACGCGCGCGCCGTGCTGAATGGTTTGAAGCACCTGCGCCAGGCCCAGGGGCTGGATATGCCCCAGTGGCTGAACGAGCAAGTGATCAGGCAGGCCCAAGAGCACCTGCGCCGGCTGCAAGGCCACTGGCAAGCCCTGAAACCAGGCGAGCACCTGGAAATGCAGTTCGGAAACTGAGCCCCGCGGGGCAGGCTGCCTGCCAAGCGCAGGCAGAAGGTCCGCCCCGCGCCTGCCGTAAGCCTAGTCTGCACTGAGTGGCACCGAAGGGTCGAACGGCCGGTCGGTCATCGAGTCTAGCGCGGAAGGAGGGTGGCATCAGGTCATAGGCTGCATCGCGCAGCACCCCATGACGAAACAGGTAAGCCCCCTCGGCATCTATAACCCCAGCATAGCGCCCCCAACCCAACCCCCAAACCCGTGGCCCAATTCAGAGCCCCGGCCGAGAGGCCGGGGACGCCCGCCAGTCGGGGCGGGCGAAGGCGTGTCGCAAGTGTTGCGATCAGTGACCGGAGCCACCGTCCCAGCCTCACCACAAGCAGAGTCCGCCATAACCCCTCCCGGGGTAACTGCAGGTTGGGGCGGTCGGAGTACAGCCCCGCCTCGGATTCTCTTCGTACTACGTACTTGGTTCTAGCTTCAAGAAGCAGGGATCCAATTCGCGTACGCCATGACGTCTAGGCAAGGAACTGTTGCCATATTCTGCAGCCGAGCGATGAGGCGTAGCAGAAGAAACGCTAAGGGCGCATTGTTCAGTGTCACATCTATCGTTGGGTTAGCCTGGGTATGATCCAGTTCAGCAACCCCATGTTTCACCGAACAAACGAAGTCGAGGCGTGAGTCAGGATCAAACGCTTTCATATTCTCGTGGAATGGCTGTCCAAAGGCGGGCGACCAATCCGATTCCAAGCACAACAAGCCTCCCACGATAGGTTGCGGCGGCTTCGCTGGCGCAACCCCTTGTGCGTGGTGGATATCGATACTGGTGCGATGAAGCTTGCGCACAGAGCGAACCTTCTGCGACGCGTACCCTAACTGATCTTTCGACATCGACTGCTTCACCTCAAAGGCGGCATAAACGCTTTCTGCGGGAACATACTTGGCAGCGTCCAGCGTGAAAACAAACGGCGAGTACTGCCGATCGTGGATAACGACGTCGATCTGCTCAGAGCATTGGTTCTTTGAGTCAATGATGAACGCCTTACTCACGATGTATCTCGCTGGAAGATGCTCCGTCATCATCTCAATCCAACGACCTTCGCTGACGTCGCCTTTAGTTGTTGAGTGTCCAATAACCTCACGAGCAATTCCGAGTTCACTTTCGAGGCGTCTTTGGAGCGCCTGAAGTAGATTGGGCAATTGCGCCCCCGAGTTGGTCATATCAGGTCCTCCATCCTTGTCGCATCACGCTGGCTTGCTCCCACTCGATTGGAATGGTGGCGTAGGAGCAGTCTTCTCAGCAATCTCAATCGCGCGTTTGGCCGTGATCGGATTGTCGGGAAAAGCGTCCAACACCAACGCCGGTACCAGGCGTTGAGTTAGGTCCGAGTAGGTATAGCCGTAACTCCGCCCGTGCATTGAGCCGGTAGCAGCAACGAGGGCGGCCATTTCGGGACCTGTAGCGCCGCATCCCGCTAATGCGCTTGTAAGGATGCGCAAGCGTTGTGCGTCGTCAGGGCGGAGGAATCTTAAGATCGCTGAAGCACGACGTTGAACTGCCGGATCGATCGCCTCGTCGCGATTGGTGCACATGACTACCATGATCGGGAGCCGTTCAGCGGCAATGGCGTCAATTCCTCGAATGAGCGCGTTGACACCGTTTCGATCTTCGTGGTGCATCTGTGATTCCGCACGGGACTGAGCGAGAGAATCCGCCTCGTCAATCATCAGAATCGCCGCATGCCTAGCCTTTCCCTGATCCGTGCGTGCCTTTTGCACCTGTTCGCGAACTTGTTGAAACGCCTTTGTGATAAGCTGGGTCATCTCACCAACAGTTCCAGACCCTCTGGTGCTCAGGCTCAATGCATACAGTCTGACCTTTGCTTTCACCCGTCGGCATACGGCGTCGCCAAATGAACGAGCTAGCGCAGTCTTGCCCGTCCCCACATCACCGGCAAGAATGAAGAGCGGTGGTCTGTCTCGAAACCGATCGACGATTGGGAGCAGTTCGCCGTGTAGGCGCTTGGACCACTCTTCAAGTTGACTTGGGTCCATCAATAGAACGGCCTCGCTGACAAGCCTGTGCTTGTGTTCATCGAGGCCGACAAGGTTCTCAAACTCCCGTCGCGCCAGATCATCCGGAAACTCAACGATATCCTCAAACAACGACGATTCGGTCATATCTAACCTCCAAGCGTAGAGCGACGAACGCCCCCGCCACCCGAGCTGTAGGCCTTGTCCGGATTCCACCCCCTCCTCGACGAAGGCTCTTCAGCACTCGATCGTTTGATCGGCAGGGCAGCTTCGATCTCTGCCTGCTTGGCAATGGGAAGAGCAAAGAATGAGCGCGACTTCCAAAGATAGGATTGCCAGCTTGCGTTGGTAACGTCGGCGCGGCGGGGTATGGATCCTGAGTAGTCATCCGTTGTGGCGGTTCCTAACTCAGCCGCCGTATACTGCAGCGCGACAACCCACTCGCCGCCTCGTTTAAAGCCATAGGCGACCTTGTCGAGATACCCCTGCGAAAGAAGCTCTACGAGTTCCTCGAGATACTTCTCGATGTTTTCCTGGGTGGGATGACCGTAGGCCTGGCTCATCTGGCGGAGATCCGCAGCAACCTTCCCGCATACCCTTCGCGCGTGAGAACGATTCCACGATTCAGTTCTTGTTGTGGTCATCGTTTAGCCCTTGAACGTCAAGCCGAAGACTCGCCGCCAGTTCTCCAACGCGTCCGCCTTAGTTGATGCCATATGAGCCTCATTAAGCGCATCCAACGCTTCTTGAGCCGCGGCGATGATTAGGCTACGGTTTCGCTCCGTGTACTGCGCGGCGACATTATTCTCCGGATTCACCGGATCGAAAATCTCGACCACGGAGCTCTTGCTCTTGGGAAGCGCAGAGGGCCCGTAGTAGTCGGTGAAGGCGATTCGCTCCTTCAGCTCAGACTCCAAGAGATAGTTGAAGAAGGCGGAAAGCGCGTCAGGGTAGTTGTCGAACTGCGTTCCGCTGTCTGCTAGGTGCGCACAGATCAACTCGATCATGAAAGACTTGAAGCGGAATTGTTCGTCGTCTTCCTTCTTCTTCCCTGCCCAGTACTTGAGGAGGCGAACAACCTGAGCGAAGTGCTGAGGATAAAGCTTCTTGCGTTTGCGGATGAAATCCAGATGCATTGGCACACTTGTCATCAACAATTCGCCCGTTCGCTTGGACACCAACCAACCCTTGTTGTCCTTGTCGCCGTCGTAAAACACGGGTACGAAGTCGATGTCCACGCCGGCGTTCTTGTACGTCACCTTCACGGCATATTCGGACGGCTCGATCTGGTCGGGCGTCATTAATGGATATGCCTGCCGAAGTCGGGCAGCAATCCAGTCAAGGAACTTCCTGTCCGCCTTGCGTTCGCCCTCGTACCTCACGTAGAGCGCCACATCTACATCGCTCGATGTCTTCAGCGCGGTCCCCTTGGCCAAACTTCCGCTCAAGTAAGACTTCACAATGCCGCACTCAGGGTGCTCGCCAGCCCAATTCTTGAGGTGTTCACGCTCGTCGTTGACCTTTTTCCTCCGCTCGTCGGCGGTCTCCTTGGCCAGGTTGACTTTGGTTTCTGCGAAGGCTCTTACTTCCGCGTTCGAAATCGGGGGCGCAATCACTCTGGACTCCTGTTGGCCAAGCGCGGTGAGTCTCGCAAGTCCGGTGCCAACAACGTCACATTTGGCCAAGCCGGCAGTGTGACGCCCCAAAGGCTTATCGCGGTCGGCCCACCAGGAGGTTAAAGGATTCACGGTCTGCCAAAATGGCTGACGGTGAATCCCATTTTTGAAACACTGTCAATATGGCTGGGAGCCTACCAACCCACGAGCGCTTCGACCGCGTCGATGACTTGGTCTTTCTGGGACGGGACGCCGTTATCCAGCGGCTCACGCCTTCGCCAAGGCTACGGCGCGCAGGTGGCGTGGGGCAGAAGCTGCTACCACTTCACCAAGCCATCCACAGCCTCGATTACCTGATCCTTTTGCGGCAGGACGCCGTTTTCGAGGGATTTTGCGTAGGGGCAGAAGCTGTCTTTGGCGGCTACCCTTCTTACCGGCGCGTCGAGGCTTTCGAAGGCTTCTTCCATGATCCTTGCGCTGATCTCGGCGCCGAAGCCCATGGTTATGGTGTCCTCGTGGACTACCAGGGCTCGGTTGGTCTCGCTGATTCTCTTGAACACCAACTGCTGGTCCCCGAGCAGAATCGTGCGCGGGTCGAGCACCTCCACGCTGATCCCCTTGTCCTCAAGGCTGCGCGCGGCGTCTTCGCTGATCATTACCGACGAGCCTTGGGTTTTCAGCTTTGCTTCTCCGCTCTCCCGCTGTACACGGCTGCGTCCGCTACGGCAGGCACGACCAGCCGGTCTTCTCGATGCGGCGGATCCTGGATGAGCCACGAACGTCGAACACTTTTCAACGGCGGAGCACGGTTTCGACTGTTTGGGGTCTATTGCACGGCCTCAACTTGCCGGCGTCGGTTTGAAGAGCCCAGACGAGAGGTTCGGCGGGCGACTGGCGTTCGCCGGTAGTTCGTGGCTCCACAAAGTGCCGTTTTATAGGCGCTTATGGCGAAGGTTCGAGCTCGCGACTGGCCGTCTGCGGATTCAGCAGAGACTTTTGTACCAGATTGGCGTATCGTGACTCATGTATCGTCATGGTGCCGTCAACGTCTCGCTCATAAGCTGCTTTATACCATATAATTAGGTCTTTTTTCGCATGGGACACAGCCGACTTTTCAAGGGGCGGCTCATCTTTTCTGTAGTCACTGTATACAGTTCAGATAGCTCGAACCTAGCTGAATCGCCTGGTATCTGCTTTGTAGTGACTTGGCTGAAATGACAGGCGTTAAGAAAAGTAAACTTTGGCACTACGACCATCGTGGCAACGAGGGATTTTTTTATGGTTCGGTCCGGTTTTCTTGGACGCGGCGCTCTGCATCCAAGTGAGGAGCGGAAGCCCGGTTTTCCCCTGCACACCCTCCGCGGAAGTGCGGTTGCCCTAAGTTCCAGGGTTCAGGTCCGAAGCCCTCCCGACCGTCTGCCAGCTCAGCGGCGACCTTTTCACTGGCCGGGTCACGGCCTCAATTGCTGGATCCTTCCGCGGCAGGACGCCGTTCTCCAGCCCTGATGGTTAGGCGCTGAAGCCCGTTTTTTCCTGTCATATCCTGTACATAAAGTGAGGCGCAAAAGCTTCGAGGCTTATTTGAAGGGCTTCCGCGGCTGTAATCAACCAGCGACCGGCTGCGTGGCGACTACTTGAACTCTAGTTTGTCGGCTTCGCCTCGGGCCTCGTAGATTTCGAACAGCAGCCGGCGGGCGGCCTTTCGAGTTTCTGCTTCCAGCCCTTCCGTCGCGTGGGCGGCCTTTGCCTGCTCGAGGGCTTCGTCCAGTCGTTCCGAGCGCGAGAGCATGCCGGCATAAGCGATCTGCGCCGTGGCGTGCGCCTGCGCGTCTTCCGCCGTTAGCGCCAGTGCGCGCTTCAGGCACTCCTCGGCTTTCTCCTTCTGCCCCACTTGCTCGAGGATGCCGGCCAGTTCCAGCTGCTGGGCGGCGCTGTTTTCATCTGCGCGCAGCTGGGCGAGGTAGTTGAGGCGGTCCTCATTCTGCCCCAGCGCCTGGCTCAGGACAGCAAGCTTGTGCAAATAGAAGTTGTGCAACTGATTGTTCTGGGCCTGCGGCAGCAGCTGGCGGTAGATCTGCGCCGCGCGGCCGTAGGCTTTGGCGGCCTCGTCTGAGCGCTTGGCCCGCACCAGGGCGTCTCCGAGGCCTGTCCAGTTTTCAGCGTTTTCGCTGCCGGTCTGCTGAAGCTGTTGCGTGATTGCCAGGTCGAAGAGGCGCAACGCTTCGTCCACGATGTTGTACTTGAGGTAGACACGGGCGAGTTCAGCATTCACCTGATATGGATACGCGGCTTCCTTGGGCGCAACCTGAGAGTCGCTGGTTCCTTCCTTGTCTGAGTTGTCCTGATTCGGCGCGGCGCGGCTCGATGGGCCGGCCGCTTCAGCCGGGCTCGCCTCCGCACTCTCTGTTCCGCAGCCAGGCAACATTATCAACCAGAGCAGCATCGCGCCGACTGCGCAACCTATACTGCAAGTCGTTCGGGTACGTTTGCGTCCTTCATGCAGCCTTTTCACAGCATTCTCCTGGTACACTGTTGGGGCCATGCTCGCGTCGCTGTCCGCAGCTGCTACGGCTTGCGGTATCCGTACAACTTGCCTGTCGTGGTTTGCTGCCACGCATCGGCAATCGGGTTGTAGCGACCGCCCGTGTTCGTGAACGTGGACGACCCGAAGTCCCCACCCCAGACGATCATCTCGCTCCCAGTCCATACGGCCTCGTGGGTTGAACGGAGTGGAGGTTCGTTTGTCGTATCGATGGGTGCCCAAGTGTCGGACGTGGGACTGTATCGGGCACCGGTTGCGCCGCCCCAGACGATGGCTTCGCTGCCGGTCCACACCATGGTGTGCCCCACGTAAACGGTGGGAGCGCCGGTCAGGGATATCGTCGACCAAGTATCCGTTGCGGGGTTGTAGCGTGCCCCGTTGGCCACGGGACCGGGATTCACACCTCCCCAGATCACCATTTCCGTTCCCGTCCAGACGGCCGTGTGCTGGCGACGTGCGCTGGGCGCGTTCACGGTTGTCATGGGTGTCCAGGAATCGGTAGCAAGGTCGTACACCGCACCGGTGTTTAGGAATCCACCTGGAACATCGCCGCCCCAGACAATCATCTGGCTGCCGGTCCAGACGATACTCGGCGAACCACGCGACACCGGGGCATTCGAAGTGGAAATCGGAGTCCATGAGTAGAAGTTGAAATCGAAGCGAGCCCCCGTGTTGAGGGCAGAGGACGAGTTGCCGCCACCCCAGATGATCATCTCGCTGCCGGTCCACTCGGCGAAGTGCATGTGGCGCGGGCTGGGAGCGCCGAATGACGGCATGGGCTGCCAGCTATCGGTGCTGGGAAAGTAGAAATAGCCATCGTCGTAGAATGCGCCCTGAGTATTCGTGCCGCCCCAGACGACCATTGCGAATCCTGTCCAGACCGCACTGTGGCGGGCCCTGGGTGAAGGAGCGTTCAAGGTGCTGACGGGAAGCCAGGTGTTCTCTGCCGGATTGTAACGACCACCAGCGTTGTAGACAGCCGTGGCACCATACCCGCCCCAGACGATCATCTCGGTGCCGGTCCAGACTGCGCTGAAATCCGCGCGTCCATCGGCCGCCTTGGAGTCAGATGTGAAGTCGGCCGAAGGTGCTCGAACGAGGCCTACACCCAGCAGATTCGCGTCGTTCGGCGTCTCTCCGAAAACGATTGAGCCGGTGGGCAGGCCTGAGCCGGAGGACCCGGGCGCTACGTCGTTCCATGCACCGGACTGGTACACGCGCAGCTTGTTCGTGCTGGTGTTGAAGTACACCATGCCTTCGGCGAGGTCGGCCGTCGGGTCACTCGCATGGCGCGGCAGTGAGAAGCGGGCGTCCGCGCCGCTGAACTCCTGGCGGCCGTTCACTACCAGTGCGGCTTCGCCACTGGCGCTGATCTCAAGCTTGCCTGTCGGAGCGGATGTGCCGATGCCCACGCGATGGTTGGCGGGATTTACGTCAAGCGTACCTCCGTCAACCACCAGCCTGGCGCTGGTGAGCGAGCCCGCCACACCAACATCGCCGTTGGCGGTTACGTTGCCGGTGTTCGAGACCACGAATTCGGGGCTGCCAGCCTTCAGAAGGCGCAGCAGATCACCTGTGCCGGTGATGTTGTCGCCGTGGATCATAGGCGCGTTGTTACCGGCCGAGTTGGTGATGATAAATGACCCGGCGGGGCCAGTGCTGTTCGTGTCGCAGATGAACAGGCCCGCGGCACCGGTCTTGCCGCCGGCTGCTGCCACATACAGGGCGGGATTACCGCCGCCATTCGTGGCCACACGCACGTCTCCGTTGAGCCATGCGCCCGCACTGGTGGTGAGTTGGCCGGTGATGCTTTGTGAAGTCATGAACCAGTTGTTCACGTCGCGCCGGACGATGTTGCTGCTAAGCCTGGCGTCGGAGAGCGTGCCAGTTGAGATGCTCGCTGCGTTCAGATTCGTCAGCGCCGCACCATCCAGGGCAGGCAATGGACCCGAAAGATTTGCTGCATTCAAGCTGGTAAGACCAGCACCGTTGCCCGTGAAACTGGTTGCGCTCACGTCGCCGGAGTTTGATACCACGAATCGATCCAGGCCGGCCTGCTGGAGCAGCAGCAGGGCACCAGTGCCCGTGTTGTTGTTGCCGCGAATCAGGGCGCTGGTATTGGAATTGCCGGAATCAATCAGGAAGTATCCGGCCGAGCCAAGCCCCTGGTGGTGTGCCTCAATCACTGGGGCCGTGTTTCCGCCGTTGCTGATCCGGAACAGACCGGCTCGGCCGGTGTTCTGCGCCAGGGCAAACAGGCCGTTGCCGGATCCGCCGTTTGCGATGCCCACCAGGCCGTCACCGGTTCCGGTCGCCACGCCGATGACACCCGAGCCCCCCATGTTGGCGGAGCCATAGATGGCAGCTGAGCCGGCGGTCCCCGTCTTGCTGACCGACAGACCGTCGCCGTTCGCCACGGTAATAGTCTGGCGCGCAGTGAAGGTGTTCTGCTGGTTCAGGCGCGGGATGTTGGAACTCAGCAACGAGTCCGACAGCACGCCGCTGGTGAGACTCGACGCGTTCAGGTTGGTCAGCGCCGCGCCGTCACCCAGGAAGCTGGTCGCCGTGATGCTTCCGGTGAACACATTTGAGCCCGAAAGCTGGGCAAAGGCGGAGCTGTCCAGACCATCAAGCGTGTCGGCGTTGCCGGCCGCGGCGCGGGTCGGATACCAGTCGCTGTAATCGCTGATGAAAGTCTGGGAAGCACCTGCCGGGATGGTGGTGGGGCCGGTCGGAGTATGGTTCACAACCAGCGGGTTCGCACTCTTGTTCATCACAACCAGCACCTGGCCCTGAGTTCCGGAACCGGCCATCTGCACTTCCGCCCCGGGGCCGGCGCCTGTAACGACGTTCACGATGTGCGTCGGGTCGGTGGCCGCTGCGCCAGAGCCCACGCCGTTGGCCACAATGTTGGAGAGTGAGTGCCAGACGAACCCGCCGCCGAACACGGTCATGCCGCTCATGACGCTCAGGTCGGTGCCGACGGTGACTTGGCCTGTGGTCGAAATCGTGCCGCCCGTGATGAACACGTTGTTTGCATCCTGCTGAGCCATAGACCCAAGCCCGGAAACCTGGCCCGCCTGAATGCCAGTGAGGTTGCTGCCGTCACCGCTGAAGCTGGCAGCGGTAACGTTGCCCTGGTCGTCGACATTGAAGTACGGGCTGGCGATCACCAACCCGCTGGTGCCGTGCAACAGCACGTCGCCGATCAGGTTGAGCTGGCCGTTGCCCGCGTTGATGTCGACACGGTTTGAGTCGCTGCAGGTAATGTCAACGTCGCCGCCGGTGTTGTTGCCGATGAAGGTGTTGTTGGGGCCGATGCGGTTGATGCGTACAACACCCTCCAGCTTGAGCTCTGATGAACCGCTGAAGATGTTGACCTCGCCCCCACTGGAGTTGCCGATCTGCGTCAGTGCAGACCCCGTGGTGTTCAGCAGGGTGGTTCCCGTGCTCGTGAGGGTTGTGAAGTTTGCCGCAGCGGGATTCGAACCGCCGATCACAGTGCTGGTGATCGAGCCGCCGGTGATTGCGACGCTGCCTGCGTTCTGAGTCGACATGGTGCCCAGGTTCAACGCCGCGATTGAGCTGAGAAGGGCTGCATCAACCTGCGCGCTCGTGTAGAAGTTCGCGGCCGTGACTCCGCCGAGGGATGCCGCGTCAACGTTCGTCAACCCGCCGCCGTTGCCGACGAATGAGTTGGCAATCACGGTTCCCGTGGCGCCTTGTAACTGGATGGATGATCCGCTGCCTGCGGTTTTGACGTTGATGATGCCGTTCGTCGCGGAGTTGCCCACGTCCAGAGCACCCGTGCTGCTTTCGAACAGCAGGATCGGATTGGTTGCGTTGTCGCGAACCAGCAGTTCGTTCGATTGCCCGACAGCACCGAGATAGAAAGTCGGTACCGAAGCTCCGGCTCGCCAGATTCTTAGTGCGCCATTATTCGCGACGTCTCCAGCGCTGAAGATGTTAGCCGACACGCTGCTCGCGTTGATCAGGGAGTGAAGCCCCAGATCCAGATCGCCGGTCATTGGGGCCGAGCCATCCTTCGGCAGGAAGTCCGCCGGATTGAATCCCGGAGCAGACTGCGTCGGATACCAAATGGAATAATCGCTGATGAATGTCTGGGAGCACCCAGCAGGAATCGTCGTGGAGCCTGTGGCGGTCGCGTTTACCACAAGCGGGTTCGCGCTCTTGTTCATCACCACCAGCACCTGACCCTGAGTACCGGAGCCCGCCATGCGGACCTCAGCTCCCGGGCCTGCACCGGTAACAATGTTGACGATACGCGTGGGGTTGGTTGGCGTCGCGGCCGCGCCGGAACCGCTTGCCGTGATGTTTGCAAGCGAGTTCCAGACGAAGCCGCCGCCGAAAACGGTCATGCCGCTCATGACACTCAGGTTGGTGCCGACGCTGACCGAGCCGCTGGTGCTGATCGTTCCGCCGGTGATGTTCACGGCGTTGGAGTTCTGCAGGGCCATGTCACCCAGCCCGGCAATCTGGAGGGCCGTGAGCCCGGTCAGCCCGCTGCCGTCTCCGCTGAATCCCGCAGCTGAGATGTAGCCGCTGGTGAGAATGTCAATCGCGCTGTCCAGGTCTGCGCTGGTAATCGTGCCGTCTGCGATCTTGGCGGAGGTAACTGCATCCGGCGCAAGCTTCGAGGTGGTGACTGCCTGGGCATCCAAACGGCTCGTGGTGACCGCACTTGGGGCGAGTTTTGCTGTCGTGACCGCCTGCGCTTCGATCTTTCCTGTGGTTACTGCATCTGGTGCCAACCTGCTTGTTGTGATGGCCTGCGGTTCGATTTTTGCGGTGGTTACCGACTGGGATGCCAGCTTCTGGGTAGTGACCGCACCGTTCGCGATCTGGGTGTTGTTCATGCTCCCTGTTACGTCACCGCCGAGACTCCCCGTGAACGTAGTGGCGCTCCCGTACAAGTCGCCGTAGAAGCCGCCCATCGCTGAAATCCATCCGGTCATCGCGGCGTTTGTTGCCGAGATGTCGCCCGCGAAGTTGTTCTGCGGCGCCGCCAACTGGGCAAACGCGGATGCGCTCAGGCCCTCAAGCGTGGCCGCATTGTTGGCATGAAATGCATAGGGTGACTTGGTTAAAAGGTAACGCGGGCTGATCTCGGGGTCACTTCCGGCCTGCAAACCCACATAAATGGGCTGCGAGAAGTCCACGCCGCTGAGCAGATTCACTGAGCCGATGGTGTGGCTGAAGTACCCTTCATTGTCGGGGGTGAGGTTGGTGACCTCGCTGAACACCTCCGTGCCCACAGCCGTGATTGGTGAGTAGTACAAGCGTACAGTCACCGTCGTCAGCGTCTTGATGGGTTTGCCGCTGGTGTCCACCAGACGGCCCCTGAAGTCGATGATATCCTGCGCCTGGCCCCAGACGGGACTCGCGACCGCGAGCAGACCCAGCAGCACCAAGGCACCAAAGCATCCACTCAGCTTCATGACGTGTCCTCTGGAAGAGATCTTCGGCAGGCGCATGGCTTCCGGGGCCGATGCGCAAGTGGTCGTTCCGGCGCTCGACCGCGGACAGTTCATCAACTCATCCTTGCTCGGAGGGATGAGAACTGCACGTATGCCAGAGTCGCCGGAATGACCAGATGCCGAGAGAAAAACACAACTGTGCTCTCGCGACAAATCCAAAGTCTTTGGTCACTCGACTATGACAATCAGGGGGGCTGCGTGACCCGACCGTGACGGAGCTTGAGTTCTTCGCGAATGACGCTTTCCGGGTGACGCTATCCGTGGAATTCTGCTTCACTATCGCGACCATCACTGCAGAATGAGCGTCGCGAGGAGCGCCTATGCGCTGGCTGTCCAGTCATCCCGTGTCCCTGGAGCACGCCACCGCACTGTGGCTGGTTCGCCGCTTCGTTGATCCTGAGGCCGTGGTTGAAATTGCTGCATCCGGTTCCGGTGTCGTGACGACCGGCGAGGCGGAAGTTCTGGGGCCAGCAACCAAGCTGCGCCCTTTCCTGCGTAAGTATCGCCTTGCCGACGCCGCGCTTGGCAAGCGCATTGAGGCGGACGTGCTGCGCGCCCAGCAGGAGTTGGCGTCGGGGCTCACTACATCTTGGGCGCCGGAACTGCAGCGGGCTTTTACATGCATCAAACAGCAGCCTTGCCTGCTGGAAGATCTGGAGAGTTGCTTCGACCAGCATTTCGGAACGGCCTCCGTTTCGGGTGAGGCCGACGGCTGGGCCAGTGACATGCTGCAGGTGATGCCGATCGGCACCATGCTGATTGACGCGGCCGGCACCGTGCGGCTGGCCAATCCGAAGATGGGCGAGCTCGTGGCGATGCCGACGGCGCGCATCATCGGCGAGGACATCCGCTCAATCCCGCTGGAGTGGGTGGACCGCAGCGGCCACAAGGTACTCGAGTTCTCCAGCCTGATCGCTTCGGCGATCCAGCACCGGCGGCGCTACGACAAGATACTGACCCGCTCCCCGCGCGACCTGTTCCTGGCGACCAGCATCCAGCCGGTAAGCTCTGCCGCGCGACCCGATCCGCGCCTGATGGTCACCTGCGTAGACAACACCGACCAGGTGCTGCTCGAGCAAGCCGCACAGAGCCGCGAACAGCGCGTGCACTACCTGCTCAACACGCTTCCCTTCGGTGTCATGGAGTTCAATCCGCACGGGGAGATCATCTACGCCAACGCCGGCCTCCATCGCATGTTCAACTACCCGCTCGGTTCGCTGCTGGGCCAGCCGACCTGGTTCACGAAAAGCACTCCAGTCGATGAAAGCGCGATCCGTGATCGCTACCAGCAGATGCTGGAACGCCGCCAGCAGCCGCAGTCGTACATATCACGGGTGGTCACTCGTCACGGTTCCGAGTTTGAGGTGCGGGTGGACTGGGGCTACCGTGCCGACGAGGGCGGCGAAGCCAGCGGCTTCATTGCCACCATGACCGACCTGACGGAGGACAGCCTGCGCCGCACGGAGTTCTCCCGCCTGCTGCGCAACCAGGCGGAAGCTCGAACGCCGAACTAAGGCGCCGGCAACTCCATGCCGATGTGGTTGAAATCCAAGTGCGAGTAGGCGTGTATCAGGCGGTTTTCGCTGAGGGTGCCGATTACCATGCCTCGGATCGTGGCCATGCTGCCTTGCGCGAGCCGGCCGAAGGCATCGCCTGCAACTCGCCCACTGATTTCGAACATCACCGCCGCGGCATTGAGCTCACTGATGACGCGGATGATGCGGAGCTGCGGTGTTGGAATCTGTTGTTGAAACCACTCGGAGTTTCGGCGGATCGCATCAATTCCCCGTGTCTCGTAGCCCCAGGCGTTGGCCTCTGACACAACGACATCGGCGGCCAATATGTCTTCAAGTCCAACTCCATCACTTCCCGCCCAGACGCACTCCACGTATGCCCGAATGACATCTTGCGTAGTTCGAGCTGCGCACTCTGGGCTGCAGTGTGGAGGGTCACGCAAAGGCGCGGGCTGCCAACCCGGGAGCAGGACTCTAGAAGCCTTCTCGAAAACCCCAAAGTAGCGGTGTTTCGGGTGCCGATACAGTCGGCATGGACCTTACAAACGCGCAATGGGCTCTGATCGAGCCGCT
>JAANMX010001993.1_pt1 | contig 21498 bp, 15 predicted proteins | sample 7279681 | NCBI WGS metagenome assembly JAANMX01 (sample SAMN14094542, study PRJNA606508) | bioreactor metagenome | isolation source: A lab-scale SPAN reactor treating ammonium-rich wastewater day 351 | place: Ireland: Galway | collected 2018-01-01
TTTGCCCCATCAACTCGATCACCAACTTCCCATCCTCGGGGTGTCACGGTAAGGTGATGCTGAACGCCGTTTATTGTCGTTTGCGTGTGTATGGTTCGCCTTACCGGCTTATAGCCTGCAAAGGGTTTGTTGCGAAAGATCGCAAAACTATCTCCTTTCTGATAGACCTTTCCAGCTGCCATTGCAACTTGGAGTCCGTCCGGATCGGTGAGGAGTAGCGGGTTATTCAGGACGTAGGTGTAGCGGTTAAATGTTTGCGGATTGGCGGATTTGCCGGAGGCAAGGAGCGGATCAACGGCGGTGAAGCGGCCGAATGTGTTGGCGTACATTCTCGCCTCGGCGAAATCGAGCGACGTTTCCGCATCTTTTTGGTAGCTGGGGAATTTTTGGCGGACGGTATCTTGTGACGAATATCCTGTAACACCGGCGCGATTTCCAACAGTGGAAACTACATCTTCACCAAATGGCAGGAAGTCTCGCACTGGTCGGTTACGGTTGAGTTTGCGGTGTTTCGCGAAGTACCAGAATATGCGGCTGCGGTTTATTTGGGTCAAATTTCAACTCAGCATTACCCGTTGTCAACACATATGCATCGGTCCCATAACTACCATGAGCGAATATCAATAAGGCGTTGACCACGGAGTAAAATACCCTCGACCACAAACTCATACGAACGTGTCGTTCCGAAAATTCTACGATCCCATTTTTATCCGTAACCAAAACCCGGTCCGAGGCTTCGGAACACGGATCCACGGACAGCGTGTAATTTTCGCAGAATTGGACAACCCGCCGGTTTTCGGCCGGAAAGCCTTTTGAGTCGACCACTTGAATACGCCATCTTGGGGTCGAGACAGTTTCGAACGGCACGAAGCCGATCAGACCAATAACCAAAATCACCAAAAAAACCGCCGCCACCATTCTCATGGAATTAACATATCTCCCAATTTCTTGCGTTGAGCCGTTTCTCTTCGTTCAGATTCGGATACAGATTTGTTGTACGATTCTTGTCCGTACACCTGTTGGAAAGTAGTTAACCCCCTAGATCATTGCGTCCAGATCGAGCATATTCGCCAGTCGTCGATTTCCTTCTTAAACAAAACCTCGAGCTTTAACGGCAGCCGAAATCCATCGGATGTGACTGCGATAACGGCTCGGGCCGAATCACCGTCGGTCCTAACTGATTCGACTGACACCAGTCTCCATTTCGCCCTGAAAATTTGAGCGGGCCAGAAGTTCCGGAGCTTCTCCGCAAATCGCTCATCTTTGAAAGTCGGATCGGCGCCTCCGCGTCCTGTTTGCACTAGAGCTTTTTTGGTGTTCTTGTTCCCCCTTTCGGCATCCTCGTTCGACACTCTCCGGTCAATATCAGGCTGCACATATTTGCTCGGAGCGGCAGCGATCAGTTCGCCTGCACCGACAAGGTCGTTATTCTCCGCCCGTTTCCAAAACTCTTTGACGACCATTTCGGGCGTCTCCGAACAACATTCGGTCAAGTGCCGACTTTCCGGTGCGACCTCGCTACCATTACATCCTAATCCCAGCGAGAAAATGACAAGAATAATGACCGTACAAACTTTCATAAAAGCATCCTTTTGGTTTAATGAGACTATCGTTCCGGATTAGCCAGGATCGCTTTGTCCATCGCGTCCTGCCGACTTAATGCAATTGCATCCATTCTCGCCTCGGCGAAGTCGAGCGATGTCTCCTTGTCCTTCTGGTAACCCGTGAAGCGTTGTCGGACGCCGTCTTCGCCGGTCTGCGAATACTTGCCAGCGGTGGTTCGGTGCGTGCCGTCCGCGTAAAGCTCTTCGCCAAACGGCAGGAAGTCGCGACGCGAAACAACATTCCCCAGCGAATCGGACCAACTGCAAGGTTTAGGAGCTGGAAAGAACCGAATCGCCAGGCTTCGCATAGCCACGCCATTTATGGCGTGGGACGGGCCGAACAACCCCCATCCAGCCGGTTCACGGGCTTCGCCTGAAACAGAAGGGCGTAAACGCCCTCGGTGTAATTCAAGCTAACGTATTCCACGCCGTAAACGGCGTGGCTAGGCTAAAACGCAGATCTCGACGCCAAACACCATTCCCCAGCGAATCGTTCAGCACACGCAGGCCCTAGTTCCCCGTATCTTTTACGAATTCGTACGCGACGTGGATGTTCATCACACCCGGGCGTATTTCCGGGCGAATGCCGACGGCGTTCATTTTCAGCTTGCCGGTATTTGGTATCGGCAGGCCGAATGAGACCTTGTCGAGGGTAAGTATCTCCATCGGGTTGAATTTCCGATCCACCGAACCTTGGATCAGCCCGGCGATCAAACTGCCGCCGACGCCGTTCGTGCCGTTCATATTCACGGTCTCGACCTTTACACGGCCGAGAAGCCTGCGCGTCGCCGGGTCGAACTCCAAATTCACGACCGAATCTGCCCAGCCCGCGAAATCCACGCATCCGACGAAAGGCATCGAATACGAGCCTGAAAATGCCAGCGGAACGCGCATCGCTCCGTCACCGAGCCGCACTGCCGTTCGCATACCGCCCGTCTCGCGTACGACCTTTATCTCGCCGCAGTTGAGCATTTCCTCGCCCGCCGAAGGCCCGAAAGCCGACGGCATCAACGTTTCCGCGAATGACGGCCGATTCTCGGCGACGGCTCCGGCACCGATCGGGAAAGCAGGCGGGTCGAAATTCTTGAACGTCGCATCGATCAACGCGTCGAAGAATTGCTCGTTGAGCGTCAGCGTGATCTCCGTCCGTTGAGCCGATGCGTTGACGGTCATGCCGGCGAGAACGATCAAAAGAAAGGCTGTATTGAGATAGATCCGTTTCATAACAATTCGGCTCGTGAGATGAGCCTTATGCGAGCTGCGTTCGCCCGGAACGTCAAATGCCGCTGCGGACGATGTCGTGCAGGCGGATGAGTCCAACGCATTTCTCGCCGTCAACGACCGGAAGCACGGAGATCTGCGAGGCTCGATCCTCCATAACGTGCAAGGCTTCAAAGGCAAGCGTGTCCGAGGTTGTCGTTATCGGGCCGGCCGTCATCATCGATTCCGCGGTGAGGGCCGCAAGGTCGTTAGGAGCCGTCCGTTCGATCGTCCGCCGCAGGTCGCCGTCGGTTACGATGCCCAAAAGCTTGCCGCTCTCGTCAACGACATTCACGGCACCAAGCGCGTAGGTCGAGATCCCTTTGACGACCTCCATCCAGCCGGCGTCTCGCGAAACGGCGGGATTTTCCTTCATCAGGTCGCCGACCTGAACGGTCAGCCGCCTTCCAAGCCGTCCCGCCGGATGATTCACGGCAAAGTCGGCTTCGGTCAGGCCCTTTGCTTCCATCAGCGTCATCGCGATCGCGTCGCCCAACGCAAGTGCAGCGGTCGTCGAGGATGTCGGAGCAAGGTCGAGCGGACACGCTTCCTTGTCGATCGATACCTCGAGAACGACATCCGAACTCTTTGCCAATGTCGAATCCGCATTCCCGACAATCGCGATCATCGCGACATCGCGCCGGGCGATCGCCGGTAGCATCGCGACAAGTTCTTCCGTCTCGCCCGAATTGCTAAGCGCGAGAACCACGTCGCCATTTGCGAGGATGCCAAGTCCGCCGTGCATCGCGTCCGAAGGATGAACAAAGACCGCGGGCGTGCCGGTGCTCGTCATCGTCTGCGCGATCTTGTGCGCGATCACGCCGCTTTTCCCGACGCCGGTAACGATCACCTTGCCCGAGCAATTCAAAAGCAGCTCGACCGCCTTCTCGACCGCGTGACGCCCGATCTTCGCCGCCACGTTTTCGATGGCAGCGGCCTCAAGCCGCAGGATCTCAACTGTCTTTTCGTAAACTTTCACAAGTAACTCCGCCGACCGTGAAGCCTCTCAACAACTCCACCGCTCACGATGATAGCGAACTCGCCGACACGTTTGAAGCACACTTTGCACAAAATGATACGAAATGCACAAAACGACACAGAATGCACAAAACCGACAAACCGGACAAAACGGACAAACTGTACAAAGTGCACAAAACGCGACAGACCGCATTACAGCTAAGACGGACAATTCCCTTGCCGAGCGCGAAAGCTCCGCTTTTCCGGCCCCGAAGCCGGAGAAAACCTGGCGGCTCAGCCGCCGCTCGGCGACGGATCAACTATGTCAGTCAAAGAACCGCTTCAGATTCTTGCCGACAAATTCGCGGATCTGCTGAATGTTTTGGAGGTCATCAAGCTCGGCATTCGCTTCTTCGTTGGTCGAAAATCCCTTACCGACATTCACGAATATCGCGTTTGTCGGATACGAATCTTTCGCTCCCAGACATCGCCCGGCCATTATCACGTCGGTCCGGCCGTCATTGTTCAGATCGTCGAAAGAAAGAGCCTCGACCCAGCACGCCGTCTGGCCGTTGAACGCATCCGGGAATTCGAACATATCCTCGCCGTTCGTAAAAATGTGGAATGTCGAACCTCGCGGGACATCCGTTTTATCGACCATCTCGTCGGGATTCGCGAATGTCACGAAACACGACTTTTCATACGGCTTGTGATCGAAAACGAACGTCTGTTCGCGGACCAGCACCTTGCCTGCGACCTTCGACTGGTAGCACTGGGCAAGCGTTGGTTCGCCGGCCGCGACCGCAGCCGTATGTGCGGCATTCGCATCAGCGGCGGCCTTTTGCGAATTGTCCGATAGCGCCTCCGCCGCCGTATTCGCTTTTAGCGGTGCGGGTTTGTTTGCGGTATCGGTCCCTGCCGTCGAACACGCGGCGGCAAGGACCGAAATTACGAAAAGGACGAAAAACTTAGCCTTCATAGTTACTCGATCGTAACAGAATCCGTGCCCGAGCGGCCAAAGGTTTCGGGATGATACATCTCCTCGGCCTTTGCCGGCGGAACGACGAATCGTCCGGGCGTTGTTGCCCGGGTTACGTACGAGTAATTGTACACGCCTTCCCACAAAAGCGATGTGAAGGCCTCGGCTCGTTCGTCACGGAAGTTCTGATGCTCGAACCAATTCGCCCGATACCACCACCACCAGCTTCCGTAGCTTAGCGAACCGACGCCGACGACAGGCTGGCGTTTCGCATCATCAGGAACCTCTTCTGTCGCTGCAAGGTCGGGATTCAATGTTTCGAGGCCCGCCGGCATCGGATCGACAAGGGCGACGTGATATCGACGCGATTCTGCGATCATCGTCAGACGCACGCGTACCCGCGCACCCGTCTTGAACGTCCACGATCCATCCGCGTTCTGCTTCACATCATCAGGCTTATCGACCGGTTCGTACGAACGCAAGATCGTGAAACCGTGATCCGCCGGATCGAGCTTCAGATTGCTCGGTGCATACTTCATACCGATGCGGTAATAAAGCCTTCCCGGACCCTTCTTATCTACGATCAGATCGGCCGTGCCGCCTTGTTTCAAGAGATATGTCATCGGGATATTCAAGAGCTTTGAATCGACCGATCGGCCCTTGAAAACCTGCTCGCCCGCGTATGTATCGCCGAGCCACATCTTCGCCACAAAGTCGGGCGTAACCTTTTCGAAGGTCGCGAAATAGCGGTCGAGCGCGAGCAGGATGAAAACATTCTCCTGCGTATTCGACCAAGCACCTTTGACGCGATGATCGAGCAGGCCGCGGACGAGCTTTGGAATAATGTCGTTCTGCGGATCCGTCTTGATCAGGGCCTCGAGGAGCACGCCGTCAGCACGACGGTTCGAGTACATTATCAGCCACGCACCGTCGCCGTAATCGGTAACGAAATTCGCCGTCGATGCCGTCTCGGTAACGTGGTTGTTGAGGAACGTAAGCGTCGCGGCCTTCTCGCTCGCGAACTCAGGATCGTTCCCGAACGCCGAGAGTAGCCAGCCCAAGCCTTCGTACGGCATCCTATCGACGGTCGCTTCGGCAAAGAGTTTCTTTGCCTTTTGAACATCGCGGTCGCCGATCTTTGCTCGAACGTAAAGTGCGTATGCCGAGGTCGTCCAACGCAGTCTATCCGAATACCACGCGTTCTGCATATACCGCTCGATATTCTGGAGATACGGCTTCGCTTTGTTGATCGAATCCTCGGGAACGTCGTAACCCTTTTCTTTCGCAAGAGCCAGGGCGTGCGCGACGTGAACTGTCAGGAACGGATATGGATATCGATCCTCGTCCCTTGTCCAGAGCCCGAAGCTTCCGTCATAACGCTGGCGCGACGCGAGTGCCTTCATATCGGCCTTGAATTCACGCTCGATCTCCTCGGGCTTCGGCATTTCCTTGGCATTGAACGCCGACAGAACATCACGTAATGCGGCCGTCGAGATCATCCTCGATGAAAGCTGTTCCGAGCATGCGAAAGGATAATTCGCAAGATAGATGTACGCGTCCGTCAGCTCCTGCAGCTGCGTGGAACTCGTCGCAACCTCAAGCCCGCCGAAATTCGGAATGATGTTAGCCGGAGCCTTTACGGGCTGGAAGATCGCGCCGTTCTGATCGACCGTGCCGTAGGTCGCAAATGCCTCGCTGGTTGCGGGCGTCCAGACCGGTAGCGAGATCTCGGCCGCATCGGTGTATTCTCCCGAAGCAGCGGCGAACTGGAACCTCGCAGTTCCGGCCTTCTCGGTCTCGACCGCAAATCGCACTTCCGCGCGGTCGTTTGCGCGGACGGCGACCTGTTTTCCCGCTGCAGGATCGCCATCGAGCAATTTCACGTTCGAAGCGCGCATCGCCACGTTGACGGTCATATCCTTGTCGGATTGATTCTGGATAACGACGGGGATCTCGGCCTTATCGCCGTAGTTCAAGAATCGCGGTGCACTCGGCCGAACCATCAGCGGTTTGCGTGCCGTGATGGACGATTCGCCCTTGCCGAAACGCTTTCCATCATCTGCCGCGATCGCGACGATGCGATATCGCGTGAGATTGTCCGGCAGCTTCAGATCGACGACGGCCTTGCCGCTCGAATCCGTTCGCACGCTCGGCATAAACGCCGCGAGTGCAGCAAAATTCTGCCGAATGGTGATCGCAGCCTTGTCGCCCACAACCGAAACGTCCGCCAGGCCACCGCTTGCACTATCGATCTCTGCAGCAACACCCGCAATTCCGCGACTTGATGGGTTTTTCAACAGGCTCGAAAACGTCGTTCCTTTTGGCAGAGCCTCCACCATTCTCGCAGTAATATTTGTCTGCAGCTTCGACTCGTTTGGGTCGATCGTAACGTTGTCAGCAGCCATCAGCGAAGCAACAACTTCGGGGTTGGCGATCTCGATGTTGTCTCTTGAATGCAGATCGGTAACGTCCGACTCACGCTCAGTGTAGAAGCTCGCGAGCGGATCGGGCGGCGTGTAACCGGCGAGGTAAAGCACGCTCTCATCAACGACGACAACCGCTACTTCGGTATTTGCGGCCGGGCTCCCCGAAGAATCTTTAACGGCAACATTCAATTTCGTCTTGCCGCCCGGAACCAGAGTTGCGTCAGCTGGCTCGGCCGTTACCGAGAGACGGCGCGATTCCGTCGAGACCTTCAGGTCGATGCTGCCTGACGCATAAGCGGGCTGCGGCGGAAGTTTCTTCTTAAGCTTCAGATCGCCGGGATCGCGTTCGCTAACGCCGACCAGATCGACCTGCGCCGTGATATTCGGCAGATATGCGTCGAGGATCGGTATTTTCAGCGTGACGGAATTGCCCTCGCTCCTAAAATGCTGCGTCGAGACGATGCCGTTTCGCCGCAAGGTCAAAACGCCTTCTGCGGGCGCGAACGGAGAGAGCACGAGAAGTTCGGCCGTGTCGCCCGGTTTGTAGTCCTTTTGCGAAGGGATGATATCGACATTCTGCTGCTTTAGATCGCGGTCTTTCGGCCTTTCACCGCCCGGAACCCAGATCGTCAACTCGCTTTCGTTCGGCCGCTCTCGATCATCGACCACACGAGCAGTGATCTTGTATCTGCCGCCTTCATTCGCAACGAAATTGCACGTCTGCGCCTTGTCAGCACTCTCGACCGTGCAGGTTTTCGGATCGACGGCCTTTTCGATCCATTTCCCTTTCTCGTTCGTCCAAACAAGCCGTACAGCCTTGACATCGACTCGCCGGCCTGTCTGTATCTTGCCCTCGATGTCGGTAACGATCGACTCGATCTTGATCGTCTCGCCCTTTTGGACGAAGGTCCGCGGACTTCGGATGCCGACGTAAAGCGAAGATGGATGAACGATAAAACTCGTCTTACCGGCCCACGTTTGCCGATTCACATCCGTAACCGCTCCCGACGCAGAAACGTTGTATGGCCGAGGCGGATTCGCCGCATCAAGATCGATCTTCAGCAGATGCCGGCCGTCCTTGTCGGTAACGCCCTCAAAGGTTTTCGTCTCCTCGTTATCGTCCTCGTCGTAAAAACTCCTCCACCACGGTGTCCATACACCGAATGTGAAATCATCGCGATTCGGCGGCGTAAAATTCGTCGGGGTTGCCGTGACGGTCCATTTGACCGGAGCTTTCGCGAGCCCGCCGCCCGAAAAGTATTTCGCGTTGACGCTCACCTTCGCCGAGCCCTGGATCATATACGGCGCTTCGGTCTCCATCTTCGCCGTAACCTCGTATTCGGGTCGACGAAATTCCTCGATCTGGAAGCTGTGCGAATATGAGCCAACTTTACCGCCGTCCTTATCGAGTAGCGTGAGTTCGATACGAGCGTAACCGAGATTCGCGTTGTCCGGCAGCTTTGCCTTCAGATCGAAGGCTCCGAATGCGTTCAGATCGGCCGTACCTTTTCCGATCTCGGCCTGGCGCGAATCCTTGATCACATAGCTGACCTTCTTCGCCGCAGCGGTGATCTCCGCGGCTTTCTCGACATCGCCAAGTTCGCTCCAGTCCACAAAACGAACATAGCCTTTTGCAGAAATCTCCTCGTTCGGCTTGTAAAGATGCCGGTCGTCAACAACGAACCATGAGACGCTCTTGTTCGCCTTCCGCTCGTACCAGTTTCCCCTCGCCTGCCAGTAATATTGAGAATTCTCGGGCACGAAAGCCGTATCCTTTCCGAGGCGTGCGATCAGAAGATTTTCTGTCTCGGACCGCTTTTCGGGCAGCGGCAGACGTGCAATGCCGGTCGCGGAAGATTGTTGAGTTTCCATCTCAGGGACGGAAGTTAGCAAGAGAGCATCGCCGTGCTCGTCCGTTGCGGACGCGGCATGCGGATCGCCCGTCCCCCAACTCGATATCCACGCCCACGCATCGCCAAACCAGCTGCTCTCGTTCTCGGCCGTCCGCGCATCATTCCGCCCGTTCGGTGCGATATGAAAATTGACGCCCGAGAGAGCCTTGCCGGTCCTAAGGTCGGTCGCAAACCCGACAAGTTCGTTGCTGTCGATAAACGCATCGAGCCCAATATTCGTCGATTGGATCCAGACGACCTTTCGACGCTGCTGATATTTGTCGCTTGTTCGAGCGGTGTCCTCGACATCGACGATCACGCTCCCGAAACCACCCTTCAAGACCTTATCGAGGCCGATGCGCGTCTCGACCATCTTCGGCGCCGAATCCGCCTTTACCATGACCTGCTCGCTCGACACGAGTTCGCCCGGCAACGCAGCTTTTTGGCCGGAAGACGCATTCTGTTCGCGAAGGTATTTCGTGTATGCGGGCCAGTCTTCGGGCTGTACAGCGTATAATTTGACGCTCAGCGACTTGATATTGATCGAATAGACGGAATATTCCCTCGCCCCGAAAGGATCGAGGATCTGCATCATTTTTCCGGATGCCATCAGCGAGGGTGGCGGATCTATCACCTTGAAGTCCACCGTTGTGTCGCTTCCGAGCGTTTGGCCGAACCGATCGGGTAGCGATCTGTCGATCGTCACGTGATAGGTCGTGTTCGGCGTTTTCCAGCCCTCGACGTATATTAAATTTCCCGACGCATAGATATTTGCGTTCTCGATTGCGGGAGATATGCGGACCATCGACTTATCAAACTTCTCAAGGTCGATCGGGTTCGAGAACTGCAAAGAGAAGGTTGCGTTCGGATAACATTTAACCGGCGAATCCCAATTACAGCGATGCTGGATGAACTTCATCGCTCCGTACGTCCTGAACGGATCCGACTGATCTTTTTCCGTCTTAAGCGGCCCTTCTGCCGACGGCGTTCCCGCATGAACCGTTACATTGATCGTAGAATCGCTCGGAAGCGCATCCGTCCCGCCGTCAGAATCAACTGCGCGAAATGCGAGCCATCTTCCCGGCTGTTCCTGCTTTGATGCATCATTGATCGACGGGTCCGCAGCGATCTCTTCCGCGGTTGCCAGACGCGTTCTTAGTGTGCGGCCGGCACCGGTGACCGAGATCTTGGCAAGTACCGCCGCAGGATCGATCGCCTGATCGAACCCGATGTACATTAGCTGGTCTCGACGCTGCGGGCCGGAATAATGGTTCGGGATCTGCGTTTTTACATTTGGAGCAGGCGTTGAGAACGTCCAAATGACGTCTTTTTTGAGCTCTTTGCCGGTCGCCGACTTGGTGCCCGCGGGCACCCGAGCTTTGAACTCCGTTGCCATCGGAAGGCGTTTAGCGGGCTCGAATCTCAATGTGCGCGTCCCGAGCCACTGCCATTTGCCTTCGATCTGCGGCGTGAGTTCGACGGGCACGAACCGTGACGCCTCTTCTTGAGAACTAACCGCGATCATCGGTTCCGAGAATGTGAGGCTCATATCCGGCGCAAGCTCGACCTTGCCCTGCGGCGCGTAGCGTACAACCGCCAGCTCCTTCGTAGTATCTATCTGCGGCCGATCCGCATCGCCATTACCGGGAAAGGGAACCGGTATCTTCTCACCCTTCTTCGGCGCCGGGAGCGAACCAGCCCTCAGCGCGGCATCCTGTTGATCGTCATCCTGCACGCCCATCTTCGGAAGCCTGCCGATGAGTCCATTCGTCTCGTCCGTAGAAAGCGGGTTCGCGTTCGCCGGAGGCGGTGTCTCACGGGTCTCGGCCGTCTCCTCACCCTCGCTCAAGCGAAAGCTCAGGCCGGTCGCTGGCTGATCCTGTCCGGTTGCAGACCCGGAGGGTGATTGTGCCTTTAATGAGTTACCGATCGGAGAAAACATACCCAAATAGATGGAAAACAGAAGGAGATACGAGATCGCTTTTTTCATGAGATTCTCAACTTACATTCTTAAATATTGCAGCATAACGCTTTACAGCTCCAAACCACGTTTGCCTTTTCGACTTCGATGCACGAAACATCGTTTTCAATAGTATGAACGCACGAACTTTTCTTTGCTTGCACCGATGGCAAGCCACCTGCCGATGCCGGCCCGACTTGAGCAGATGTGTCATTTTGCCATTGCTCTTTGTTCGATGGTTCTCACTGTCAGAGCATTTCCTGCTATACTTTACCGTTGTATTTGCAACTTTACGGTCGCGTTTGACGTAAGGCATTTCGCCAAGGGCACAAGTCCCTGGCTACACTTGAGGAGCACATCGAAGATGGGATTGTGGCAGAGAATAAAAAGAGTTTTCCGTGCGAACACCGGCGCGGCACTCGACAAGATCGAGAACCCCGAACTCGTTCTACAACAGACGATCAGGGATATGCGCGACCGCGTGCCTGAGCTGAACAACTCGGTAGCCCAGGTCATGGCTACCGAACGGCTCCTACTCAAGCAGAAGGAAAACCTTTCGGCTCAGGTTGTCGAACTCGATTCGAAGATCAAGGCTGCCGTAAAAATGGGCCGCGACGATATCGCGACCGCATACATCGGACAGCTTCAACAGGCGCAGGTAGATCTCGACCGCACTGGGGTCCAGGCCGAGCATGCCGGCGTCGCATCAAAACAGGCCCTCAAGGCTCGCGACAATTACGTCCTGAATATGAAAAAGCGCACCGCAGAAGCGATGCAGCTTATTTCTGCCGCAAAACAGGCGAAATTGCAGGAACAGCTCGCTCAGACGATGGATTCCTTCAATATCGGCGACGATGCATCCACGTTCAACGAAATGCGTGAGAAGATCGATCGCCGCGTCGCCGCAGCCGAGGCAAAATTACAGCTCGGTGCCTCATCCGTGGATGCGCAAATGCAGGATATCGAGCGCGAAGCGATGGATATTCAGCTTCAGGACAAACTCCTTGAATATAAGCAGCAGATGGGTATGCTTGGTGCAGGCACACCGCCCGCGTCCAAGCAGATCGAGTCCGGCCAGCCTGCGGCTACCGAGGCGGAAGTTCTGAACGACGTTTTGGTCAACGAATCCGGGGCTGAAGGTTCGAAATAAGGTACGAAATAGGAAAGCGCCCACATTATGGCTGATATTGCCAAATACCGGCAGGACGTAGAAAGGTTCAACCAAAGCTATGCAAAGGAGGCTTTGAAGGAACCTTTCAATTTTTGGGCGCTCGCGGGCTTCCTTGCCGCCGCGGCTTTTACCGGGAGCGTGATCCCGCTTCTGATCGCACTTGTCCTTGAGGCGATCTACCTCGTAACGGTACCGAACCTGCCGACCTATCGCCGCCTTGTCGAAGGCCGCCATCAGCAACGGCTTCTCGCTGCACACGTCGCAAACCGCGAAGGCCTGATCAAATCATTCACTGCACGCGAACGCGAAGCGGTTGAATATCTTCGCTGGCTCAAGAACAAGATCCAGGAAAACTATCGTAAGTTTACGGGTGCAAGCCAGTTACCGTCGAATCTGCAGGCGCTTGATCAACGTTGGGAAGATTTTGTTGACCTTCTCGATACGTACCGCCGCAGAAAGCAGCACCTCAAGACGATCAATCGCCAAGCCGTCCACAATCAACTTTCTCAGGCATTTCGCGCAATGGAAGCCGCAGGCGATGACAAGACACGCCGCATCCAACAGACGAATGTCGAGATCCTAAAGCGCCGCATTGCTTCATTTGACGAGATCGAACGCAGCGTGAAGCTTGTCGAAGGGCAGCTTCAATCGATCGAGAATTTCTTCAGCTACTTGAACGACGAGATCGTAACGATCACGACGCCCGAAAAATTCTCGCTGCTTGATTTCGAACAGCTTTCCGATTCGATCGCGATGACAAAGCAGATGCTCGATGCGACCGCAGATGAAATGGGCAAACTCGACAGCTATAACCGCGAAATGGGAAATTACGACCTACTTCCAGAACCGAATAAGTCCTAGTACCGCACCTCCGGCCGAATCTTTGCAGGTCGTCGCTGTTTCCGATAGAATCTCAGTTTTGAATCAAACTAACTAATGACTCGGCTCAATGCCGAGAACTTTATATTTTTATGAAAAAAGTTGGAATTTTAGCTGGACGAGAGGTTACCTTCCCTGAGTCGATGATCGCATCGATCAACGAAAAAGGTGGCGGGAAGGTTACCGCCGAAATGATCACGGTTGGCGGCATCCGCGAGGACGAACCGAAACGCTACGACGTAATTATCGACCGCATTTCGCACGAAGTTCCCTATTACCGGGCAATGCTCAAACGCATGGCACTCGAAGGAACTTATATCATCAACAACCCTTTCTGGTGGTCTGCTGACGACAAGTTCTTCAATTTTTCGCTCGCGAAAAAGATCGGCGTTGCCGTACCTAAGACGGTTCTTCTTCCGCAGCAGAGCTACATCAAGGACATTACGAGCGAATCGCTCCGCAACCTCGAATTCCCGCTCAACTGGAAAGAGATCGTCGATTACATCGGGTTTCCCGCATTCCTGAAACCGCATGACGGCGGCGGCTGGAAGAACGTATCAAAGCTTCATTCCGAGGAAGACCTGCTTCGCGAGTACAACGATTCAGGCACGCTTTGTATGACGCTGCAACAAGGTATCGAATACGACCAGTTCGTACGCTGCTACTGCGTGGGTAAAGAAAAGGTCCTTATCATGCCGTACGATCCGTCAAAACCGTACCTTTCGGGAATGCAGTACGTGAATATTGAAAATTATCTCTCGCCCGAACTGCACGCCCGCGTGGAACGCGATGTAATTACGCTCTGCACAGCGTTAGGCTACGACCTCAACACGGTCGAGTTCGCGATCAAGGACAATATCCCGTACGCGATTGACTTTATGAATCCGGCACCGGACGCCGAGCTTGCGTCGGTTGGCGAATTCAATCACCGATGGATCGTTGACAACATGACCGATTTCATCTTGAAGAAGCTTGAGAAAGGGTTTGACCAGCCTGAGTATCGCTGGACCGGAATGCTGAATCGAGCGTAAGAACACTACGGGTAATAATTGGCCGAGCTAGTCTTCGCCTGCGACATCGTCGTAGGCGATACGCTCGGCCAAAACACTTGAGGCTATTTTCAATCCCAACCAGATCGACAACGCGATCGCTGTAACCGCCCAACCGGCACTCACAACAACCTCGTCTGCGATCGCAATCCCAATTGCGAGGACAAAGAACCCGAACGACGTAATACGCAGCAGTGTCCGGCGCGTTCGCTGCAGCGAGTCAAGCAAACTGACGCGTCCGACCTCCATTTCCATATACGTGTCATCAGAATTGAGATTCGTGTAATAATTCGCCTCGTCCCGGGACCAACGTCGCAACGCGGGTGACAGCGTCGAATTCGCAGCCGCGAGGAACCGATGAATGACGTGTGCGATCTTGCCGTCACGCAATGCTGTCTCGGCCAGCCCTCGTGAGGCAAGGAATGTGTCACCGCCCGCTTCTGCCGCACGGTTGAATGCCTTTTCGGCGCGACGCCAGTCGCCGGTCTGAGCAAATGACTCGCCGATGCGGGCAAGCAACGTCGCATCCTCATTCGCGTAGCGTTCGGCGAGCTTCAATGCCGCCACTGAACGTCTCGCAAGCTTTGAACTGCGTTCGGTCGCGGCAAGCGATTGCAGGCATCTTGAAAAATCGTAGATAAGCCGCCCATCTTTACGCTGGATCAGGAGAGCACGCCGAAAACACTCTAGTGCCCTGACAAGATGCCCCGAGAGACGCAATTCGTTTCCGAGGTCCGCAAGATACCGAACCCTGTCGTCACCATCCTCGGAGATATCCAGTACTGCCTCAACCCGCCCACGCATTTTCGATGGACGTGTCGTGACCGTGTCTCGCAGCACATCCGAGCTTGGGATTCCGGCGAACGCCGCCTTCATCAAAGCTTCTTTGGGATCGATCGGATACGCCCGAAGATCGAGCGAACGTGCGTCCAGCACTTCCTCACTGAGCTTTGGCAAAAGGGCGGCAACGAGCCGACGGAAGTTCTCGCCATGCGACGTGAAGCAGAGCGAGATACCGCGGCCGTGCACACATGTTCGATACCGATAGTGAACCCGATTTCCGCGACGCAGAACGCGCACGGCCTGAGTATCTACCTGCTCGATGTCGCTGATTCTAAGTGATGTCCGCCGTGAATGAAGCCTCGCCCAAATGGTCGGGAGGATGCCGGTACGGGATATGCGGCGACCGTTGAAAATAATGTGGTCCGAGGCAGCAAAGAACGGGACGACGACCCAGGAAAGGATGAACAAAACGAACCCAACGGTCGTGTACTCTGCGTAAAAGGCCAGAGCACACGCGTAAGTTCCTAGCAAAAAGGCTGTGATATAGGAGTTAAATGGTGCCCGCACCCCGACCGCTTCCTGAAGTTTCCCTTCATTGCAGGTCTCGTCTGATACGGGTATGGTTTCTCTCATTTATAGCTCTTGAGAGCACGACGCGGCGTCATTACGACGAGCGTGCAGTGGTAAGCATACATCACCCCTGGTGACCCCGGTCTAGCCGCCGAACGGATTCGCCGCTGCAGGCTCGGCGATCTCTTTTGCACGATCCGGTGCAAGCTCCGTCAGCTTCTCACGAGCCGATCGAGCCGTCTCGGTCTGCTGGACCGGTTCGCCATCTGGCGTCTTGGCTTCGCTCGCGGCCTTAACGATATTGTAATAGATATCCGCGGCTTCTTTATTCTTATTTTGCTTCTGATAGACGCCTGCCAGGTTGAAGTTGATCGTCTCTTTCGAAAGGACCGGGTTATCGACCGCCGCAAGCTCTTCGTACAACTTCGCAGCCTGGTCGTACTGTCCGTCGTCCGTGCGGACCTGCGCCAAGGCAAATTTCGCTAAATATGCAGTGTCGGACGAGTCTTGCGACAAAGCCTCGAGGTCGGCGATCGCACCTGGCCGGTCGATCGCGAGCTTATTCATCGCAATGAAGTATTTTGCCTTTTCGGCAATGGGGCCGCTGCCTGTATCGACAACCTTCTGAAAAGCGGCGATCGCGGCATCGGCACGTTCTTTCTCGGTCTTAAACGTCTTTTCTGTTGAACCTGCCGGCAACGGAACCGAGGTAACGCGGGCCTCCGAGATCTCGATCGCTTGCCCCAGAGCCGTCTGAGCTTCGGCACTAGAACGCCGCGACCAGGAGGCAATGACGAAAACGATCACGCCCACAACGGCCAGTGCAGCGATTATGTAAAGGATCGTCCGGCCGCGGCCTTCGACCGCTTTGCCGAATCCTTCAACGCCGCGGCCAACGGTCCTCTGGAATCGATCTTCGTATTTTACGTCCTTCTGTTGGTTCTCGACTCCTTCAACCGGGCCAAACCGTCTTTTCTTCTTTGCCATCTTCAGTAAAAAAACTGCAAAACTATACTGCAGGTTCGTTGTATAATTGCCCAAACGGGCATTTTTCAAAAGTGCTAATTTAGCTTAAATTACGGTCAAGAGCAAATAAGCACGGGAAAATAGCCCAAATTGACACCGGAAGAAAAAATTTCCAATTCGTTGGGAACAAATTCAGAGCCAACGGTGTCAATTGTTACGGATATGTCGAATTAGGTGCATATCCCATTGTTAGGAATGGCTCTTTGGACTTGAGGTAAATGAGCGGAATGTTCTTCAGCAAGGCAACTACCTTTGGCGATGAAGAGTTGGTCCGCGCAATTTCTACCACAGTTCCCGAAGGTCGCCACACCGAGAACGGTTTTGTTGACAAGCTAAAGGCAGGTGACGCCGCAGCGTTCGATACGCTCGTCGAACGTTTTTCCGGCTCTATCTTTGCAGTCGCTCTGCGGATCTCGGCCGATCGAGAGGAAGCTGAAGACCTTACTCAAGAGACGTTTCTGCGTGCTTTTCGGAGTATCGGCGGCTTCCGCGGTGACGCGAGTTTGAAAACATGGCTGATTCGCATCGCGATCAACCAATCTCGAAATAGGTCCCGTTGGTGGCGGAGGCGACGGCGCGACAGAACGGTTTCGCTTGATGAACAGATCAGTGACTCATCTGTCCATATCGGGGATACGATCGCCGATATTACCGCCGGGCCCGAGGAAGATACGCTCAAACGTGAGCGGGAGACAGCTCTCCTTCGTGCCCTTTCGACCTTGAAGCCGATCTATCGTGAGGCGATAGTGCTCGCAGACATCGAAGGGTTGACATACGCCGAATGCGCGGCGGCGCTCGATATCAACATGGGTACATTGAAATCGCGCATAGCTCGGGCTCGAGAAGAGCTGCGAAGCAGGTTAAAGGATTTTTGACAATCAGAGAAAATGGCAGACTCACCCCGGGTTTATTTTTTGTACACAACGATCGGTGCCAACGATAGAGGTCAAAAAAGCGGTCCGGAAGGAATTAGCCAAGTGAACAACGCCTTGTATCGATCGGACGTAGCCGTGGGGATATTTGATCGACCAGCAACAATCGATTTCGAATCTCGACGACACGCAGGCCGAATGACATCAGGACAAGTTCATGGCAATGCCGTAAGGGATCGTGTTGTCGTTCAGCGTGAACGCCAACCGGGGTCAGCCTGCCATTTTCCTGATGGGAATGTTTCAAAATGAGTGCACTAAAATGCAGCGACATTCGATCCGATATCTCTCTTTACGGGGACGGATGCTTGGCTTCGGGCCTTGAGGATGCTCTGCAGGAGCACCTTACCATCTGTCCGATCTGCCGACAGGAACTTTTCGAATATCGAGAAATGCGTGCGGCACTACGGGCCTTGCCGCGGGTGAATATCCCTAGCAAACTTCAAACACAGCTCAAGGACAACGCGCTTTCAGCCGCTCGGCCTGCTATGTTCGCCTTCCCGCGGCTTTCAGGCTTTGCGTGGCGGCAGAATATCTTACCGCTTGTTGGGAGCTCTTTTGCGAGCGTCCTCGTCGGTTTCGCTCTTTTCAGCTATATGCTATCGGGAGTGCTCGGTGAGAATAGCTCGATAGCCGCAAACGCACCGTTGATGCCGCCTGTACCTTTTGGAACGGCATCGGACCACAACTCGGTTTCCGCTGCTGATTTCGCTCGGCAACGGATGGCGTATTCAGCCGAATCACCCAGCATCAATCCGCAAGGTGCTCTTGCGGCGATGACAAAAGGCCTCTCGGGTGCAAATTTGAAGAATGATGAAATGGTCGTCGTCGCCCGAGTGTTTGGGAACGGACTTGCCGAGATCACGGACGTTGTTGAGCCGGCAAAGGATCCTCAGGCCGTCCAGGACCTCGAGCATGCGCTCGAAGACCGCCGTGCGTCAACGCCTTTCGTGCCCGCGAAACTTGACGGCCGCGGCAACGATGTCAAGGTCGTTCTTAAGTTCCAGAATGTGGTCGTCTCGACCCCGAAAAGCTCCCGATACTGAGCCTTAGGATTTATCGATCTCCGCCTTCAGCCTCTCCGCAAGCCCCTGATCCAAAGGAAGCAACGCATTGTACTGTTCCAGAGCCGACGTCTTGTCCCTCTTTTGGAGATAGACCATCGCTAGATTGAATCTTGCCCGCGTAAATCGGGGATTAAGATCGATGACCTTCCGATAGGCTTCGATCGCTTTGTCGCGTTGGTTGTCAGCGAAATATGCGTTCCCAAGAAGGTAGTAACCGTCTGAATAATTCGGGTTTCGCTTCACGAAGTCTTCGAGTCCGGTGACCGCCTTCGAGTACAAAGGTGTGGCCTCCGACCGGCGGCCGGCGAGGTCGTATGCCCGAGCAAGGTAGAAGTAAGTTTCGCCGTCTCCCGGATTCAGCTTTAGAGCCGTATTACAAGCGGCAACGGCCCCGCTGTAGTCCTTCATATCATTCAACGAGCGACAAAGGTTTGTATAGCCCAAATATTGGTTCGGAAGCAGCTTTGTCGCGCTTCGAGCCGCTTCTGCGGCTCTGGCAGGTTCGTTATCAAGGCTGTAATACCATGAGACGTCGGTATAAAAACTGCCGTCTTCGGGGAATTTAAGAATCGCCTTCTTTGCGACCTCGATAGCGGCCTTGAAGTTAGACTGGCTGCGGTAAAGATCGGCTAGATTCTTATACGCCTGATAATTCTCCGGTTTTGCCGCGATGGCCCTTTGATAGTTGTCGATCGCTGCCTCGCTTTGTCCTTGCTTTTGAAGCGAATCAGCAAGCAGGAAATACGATTCACCGATCATATGGGTGTTGTTCGCCAACGCTGCCTGCGCCGCCGTTCCCTGCTCGCGAACACTGCCTAACGCCCCTTGAGCACGCGCAATGTTGAAATAAACATCCCCATCCTTTGGTTCCTTAACCACGACGGATTGAAATATCTGAAGGGATTCCCCGTATCGGCCCTGCGCGTAGAAGATCTCGCCCATCCCTTTTTTGAACTCCTGATTGTCGGGATCGATCTCGATCGCCTTGCGAAGATCACTCAACGCTGCGTCGTAGTCCTTTGCCTCATAATGAAGAAACCAACGAACCCGATAAACGTCGAGCGGCTTAAAGCCCTGACTCAAAGCGATCTCGAATTCACGCAGAGCGTCGGCGTTCTCCTTCAGATTGTAATGGGAATATCCCTTCCAGAAGTGAGCATACGGATTGTTCGGAACTATCAGGATCGCCTGACCATAATCGCTAGTTGCCTCGCGGAAGTTCCTCGCACGGAATGCCTTATCGCCTGCCGCAATAAGCTCCTGGGCGCGCTTTCTATCCTTTTTCGATTGGGCTGAGACAATGCCGACGGACGCAACCAGAACGGCCAATAAAATTGCTGCGATTCTCTGTATGTGAACGGGCTTCATAGTTTCAAAAGGGTTCGCTACTGCAAGATGTCAGTGCGTCCGCTACTCGGCTTTTGGGGTTTCGGCGTTTGAGACTGTTTTTGTCCAGGAGTCTTCTGCGGCCGTTTCTTAATATCCTGCTGAGGACGCGTATCCACCTGACGTTCGATCGGAGGTTCAACGGTCAGCACTGGTGTTGGCGTTGGCGTCGGCAACTCGGTAGAGCTATTCGCATTTGCATTTGCCGATTCATCCGGCGTCGCCTCAGGCGTTGGGGACGGTGTCTCGGCCGGACTTGGCGACGGGCTTTCCTCCACAATAGGAGTCGGCGACGGCGTCGCATTTGTACCGGTCGCGCCCATCAGCGTTGGCCAAAAATACCATGCGGCGGCACCTCCGCCGAGCACGACAATAAAGAAACCGGCAAGCAGGACCAGCATTGCGGCCGCCTTCTTCGAACCGGACTTCTTTGCTTTTACCGGCGCATTTGGTGTTGCCGGAGGAGGCGGTGCAGGAGCCTCGGCGATCGGCATGACCTCAGCGGCCTGATCGGCCGTAAATGTTTCCGTCGCACCGAATTCCTCTTTCGGCTCATCGGTTTGGATGTTCGGCGAGGTAAAGAATTCCGGAGCCGCCGAAGGCATCACGTTTTCTGCCGGAACGGGGACGACCTCCTCTTCCTTCACGTCGGGAACATCTTCAGGTGTGTAAGAGATCAGCGGAACGGTCGCATCGGCCTGATAGCTAGGTTCACCGTTCGACACGGACTCGACCTTCTCAGGCACATCGAGCTGATGGGCGAGAAACACCTCAGTCTTGATGTCAGCCTGTCGTGGGCCCGAATCGACCGGAGCCGCGTCGATCTGCATCGTCGCCTCCAGAGGCGGCGCATCCATCTGGAGCGTGGCGTCGAGCGGCGGCGGTGCTGGAGTTGGCGTTGACGAGACCGTTTCAATACTCGGGGTCACGTCCGGGATCACTGGCGTCGGCACCATGACGGTCTTTGCCGACATTGCGTCCTTCATTTCCGCATAAGCGGACCTCAATGCTCGCTGCATATCTGCAGCCGACTTATATCGCCGATCCTGCGTGATCTCGAGAGCCCGCATCAAAACATCGGAGACCGGCGCCGCGATCTCCGGATTTGCCTCATTCAGGGCAACGACCGGATCAGCATTTCCGTTGAGGACGGCATCTGCCCTTGAGAGCGAATCCGCCGGCTTGATCCCGGTAAGAAGTTGGTAAAGCGTTGCCGCCAACGAATAGATATCGCTTCGAGCATCGGTCCCGGTGCCCCGGATCTGCTCCATCGGAGCAAAATGCGGCGTATAGCCGAAAACACTTCCGGACGATTGCCCTGAGTTGCCGCGTGTCGGATTCGGCGAATCTTTCGAAAGGCCAAAGTCTAGGAGAATGATGTGATTCTCATCCGTCAGCTTCAGATTCTGCGGCTTGATATCGCGGTGGATTATCGGCGGCTGGTGCGAATGAAGGTAAGTCAGGGCGTCAAGCAGTTGGTCCGCCCAGAACATCACCCAACTGACAGGAAACGGCTTATTCGTTGCCTCGAGCCTCGTCGAAAGGTCGTCGCCCGCGATG
>JAANMX010001994.1_pt1 | contig 21498 bp, 17 predicted proteins | sample 7279681 | NCBI WGS metagenome assembly JAANMX01 (sample SAMN14094542, study PRJNA606508) | bioreactor metagenome | isolation source: A lab-scale SPAN reactor treating ammonium-rich wastewater day 351 | place: Ireland: Galway | collected 2018-01-01
GTCCGCGCCGCCGTCGAGTTGCTGCGGGTCGACTTCCCCCGCACCTACTCCGACCTGGACGGGGTGAGCGCCGCTCAGGTGCTGGACCGGCTCCGCTTCCCGCACCAGGCCCGGCACCTGGCTCTCGAGGTGTTCGCCCGCAGCTTCTTCGCCGACCCGCGCGAGTTCTCCGGCGGGGAACTGCTGGCGATGTTCCACACCTACTTCCTGGGCAGCGCCGAAGGGCTGCTGTTCGACGTCCCGGACGACGACTACGACACCGCGCTGTGGGCGCCGCTGGGGCGCTACCTGGCCCGGCTGGGCGTCGAGACCCGCTGCGGCGTCCGGGTGAGCGAGATCGGGCCGGATTCCGGCGGCGTCCGGATCGTCCATGAGCAGGGCCAGGAGCGGGCGGACGCGGTCGTTCTGGCCCTCGACACCGCCGCGCTGCAGCGGCTCGTGCGGGATTCGGACGGGTTGGGTGACCCCGAGTGGCGCGACCGGATCGCCCGGCTACGGGTCGCGCCACCGTTCGCCGTCGGACGCCGCTGGCTCGGCCGTCCGCAGCCGGGCGTGCCGGCCTTCCTGGCCACCAGCGGGTACGGACCGCTGGACAACGTCTCGCGGCTGGACGCCTTCGAGGCCGGCGCCGCCGGCTGGGCGGCGCGGAACGATGGCGCGGTGATCGAGGTGCACGGCTACGCCCTCGCCGATCCGGGCCCCGGCATCCGCGCCCGGCTGTGGGCCGAGGCCGAACGCGTCCGGCCCTCGCTGGCGGGCGCTCCGGTGGTCGCCGAGGAGTGGCTGGTCGAGGCCGACTGCCCGCTGGTGGACACCACCCCCTGGGCGGACCGGCCCACCGTGACCACGCCGGATGCCCGCGTCGTCCTGGCCGGCGACCTGGTCCGCTGCGACCTGCCGGTCGCCCTGATGGAGCGGGCCGCCAGCACCGGCTGGCAGGCGGCCAACCAGCTGCTCACCGGCTGGGGACGCCGCGGCCACACCCTCTGGTCGCCGCCCACCCGCGGCCTGCTCGCCCGGTAGAGCATCGGACGAAACACCGCCGTCACCGCTCGGGAGTAGGCTCACTCGCCGTGAACACGGGCCGAGCACAGTGAAACGCGACTACCGCATCCAGCCGACCCGAGCCAGCGCCGGCGAGAATCTGGCGGAGGCCGTCGGTCTCGTCGGCGAGCACCTGATCAGCCTGAAGGGGCTCTGGCCGCGCCGCTCCGACTACGCCGAGCTGCCCCGCTCCTGGGGACGCGACCTGCTCGCCGGCGTGACCGTCGGCATCGTCGCGCTCCCCCTCGCGCTCGGTTTCGGTGTGGCGTCCGGGGTCGGCGCGGCCGCCGGCCTGATCACCGCCGTCGTCGCCGGGATCGTCGCCGCCGTGTTCGGCGGCAGCCACCTGCAGATCTCCGGCCCGACCGGCGCGATGACCGTCGTGCTGCTGCCGGTGATCGCCCAGTACGGCGTCCAGCAGGTGCCGTTGCTGGCCGTCATGGCCGGGGTGATGGTGATCCTGATGGGTCTCACCGCGATGGGGCGGGCGATCGAGATGGTGCCGTTCCCGGTGGTCGAGGGCTTCACCACCGGCATCGGCGTGATCATCCTGCTGCAACAGTTCCCGCTGTTGTTGGGTTCACCCAAGGGCGAATCCGAATCCACCCTGGTCGCGACCTACCAGACGCTGTTGCACACCGACTGGGCGGCGGCGGTCCCGCCGCTGATCGTGGCGGCGGTCACCATCGCCCTGCATCTCCCCGGACGCCGCTTCCCGCGGCTGCCGATCTCGCTGATCGCGATCCTCGTGGCCACCCTGGTGGTGGAGATCGCCGCTCTGCCGGTCGACCGGATCGGTGCGCTCCCGGCCGGCCTGCCGGCACCCGTCCTGCCCGCCATCGACCTGGCCACGATCCGTGACCTGGCCGCGCCCGCCCTGGCTGTGGCCGCCCTGGCGGCCCTGGAGTCGCTGCTCTCGGCCCGGGTCGCGGACGGCATGATGCCCGACCTCCCCCGCACCCAACCCGACCGGGAACTCCTCGGCCAGGGACTGGCCAACGTCGCCTCCGGCATCTTCGGCGGCCTGCCGGCCACCGGGGCCATCGCCCGGACCGCGGTCAACGTCCGCTCCGGGGGCCGGACGCGGCTGGCGTCCGTCACCCACGCCGTGCTGCTCCTGGTGATCATGCTGGCGCTCGGGCCGATCGTGGCGCGGATCCCGCTGGCGGCGCTGGGCGGCGTCCTGGTGGTGGTCGCGCTGCGGATGGTGAACCCGGCAGTGTTCCGGACGATCTTCCGGACCACCCGGGCCGACCGGAACACCTTCGTGCTCACCCTGCTGGCGACCATCTTCCTCGACCTGGTGATGGCGGTGCTGCTGGGCGCGGCGATGGCCGCGGTGATGAGCCTGCGGCACATGGCCACGTACTCGATCGTCCGCCGCCAGTACCTGCCCGGCGACACCCGCGAGGGGGTCATCGACTACCCGCAGGCCCAGGAGCACCTACGGGACCGGATCGGCATCTTCCGCGTCGACGGCGCCCTGTTCTACGGCGACGCGAACCGGTTCACCGACCTGGTCACCGGCGTCTCCGACGTCGCCGTGGTGATCATCCGGTTCCACCGGATGCACATCCTGGACGCCTCCGGCGGCGAGGCGCTGAAGGAGACGGTCCGCCAGCTGAAGCGGCGCGGAATCCCAGTGATCGCCCAGGGCATGACCGAGGCCCAGCTGCGGACGGTCACCGCCATGGGTGCGCTCGACCGGGAGCAGCACGTGGTCGAGCTGTCCGAGGCGATCGCGCGGGCCGCGGCCCTGATCGACGGTGCCGAGCACCCGCCGACCGACTGATCGCGGGCGTCCCGGCAGGACCCCGATCGGGCCGCTTCCCACAAGCCATTTCGTGCGGACGGTGGCGGTATCCCAGTAGGGTGAGCCATGGTCGTCCTGCTCGTGGTCGGAGGACTCGTCGCTCTGATCGCGGGCGCCGAGCTGGTCGTCCGTTACGGCTCTCTGCTGGCCCGGCTCCTGGGCGTTCCGCCGATGATCATCGGCCTCACCATCGTGTCCATCGGCACCAGCGCACCCGAGCTCGCCGTGGGCATCGACGCGATGCGGGTGAACGCCGGATCGCTGGCGGTCGGCAACATCGCCGGCACGAACATCGTCAACCTGTTGCTGATCCTCGGGCTGAGCGCCGCCATCCGGGCCATCGAGTTCGAGCGTCGCACCCTCGTGCTCGACCTGCCCGGCATGGCGATCGTCGCGCTGCTGGTCTACCTGCTCAGCCTCGACGGCCGACTCCAGACCTGGGAGGGCGTCCCGCTGGTGATCGCCGCCATCGGCTACACGGTCGGCCTCGGCTGGTGGACGCGCCGCGAGAACGCCAGCCGGGCGGCCGAACTGGCCGCCGACGTGTCGGTCGCGGCGCGGGTCACCGCCCCCGCCGAGTACGGACGCCTGCGCGCGCTCTGGTTCGCGCTGCTGCTGGGCGTCGGCATCGCGGTGATCGTGGTCGGCGCCGACTGGCTGGTGCGCGGATCGGTCGAACTGGCCCGGCTGGTCGGCGTCTCGGACGCCTTCATCGGGCTCACCGTCGTGGCCATCGGCACCTCGGCGCCGGAGCTGGTGACCGCGCTGGTCTCGACGATCCGCGGCGACCGGGACATCGCCGTCGGCAACCTGATCGGCTCCAGCGTCTACAACCTGACGCTGATCCTCGGCGTCCCGGTGCTGGTGGCGCACGGCTCCGGCCCGATCGACGACTTCCTGCTGCACATCGACCTGCCGATCATGGTCGCGGTCTGTCTGCTGTGCATTCCGCTGTTCCTCACCGGACGCCGACTGTCCCGCACCGAGGGCACGCTGATGGTCGCCGGCTACGCGGTGTACCTGGGCTACCTGCTCGTCGCGCGGACCTGACGCCCCAGGACCGGCGCCGACATAGGGCCGGGCCCCTATGCCCGACCCGGCCGGGGAGCCGACAATCGAGGCATGACGACGACCCGTGTGCTGCTCGTCGACGATCACCCGGTCGTACGCGGCGGTCTGGTCGCACTGCTGGACACCCTTCCCGGCATCACCGTGGTGGGGCAGGCCGGCGACGGGGCGGCCGCGCTCCGCGAGGTCGCCCTGCTCAAACCCGATGTGGTCGTCATGGATCTACGGATGCCCGGCATGGACGGCGTCGAGGCCGTCCACCGGATCGCCACCGGCTACCCCGGCACGGCGATCCTGATCCTCACCATGTTCGACGAGGAGTCGCTGATCACCGAGGCGCTGGCGGCCGGCGCTCACGGTTACCTGTTGAAGGGTGCCGAGCAGGAGGAGATCGAGCGGGCGATCCGGACGGTCGCGGCAGGTGCCACGATCTTCAGCCAGGGCGTGGTCGAGCGGATTCTCCGCCGCTCGGCAGCACCGGTGAAGCCCTTGCCGCAGCTGACCGACCGCGAACGCGAGGTCACCGACCTCCTCGCCCAGGGCATCTCGAACACTGCGATCGCCCAGCGGCTCGCGATCGCGCCGAAAACGGTCGGCAACCACATCTCTGCGATCTTCCTCAAGCTGGGCGTCGCCTCCCGGGCACAAGCGATCGTGCTGGCCCGGGAGGCCGGCCTCGGGCTGAGGCCCTAGTCCACGTCCGCTCGGACGCCGGCTGCGGAACCGGACGTGCCCTCGGGCGGCAGGTCCCATTCGTCGTCCGGTGTGTGCAGCATCCGCCAGCCCAGCAGCCCCATGCCGAGAGCGGTCGTCCCCCAGCCGATGAAGTCGAGCCAGGACAGCCCGAGAATCGTCGCGATCAGATGCACGACCTGGGACGCCGCGAGCGCCACACCGAACGCCACCGGCAGCAGCCGAGCGCGGATCGCGAGGACGCCGAGCAGAACGACTCCCACGATGTGACCGAGCACGAACACGAGCACCGGGACCGCAACCCCGGGAGCCCCGTACGCGGCGGCGGCGAGCTCGGACGCAACCTGTGGCGACAGCCCTATCGCAAGGCCGGCGTGAGCCGCTGCCTCGGGCGCGATCAATGCGGTCATCCCCAGGTAACCGGGGATCAGGAACGCGCCCGTCCAGGCGGCCAGCACCGGACGCCGCCGGCGCGCCAGGTGCACCGCCGCGTAAGCGCCCGGCACCAGCGTGAACAGCACCAGCCATCCGGCGAGGCCGAACCAGAACTGGCTCTCCTGCGACGCCGCGATCCGCTCGCCGAGGTGGGTGTCGTCCTGCGCCACCAGCCGCAGCACGGCGACGACCGCCGGACCGATCGGCATCAGGACGGCCCCCAGAACCCGCCGGAACGAGCGAAGATCCCGGAGTTCCGGCACGGCCTGCCGCGCCGCCGTCCGCGCCGGCTCAGTGACGCTCATGACCGGCTCCAGTCCGCGGAGAGCACGCAGATGGCGACCGCGACAGCGAGCACGATGCCGATGGCGGCGCTGATCACGCCGGCCGGTGGCACCTCCGGGATGAAGAAGGCCGGCAGGCCCGCGAGCGACGCGGCGACGCGAGTGCCCGCGACGCCGATGGCGGCCCCACGGCGCCCGCGCCAGGCGAGGGGGACCAGCGCGAGCGTGGTCACCCCGAGCGCCGCGGTCAAAGCGGCGATGGCGAGGCCGAGTCCGTCGGATCCGGCCAGCCCGGCGAGCGCAAGGGCGATTTCGATGGCGGCGATGACCGAGGCGACCACGAGGCCGACCCGCAGCCAGGTTCGTCTCGGTGCGCCGAGTGCGATGGTGGACATGAGTTGCTCCCTTCGTGCCGGCGCGAGCGCGCGAGCGGCACAGCAACTGTCGGCGCCGGATGCGTCGCGGACGAGGGGTCGGGCACCCGTCCGAGCGGGACTCCTGCCCCCGCTTCCCGGGACGGCGCTCCCACCCGCATCGGGGCTGGACCCCTACCTGCGTGCACGATGTTGCGGCGAAGATGATTCCCATGGAGGTGGCGCCCGACGCGCAGCCCGCGTCCGCTCCGGCGACGTGGACGATCGTGAGCTCGGCCGTTGCGGTCGCGCTGACCGCGTGTGCGGTGGGCTCGGCGCTGACCCTCGACTGGCGTTGGAGCGACTGGATCGACAGCTACACCCTCACCAACGTCGTGATCGGCCTCGCCCTGGTCGGGTCGGGCGCTCCCATCGGCTGGTACCGACCCCGGAATGCGGTCGGTCCGGTGTTCGCCGTCGCCGGCCTCGCGCATCTGGTCTCGGCGGCGCTCGGTCCGATGCTTCGGCTCGGCATCGCGCTGGGCTGGTCGCCGGTGCTCACCCGGCTGATGGCGGGGTCGTACCTCGGGATCTGGAGTCTCGGTCTGCCGTCGCTGGCGATGCTCGCCGTGCTGCTCTTCCCGGACGGACGGCTGCCGGGCCGGTGGTGGCGGGCCGGAGCCGTCTATCTCGTCGCGCTCGGGATCGCCGGCTTGCTGCTCAGCCTGGTCAATCCACACGACGTCCTACCCGGCGAGCCTGCTTCGCGTCCGTTGTTCGCGGTCGAAGGCATTCCGATGGCGGACCTCGAATCCGCCGTCGGCTGGCTGAGCATCCCGGCGACGCCCCTGGTCATCGGCTCGCTGATCCTGCGCTACCGGCGTGGCGACGAGCGCATCCGCCGCCAGCTGCTCTGGCTGCTGCTCGCGCTGATCGCGATGCTGGTGCTCAACCTGCCGCGCGCGCTGACCGGGGATGGGCCGATCCTGCCGCTGCTCAGCGTCGCCCTGATCCCCCTTGCCATCGCCATCGCCATCGTGCGATACCGGTTGCTCGACATCCGGTTCGTGCTGTCCCGCACCCTGCTCTACATCACATTGGTCGTGCTGATCGCGGCACTCTTCGCCGGCATCGCCGCCGGATTGGCGCTGGTCATGCCGGCAAATGCCGATCGCACCGCCACGCTGCTCGCCGCCGTCCTGGTCGCGATGGTCTTCGTGCCGCTGCGGCAGCTGCTGCAGCGGGTCGCCTCGCGGGCCCTGTTCGGCAGCCGTGACGACCCCGTGGCGGTCGCGACCAGCGCGCGATCGGCGGGCGGCCTCGACGGCCTCGTCGCCGAGGTGCAGCACAGCATGCGGCTGCCGAGACTCGCCCTGGTCTCGTCGGAGGGAACACTGGCGCAGGCCGGTCTGGAGCCGGACGAACCGATCCACGCGCTCATCCCGATCGGTGCGGACGCCCGCTTCGTGGTGACCCTGCGCGCCGGCGAACGCCGGCTGCACGATGCCGACCGCAAGGTCCTCGGCCTGGTCGGCGGCGCGGTCGACGCGGTCCTGCGCGAGCAACGCCTCATCGCCGACGTCCGCCACGCGCGGGCCCAGACCGCGGAGGCGCGCGAACGCGAGCGGCAATTGCTGCATCGCGAACTGCACGACGGGCTCGGGCCCACCCTGACCGGAGCGGCCATGTACATCGACGCCGCGACGAATCTGATCGGGACCGATCCCGGGCGGGCCCGCGAGATCCTGCGCTCCGCCCGCGGCGACGTCGCGACCGCGCTGCACGACGTGCGCCGGGTGGTCTACGGACTCCGGCCGCTCGCGCTCGACGAGAAGGGTCTCGTCGCCGCCCTCGGCGAAATGTGTCGCGACGGCACACCGGAGGTCACCGTTCAGGCGGACGCTCTGCCGCCGCTGAGCCCGGCCGTCGAACTGGCCGCCTATCGCATCGCCGCCGAGGGGATCACGAATGCGCGGCGCCACGCATCGGCCGGGCGGGTCTTCGTCCGGCTCGTCCCGCGAGGGCACGAGTTGGCGATCACGGTCGACGACGACGGGACGCCGCCCGACGACCACCAGCCGGGAGCGGGGCTCCGTTTCGTGACCGAGCGGGCCGAAGAACTGGGCGGCTGGGCGTCCGCCGGACCGCATCGGGGCGGCTGGCGGGTCGACGCCCGACTACCGCTCGAGCCCGGCTAGTGCTTCTCGCGGCGCTCGGCCAGCGCGGTCACCCGCCGGGCGATGTCGGACGCCTCGGCGCCGCGTCCGGCGGCCACCCCGACCAGGAAGGCGGTGAGGGGCGCTCCCGGCCGGGTCGGCCCGTGCGCCACCGCCGCGACCAGGCCGAGCAACTCCTCCTCGTGATCGAGGACGAGCTGCGGGTCGAGGTCGAGTTCGGCCGCGACCTGCCGCAGCCAGGTCCGCATCTGTTCCATCCTTGCCGGATCATCGGAACGCATGGGTCAATCTTCCCTCGTCGTCGCCGTCCGGCGGAACGGCCCGCGTCACCTGCCGCTCGCCGGCGACCCGTCCGGCGGCCGGTCAGCCGGCCAGCCAGTCGGCGTCCGGATGCTCCCACGCCTGGAATTCGCGAGGCCCGACACCGTGGAAGCGACTGAAGGCGCGGCTGAAGTTCGACACCATCGAGTAGCCCACCCGGGCCGCGACGCCGCTGCTCGCGACGCCGTTCTGCAGCAGGTGCCGGGCGAGGCGCATCCGGGCTGCGTGCCGCCAGCTCGCGAAGGTCATGCCGGTCTCCCGCCGGAACGCGTCGTGGGACGCGGCGGGCACCTCGTGGGTGTCGCCCTCGGTGGCGGTGCCGAGTGCGCGCAGGAACGCGGACGCCGCCGCCCTGGCCCCTTCGTCCTCGGGCATGGGCACGCTGCGGGCCTGCTCGACGGCCTCCTGCGCGGAGAACGCCTCGATGACGTGGTCGTGGAACGTCCGCTCGGCCGGTGGAACCCGGCCATGGTGTTCCTCGGCCTTCAGCAGGCTGTTCGTGCTGATCGACGCCCACAGCAGCCAGTCGCGCCAGGCCGCGGGGAACCGGGCCCTCCGTGGACGGTCCAACTGGACGCACCCGGTACACAGGGTGCTCAACGGCACCGACGACGCCGGCGTGGTCTCGACGACGCTGCCCGCGGGCAGCCAGATGACCTCACCGGATCGCCCGACCCACCGCCTCTCGGCGAATCGAGCCCGCAACTCGCCCGAGCGCACCCAGAGCATCACGTTGTCGGGAAGCGGCTGCACCACGGCCGGGACACCCGCCGGACTCACCAGACCCCCTTCCCCGGCCCGCGCATCGGCGGCGTCCGCGGCCCGCGCCGCGAAGTCACGCGGCGTCATGCCGTAGTGCGCCCGGAACGCGTCCGCGAAGCCCCAGCGGGAGGCGAAACCGACCTCGGCGGCCGCCCGGCCCACGCGCCACCCCGCCGCCAGGTGCTCGGCGGCCAGGGCCAGTCGCGACGACTGCCGCCACTGCGCGAAGGTCGATCCGGTCCGGGTGAGGAATCCGCGCCGCAGCGTGCTCGGGCTGCAGCCCGCCCAGGCGGCCCACTCGTCCAGGTCGCGGGCCGATGCCGGCCGGCGCCGCAGCTCCGTCGCCACCCGCAGCGCCGGTCCGATGTGCGGCAGCGGCGGATGCATCGGGGCACCGGGTGCGGCAGCGCCGGGACGTCCGGCACCGATGCGCAGCTCGGGCAGGGGCGGGTCGTCGCCGGCGAAGACAGCCGAGTCCTCCCAGGCCCACCGGGTGTACCGCTGGACCAACTGGGCCCGGTACTGCTCCGCGATCGGAAACGGAGTGATCGGCTGGGGACCGGTGCCCAGCGGATGCGCGGCGGACCAGACCGGAATGGTGAGGGTGCCCGGCTCGGTCCAGACGTCGTGCTCGGTGCCCGGCGAGAGGCAGACACCGGAGCCGGCCTCGACCCGGCGCTCGGTGCCGTCGTCGAGGCGCAGATGGGCGGTGCCGGTACGGACCCACAGCGTCAAGTGCTCGTCCAACTCGCCGGGCTCGCTCTTGCGGGTGCGGGGAATCGTCGGCGGAGGACTGACCAGCATGGACGTCCCTCCTCCGCTCGCTCGCTGACAACCATCTGACAGTTCCGTGGCCATCTCTTAGGTAAGCCTAACCTTACGATTGACGGGCACCCTCGGCCACCAACGAAATGAGGAACGTCCATGACGATCGCGGCATCGCGCCGAACCTGGATCGCGGCACTCGTGACCTTTGTCACCTCGAGCCTGCTGGTTGGGTGTGTGTCAACGGCCGCCCCGCCCGCCGCTCCCTCGGTCTCCGCGACACCGTCGGCGAGCGGCCTCCTGCCCGCGGCGGAGGGCAAGGCGGCCTACCCGCTGACGCTGAAGTCGCCGTGGGGTGAGACGATCCTCACCGAGCGACCCGAGCGCATCGCGATCGCGACCGGGGCCAATGACCTCGACAACACCCTGGCGCTCGGCGTGGCCCCGGTCTGGGCCGACGATTGGCAGGCGTCCTACGAGTGGACGACGGCGGCCGGCTCGAAGCAGATCGAGCACCGTGGCGAGGTGACCGACACGATTCCGGTCGAGGACATCGCCACCAGCGAGCCCGACCTGATCATCGCCGTGCAGACCGATGCCGGCATCCTGGAGGACGCCTACGCCAAGCTGGCGAAGGTGGCGCCCGTGCTCACCGTCGAGAAGCCGAGCTGGGACATCACCTGGCAGGAGACGGTGCGGCTGATCGGCGCGACACTCGACCTGGCGGAGCGAGCCGAGCAGGTCATCGCGGGTGTCGACGCCAAGGTCGCCGACGCGGCACGGGCGAACCCCGCGTTCCAAGGCACGTCGTTGTCCTTCGTGCTGTGGCTGCAGGGAAACGAGAAGCTGACCTTCCGCTCGTTCGCGGGCTCGTCCACCTCCGAACTGCTCGGCAAGCTCGGCTTCGCGGAGGCACCCTCGGCGTCGAAGTTCAGCCGCGACAACCTGTTCCTCAGCGCCGAGAACTACGCGCTCGTCGACGCCGACGTGGTACTGATCGCGGCGCCGAAGGCACAGCTCGACAAGCTCCTGAAGACGCCCACATTCGCGGCGGTCCCGGCCATCGCACAGCAGCGGTACGCACTGATCGACCTGAGCGTCGAGAAGGAGCTCGGCTGGGCGGTGAGTTGGCCGTCGGCGCTCAGCGTGCCGTGGTTCCTCGGCAAGATCGTGCCGCCGCTGGCCGGGACGCTCGGCTAGCCGGCCGACGTCGGCCAACACCCGGTGACGGTGTCGCCCCGCGCAGATCCGGTCGTCCCGGCCGCCCCGGCCCCGGGACGACCGGGTCACGACCGACCCTCGGCCTCGATGGCACCCCGGCGCAGCATCGGGCTCGCGGTGATCCTCGCGGCCCTCGTCGTCGCGGTGCTGCTCAGCCTGGGTCTGGGGTCCAACCCGCTCTCGGTCGACGAGGTGTGGCAGGGTCTGTGGGGCCGGGAGGCCAACGCGGCGTCCATCGTGTGGGGTCTGCGCGGCCCGCGGACCGTGGTCGGCATCATCGTCGGTGCGGCCTTCGGGGTCGCCGGCGCACTCATCCAGGCGTTGACCCGCAACCCGCTGGCCGATCCCGGGATTCTCGGGGTCAACGCGGGGGCGGGCTTCGCCGTCACGCTCGGGGTCGGCTTCTTCGGCCTGACCGGCGTCGACGGCTACGTATGGTTCGCCTTCCTGGGAGCCGCCGCCGCGACGCTGCTGGTGTACCTGATCGGTTCGGCGGGCCGCGGCTCCGCGACCCCGGTGGCCCTCGTGCTGGCCGGTGTCGCCCTGGGTGCGGTGCTCACCGGGTTCGCCACGATGCTGGAACTGCTCGATCCCGAGCTCTTCCGGGCGGTGCGCAATTGGGGCCTCGGATCGATCGATCGCACCGAGTTGGGCGAGACGCTCGGGGTGGCCCCGTTCCTGGCGGCCGGCCTGCTGCTGGCCTTCGGGCTGGCCGGCTCGTTGAACTCGTTGGCGCTCGGCGATGACCTGGCCGCCGCGCTGGGCACCCGCGTGTTGCGCACCCGGATTCTCGGCGTCGTCGCGATCACGTTGCTGGCCGGCACCGCCACCGCCTTGACCGGCGGGCTCGCCTTCGTCGGGCTGATGGTGCCGCACATCGTCCGCTGGTTCACCGGGCCGGATCAGCGGTGGATCATCGCCTACTCGGCGCCCGTGGCGTCCGCACTCGTGCTGCTCTCCGACGTGGTCGGACGCGTCGCGGGCCGGCCGGGCGAGATCGAAGCGGGGATCGTCGCCGCCGTGATCGGGGCGCCGGTCCTGATCGCGCTGGTGCGTCGCCGGAACGTGAGTGGGCTGTGACGGCCGCGGACGTCGACTTCGGGCAGGCGATGCGGCCGATCCGTCTCGGCCCGTTCTCCGCGAACCTGCCGGTGCGGGTGACGCTGGTCTCGCTCGCCCTGTTCGCGCTGGCGACGTCCGCCGCGCTGGTGGCGATCACGGTCGGGAAGTACCCGATCGGCCTTGGCCAGGTGCTCGATGTGCTCACCGGTGGCGGCTCGAGCTTCCGGCGCACCGTGGTGCTGGAGTGGCGGCTTCCGCTCGCCGTCGCGGCGGTGGTGTTCGGCGCCGTGCTGGGCATCGGCGGCGCCATCTTCCAGTCGCTGACCCGCAACCCGCTGGGCTCCCCCGACATCATCGGCTTCGACGCGGGCGCCTATACCGCCGTGGTGGTGATGATCCTGCTGGTCGGGTCATCGGGCCGATGGTCGCTCGCCGCGGCGTCGCTGGCCGGTGGCCTCGCCACCGCCTTCGTGGTCTTTGCGCTCGCCTACCGGCGGGGCCTGCAGGGGTTCCGGCTGATCATCGTCGGCATCGGCGTGTCGGCCATCCTCGGGTCGGTCAACGCGTACTTGATCACCCGGGCCGACGTGGTGGACGCGATGACCGTCGGCTTCTGGGGGGCCGGCGGCCTCGGCCACCTGACCTGGCCGATCCTGACCCCGTCGCTGCTGCTCGCCGCGGTGATCGTGGTGGCCGCGACGCTGCTGTCGCCGGCGCTCAGACGCCTCGAACTCGGCGACGACCTCGCCGTTACCCTCGGCACCCGGCTGGTCGCGGCCCGGCTGTCGCTGATGGTCGTCGGGGTGGCGACCGTCGCGCTCGTCACCGCCGCCGCGGGCCCGATCGGCTTCGTCGCCCTCGTCGCCCCGCAACTGGCGCGGCGGCTGACCCGGTCGGCCGGGGTCAGCCTGCTGGCCTCTGCCGCCATGGGCGCCGCGCTGCTCGCCTGGGCGCACCTGTTCAGCCTCGTCGTCGCGGAGCGGTACGCCTCCATCCCGGTCGGGTTGTACACCGTCTGCTTCGGGGGCAGCTACCTCATCTGGCTGCTGCTGCGTGAGGCCCGCCGCCGCTACGGGGGCCCGCGGTGACCGCGCCGGACTCCCCGATGGCACCCGACGGCCCGCCCCGATCGGACGGCGTCGCGGCGCCGGCTCGCCTCACGGTCGCCGACGCGACGATCGGCTACGACCGGACCGTCGTCTCCCGGCACCTCTCGGTCCGGATTCCCGACGGCTCGTTCGTGGCGATCATCGGCCCGAACGGGTGCGGCAAGTCCACCCTGCTCCGCGCCCTGGCCCGGGTGCTCAGCCCGGTCGCCGGCGCGGTGCTGCTCGACGGCAAGGCGATCGGCAGCTATCGGCCCAAGGAGATCGCCCGCACGCTCGGCCTGCTCCCGCAGACGTCACTGGCCCCGGAGGGAATCCGGGTCGCCGACCTCGTGGCCCGGGGCCGGGCGCCGCACCAGGGCCTCTTCGCCCAGTGGAGTCGCTGAGCTTCGACCACCACGACGTCGACTTCGACGAGGATTGACCCACCGGACGGAGCACGCAGCCACCCCCAATCCGGCCGGGCAGGACTAGCGTTGGGCCATGGCAGCCGACCCCTCCGACGCACCGCTCTACCCGATCGCGAGCTCCGTGGAGGAGTTCGCGCGCAACCTGGCGTCCGTGCGCGCCCGGATCGACGCGGCGGCGCAGCGGGCGGATCGCTCCCCCGCCGAGGTCCGGCTGCTGCCGGTGAGCAAGACGGTGCCCGAGGACCGGCTGCGCAACGCCGTCGCCGCCGGCATGCACCAGTTGGGTGAGAACAAGGTGCAGGAGGCCAAGCGGAAGTCCGAGAACCTGCGCGACCTGGGCATCTCCTGGTCGGTGATCGGCCACCTGCAGACCAACAAGGCCCGCGACGTGGCCGCGTTCGCCGACGAGTTCCAGGCGCTGGACAGCCTGCGGATCGCCGAGGCGCTGGATCGCCGGCTGCAGGCGGCCGGCCGCGGCCTCGACGTCTACGTCCAAGTGAACACCTCCGCCGAGGAGTCCAAGTACGGGCTGACGGCCGAGGAGGTGCCCGGCTTCCTGAAGCAGCTGGCCCCCTATTCCGGCCTGCGCGTCCGGGGCCTGATGACGCTCGCCCTGTTCAGCAGCGACCTCGCGGCCGTGCGGGCCTGCTTCGTCCGGCTCCGGACGCTGCGCGACCGCGTCCGCGAGACCGACGAGGCGCTGATCGGGCCGGGTGAACTCTCGATGGGAATGTCCGGAGACTTCGAGACCGCGGTCGCCGAGGGAGCGACGTGTGTGCGGGTCGGACAGGCGATTTTCGGCGCACGTGCGGTGAACGAGGAGCACTACTGGCCCACCGACCCGCCACCGGCCGAGTAGGGTTATTCGCAAGACTTTCGTTAAAAAAAAGACATGCGCTCGCCGGCTTGATAGGCAAGCATTATGACCACTGCGCGCGCACACCTGGACGGGCCGGCAGCCGATGCGCTGCTGAAGCTGGGCAGGTTCTTCACCAAGTGGGACGAGACCGATGACAGCCGCGCCGTGTTCCGCGAGGGTGGCCGTGCCGGCGACGTCTTCTACCGCGACCGCTGGAGCCACGACAAGGTGGTTCGCTCCACGCACGGGGTGAACTGCACCGGCTCGTGCTCCTGGAAGGTGTACGTCAAGGACGGCATCATCACCTGGGAGTCCCAGCAGACCGACTACCCGTCGACCGGTCCCGACCGTCCCGAGTACGAGCCCCGTGGTTGCCCCCGCGGGGCCGCGTTCTCCTGGTACACCTATAGCCCGACCCGGGTCCGCTACCCGTACGGACGCGGCGTGCTGCTGGAGATGTACCGCGAGGCCAAGCAGCGGCTGGGCGACCCGGTCGAGGCCTTCCGCGAGATCTCCACCGACCAGGTCAAGCGGCGCCGCTACCAGCAGGCCCGCGGCAAGGGCGGCTTGGTCCGGATGAGCTGGGCCGAGGCGGTCGAGATCGCCGCCGCGTCCTATGTGAACACCATCAAGAACTACGGCCCCGACCGCTGCGTGTCGTTCAGCCCGATCCCGGCGATGTCGATCGTGTCGCACGCCATCGGCACCCGGTTCAACCATCTGATCGGCGGCGCGATGGCGTCGTTCTACGACTGGTACGCCGACCTGCCGGTGGCCTCGCCGCAGGTGTTCGGTGACCAGACCGACGTCCCCGAGTCGGGTGACTGGTGGGATTCCACCTACCTGATGATGTGGGGCTCCAACATCCCGGTCACCCGGACGCCGGACGCCCACTGGATGGCCGAGGTGCGCTATCGCGGCACCAAGGTGGTCACCGTCGCCCCCGACTACGCCGACAATGTCAAATTCGCCGACGAATGGCTGCCCGCCCAGGCCGGCACGGACGCCGCCCTGGCGATGGCGATGGGGCACGTCATCCTCAAGGAGCACTACGTCGACAAGCAGACGGAGTTCTTCCGCAACTACGTGAAGCAGTACACCGACCTGTCGATGCTGGTCCGGCTCGTCGAGCACCCGGACGGCCACGGCCTGACGGCGTCCAAATTCCTCACCGCGGAAGACCTGGGGCTGGGCTCCGGCACCAAGCACGACGCCTTCAAGACGATCATGTGGGACAAGGCGACCGACGCGCCCGCGGTGCCGAAGGGCTCGATGGGCTACCGCTACTCCGAGGACGGCCCGGGCAACTGGAACCTGGTGCTGGGCGACCTCGACCCGGCTCTGTCGCTGCTCGAGACCGACGACTACGAGCCCGCCGAGATCGCGCTGCCCTGCTTCGAGGACCCGCGTGGCGAGGGCAGCATCATTCGCCGCGGCGTGCCCACCAAGCGGGTCGGCGACCACCTGGTCACCACCGTGCTCGGCCTGATGCTGGCCCAGTACGGCGTCGGCCGCGACGGCCTGCCGGGCGTCTGGCCGTCCGGTTACGACGACGCCAACACCCCGTACACCCCCGCCTGGCAGGAGGCGATCACCTCCGTGCCGGCCGAGGCCTGCCTGCGGATCGCCCGCGAATTCGCGGCCAACTCCGAGGTCTCCAAGGGCCGCACGATGATCCTGATCGGCGCCGGCATCTGCCACTGGTTCCACGCCGATGTCACCTACCGGGCGATCATCGCGCTGCTGATGCTGACCGGTTCGATCGGACGCAACGGCGGCGGCTGGGCGCACTACGTCGGCCAGGAGAAGTGCCGGCCGATGACCGGCTGGTTCAACCTGGCCAACGCGCTGGACTGGAGCCGTCCGCCGCGCACCGTGATCGGCACCGGCTACTGGTACATGCACACCGACCAGTGGCGCACCGATGGCTACTCGGCCGACACCATCACGTCACCGCTGTCCACGGGCAAGCTGAACGGCCTGCACACCGCGGACGCCCTGGCGCTGTCGAACCGGCTGGGCTGGATGCCGTTCTATCCGCAGTTCGACCGCAACCCGCTCGACCTGGCCGACGAGGCCAAGACCGCGGTGGAGCGGGGCGAGGCGGAGACCGTCCAGGAGTGGATCGCCGGCAAGCTGAAGTCCGGCGAGCTGAAGTCGGCGCTGGAGGACATCGACGCCCCCGAGAACTGGCCGCGGACGATGATCGTCTGGCGCTCGAACATCATGGGCTCCTCGGCCAAGGGCAACGAGTACTTCCTCAAGCACCTGCTCGGCACCCACAACAACCTGATGCCCAACGACCACGGCGCCGACCGGCGGCCCGAGGTGGTGAAGTGGCGTGACGAGGCACCCGAGGGAAAGCTCGACCTGCTGCTCAGCGCCGACTTCCGGATGACCTCGACGACGCTGCTGTCCGACATCGTCTTCCCGGCGGCCACCTGGTACGAGAAGCACGACATCTCCTCCACCGACATGCACCCGTTCGTGCACGCCTTCACCCCGGCCATCGATCCGCCCTGGGAGGCCCGCACCGACTTCGACATCTTCCACGCGCTGACCAGGGCGATCGGCACGCTGGCCAGGAAGCACCTGGGCACCCGCTCCGACCTGGTCGCCGTCCCGTTGCAGCACGACACCCCGGGCCAGATCGCCCAGCCCGGCGGCGGCGTCCCCGACTGGCGCGGCACCGACCTGCCCTGCGTTCCGGGGAAGAACGCGCCCGCGCTGATGGTGGTCGAGCGCGACTACACCGCGCTGGCCGACAAGCTGTCCAGCGTCGGACCGTTGGCCGACCGGCTCGGCTTCACGGTGAAGAACATCACCTACGACATGACCGGGCCGGTCAACCGGCTAGCCAGGCTGCACGGCGTGATGCCGGACGGCCCGGCCGCCGGGCGTCCGGCGATCGACACCGATCAGCGCTTCGCCGAGGCGATCCTGACCTGTTCGGGCACCACCAACGGCGAGCTGGCCACCCACGGCTTCCGCGACCTGGAGCGCAAGACCGGCCGCAAGCTGGCCGACCTGTCCGAGGGTTCGGAGGAGAAGATCATCACCTTCGCCGCCACCCAGTCCTCGCCGCAGCCGGTGATCACCTCACCCGAGTGGTCGGGCTCGGAGACCGGCGGACGCCGCTACGCCGCGTTCACCATCAACACCGAACGGCTCAAGCCCTGGCACACGCTGTCGGGCCGGATGCACTTCTTCCTCGATCACGACTGGCTGATCGACGCCGGTGAGCAGCTGCCCACGTTCCGCCCGCCGCTGGACATGACCCGCGCCTTCGGCGAGCCCGAACTCGGCCCGAACGGCGAGAAGGCGATCGTGTTGCGCTACCTGACGGTGCACAACAAGTGGTCGATCCACTCCGAGTACCAGGACAACCTGTTCATGCTGAGCCTGGGCCGCGGCGGCCCGCAGGCCTGGCTGAGCGTCGCCGACGCGGCGTCCATCGGGGTCAAGGACAACGAGTGGATCGAGCTGACCAACGCCAACGGCGTCTTCGTCGCCCGGGCGGTGGTCAGTCACAAGCTGCCGGACGGCGTCTGCTTCGTCCAGCACGCCCAGGAGCGGACGATCGACGTCCCCAAGTCGGAGGCCACCGGACGCCGCGGCGGCATCCACAACTCGGTCACCCGGATCCTGATGAAGCCGACCCACCTGATCGGCGGGTACGCCCATCTGGCCTACGCGTTCAACTATCTCGGCCCCACCGGCGTGCAGCGGGACATCGTCTCGACCGTTCGCCGCCGCTCGCAGGAGGTGCAGTACTGATGCGCATCATGGCTCAGGTCGGCATGGTGATGAACCTCGACAAGTGCATCGGGTGTCACACCTGCTCGGTCACCTGCAAGCAGGCCTGGACGAACCGGGCCGGCACCGAGTACGTCTGGTTCAACAACGTCGAGACCCGGCCAGGGCTCGGCTACCCGCGGCGTTACGAGGATCAGGCGAAGTGGCGCGGCGGCTGGGTGCGGACGGCGTCCGGACGGCTCAAACTGCGGAGCGGCGGCCGGTTCCAGAAGCTGTTCAGCATCTTCGCCTCACCGGTCCAGCCCGAACTGCACGACTACTACGAGCCGTGGACCTACGACTACGACAACCTGGTCAAGGCGCCGTTGGGCGACGACTTCCCGGTGGCTCGGCCCAAGTCGCTGATCACCGGCAAGAACACCACCATCGACTGGTCGGCCAACTGGGACGACTCGCTCGGCGGCACCTACGCCACCGGCGACGTCGACCCGGTGGTGGAGAAGCTCCGGGCCGAGGCGAACGCCCAGATCAAATTCGAGTACGAGAAGAGCTTCATGTTCTTCCTGCCGCGGATCTGCGAGCACTGCCTGAACCCGTCCTGCATGGCGTCCTGCCCCTCGGGCGCGATCTACAAGCGGGCCGAGGACGGCATCGTGCTGGTCGACCAGGACCGCTGCCGCGGCTGGCGGCAGTGCATCACCGGCTGCCCGTACAAGAAGATCTACTTCAACCACCGCAGCGGCAAGGCCGAGAAGTGCACCTTCTGCTACCCGCGCCTGGAGGTCGGGCTGCCGACGGTGTGCTCGGAGACCTGTGTGGGCCGGCTGCGCTACATCGGGATCATCCTCTACGACGCGGACGCCGTCACCGCGGCCGCCGTCACCAAGGACGAGAAGAAGCTCTACCAGGCGCAACTCGACGTCATCCTCGACCCGCACGACCCGAGGATCGAAGCGGCCGCCCGGGCCGCCGACATCCCCGAGGACTGGATCGACGCCGCCAAGCGGTCCCCGATCTATGCGCTGATCAAGGATTACAAAGTCGCTCTGCCGCTGCATCCGGAGTACCGGACGATGCCGATGGTCTGGTACATCCCGCCGCTGTCGCCGGTGGTCGACCTGCTGAAGAGCCAGGGCCACGACGGCGAGCAGGCGAACAACCTGTTCGGGGCGATCGACGAGCTGCGCATTCCGGTGGAGTACCTGGCCGAGCTGTTCACCGCCGGCGACACCGAGATCGTCACCCTGGTGCTGCAGAAGCTGGCCGCGATGCGCTCCTACATGCGCGGCGTCACCCTCGACCTCGGACGCGACGAGGAGCTGGCCACCGCCGTCGGGATGACCGGTGCCGAGATCGAGCGGATGTACCGGCTGCTCGCGATCGCCAAGTACGACGAGCGCTACGTGATTCCGAAGGCGCACGTCGAACAGGCGCACAACCTGGAGGAGATGGGCTGCTCGCTGGACTTCGAGGAGGGCCCGGGGATGTTCGAGTCCGGTCCGTTCGGCGAGGCGTCTGGACGACCGGTACCGGTCGCGCTGGAGCTGTTCAACGCGTCCCGGCTACGCCAGACGGCCGACGACCAGTCCGAGACCGGGCAGCCGTCATGACCGCGGCGCTGACCTACCAGGCCGCCGCCCTGGTGCTGTCCTACCCGGACGAACGGGTGCTGGCGGCCGTCCCGACGATCCGGGACGCGCTGGCCGGGACGGACGCCGCGGCGCTGTTCGAGCCCGTCCTGGCGCACCTGGAGGGCGGCGACCTGCTGACCCTGCAGTCGTACCACGTCCAGGAGTTCGACCTTTCCCGGCGGCACGCCCTGCACCTGACCTACTGGACCGAGGGCGACACCCGTCGCCGCGGCGAGGTGCTGGCCCGGCTCAAGCAGGTCTACCGCGACTCGGGACTGCTGGTGGACACCGGCGGGGAACTCCCCGACTACCTGCCGATGGTGCTCGAGTTCGCCGTTCACGACCCCGAACGTGGCGTGCCGCTGATGGCCGGCTACCGGCCAAGCCTGGAGCTGCTCCGGTTCGGCCTGGCCGAAGACGGCCTGCCGCACACCGGCGTGCTGGCGGCCGTCTGCGGCACGCTGCCCGGGGAATCCCCGACCAGCCGCGCGGAGGTCCAGGCCATGGCCCGCTCCGCCCAGCCCAGCGAGGAGGTCGGCCTCGAACCCTACGGCGCCGAGCCGGCGGTGGCCTTCCTCGGCCTGCCCCAGATGCCCACGCGCGAACTGCAGAGGAGTTGAGCATGGCCGTGTTCCTGTGGGGCGTACTGCCCTACGTCACCGCACTGGTACTGATCGGCGGCCTGATCTGGCGCTATCGTTACGACCAGTTCGGCTGGACGACCCGGTCCACCCAGCTGTACGAGTCCAGGCTGCTGCGGATCGCGTCCCCGCTGTTCCACTATTCGCTGTTCGGTGTGCTGGCCGGCCACATCGTCGGACTGCTGATTCCGAAGTCGTGGACGGACCTGGTGATCACCCAGGACACCTACCACGCGTTCGCCCTGTACGGCGGCGGCCTGGCCGGCATCGGCACCGTGGTCGGCATCGCGATGCTGATCTACCGGCGGCGGACCACCGGCCCGGTCTTCATGGCCACCACCGTCAACGACAAGGTGATGTACGTCGTCCTGGCGGGCGCGATCGTGCTCGGCATCTGGGCGACCCTGACCGGCGACCACACCCCCGACGGACACCACCACAACTACCGCGAGACCGTCTCGGTCTGGTTCCGTTCGCTGCTGGTCTTCCAGCCCGATGTGGACGCCATGGCCGCCTCCACGATCCAGTTCCAGATCCACGTCCTGGTGGCGTTCGTGCTGTTCATGATGATCCCGTTCACCCGGCTGGTGCATGCCTTCACGGTGCCGTTCCACTACCTGTTCCGGCCCTACATCGTGTACCGCAGCCGGGACGCCCGTCCGATGACCCACGCCACCGGCATGAAGCGCGCCGGCTGGGAGCCGATCGGCACCCAGGATCGGCATAAGACCCAGAAGTAACCACCCCCATCGCAATCCCGAGAGGAACTCCGTGACCACTACCGCTGAGACCGCGGCCCCGGCCCAGCTCACGGGCCAGCTCGGCCAGGTGCTGCTGGCCACCCTGGCGTCCACCGTCGGCTTCTGGGCCTGGATGTCGATCGCTCCCCTGCAGAAGACCTACGCCACCGAGCTGGGTCTGAGCGAGGGTCAGATCTCGCTGATGCTCGCCACCCCGGTGCTGGTCGGCGCACTGGGCCGCGTGGTGGTCGGCGCGCTCACCGACCGGTTCGGCGGCCGGAAGATGTTCACTCTGGTGCTGCTCGGTGCCGCACCGGCGGTGCTGTTGGCGGCCTTCGCCGGGACGATCAAGAGCTT
>JAANMX010001996.1_pt1 | contig 21467 bp, 18 predicted proteins | sample 7279681 | NCBI WGS metagenome assembly JAANMX01 (sample SAMN14094542, study PRJNA606508) | bioreactor metagenome | isolation source: A lab-scale SPAN reactor treating ammonium-rich wastewater day 351 | place: Ireland: Galway | collected 2018-01-01
ACTGTCCGGATGAGGTTGCGGGCTAGAGTCATTTCGTGGACAGTGCGACGCACCGGATGGAACTTATTTCTTGACGAGTCCTTAGCACTTGTCAAAGAACAACTTCCCGTTTTGGTGCGTCGCACTGTCCAGATGAGGTTGCGGGCTAGAGTCATTTCGTGGACAGTGCGACGTACCGGATGGAACTTATTTCTTGACGAGTCCTTAGCACTTGTGGCGGGGCCAAGAAAGGCAGCGAGAATGGCTGACGGTAATGGCGCGGCCGCGCCGATGGTGCGGGTGCAAAATGTGGCCCAACGCTACGGACGCAAACCCGTGCTGCGTGATGTCTCGTTGCAGGTAAGTGCGGGAGAGGTGGCCGCGCTGTTGGGGGCCAACGGCGCGGGCAAGACAACCCTCCTGCGCATCCTCTCTGGTCTGGACAGCCCGGAGCGGGGGCAGGTCTGGCTGGGTGCCGTTCCCCTGGCCCAGGCAGGCCACGAAATCCGCCGTTACGTCGGTCTGGTCAGCCACCGCCCGCTGGTCTATGACAACCTGAACGGTCTGGAGAATCTGCGCTTCTTTGCCCGAATGTATGATCTGATCGAACCGGAGGATCGCATCGAGTCTGTGCTGACTGCGATGGACCTCTGGCGGCGGCGCTTCGACCCCGTGCGCACCTATAGCCGGGGAATGATCCAACGGCTGGCAATCGGTCGGGCGATTTTGCACGATCCGCCTGTGCTGCTGCTGGACGAGCCAGACACGGGGCTGGACCAGGAGAGCGTGGCTGTGCTGACCGGGCTGATCGACCAGCTCCGCCAGGGCGGGCGGGCCGTGCTGGTCACCACCCACAACTGGGACAGGGCCGAGCGCTGGGCCGACCGGGTATACCATTTGGTGGATGGCGTGATTGAAGACGGCGTGGAGGCATTGAAGCAGCGATGAGCAGTGATTCTCTGAGCGGGCTGTTGGGCAAACCGGTGCAGATGCGCACGGGTGGCGGAGCCGGGGCCTTCTTGCGTAAAGTGTGGGCCGTGGCCGCCAAAGACATCCGGGCCGAAGTGCGGGCCAAAGAAGTGGCTTCCACAATGATTGTCTTTGGCCTGCTGGCTGTGATTATCTTTGGTCTGGCTTTCGATTTGCGGGTGCCCAAATCGTCGATGGTTGTGCCGGGCATTCTCTGGGTAATCGTCCTCTTTGCCGGTGTGCTGGGATTGCATCGCTCCTTTGGCGCAGAGGTGGACCGGGACACCCTGGCCGGCCTGCTCCTGGCCCCGGTGGAACCCAGCGCCATCTATTTTGGCAAGCTGCTCTCCAACCTGCTCTATCTCTTTCTGATGGTGGCCCTGATACTGCCCGTATTGCTGGTGATGTTTGACACCAATCTTTTCCATCCGCTGATTTTGCTGGGCCTCTTTTTGGGTATTATCGGTTATGCCGAAGTGGGCACTTTTTTTGCTGCGCTCACAGCCAATTCCCGGGCCCGAGAGTCGATGTTGCCTGTGTTGCTTCTGCCGGTGATGGTGCCTGTCTTTATGGCTGGGGTCAGCCTGACCGCGGGAATACTGGACGGCAGACCAGTAAGCGGACTGGTGTCCTGGCTTGTGATTTTGGCTGTGTTTGACCTTATCTTTTTTGTGGCCGCTTATTGGATTGTGGATCTGATTTGGGACGGAATATAACGGACTATAAAGGAGCGAGTATGGCAACAACGGCTTCGATACAACGAAAAGGTGACCCCTGGTACGCTCCCCTGCTGGCGCTGGATGTGCTGGCCGGGTTGGCGATGGTCGTGGCGATCTGGGCTGGGCTGCTTTTCGCCAAAGATGCCACGAATCTGGCCGGCGATGAGCAGATCGCCCAGCGCATCTTCTACTTTCATATGGGCTGCAATATCACTGCCACCCTGGGTTTTCTGCTCTCGGTAATCGGCAGCCTGGGCTATCTGGTGCGCCGTTCGCTGGTCTGGGATCGCATCGCCCAGGCCGGGGTCGAGGTGGGCACGCTCTTTGGCTTTGGCATTATGACCACCGGCGCACTCTGGGCCAAACCCACCTGGAACACCTACTGGACCTGGGACCCCCGCCTGACGACAGCCACCATCACCATTCTGATCTATCTGGCCTATATGCTCTTTCGCAATGGGATGGATAACCGCCACACCCGGGCCCGTTTTTCCGCCATCTACGCGCTCTTTGCCTTTCTGAGTGTGCCCTTCACCTATTACAGCGCCCGCATCTTCCGCTCCATTCACCCGATTGTCTTTGATGGCGCCAACGCCGAAGCCCAGGGCAGTTTCAATATCGGCCCCTCTATGGGACAGACCCTTCTCATTACCATCACTTGCTTTACCATTCTCTTTCTGGCTCTCTTCTTCCACCGCTGGCGGCAACTGAGCCTGGAATCCCGCATCGAAGACCTGCGAGAGGAACTCTACCAATGACTTATCTGGCCGCGGCCCTAATCATTCTCTGGCTTTCCGTGGGGATTTTTGTGGTCTATATGTGGATGCGTCAGCGCAGCCTGGAAAAGGATGTGCAGATGCTGGAGGAGCAACTCCAGAGCCAACGACGGAAGAAGTAGCTGTGGCGAAAACGTGTACCCCCTCCCAACCTCCCCCACTGTGAGGGAGGAGTCGATCCAGTTCCCTCCCTAGAGTGGGGAGGGGTAGGGTGGGGTGGCTCTCACCCCCTCCCAACCTCCCCCACTGTGGGGGAGGAGTCGATCCAGTTCCCTCCCTAGAATGGGGAGGGGTAGGGTGGGGTGGCTGAACAGTTACTTCACGTTTCACGTTTCATCGCTCTTTTGGTAGGTATCTTTACTTCCCCGGCCCTTCGCCGGGTATAGACTGTCGGTGAAACTGTTGGAACCAGCAGCATCGGCTCCCAACGATTCACCGACATTTTGCTTTGTGCCACAAAGGACACTTCAATGACCCAGGCAGCTATTCCCGATCACCCGACTTCGGCCCGAACATCTGTCACCCGCTCCGCAACTTTTTTGCACGCGGTGGCCTTCGTTCTGGGTTTTGGAACTGTTTTCACCCTTCTCGGCTCGGCTGCCGGGCTGCTGGGCCAGAGCCTGAACGCCTATCTGCCCACCGTGCAGCGGATTGGCGCGGTGATGCTGGTCATTTTCGGGCTTGTCACCCTGGGCGTAATCCAGCGCATCATCACAGCTATTCAGTCCAGACCCAATCTGGCAGGTAATCCGGCGATGATCGCCCTGGTGGATGTGCTCGGCTTTCTCAATGGGCTGATGTACACCGAGCGCCGGGTGACGGAGATGCACCGGGTGAAGCGGGGCTGGGGCTATCTGAGCAGCGCGCTGATGGGTGTGAGCTTCAGTGCCGGGTGGGTGCCCTGTGTGGGGCCAATCCTTGCCAGTATCCTCTTTCTGGCCAGCGACAGCGCCACCGCGGGCCAGGGCGCGCTGCTCCTCGCCATCTACAGCCTGGGGCTGGGGATTCCCTTCCTGCTCACCGGGGCAGCCTTTAGTCAGGCCACCAGCTTTCTGCGCCGCCTGAACCGCCATGCCAATATCGTCAGTATCGTCAGTGGTATCTTTCTGCTCTATGTGGCCTGGCTGCTTTGGAGCGATCAAATGGCCTCGCTGACAACTCAATTTGCCTTCCTGAACGAACTGGTCTTCGATATCGAGGATTGGATCACAGCCACCTTTGGCGTGAGCGCGGCCTTCTCGTCGGGTGTTCTGGGCGCTGCGCCCCTGGCCCTCCTGGCTGGTGTGATCAGCTTCATCAGCCCCTGCGTGCTGCCCCTCATCCCAGCCTATATCGGCTACCTCAGCGGCGCTTCTCTCTCCAACAGTCGTGTATAGATTTCCCCGCCGAAAGGATGGAATCGTGAAACGTCTGGGGATTGTTCTCTTGGCCTGCGCTGCGCTTTTTACGCTGGCCGCCTGCGCAAACCGCGCAGCAGAGACGGTTACCTTCACCCCCCTGACCGAATTCCCCGCTACTCTGGGCGCGGGTTTTCCCGTGGCCCAGGTGATCGATGCCCCTTCCGCACCGGTAGCAGTGGGTCAACCGGCCCCCAACTTTGCCCTGCTTTGGGAAGATGGCCGGGGGATTGACCTGGCCGGTTTGCAGGGGAGGCCGGTGATCCTCAATTTTTGGGCCACCTGGTGTGGCCCCTGCCGGGCAGAGATGCCGGAGTTGGTGGCCCTGCACCAGGCCAACCCCGGGCTGGTGGTGTTGGAGATCAACACCCAGGAAACCCTCGCCGCCATCCGCCCCTTTGCCGAGGAATTCGGGATGGAGATGCCGGTAGTCGTGGACGAAGACGGTGCCCTGCGCTCGCTCTACGACGTGCGGGCTATGCCCACCACCCTATTCATCGACGCCGCTGGACTGATCCAGGCCCGCTGGGCGGGTCTGCTCACGGGGGAACAGTTGGAACACTTTGTGACACAGTTGGAGATGAACTAGGGGAAGCGTAAGGAGTAAAACGTGAAACGTGAGATCACGTGACGACACCTCACGTTTCACGTCTTCACGTTTCCGCACACAAATCGTGGCTGCGCCACCTTCTCTCTTACGTTTTACTGCTTAGACCCTTTGTGCGAAGGAATGATTTCTATGCGGGTGATTCTTTACTCCAAAACCGATTGCAGTCAGTGCGACGCCTTCCACTTTGAGTTGACCGATCTGCAAAGTGAATGGGGCTTTGTCTATGAAAAACGCCAATTGGGGCCGGGCGACCCCCTGCTGGTCGAGTGGGCCGGTACTTTTCCGGTGGTGGAGATCGCGGCAGCCGGGTCAGGCCAGCCATTGCGCCTCTCCTCGCCCACCAGTCAGGGTCAACTGCGCGCAGAGATCAGGCGCGCGGCCCGTGTGATGGAAGGTGGGTGAGCCGATGGCAGTTTCTGGCCCAGAGAAGAGGCAAGAACCCCAGGGCACGCCCCCCCGCGCCAAAGAAGCGCCGTCCGCCGTGGCCCGGGTGGCCGACGGAATCGTTGTGGGGATTGCCCGTCACTGGCTGCTGCTGGTCAATCTGGCCGTCGCCATCTACCTCTTCCTGCCCCTGACCGCGCCCCTGCTGGCGAAGGAAGGCTATGATGGGCCGGCCCGGGTCATCTACTCCCTCTACTCCTTTTCCTGCCATCAGCTCCCCGAACGCAGCTACTTTCTCTTTGGCGAGCAGCCGCTCTATAGCATCGCCAGTCTGGAGGCAGCCGGAATGCCGCCGGGTGGCAATCTCTTCCAGCGGCGGCTCTTCACAGGCAATCTGTCCACGGGCTACAAGACCGCGCTCTGCCAGCGGGACATTGCCATCTATGGCACAGTGCTGCTGACCGGGCTGCTTTTTGGCCTGGTGCGCCGTCGCCTGCGCGCGCCGTCGGTCAAAATCTACCTGCTCTTTCTCATCCCCATCGCCCTGGACGGTTTCACCCAGCTTTTTGGGCTGCGTATGAGCAACTGGTGGCTGCGCACCATCACCGGCGCTATTTTTGGCGGTGCATCGGTCTGGCTGGCCTACCCCTATCTGGAAGAAGCAATGAACGGTGTCCTGCGCACAGAGCTATCCCGGCGCAATTGATGAATTTTCGTAGGTACTCCGGCTTTGGGTGCGACGCACTCGCCACCCGATTTTTGCATGGGAATCCTCTCCTGGCGAGTGCGTCGCACCAGAGCAGTAATGAATTTTCGCCGCCCGTGCATTGGACAAATGTGACCACCTGCGCTATACTGAACACTTGTGACCAGCACAAGCCAACCTGCCGCTTTGTGTTGTTGTAAGCTAAACAGAGTGGCGGCAATGACAGGAAAAGAAAGACAGAGCAACAATGCCGAATATTAAATCTGCTGAGAAGCGTGTCCGCCAGAGCGAAAAGCGCCGGGTTCAGAACCGTGTCTATCGCAGCGCGGCCCGTACTGCCGTACGCAAAGCCCGCACGGCCATCGAAACCACCAATCCTGAATCCGAGCAGTCGGTTCTCAACGCCATTCAGGCGCTGGACAAGGCGGCTGCCAAAGGCACCATCCACGCCAACAACGCAGCCCGGCGCAAGAGTCGGCTAATGGCCCAGCTCCACAAAATGAGCGCGGCTGAATAGTTTCGGCTTTTGCCGTTTCTGTTCCCTACAGCAATCAAAAATCTGCTACACACGGTGTAGCAGATTTTTTGCGTTCCTAATGTGTAAGTAGAACACGGATGGAGATGGAAAGAACGGACTCGCACGGATAAAATCAGCACAAATCAGTTGTTTCTGCGTGAATCTGCGTCCGCTTTTCGTTGTGATCAGTACCCCCAGGCACATCGTCTACGGCGCGCTCAATCGCTTTTCGAGCTGTAGACGTGACGCCTTGACCGCCTACCGACAGATACCAGCAGCGCCATCGCTTGCTGAGGTTGACTCTACCCGGATATACTGATGCGTAGTCCGATCAATTACACGGAAGGGATGCAGACCCAATGACCCCCACCCACCGCACAACCGCCATCGCCCGGGCCCAGCAGATTCTCGCCGACCGCCCCGTCTATCTGGACACGGAAACCACCGGGCTGGACCCCCGGGCCGAAATTGTGGAGATCGCGCTCATCGATCACGACGGCAGCGTGCTGCTGGATTCCCTGGTCAAACCCACCCGGCGCATCCCCTGGGAGGCCACACGGGTACACAATATCAGCAACGAAATGGTGGCGGACGCGCCCACCTGGGCCGATCTGTGGCCCCAGGTGCAGATGCTCCTGAATGGGCGGCGGGTGGGCATCTACAACGCAGAGTTTGATCTGCGGATGATCCAGCAGTCCCACGCCGCGCACAAAGTGGGGGAGACAGCCGCGGGGTCCAACGCCTTCTGCATTATGAAACTCTACGCGGAGTTCTTTGGGGAGCGGGGCGGCTACGGGAATTTCAAGTGGCAGGGGTTGGACAAAGCCGCGCACCAATGCCGGATTGCTCTGCCCAACAGCCACCGGGCGGCGGCAGACGCGCAACTGGCCCGGGCTGTGCTGGAGTTTGTGGCGAAAAAGGAGTAGCAGCCTGCCGGAGTAGCACAGAATAGAACGCGGATTGAGCGGAAAGTACGGAAAAAGCCGGATTTTTCTCGATTTTATCCGCGAACATCAGCCCTTTCCGCGTCATCCGCGTTCTATTTCTTGCCTCTCCAACGGCCTGCTAGGGAGGGAGCTGGACCGACACCTCCCCCATTTTTGGGGAGGTTGGGAGGGGGTGAGCAGTTACAAAAACCCCTGCCCCGCTCGGCCGGCGCGCACGGCTTCGATCTGCGCCCCACTGGTCTGTGGCTGTGCCACCCTACTCCGTATCAGCGAGAAACGAACGCACACGCGTTAGTTGGTCGGCCAACCAACTGAAACGTGAAACGTGAGGTGTCGTCACCTGATCTCACGTTTCACGTCTTCACGTTTCACGTTTCCCCACGCAAATCGTGGCTGCACCACCCTACGCTTTACGCCCCCCTCCAACCGGCTGTGGTACAATGGCAGAAAGTCTCGTCTGCCTTTAGCCTATCGCCGCCAGCCGTCTATGTCCGATCCGTCGCCGTTGGAACGAATTTTACAAAGTTTGGGGCTGGAAGGCTTTCCATCCCTGGAGCGGATCGCGCAGTCTATGGACCCCATCGCCTGGACGCTTGTGCTGCTGCTGCTGGGCGCGGTGCTGATGGCGGTCTACTTTTCCCTGAGCACCCGCTACGCCTTTGCCCGGCTGGACGAGGTGGAAGCCACCCCAGAGCTGCTGCTCTTTCGGCTGAAACAGGACCCGGCCCAGATGACCCCCCAGTCCATTCTCAACCGTCTGGGGGGCGAGGCTACGCTGGAACTGCTGGAGTTCGGCGACCAGATGACCACCACCAGTTGGCGCTTTCAGTGGAGCGCCATCCGGGAGGAGCTTCTGCGCCTGCTCAGTCGCCAGGACGCCTTTGGCCCGATTCACGTGCTGGGCCGCTACTACCAGTCCACCGACAGCGGCGAACAGGACTCACTGCGCATCCGGCGCACCGCGCTGATCCACAAGCTGGGCCAGCGCCGCTATCTGGAACCGGGGGCAGACGGCTCGCCGGCCCAGCTGCGGTTGCACCGCCATCCTGCCGAACAGATCGGCGAGGTGGGCTTCGACGGACCGACGATCTGGATTGATGAAGGCCAGGAGATCGGCGACCCGAACGGCCCGCTGGTGGAGATGGATGTGGTGGACTTTGCTACGGTGGAGGATGCCACCGTGCGGATGCGCATCCAGCGCACACCCAGCGCGGGGGGCGGCTTTGTCCTGCGGCTGGAGAAGCGGCGCAAAATTTGGGTTGTGGTGAGCGAAGCCATCGAGTGGACTTTGTAGGAACAGCAAAACACTGTATGGACATTTTCGATCTCTCGTTTCAGGACTGGCTGACATTTCTGAATGTACTGGTCTCTTCAACGGTCGTGATTCTGGCCTTCTCCCTGCTGGCCTATACCCTGACCTATAACTTTCGCAACCCGGTGGCCCGGCGCTTCGCCTTTCTGCTGGGGCTGGTGATGATTGTCTACGCCGCGGATGTGGCCCTGACCCGTGTGATTTCGCTTGGCTCGGCTGGGCGCTGGCTGCGCTTTCAGTGGCTGGGCATCGCCCTGCTGCCCTACGCCTATCACACTTTTTCCAACGCGGTGTTGCGCACCACCAACTACCGCACAGAGCGGCGGCGCTGGGTGAGCCTGATCAGCGGGGTGATTTCGGCTCTCAGCGCACTCTTTGCCCTCTTTACCGACCTGCTGGTGAGCCAGGTAAACTACGAACCGCCCATCAGCTATCTGGACGCCGGCCCCCTCTTCTGGCCCTTCGCCACCTTTTTTGCCCTGGTTACCCTGCTTTCGCTGCAAAATATCCGGTTGGCCCGCCGCCGCTGTCTGACCCCAGAGAGCCGGGCACGTTTGACTTATCTGCTGCTGGGCTTTATGGCCCCGGGCATCGGCACTTTCCCCTATCTGATTGCTCTGGGCCGCCACACCGCAGGCGCGGATTTTGCCACGCCCATCTTTGGCCTGTCGATTATTGGCAACGGTTTTGTCGCCACAATGCTGGTGGTGATGGCCTATACGGTGGCCTATTTTGGCGTGCTGACCCCGGACCGGGTGGTGCGCTACCGGCTGCTGCGCTTCTTTAGCCGAGGGCCGGTAGTGGCGATTCTGGTGATTTTGGCTGTGCAAACCCTGCCCACTGTGGAGCGGATTCTGGGCCTGCCCCGGGATATTGTGCTCTTCAGTGTCATCACTGGGGTCATTGTTACCAGCCAGTTGATCCTCAGTGTGACCAAAAGTCTGGTGGACCGGATTATCTATCGGGAGGACAGGGAGGAGATCGCCTGGCTGCGGGAACTGGACCGCCGCCTGCTCACCACCAGCGATCTGCGCCAGTTTCTGGAAAACCATCTGACCAATCTTTGCGAGCTGCTGCGGGTGCCGGCGGGTTTTGTGGCCGCTACGGTTGGCCCGGACCTGATTCTGGAGGCAGTGGTGGGTCCGCCCGGCACCCGGGAGGCGATTTTGCAGGTCCACGACTGGAGCGACACGCTCAACGCGGCGGTGCGCACCCGCACCCTCAACGGTGTGGCCCGGCGCAACCCACTGCCCCGGGAAGCAAACGCGCCTGTGATCCAGCATTTCCAGCCCATCTATCACGCGGGCTATTGGGTCTGGCCCCTGGTAGAGAGCGGGGAGGAGAGCGGCAAAGAGACCGTTTTGGGTATTCTGGGCATTCAGGCCCGCAGCCAGGCCCCGCTCTTCAGCAGCGACGAGCAGAGTATGCTGTATCAGATGATCGACCGGGTGGGGCTGGCGCTGATGGATCGCAAGCTGCAAAAGCAGGTCTTTGTGGCCCTGCGCCGCATCATTCCGGGCATCGACCGTATCCAGCAAATCCGCGGAGTGGTGCCCTATGCCACGGACAATCTGGACGAGTCGGTCGCCGAGATGATGGAACCCAGCCCGGTCTACAACCCGGAGTTTGAGGGTTGGGTGAAAGATGCCCTGAGTCACTATTGGGGCGGGCCAAAGCTCAACCACAGCCCGCTGATCCAACTGCGGGTGGTCAACCGGGCCATCGAAGAGGCCGACGACAACCCCACCAAAGCATTGCGGCTGGTCCTGGGCCGGGCCATCGAGAATCTGCGCCCGGAAGGCAAGCAGGACTTGAGCACGCCCGAATGGCTGCTCTATAACATTCTGGAGATGCGCTTTATTCAGGGGCGCAAAGTGCGGGAGATCGCCGAACGGCTGGCCATCAGCGAGAGCGACCTCTACCGCAAGCAGCGGGTCGCCATCGGCCAGGTGGCCCGTGTGCTGACGGAGATGGAGCAGATCGACTGGGAAGCGCTTATCAGCCCGCCGCCTGCTGGGGAAGCGAAGGCCGAGAGCGCAGTTAATCGGGGGGCGCGGCTCAGTTGATGGCTAGGAAATTTAGCCGCGGATGAACACGGATAAACACGGATGAAGATGGATTTTATTTGTGATTTTCTTTGTCACCTTTGTTCCTTCCCGGTGAATGTTCTTTTTGTGCAAGAACTATCCACTATTTATCTATCTTTTTTATCCGTGTTCTATCCGTGTTCATCCGTGTTCATCAGTGGCTCAATTCCCCACCCCAATAGAGGAATCTCCCACCAATGGCGAAGTCTCGTCGCCCGCGACGCACCGACAAACCGACAGGCGATCTGACCAGCCTGCTGGCGGAATTGCGCGCCAACTTCAGCAGCGAAGCCCTGGGGCTGGCCCTCTTTCTGGCCGGGGGCTATTTCGGGTTTTCTCTGCTGGCCGAGAGCGACAGCGTCGTCTGGATTGGCCGGATGCTGGGCAGCACGGCTTTTCTGGCCGTGGCGGGTTTGCTGCTGCTGGGCGCGGTGTTGATGCTGGGCGAACGGGCCGGCTATTGGAATCCCCAGGCGATTGTGGGGGGCGAACTGCTGCTCTTTGGGCTGACCGCCTTGGCCTTTGTGCGGGCGAATGGCGTCGTCGATTGGGTGCCCCCCGCGGATGGCAGCGCCGGGGGCGTCGTGGGCTGGGGTATGGGCAGCCTGCTCGTCTTCCTGTTGGGGCGCTGGCCCGGCGGGCTGGTGGCCCTGCTGCTGACCGGGCTGGGTCTCTATCTGCTCATCCGCCACACGCCGCTCATCTACGCGGCCGGGTACATCGCCGGGTACGTCCAGCGCTGGATCACCCCCCTGGGCCTGCTCACCTATTTTGGCCTGCGCCAGCCCAGCCTCCCCCGCCAGGCAGCCGGGGACCTGCCGCTCCCCCCCCTGCCCAGAGAGCCGTTGCGCAGCCGGCCTGTCACTGCCACTGCCGCGCCCGCGCCGGTCCAGGAACCCCTGCCGTCAATGCCCGAAGCGCCTGCCGCAGCGCGGACCAAACGGCCCGCCAGCGACAAGCGCCCCGCGCCGGTTGCCAGCCAGAACAAACTCCAGTCCGTGCGTTCTACGGGCAATCTGCCCCCCACCGACTTTTTGACCGAAGACTCCGGGCAGTACGGCAGCCGGGACACCGCCGAAGTCGGCAAACTCATCGAAGATACCCTGGCCGATTTCGACATTCCCGTGCAGGTGGTGAATGTGGAGAGCGGGCCGACTGTGACCCAATTCGGCGTCAAACCCCTCTATATTGTGCGGGGCGGCCAGCAGCGCAAAGTGCGGGTCAGCCGTATCGTCAACCTGGCCGATGACCTGGCCCTGGCCCTGGCCGCGCCCGCGGTGCGTATCGAAGCCCCTGTGCCCGGCTACCCGTATGTGGGCATCGAAGTCCCCAACACCACCAAAATCGACGTGGGGATGCGGGGCATTCTGGAGAGCCAGGCCATGCGCAGCCGGGGCGGTCTGCTGCCCCTGGCCCTGGGCCGGGACACCGCCGGCGCGCCGGTCATCAGCGACCTGACCCGTGCGCCCCATCTGCTCATCGCCGGCTCTACCGGTTCGGGCAAATCGGTCTGCATCAACGCCATTATCGTCAGCCTGCTGATGCACCACGGCCCGGAATCCCTGCGCTTTGTGATGGTAGACCCCAAAATGGTGGAGTTGCCCGGCTACAACGGCATCCCCCATATGATCGGCAGCGCCATCACCGAAGTGGACCAGGTAACCGGCGCGCTGGCCTGGCTGCTCCTGCAAATGGACGACCGCTACCAGACCTTCCGGGAGCTGAAAGTCCGCAACATCGCATCTTACAACGAACTGGCCGCCAAGCAGAAGGACTTAGCGCCCCTACCCTATCTGGTGCTGGTGGTGGACGAGCTGGCCGATCTGATGATGACCGCGCCGGAGGAGATCGAGCGCCAACTGGTGCGGCTGGCCCAGATGGCCCGGGCCGTGGGCATCCACCTGATTCTGGCGACCCAGCGCCCGTCGGTGGATGTGGTGACCGGGCTGATCAAAGCCAACTTCCCCACCCGCATCGCCTTTGCCGTGACCAGCCAGATCGACAGCCGGGTGATTCTGGACACCCCCGGCGCCGAGCGGCTGCTGGGCCGGGGGGATATGCTCTTTATGCGCCCGGACTCGGCCAAGCTGGCCCGGGTCCAGGGCTGCTGGGTCTCCGACGGCGAGATTCAGAAGGTGGTCCAGTTCTGGAAGGATCGGGAGGCCGCGGAGAATCCCGATGGACCCAAAATTAAAGTAGCGCCCTGGCTGGGGCTGATGGATCGGATGGAGGACGAGGACGAACTGGTATTGGACGCCATCGACGCCATTCGGGGGGAAAAGACGTGCAGCACCAGCTTTGTCCAGCGCAAACTGGGCATTGGCTACCCCAAAGCCGCCCGGCTGATGGAGCAACTGGAAGCCAAAGGCGTCGTCGGCCCGGATATGGGCGGGGGACGGGGGCGGGAGGTGCTGTTGAAGGAGGAGGAAGGGGAGGATGGGGAGGAGGGGTTGTTTGCGTAGGGGGAAATTGTGAATGGTGAATAGCGAATAGTGAATTGTGAATGAAGGGGGGTGCAGATGACGATTTCCAACCCGCACGACCGCTACTTTCGCGAGATATTCTCGGACCCGGTGGTTGCCCAGGATTTGTTGCGCAACTACCTGCCCCCGGCAGCCGTAGCGGGCCTCGATCTGACGACTCTGGCTCTGCAACAGGAGAGCTTCATCGACGAAGAGTTACGCCAGCACTTCACCGATGTGCTCTACACTGTGCAGCAGCAGGGCGGCGCGCCGGCCCACGTCTACATTCTTTTTGAACACAAGAGCTACGCCGACCACCTGACCAGCTTTCAACTGCTGCGCTATCTGGTGCGCATTTGGGAGCGGATGCTGCGCCAGTCGGAGCCGCTGACACCGATTATCCCGCTGGTCTTCTATCACGGCGTGGAGAAGTGGGACGCGCCCCGGAGCTTTGCCGATCTGCTCCGGGCCGTTGAGGGGCTGGAGTCCTATGCGCCCCGCTTTGACTACGAGTTGCTCGATCTGTCGGCCATCCCAGAGCAGCAGATCAAAGGCGAAGTACTCCTGCGTGCGGTGCTGCTGGCCTTTCGCAGTGTGTTGCGGCCCGGTGTCGGCGTGCGTCTGCTGGATATTGTGCGGCTGTTGAGCGAGTTGACACCCGAACGCAGTGGGTTACAATACATCGAAACGCTGCTGCGCTATCTGGTCGCCGCACCGAGCGATCTGACAATGGCGCAGATTCGCACGGTGTTGGAGACTGTGGGAAAGGAGAAACGAACGATGCTAATATCACCTGCGGCCCAGGAGTGGCTGGAACAAGGCCGAGAAGAGGGACGAGAGGAAGGCCGAGAAGAGGGACGAGAGGAAGGCCGGGAAGAAGGCCGTGAGGAAGGATTGGCGCGGGGCAAGCGCCAACTCCTGCTTGATCTGATTACCTATCGCTTTGGCGCGCCGGACTCGGCGTTGCGCGAGGCGCTGGATGGGTGCAGCCCGGAACAACTCTCTGCGGTCAGTCATATTGTGCTGGATGCCAGCAACGCTTCCGAGATACTGCTCAAAATTCGGGAGATGCCCCAGCCGTAGACGAGGCGCAGTTCGGGTAGAAATTGCCGAATTTCGCCTCCCCAGCAGCGGCCAGGACCAGCTTCCTGACCCACATCATCCCGCCCTCTCCCGAAAACGCACCGCATACGCCCGCAAGGCCGCCTCTGCCTGCAAGCCCCGGCTTTTCGCCAGGGCGGTCAGTTGCCAGAGCAGATGGCCGAGCTCTTCGTCGCTGCTGCCGGGGGGCAGGAGCGCGGCCAACGCCGGATTCTCTGCGGCCACTTCTCCGCGTTTGAGCAGGCCCGCCTTCTCCGCTTTGGACTGCAACCCCCGGGCCTTTTCCAGCGCGGGCAGAGAAGCCGGAACCCCATCCAGCGCACCCTTCGGCTTCTGGCCTTTGTCTGCCCGCTCCTGGGCTTTGATGGCGTCCCACTGGCTGTAAAGACCGTCCATATCCGGCACATTCGTCACATCAAAGACGTGGGGATGGCGGCGGGTCAGCTTCTCCACGCTGGCGCGGATGGCGTCGGCCATCTGAAAACGCCCTTCCTCCGCAGCCACCTGGACAATCATCGCCACAATCCCCAGCACATCTCCCAGTTCTTCGGCGATGTGTTCGTCGTCCTCGTTGTCGATGGCTTCCAGCACCTCGCAGCACTCGGCCAGCAGAAATTCGCGCAAACTTTCCAGGGTCTGCTCCTGATCCCAGGGACAGCCCTCCGGCGCGCGCAGATGGGCGATCAGTTCTTGCAGATCGTTGAAGCTGCCGCCGGGCCGTTGGGCGGGGATGAAAAGGCTGGTCAGGTGGTTGAAATCGTCGTTCCGATCTAATTCGTGTAGTGAAATGATGCGTGTGTGCTGGGCGGGGGTCCCCGCGGCGTGGATGAGCGTCACCGGCTGCTCCACCGGGTAGGCGTTGAGCAGCGTCAGCTTCACATCCGACGCCACCTGTCGGGAGTAGACCTGGCCGACGAGCGCGGGCAGGCTGATGTCCAATGGGGGGTGATGGCGGGCGGCCAGCAGCATCCCATCCACAATCTGACAGCCTTCCATCGGGTCCAGCCCCAGGGCCGTGCCCGCCACGTCGATGAAGCTGGCCCCGCCGCTGACGTGGACAGTCAGCCCGGTCTCTTGCGCCGCTGCCAAAATCGCGCCTGTCGTCGCCTCCCCCACCCACGGGTGGCCGGGCACGGCATAGACCACCGGGCCAATCGTCGCCGCGGCCAGCACCCGCGCCACCACCGCTGCGTAGACGTCGGCGAAGGCGTCGTGCTGCTCGTAGAGATCGTCACAGCTTTGCAGATCGGCCACCTGTCCCAGCGCGTTCACGCAGGGGTGGCGGCGGGTGCGCAGAATCACACGCCGCCCGCTGTGGAGCAACTGCCAGACGCCCAGGGGAATATCCCCCACATCCCCCGGCCCCAGGCCAACGATGGCGATGTCTGCGGTGGGGAGAGAAAGTTCAGGATAGATCGTTGAGATAGACATCGATCTCCTCAAGTCGGGCATTCAAATTTTCGGCAGCAATCAGGTCTTCCCAGGCAGGGTGCTCTATCACACTTCCTTCCGCGATTTTTGTCTCCAACTCATCAGGCGTCTTTGCGCCATAGCGCGCCAAATACTCTAACTTCAACTGAAGAACCTGACGCTTCTTCTCCTGAAGTAGACTAATGAACGCTTGTCGAAAGAGTTCCCCCTCGCTGAGGCCAAATGCAGTGGCAAGTTCAGCTGTTGGCAGTAGACTCATCTCCATTCACCTTTCATTCGAAGCTACCGAGCAACTACTCAGCCAATGACAGAAATAACCACTAAATACACAGAACACGCGGAAGTTCTGCGCTTTTTTCAGTGTATTCCGTGTATTCCGTGGTTAATAAGCAGAGGATGCCTGAGCAGTTACGCTACCGCTTTGCTTCGGCTCAATCAGTAGCCAATAGGTCCGCTACTCAGGCCGTAAATTGATGAAACCCGGTGCGGTTGGCCTCGATAAAATCCCAATCGTAGACGACACCCAGCCCTGGGCCATCGGGCACGGGCACAGTGCCGTCGGGGGCAATGTCTTCCGGTTGGTCCGAATAGCCGTTGGTGTAGACCGGCGGCACCAGATTGGTCATGCCCGGCCCCATCAACGCCATTTCGTAATAGTGGGAGTTACGCAGGGCCGAGAGCACCGCCCGATGTGCGGGGCCACAGGCGTGCAGTTGTACATCCAGCCCCAGGGCCTCGCAGAAGGTGGCGATCTTCAGCGCGCCGGTGATGCCCAGGTCATACTCCGGGTCCGCGTGGATCATATCGCAGCCACCGGCCAGAAGGAAGTTGGCCTTCTGTTCCACCCCCCGCACGTGCTCGCTGACCAGAATGGGCGTCTGCAATTTCTCGCGCAGCCGCCGATGGCCTTCCACAGCCACGCCGCTGTCCCGGTAGGGGTCTTCGTACCAGAGACAGCCGGCTTCGTCGCAGGCCCGGCCCACGTACAGAGCATCCATCCACGTGCGTAGTTGGCAGGCCGGGTCAACCATTACCTGCATCCCGTCGCCCACAGCCCTGCGCACGCCCAGAATATTGGCCGCCTCTTTGGCCGCGTTGCCGTCGTGCCAGCCGTGGATTTTGAAGCCGACAAAGCCCGCCTCCTTACACGCCAGCGCATAATCGGCAAAGGCCGCGGGCGTATCCAGCCCGCCGACTTCCATCTGGCCGTGATAGGTGCTGGCGTAGGTGGGCAGCCGATCCCGATAGCCGCCAATCAGCCGGGAGACCGATGTGTTGTATTTCTTCCCGGCCAGGTCCCAGAGCGCGATGTCCAGAGGGCCGTGGCCCATGTGGTCATAGGCCCGCGCCTCCCGTTTCAGATCGTCGTAGATAATCGCCCGTTGCTCCGGGTCCCGGCCCAGCAGATTGGGGGCCAGCATCAGACATTGGCCCAGGCTGGATGGGGTGCCCACCCAGTGGGTGACATATTCGCCAGAAACGCCGTCGTCGCAGAGAATCCGCACGGCGAAACGCTGGGCGCTAAAGCTGCTCTTTTCTTTGAAAATCACGTTGCCCACTCCCGCCGCGGAGTGAAGGCCCAACCCCATATTCTGCGCTTGAAAGCGGAATGGGTGAATCTCAACCCGGTCAATGCGGCTCATCAACTTTCTCCCTTACCCTATATTTTTTGCAATTTGCGGCTGCCCGCCAGGAATGCCCTGCAAACCAGACGCTTGCAGACTTCTGCGCATCATAACACAGGCATAGAGAGGCGTCTACTGAGACCCCAGGCAGGCAGCTAATGGAACAGGAATGGTTTTTCTATCAGCGCAGAAGTGTGGGCAGATAGAGCCGGCGGTGGGGGAACTCCAACACCGCAAAGTCGGTCAGGTGGTCGAGGGTGACGGTTAAGGTATTGGCCTGGCTGTCCACCACACCGGGGATGTAAACCCAGCGCCCCTCGGCTACACGCCAGTAATGTAACACCAGGTCCTCCTCCTTCATCCCCTCCACATCGCTCTCATCATAGGCAATTACAATCGTAAACGGCTGATCGAAGTGGGTGACGGGATTGCCCGCGCCGTCCTCGGCGGTGAGGGAGAAGACCCGTCCCAGCAGTTGGAATCCGCCGGTGGTCGGTGGGGTGGTGACTTCCTGTAGGGCGATGGTCAGGGTTTCGCTATAGACGCCGGCTGGGAAGGTGACGGTTGTGGAGAGGCCGACTGTGCCGGTGAGGACGCCGCCGGTGGGGGGGATGGCAGTGATTATCGGCGTCGGTGTGCTGGTCGGTGTTCCTGTGGGAGTCGGCGTGGCTGTCCCAGTCGGTGACGGCGTGGGAGTCGGTGTCGGTGTACGAGAACCGGTCGGCGTGGGGGACGGCGTGGGAGTGAGCGTCAGCGTTGGCGTGACCGTCGCGGTCGGTGACAGCGTGTGAGTCGGCGCCGGTGTGCGTGAACCGGTCGGGGTGGGGGACGGCGTGGCAGTGAGCGTCAGCGTTGGCGTGACCGTCGCGGTCGGTGACGGTGTGTGAGTCGGCGTCGGTGTGCGTGAACCGGTCGGCGTGGGGGACGGCGTGGCAGTGAGCGTCGGCGTTGGCGTGGCTGTCGCGGTCGGTGACGGCGTGTGAGTCGGCGTCGGTGTACGAGAACCGGTCGGCGTGGCAGTGAGCGTCAGCGTTGGCGTCTTTGTGGGCGTCGGTGTACTGGTCGGCGTGGGGGTCGGTGTGGCTGTGGCCGCCTGAATTGTGATTCCGCCATCTTGCAGGGCGACCGCTACTCTCCCTTCGTTCAGTTCCCCCCGCTGCCAATGGAGCGCGCTGCTTTGACCAGCCGCGCCTTTGGCGCGAAAGGTGACGACTGCCAGTTCACCGCTGCCGCTGACCGGCTGCGCACCGGCCAGAACAATGCGTACCGTACCCGCGCTCCCCAGATTGGTGAGGAGACTCCATCCAACGACCAGCGACCCTTTCGTCACGCTCACCACTTCCGTTACCGCGGGGTCGTAGGAAAAGGCCAGGTCCGCGCTGTAGACTGCGCCGCTCACCCCCGCGATTGTGATGGGGAGGCTGATCTGCGCGCCGGGAGCGATGACAACCGCCGCGATAGCCAGGGTTCCACCGGCAGTTGGAGCAGGCGAAAAGGTGCGGGCGGACGCTGCCTGGGCAGAGAGCAGCCAGCTTCCCAGCAAGCAGAGAGAAAGCGCCGGCCAGAGTAGAGACCTGCCTATCCGCCCAAACCACCACTTATGCCCCATAGGGAAACTCCGTTGTAATCGCCCTGAAAAAGGACACGGATTGACGCGGATGCTCACAGATTCACACGACGGAGTCCTGAGCCTGTCGAAGGGATAAAATCTGCGCAAATCTGCGGTTTCTGCGTAATCTGCGTTCCTGAGAATGGCATCACTCAATTCCCCACAACCGGCAGGAATTGCCGATACTGCGCGCTGCTCTCCCACTGCACGGGCACTGCGCCTTCATTGGCCTCCGCCCACAGGGGCGTGAGCAGCGGCGCGGCTGCGTTGGAATTCTTGGCGCGCAGGTGGAAGACGAGCAATTCCCCCGGCCCGGTGATCGGCTGCGCCCCGGCCAGGGCCAGACGGATTTGCCCGGCCACGCCCGTATTGGTTGCCAGGGCCATCCCCCCATCCGGCGCAGTCTGTTCGACGCTGAGAAGTTCCAGCGCCCCGGTGTCGTAGGCCAGTTGCATCTCCAGACTGTAGAGAGTGCCACCCGCCGGGTCGGCCCAGAGGATTGCGTCAACCGTCCCGTCCACGTTGACCGCACCGGTCGTCAAGCGCAGGTGGGCGGCGTTCGCTTGCGCCTCGCCTGTCCGCAGCAGCCCGACGGCATTCCAGTTGCCCGAAGCGTCGCCCAGCAGAATGGCGGTGAAGTCTTGCCCTGTACGGTTGGCGTTCAGACCGGTCACAGCCCGGCTGGCCGGGTTGAAGGCCCAGACCACGCCCGCGCCAGGGAAGGGCAGGGTGAGCAGGTCCACGGCCTTTTGCAGAATGTAATAGGCGTCCATGGCGTTGACCACGCCGGACTTGTCCACATCCGCGGCGGTGAAGGCGTTGCCGCTGAGGATGGCGCTCCCCGCGTCGTGTTGCAGGGCCAGGGAGGCGTCGTAGGCGGAGATGCCGTTTACCCGGTCGGACTTGCTGGGGGTGAGGGTGTAGTTGCCCGCCGGCGCGCTGCGCACGGTGAAATTGCCGTCGCCGCCGCTGTTACCGGCATAGAGCCGGTTGCCGGTCAGGGTCAGAAGCGTGTCGGAGACGACACCCCCGTTCCAGAAGCTGACCAGCCCGGAGACGGTGTAGACCAGATCGACCTGGAAAGAGCCGTCGCTAGACTGGGTGGGGATGGCCCCGCTGTTGAGAGAGAGATCGCTGAGGCGCAGGGTGGTGGTGACACCGGGCGAGCCGAGCACCTCGAACTCCAGGTTGGCGAGCACGCCCGAACCGGAGACTGTACCGCCCGGGCTGGCCAGGGAGAGGCGCATCTGGCCGGAGGTGGCGGTGTTGGGCGCAATGCTCCAGCCTGGGGTCAGGCTGCCGGTAGTGGCCGTTTTCGCTTTGAGCACACTGGCGTTGAAATGCACAGTGACGCTGGCCGCGGCCAGCCCCTGGGCATTGGCTACATTGAGGGGAATCTGCACGATGTCGTGCTGGCCGCCGCTGCTGACGGGTAGGCCGATGCTGGCGACATCGCTTTCGAAGGTGAAGCTGCGCAGAAGCTGACCGCTCTGGCCGTCGGGATTGGTCACAGTCACATCCACCAGTGCGGGGAAGTGGGCGGGGGTGGTGCAGGTGATCTGGTTGGGGCTGACCACCACCACCGAGGCGCAGACCGCTTCGCCAAAGCGCACGGACGCCCCCGCCTTGAAATTGCTGCCGCTGAGGGTGACGGCTGTGCCGCCGCCGATGGGGCCCCGCTGGGGGCTGACCGCGGTGACCGTCGGCCTGTCCACCACGCCCACCTGATAGGGGAAGGTGGCGCGGCCCGCTGTGACTGTGCTCACCCCGTCGCTGGCCGCGATGTAATATTCCAGACCGGGTGAGACCAGCAGGTTGGCCGGGACAGTGGCCGAGTAGCGGTTGCCGGTGGTCTTGAGCATTCCGGCGCTGGTGTAGACCGATGTCCCGATCTTGCGGTAGTAGAGGGTGACACTCTGCACCGCCACATTGTCGGTCACATCGGCGAAGAGGGAGAGGGCCAGACCCGGCGGCGCGGTGGTGACCGGCGTGTGGGTGATGACCGGCGGGATGGTGTCCAGGGGCGTGGCTGTGGCCTCGTTGGAGAAGTCGGATTCACCCATATCGGTCTTGATGACGGTGAATTTGTAGAAGTAGGGCTGGCCGGGCTGGACATTGGTATCCCTGAAGCTCTTCTGCTGGGCCGGGATGATGCTGCTGTGAACGGGCGTAAAGCTGCCGCCGCTGCTCTCGGCCCGGTAGAGTTTGTAACCCCCCAGCAGGTCGAAGTCGTCCTGGGTCCAGGCCAGATCGATGTAGCCCTCGCCGCCCGTGGCCTGCAAGTTCATGGCCTCCGTGCCGGAGGTGATGATCTCGAAGCGGAAGCGCCCCGCGTCGTCGCCGATGACCAGCCAGGGGTCATCGGCAGCGCGAGCTGGACCGGCAATGCGAATCAGTTGATAGCCGTCGCCGGTGACGGGGGTGATGTTGAACGTTCCTTTCCATGTGCGCGGATTTTGCCAGCCGCCGTTGATGGGGTGGATCGTGTAGTCTGTCACCGGTACGTCGGGGCCGAAGGAGACGGCTGGCTGGACGGTTAGGTCCATATCGCGATTGAAGGTGACGGTGAAAGTAACTGGCTCAGCGCCGACGAGGGGTGTGGGGCCGTCAAGAGCGCTCATTCCAGATTGACTTTTAGTGGCAAGCTCGACTTTCCATACAAATGGATAGGTTGTAGTCTCCGGGGTAGTGAGGATAGGCTGGTACACAATGTGTGCATCATTGAAGGTATCGTCATAGTCGAATATTGCAGAATCTATAAACGCTGTAGATTGTGTTCCCCAATAGTTGTGTGCCATGCCGATATATGAATTACCTCCCAAGAACGGCTTTGGCC
>JAANMX010002003.1_pt1 | contig 21436 bp, 20 predicted proteins | sample 7279681 | NCBI WGS metagenome assembly JAANMX01 (sample SAMN14094542, study PRJNA606508) | bioreactor metagenome | isolation source: A lab-scale SPAN reactor treating ammonium-rich wastewater day 351 | place: Ireland: Galway | collected 2018-01-01
TCAAGGAGAAGTGGGGCAAGCTGACTGATGATGACCTTGATGTCATCAATGGCAAGCGCGAACAGCTCGAAGGTAAAATCCAGGAGCGCTACGGATACCAGAAAGATCAGGCCAAGAAGGAAATCGACGATTGGTTCGGTAGCCAGAAATGGTAATCTTCAAACCCCGCCAAAAAGGCGGGGTTTTTCGTTGCAGGTCAGGTTTGTCTCGATCGGCGGGATCGCGATCCTGTCGACCAGCGGGCAGGATATCTGCCTCGATGTCCTGCGAAACCGGCGGTCCTTGCCGCCTGGAGCATTTTCGCTTCTGTTGAATCAGAAGCGAAGCTCTATGATTTTGATTTGACGCGTTTTCTTCGCGCGAACCGGATTCCATCCTCGGGTCGAGTCCGAGGACATGCTTCGCTCGAAAACGCTATAGTGCCAGTCTTCACAGTGGGGACATATTCACGCCACAAAGTGCTGGACTTCGCCAAAGTTTTCCACAGAATATCCAGAAATTGCCTGAATTGATTCGTTCGTTGCGTCTGCGTCCGTTTTCCTCCTTGCGGACTGTCCCCAACCATGACCCAACGATACGACGCCGGGCGCGCGCCCGACCTCGCTCAAGACATCCTGAATCGCTGGTGTGTGCTTGCCGAACAGCGGCTCGATTTTCTGATCGAGCTTTATGAAAGCGGCAGGTGGCGACGCTACCATTCCGAAAACGCCTTCATGGAAAACCTGCGCGAGGCGAAGACCGTCGTCGAAACCTGGCGCGCGCTGGCCCAGCGTGAGGCGATGCCGGACAATCGGGCGTTCGACTGGTCGCGGCTCGATCGGCCCTCGGAAACCCCTCCCGCTCCTGACACCGGGCAGTCGTCAGCCGGAGCTGCGATACCTTATGCACCGCGGACGGTTATCGGCTTGCAAGAGTGTGCGACGCTGCGAGCGAAGGACGAAGCGCCGGCTGGAAAGAATGCGCGGGATGCTGACCGGCCCACCGGCGTTTTGCCGGATCTGAAAACCCTTCAGATGCGCTATCCGATCCTTCGATACGCCAGAACAGGGTGATCCGTCGCGAAGGAGTGCGTCACGTCAGAGTCTTTATGTTCTGACGCGTCGTCTTCACGCGAACCGGATTGCATCCTCGGGTCGGGCCGAAAACATGTTTCGCTCGAAAACACGAACCTGGTTTCAACGCACCGCATTGGCGCCGATGACGATCTGCGTGAACTTGGCGGCGCCAGCGGCGGAAAGATCCGGCGTCACGGGCCTGGCGTGGTCGAGTCCGACCACCGCGCCGCGCGGCGCATCCGAAATCACATTGGTGTTGACCAGCGCCGTGCCTGCGCCGTCCACGACCGAAACTCCGATGCCGATGAAGGTTTTACGGATGACGTTGCCCGTGATCGCGACATCGCGGAGATATTTGCCCCAGCCCGCGATGATGCCGAACGACGGTGCGTTCTCGATGAGGTTTCCGGTCACCGACGTATCCGCCTCGATGTAGATGCCGATGCCGGCGTCGTCGTCGGGCGCGGTGCCGATCGGTCGTTTCGGCAACAGGTTGCGGATGATGTTGCCTTGTACGACCGCAAGCCGGCCGCCCTCGTTGAAGTTGCTGACGGAGACGCCGACCGCCGCGCCGTCCACGGTGTTGCCGGCGATCACCGCGCCCTCGAAGGCGAATTCGGAATAGAGCGCCACCTCGCGCACATTGCTGATGCTGTTGCCGGTGATCTGAATGTTCGATGCCGAGTTGCCGCGCACGGCGGAGTAATCGCAGTCGCTGATGCGGTTGCCGCTGACGATGACATTGCCGGCGCGGAAGGCGTTGATGGCGTTGCCGTGCTGGCCGGAGCCGCCCTGGCCGGCCTTGATGTTCTCGATCCGGTTGCCGGTGACGATCGAGCCGTCGTCGCCGATGGCCGTGCGCAGGATCTCGACGCCGTTATCCCTTGTCTCGCGAATGGTGTTGCGCGCGACCGTCAATCCGAGCGCATCGAAGGAGACGATGCCCGTCGTTTCGATCATCTCGATGAGATTGCCGCTGATCTCGCCGGCGGCATTTTCGAGCCAGATGCCGTTGCCGCCGCTGCCGGTGATCGCGCAATCCATAATCCGGACATCGCGGCCGCCGAGGCAATGGACCAGGCCGCGCCGATCGGGAAGGGGAATGCCGCCGCCATCGAGAGTGAGATTGCTGAGGCCGATGTGGTCGGCGCCCTCGGCTGCCAGCAGCGAAGCGCCGCCGGTGAAGGTCAGCGTGGTCGCGCCGCGCACGCCGACGAGTTGCGATCCCTTGGCGAGTTGCAGCGGTCCGGTGCGATAGACGCCGGGCGGCAACGCGAGCGGCGCGTTGGCGCTCGCGGCCTCGTTGATCGCCCGTTGCAGCGCGCGGGTCTGGTCGCCGGTGGCGTTGGGCCGCACGCCATAATGAGCGGCGTCGCGCCCGAGCGTCGATGTCAGCGGCGCCGCGCGGAGTGCATTCGCCGGCATCGCCAGCGCACCGATGATGCCGGCGGCGGAAGCTCCGAGGATATGGCGGCGGTCGATATCCATGGATGGCTGATCCTTTTGAGGCAGGCGAGCATCTTACGTCGATCGCGTTTTCGAGCAAGGCATGTCCCCGGGCTTGACCCAGGGATGGATACCGCTTCGCGTTAACGCGGCGGTTGGACCGCCGGATTGTGCGGCACGAACAACCGTCCGCGCTCGACAACGATCACGACGACCAAGGCGGCGATGGTGCAAAGGAAGGCGCTTGCTGTGAACGGCAGCATGGTGCCGTTGAAGTCCTGTCCGATCATGGCGCCGACGCCGCTGCCTATCAATGTCGTGATCGAGCCGAACAGGGATGAGGCGGTTCCGGCGATATGGCCTTGCGGCTCCATCGCGAGCGCGGTGAAGTTCGAGAACATCAGCCCGAAGGCGAACATCGCGCCGATCGCAAACGCCATGTAAACCGGAAACGACAGCCAGTCCTGCCACGCCGCGAGCAGCGTCAGCATCGAGATCACCACCGATCCTGTCAGCGCGCCGTGCGAGATCACCCGCATGCCGAACCGCCCGACGATGCGCGCGTTCAACAGACCCGCGGCGGCGATGCCGATGGCGATCGCACCGAAGGCGAGCGGAAAATAATCGCCGAGGCCGTAGATGTCGGTGAAGATCTGTTGCGAGCAGAACACATAGGCGAACAGCACGCTCTGCACGCCGCCGGTGGCGAGCGCGTAGCCGATGGTTTGGCGGTTGGTGATGGTCTGGCGATAGGCATCCAACACGTTCGCGGCGGTCAGCGGCTTGCGCCCGGTGGGCGGCAGGGTCTCCGGCAATCGGAGCGCGCACCAAAGCAAAGCGAGCAGACCGTAGGCGGTCAGCACCACGAAGATGCCGCGCCATTCCGCGAACAGCAGAATCGCCTGACCGATCGACGGCGCAAGCACGGGCACCGAGATGAAGATCATCATCGCCAGCGACAGCACGCTCGCCATGCGCCGGCCGCTGTAGCAGTCGCGCACGATCGAGGTGGCGATGACGCGGGCGGCGGAACTTCCGACGCCCTGCAGCACGCGCGCCAGCAGCATCGTTTCAAACGAGGACGCGACCACCGACAACAGGCCAGCCGCGCTGTAGAGCAGCATTCCGCCGATCAGGATCGGGCGGCGGCCGAACCGGTCCGACAGCGGCCCCATGATGAACTGGCCCGCGCCGAAGCCGGCCAGATATACCGAGATCACGGCCTGGACATGATTGGGGTGAGCGATGGCGTAGGCATCGCGGACGTCCGGCATCGCCGGCAGCATCATGTCGGTGGCGATCGGGTTCAGCGCCATGATGCAGGCGACGAGGGCGACGAATTCAGGGAACCCTCTCGGCTGATGGACTCGCGACACCCATCCGTCCATATCGGCATCGGTCATCGATGTGTCCCGGAAGGATCGGTACGCAGCCTTATCGATGCCGCCAGAGTCTGGTTCAACCGCGTTGAATCAGACTCTGGCATTGTCTCTTTGAGATTGAGCATGATCATATCCGAAAACCGGTTTCCACTCTTCGGGATCATGCTCTGTTGCGCGGCACAGTGCCCGTTTCGAATATGGCTGTCCATTTGATCTGACAGGTTCTTTTGCACGCGAACCGCTTGGTCCGAAAGCTCTATAGCCCCGTCTGCCGCGCCGCCTTCACCATTTCCATGAGCATGGCCTCGCAGGCATCGACGAGATGCGCCAGCGTCATGCCGCCGGGAACGGCAGCCGAGCCGTCGCGCTTCAGCGCCGGAATATGAATGAACGCGGCGAGGCGCGGGCCCGCCTGTTGATCGGCGGCCTCGATGGCGCGCCAGCAGAGGTAATTGCAAAGATAGCTGCCGGCATCGCGCGAGGCGCGGGCGTCGATGCCGGTCAGCCGCGCCGCGCGCAGCAGCTTGAAAACATGCGACCCGAACGCACGCGCATTCGCCGTGCCCGCGATCGCGCCCTTGCGAATCCGCGCGCCGTCGAGGTCCGGCCAGATCGTCGTCATCGCGTTTCGCGTGCGCGTCTCGATCCGCAGCCAGCGGGTGCGCGCCGCGAGCCCGAACATCAGGAGCGCGTGCGGACGATGCGTTGCAAGGAGCTGCGGCAGCTCAGAATCCACCGTCGCATAGGCGACATCGAAGATGTGGGTTGTGATCGTAACGCCGTCCAGCGCGGGCCGGCGCAACTTGGCGAGTCGTTTGACCAGCGGAACAGTCGGATTGAACGGCGCGCCGGGAAACGGGCCGAAGCCGGTGACGAGAATGCGGAGGGGCGTCGTCATGTCCGGTCAAAAGCGCGAAGCGCGTCTTCGTGCAGATGTCCCGGCCATCCACGTCTTGCCTTTGGAGTTTTGTCACAAGAAATGGCGTGGATGCCCGGCACACAGGCGAGAGAAGCGACGCCGTTCTTCGAACGGTTACGGCCGGGCATGACGGTCGCGGAAACAGTGCAATTCACCGCAACAACTCCGCGATCTGGCTCGCCCCCAGCGCCGGCGTGACCCGGCCCTCGGAGACCGCGGCCTCGGTCGCCTTCACTTTCGAGCGGATCGCGGGATCGGTGCGCAGGCGCGCCTTGATGCGATCCTCGAACATCGACCACATCCATTTCACCTGCTGCCGGCTGCGCCGCTGTGCGAACTCGCCGGACTTGTTCATCGCGGCGCGGTGCTCGACGATCTTCCGCCAAAGCTCCGGGATGCCTGATCCCGTCAGCCCCGAGTAAGTCAGCACCGGAGGAGACCAGTTTTCGGAGCGTGGGCTGAGAATATGAAGCGCGCTGCGATATTCGGCCGCCGCGCGGTTGGCGCGTGACAGATTATCGCCGTCGGCCTTGTTCACCGCGATCATGTCGGCGAGTTCGACCAGACCTTTCTTGATGCCTTGCAGTTCGTCACCGGCGCCGGGCAGCATCAAGGCGAGAAAGAAATCCGTCATGTCGTACACGGCGGTTTCCGACTGTCCCGTTCCCACGGTTTCCACTAGGATCACGTCGAAACCCGCCGCCTCGCACAAAAGCATCGCCTCGCGCGTTCTGGCCGCGACGCCCCCGAGCGTTCCGGCGGCGGGCGAGGGCCGGATGTAGGCCGCTTCCGCCGCCGCCAGCCGCGCCATCCGCGTCTTGTCGCCGAGGATCGAGCCGCCGCTGCGCACGGAGGAAGGATCAACCGCCAGCACGGCGATCCTGTGGCCACGCGCGATCAGGTCCATGCCGAGTGCATCGATGGTGGTGGATTTGCCGACGCCCGGTGAGCCGGTGATGCCGACGCGGATCGCGTTGCCGGTCGCCGGCAAAAGCTCCTGCACCAGTTCGCGCGCGGTAGCCTCGTGATCGGCGCGGCGGCTTTCGATCAGTGTGATGCCGCGCGCCAGCGCCGCGCGGTTGCCAGCGCGGATATCGGCGGCAATGCCCGGGATAACGAGCGGGCGGTTCATTCGGCGTCAGGCTTTGTATCGGGAGGACGGTCGCCGCCGAAGATCGCAAGGCCCTGCGGCGACAGATGCGCCTTGAAGGTCTCCCACGGCACGAACACCGTATATGAACCCTCGGCGTAGGGACCGACTGCGTAGGGCGAGTAATGAAACGCCAGGCCGGCACTCTTTCCGGCCACGGTGGAAGGGGCCAGCGATATGGCTCCGACCTTCAGCAGCGCTGGCAATATGCCCTGGTACCAGTCGATGTCGCCGGAATCCTCGATGCCGCGTTGCTTCTTCTCGGCCTTCACGGCGGCGATGGCGGCGTCGCGCAGCGTTTTCAGGGTCGGGCCGTTGTCGGCGGTTTCCTTGAAGAACGGACGGATGCTGATCTGCTTCCTCGTCTCATCGTCCCACAGGATCGTATCGATCAGCGTATTGGGATGCGCGCCGCCGGTATAGACATAGTCGGTGCGCACGATGCTGACGTATCGGCCGCCGACGTTCGACGTTTGGGCGTAGCTGCGTTCGAAGGTCCAGGCGCGACCGTCGCGGAACAATTCCGGCGAGGCCTTGAACTCCTTGGCCGCATTTGCGCGGTTCTCCTCGATCCAATGCTTGCCTTCCGCGAGCAGGTTCTCCGCCAGCGGCGCATTGGCCCTGATCTGCTTGTCGAGCGTGACGCTGGCGTCGATGTATTTCATCTTGACGGCGGCGTCGGGCTTGGGTTCGGCTGCGATGGCGGGAGCGATGCCCGCGAGTCCCAGCACTGCCGCGAGACATGAAAGTTTCTGAAGCGGACTCACGATAGAACCGGGTCTGATGATCATGGCGATCCTCATCATGGCCGGGCATAGCCGTTCGAAGAGCGGCGTCGCTTCGCTCGCCTATGTCCCGGCCTTCCACGTCCTGGAGTCCGGATCATAGAGACGTGGATGCGCGCGACAAGCGCGGGCATGACGGTCATTTGTGGAGATTTGAAAAACCCCTTCGCTACTCCACCGTCGTTCCGTGTCCAAGCCGCGCGCTGAGCTTGCGGATCAGGTCTTCGGCGGCGTCCGCGATCACCGTGCCGGGAGGAAAGATCGCCTCCGCGCCGGCTTTATAAAGCGCATCGTAGTCCTGCGGCGGCACCACGCCGCCGACGATGATCATGATGTCGTCGCGGCCCTGCTTTTTCAGCGCGGCCTTCAGTTCCGGCACCGTGGTCAGGTGCGCGGCGGCGAGCGAGGACACGCCGAGAATGTGCACGTCGTTTTCGACCGCCTGCCGCGCGGCTTCCTCCGCTGTCGCGAACAACGGTCCGATATCGACATCGAAGCCGATATCGGCGAAGGCGGAAGCGATCACCTTCTGGCCGCGATCGTGGCCGTCCTGGCCGATCTTGGCGACGAGAATTCGCGGGCGGCGGCCCTCGGCCTCATCGAAGGCGTCGATGAGCCGTTGCAGCTTCTCCACCTTGTCGGACATCGCGGACACCTCGCGCTTGTAGACCCCGGTGATCGACCTGATCTCGGCGCGATGCCGGCCGAACACCTTCTCCATCGCGTCGGAAATTTCGCCGACGGTCGCCTTGGCGCGCGCGGCGTCGATCGCGAGCGCCAGCAGGTTGCCGTTGCCTTCGCCGGCCGAGCGCGTCAGCGCCGCCAGCGCGGCATCGACATCCTCCTGCCTGCGCTCGCCGCGCAATCGTTTCAGTTTCTCGATCTGCAAGCGGCGGACGGCGCTGTTGTCGATCCTGAGCACGTCAATGGCTGTTTCGCTTTCCGGCTTGTACTTGTTGACGCCGATCACGACCTGCGTTCCGGCGTCGATCCTGGCCTGCGTCCGGGCCGCCGCTTCCTCGATGCGCAGCTTCGGCACGCCGGCCTCGATCGCCCTGGCCATGCCGCCGAGTTCCTCGACTTCGCGAATATGGCCCCAGGCCTTCGTTGCGAGGTCGTGCGTGAGCCGTTCGACGTAATGCGAGCCGCCCCAGGGATCGATGATGCGCGTGGTGCCGCTCTCCTGCTGCAGGAAAAGCTGGGTGTTGCGGGCGATGCGGGCGGAGAAATCGGTCGGCAGCGCCAGCGCCTCGTCCAGCGCGTTGGTGTGCAGCGATTGTGTATGGCCTTGCGTCGCCGCCATCGCTTCGATCGCGGTGCGGATCACGTTGTTGAAAACGTCCTGCGCGGTCAGCGACCAGCCGGAAGTCTGGCAATGGGTGCGCAGGGAGAGCGATCGCGGATTCTTCGGATTGAAGGGCTTCATGAGCCTGGCCCATAACAGCCGCGCGGCGCGCATCTTGGCGACTTCCATGAAGAAGTTCATGCCGGTCGCCCAGAAGAACGACAGCCGCGGCGCGAAGCGGTCGATGTCCAGGCCTGCCTTGAGGCCCGCGCGGACATATTCGACGCCGTCGGCCAGCGTATAGGCCAACTCCAGATCCTGCGTCGCGCCGGCTTCCTGCATATGGTAGCCGGAGACGGAGATGGAATTGTACTTCGGCATCCTGCGCGAGGCGTAGGCGAAGATGTCGGAGACGATCCGCATCGAAGGCGCGGGCGGATAGATGTAGGTGTTGCGTACCATGAACTCTTTGAGGATGTCGTTCTGAATGGTGCCCGAGAGTTTTTCCGCCGGGACGCCCTGTTCCTCGGCAGCCGCGACGAACAATGCGAGGATCGGGAGCACCGCGCCGTTCATGGTCATCGATACGCTGATCCGGTCGAGCGGGATGCCGGCGAACAGCGTGCGCATGTCGTAGATGGAATCGATCGCGACGCCGGCCATGCCGACGTCGCCCGACACACGAGGATGGTCCGAGTCGTAGCCGCGATGGGTGGCGAGGTCGAAGGCGACCGACAGCCCTTTCTGGCCGGCGGCGAGATTACGCCGATAGAAGGCGTTGGAATCCTCCGCCGTCGAGAACCCCGCATATTGCCGGATGGTCCAGGGCTGGTTGACATACATGGTCGGGTAGGGGCCGCGCAGGTAAGGCACGATGCCGGGCCATGTGTCGAGGAAGTCGATCCCGTCAAGATCGGCTTCCGAATAGGCGGGTTTGACCGGAATGCCTTCCGGGGTCAGCCAGACTTCCGGGGATGGTTCGAAGCCGCCGGCGACGGGAGGCGCGACCGGCTCGAACGCCACGTCGGCGAAATCCGGAACGCGGGTCATCGTCATTCAGTCGTGGTCCGGGTGCTGGTGGCTGATGATGGTCGCCATCTTCTCCGGTCCGTAATTTTCGGGCGTGGTATGGCTCGGCAGGTTGACGATGGTCGCAATCCAGCCGAGCCGGGATTCCGTTCCGTATTGTCCTGTCGGCACCAGCAGGTCGGGCCGGTCGAAAGCGCCGGTCATGATCTCGATGCAGGGGCCGCCGATACGGCTGAAGCTCAATGGCGTGCCGCAGGCGGGGCAGAAAGCGCGCTCCGCGATCGAGGACGAACGAAACGTCGCCGGCGTGCTTCTGGTCCAGCGAAAGTTCTCGCGCGGGATGTCGGCGAAAGACGCAAATGGCGCGCCGGTCGCTTTCTGGCACATCCGGCAGTGGCAGATGCTGATGCGCACCGGCGGGGCCGTCAGCGCGAAACGAATGGCGCCGCACTGGCATCCGCCGGTCAGCGACGGGCTCATCTGCTCTGTCATGGTTGCTCCAGTCGCTGCCAGACCTCGTTCAGCACCGCCAACGCATCGTTCCCCGCGAAGATGAAATCGCGCACGCCTGCCTGGCGTAACACAGGTTCCAGTTCATTCGGTCGTCCCGCCAGATAGATATGGCCTGCACCGGCGGCATGAAAGGCCCGCGCTATGAGCGCGGCCTGTTCGGCATAGACCTCATCCGAGGAGCACAGGCAGACCATTCGAGCGCCGGATGCCTTGAAGGCTTCGGCGAGCGCGTTTTCATCTTCTCGCCGAGCGGCGTCTTCAACATCTCCCTGCCGCGAGCGGGGGGAGGGCGGATCGACGGCCTCGATGCCCCCGGCCTCGAAAAAACTTCTGGCAAAGGCCTCGCGCGCGGCGAAGTCGGCAGGCGCGCCGAGAGTGGCGAGCAGGATCTTCGGCCGCGCGCCGGTGGCCTTGAGCCAATCGTCGGAACGATCGCGCAGTTGTTCGAAGGGGGCAGCCAGCCGTATCGGCGTCAGCGCCTCGAAGCTGATTGTTGCCTTGCCGGAGGGCGCGAGCGTGACAGGCTCGACATCGAGCACGTCGATCGGCGTCTCGTGCAGGTCGGGAAATTCACTGATGCCGGTGAGCACGTCGTGCCGTTTTGCGACATTGGTCTGGCGCGCGTCGCGCGTCGCGGCGACGCCGCGCTGGATCAGGTTCTGTTCGAGCGCGGCGAACGCTCCGCCCGCTCTCTCGATATCCTGAAACAGCACCCAGCTCTTTTGACAAAGCTCATGCGTCAAGGTCTCAATGCCGCCCGAGCCTGCCGCCGGATCCGCGACTTTGGCGAGGTTGGCTTCCTCCAGCAGGATGAGTTGCGTGTTGCGCGCCATGCGTCGCGCGAAGGCGTCCGGCAGGCCCAATGCCTGCGTATGCGGAAGCACGCAGACGCTGTCAGCGCCGCCGAGGCCTGCCGAGAATGCCGCGACGGTGGCGCGCAGCATATTCATGTAGGGGTCGCGCCGGGTCAGCATCCGCCATGCGGTTTCGGCGGCGATCAGCAACGGCTTCGGCGCGAGGCCGCAAGCCTGCTCGACCCGCGCCCACAACAGCCGCAGCGCGCGGAATTTGGCCAGCGTCAGGAACTGGTCGGCATCAGCGCTGAGCCGCGCGTGGATCATGCGGCGCGCTTCAGCGAGGGCAATGCCGGCGCTTTCGAGCGCGCGGAGATATGCGACCGCCGACGCAAGGACGAAGGCGAGTTCCTGAGCCTCCGATCCCCCGGCGTCGTGGATCACGCGGCCGTCGGCGACAAGGAACGGCCCCTTGAAGCCTCTGGCGGCGAGCGCGTTCGCGGTCTCCGTCACATCCGCAACGATCTCAGCCCGCGCGCCGGGGCTTGCTCCCGATACAGCGCAGGCGCCGAGCGGATCGAGGCCGAAGCGGATATCGCAGGCGGCCGGGTCGATTCCCTTGGTGCTGAGGTAGTCCGCGATCTGGAGCGCGACCGCGCGCGACCGCGGTCCGGTCTGCAACTCGATGGTGATGCCTGCATCGAGGAAGACGCCGTCCAGCACTTTGGCGACAGCCTCGGCGGTTGGCGGCAGTCCGAAACCGCGCGCGCCATTGGCGCCTGCGAATACCAGCGTCAGGCCGCCGGCGCCGTTATCGAGGTCGTGCAGCGCCTGCGCGTTGGCCAGCGCGGGATCGGGATGATCGATCCGCTGCATGATCCGCCATGGCGTGGCCGCGGCGCGGCCGGCGATCGGGGAGGCACCTTCCGCGCGCGTGTAGATCGGTTCGATCGCAAGACCATCATAGGTCTTTCCCACCAGCCTCTCGAAGGGCGCGCCCTTCAGCACGCCATCGACCAGCTTGCGCCAGTCTGACGCTGTCGCCGGTGCGAAATCGGCCGCGAGCGGCGGATCGATGGGTTCATGGGGAGCAGCGGGCATTGTTCGCTCGTGTCCGGCAGAATCCGGATCATCAAAATGCCACGCGGCGGCGGACAAGCCAAACGGTCGTTTACGCGCGATCAGGGAAGGTCGGGGAGGCGTTCGATTCCGGCGGTTGATATGCCGGCCAGCGCCCTGGCCGGTGTCCGCCCCGCGATCACGCGGTCCGGCGCGATTTCGGCAAGCGGAACCAGAACGAAGGCGCGCTCGAACAGGCGCGGATGCGGCAGCGTCAGCTCCGGCCTGTCGAGAACGGCGTCGTCATAGGCGATCAGATCGAGATCCAGCGTGCGCGGTCCCCAGCGTTGTTCGGCGGCGCGGTCGCGGCCGAATTTCTTCTCGATCTTCTGCAGCGTGAACAGCAGCGCGTGGGGGTCGAGGCCGGTGTCGATCTCGATGCAGGCGTTGATGAAACGAGCCTGGTTCTGCTCGCCCCATGGCGGCGTGGCGTAGTCGGACGAACGGGCGAGCAGCGCGGCCTGCGCCATGCCGCGGATGTTGGCGATGGCCTTGCGGAACGTCTGCCTGACGTCTCCGACGTTGCCCCCGAGCGCGATCAGGACGCTGGCCATCGCGACGGCTAGTCCCTGCCGCGGGTGAGCGAAATGCCGACGTCGTCGAAGATCGCCGGGATCGGGGCGTGCGGTTTGTGGACGGTGATCGTGATCGTCCTCACGCGCGGATAAGCCGCCAGCACCGCATCGGCGACCGCTCCCGCGGCGCGTTCGAGCAGCTTGTAGTTGGCGTCCTTGAACGCGGCGCTGGCCGTCGCCACCACGCCGGCATAGGACACCGTATCGGCGAGACGATCGGTGCGGGAGGATTCGGACAGGTCGGTGGACAGTTCGATGTCCATCACGAAGCGCTGGCCGACCTCGGTCTCGTGCGCCATGACGCCGTGCTGCGCGTGTATCACGAGGCCGCGGATGAAAATCGTATCGGTCATGGTTCAAATGATCCCGGCTGTGTTGCGGACTCGATGGCGTGCGCCACCCGCAGCGCCTGCACCGTCTCGGCCACATCGTGTGTGCGGATGATGCGCGCGCCACCTCTTGCCGCGATCAGATGCGCGGCGAGCGAGCCGCCGAGCCGTTGTTGCGGCTCTGATGGCGTCACCGTGCTGATGAAGCGCTTGCGGGACGCGCCCACGAGAACCGGCAATCCGAAGGTCTGCAATTCGCCGAGCCGGGCCAGCGCGACCATGCTCTGTTCCGGCGTTTTGCCGAATCCGATGCCGGGATCGAGGACGATGCGGCTGGCGGGTATGCCGGCTTGCGCCGCGATCTTCAGCGATCGTTCGAAGAACGCGGCGATGTCCCGCATGATGTCGAGCGTGCCATCGGGCTTGTCCCGGTTATGCATGATGATGACGGGTACGTTGCGCGCGGCGACGACGCGGGCCATGTCGGGATCGCGCTGCAATCCCCACACGTCGTTGGCGATCTCGGCGCCGTTCCCGAGCGCCCACTCCACCACGGAAGACTTCATGCTGTCGATGGAGACGGAAATTCCAAGAGCGACCACCGCGGCGAGCACCGGCTCCAGCCGCCGCATTTCCTCGTCGCGCGAGACCGGCTGCGATCCGTAGGGGCGGGTGGACTCCGCGCCGATATCGATGATGTCGGCCCCGTCCGCGATCATGCGGCGCGCCTGCGCCACGGCCCGGTCGGGTGTCATGAACTGACCGCCATCGGAGAACGAGTCGGGGGTGATGTTCAGGATCCCCATGACCGCCGGGCAGGGGCGCGACAGCAGCACCTCAAGCGCGGGATGACGCGCATCATCCGTCACAACTCTGGACATGGAATCCGCCGATGTCATGCGGTGGCTTTGCGCGGTCCCGGACATGCTGTCAAGGCGCGAAAAGCTTGTTCAGGGCATCCCGGCTTGCAACGATGGAAAGCTCAATAGGTGATCTTGAGCGGAAGCTTTCGTGCTTGCGCGATCAGATCGCCGATCGACTTTTCCGAGGGAAGGGCGCTGACAAGCTTGCGCCTGGCGTTCGCATCTTTCATGGCCTGAGCCAGCCGGGCCGGATTGCGGTGCGTGAGTTCCCGTACTGTCGTGACGCCGGCCGCGCGCAGCAGCTTGGTCTTGCCGTTGCCCATTCCGGGAATGCGCATGTAGTCGGCGAGATTGGCCCACTCCAGCAGTTGCTGTTCGCTGATACCCGTTCTGGCGGAGAGCGCCTTGCGGCCTTTCGACGTGCGCGCCGCTTCGAGGTAAGCGTCGGTTGTTCGAATGCCGATCGACCTCAGCTTCTTGGCTTCGAAGGCGCTCAGCCCTTCGATCTTGGAGATCGAGTATGTCATGACGTTCGGGGATACCGCGATGCTTCTTGCGCGCCGGCGAACGTCGAACGGCCCATGCGCTTTCGGGAAGCCGCGATCGCGTTTTCCGCACCGGCTGTCGCGCCGAACATCGCTTCAATCCTGGACTGAATCTTGGATCGAACCTCGCCGGCCGCTCTTCCCTTGCTGTGAAAGACCGGAATCGTACCGACGGCCGCTCGCGCGACAGCGATGCCAGCTATCGCGGCACGCCGCTCCACCAGATCGTTCATGGTACCCCGCCTCCGCCGGTTGCTCGCCGGCTCGTTATTTATACGTTCATCTTGATATGCCCGAGACGCGAAAGACAAGTCAGGAAACAGGACAAACGGCTGTTGACATGCAATCGCACCGCGAGTGTTGCCGAGATGCAAGACTCGCCTGCCTGACTCAGGTCAAAAAGACGCGATCGTCTGCCGCCGGTTAGAATGATTCCGTGGCGATGATCCGCGTGTAGCTCGGGCCGGAAGATTTCGAGCGTTCTCGCGGCGTTTGGCCGGCTTCAATCGGCGCGGAACTTGAAGTAGAATAAGAGTTCGACGACGGATCACAAAAAGAGGCGCTCATGGCGAAGACCGCGACCGGGATCGGCGATACCGATCAGGGCATCTTCATCGGCAAGGGTGAGCAGCCGGTATGGCTGACGCTGGGCCTCGCCAATCGACACGGTCTCGTCACCGGCGCCACTGGTACCGGAAAAACCGTATCGCTTCAGGTGATGGCGGAAGGATTTTCTCGCGCGGGCGTGCCGGTCTTCGTCGCCGATATCAAAGGCGATCTGTCCGGCATTTCAGAACCGGGCGAAGCCAGGGATTTCATCCTCGACCGCGCCAGGACGATGGGGCTTGAGTTCCAGCCCGATCAGTTCTCGACAATTTTCTGGGATGTTTTCGGTGAGCAGGGCCATCCGGTGCGCGCCACGGTGTCGGAAATGGGTCCGCTGCTATTGTCCCGGATGATGGATCTGAACGAGACCCAGGAGGGCGTGCTCAACATCGCCTTTCGGGTGGCGGACGAGCAGGGATTGATGCTGCTCGACATGAAGGATCTTCGAGCGATCCTGTCCTTTATTGCCGAACGTGCGGCGGAACTGACGACGCAATACGGCAATGTGTCCAGGCAAAGCGTGGGAGCGATCCAGCGCCGGCTTCTTGTGCTCGAACATCAAGGCGGCGACAAGTTTTTCGGTGAGCCGGCGCTGGATCTGAATGATTTCATGCGCACCGATCGCGACGGCCGCGGCATGATCAACATTCTGGCCGCCGACAGGCTGATGCAGAACCCGCGGCTTTATGCGACGTTCCTGCTGTGGATGTTGTCGGAACTGTTCGAACGCTTGCCGGAGGTCGGCGATCCGCCGAAACCGAAGCTCGTGTTCTTCTTCGACGAGGCGCACCTTCTGTTCAACGACGCGCCCAAGGCGCTGATGGACAAGATCGAGCAGGTGGTGCGGCTGATCCGCTCCAAGGGCGTCGGGGTTTATTTCGTGACCCAGAATCCGATTGACGTCCCGGACAAGGTGCTCGCTCAACTCGGCAACCGGGTTCAGCATGCGTTGCGCGCATTCACGCCCCGCGATCAGAAGGCTGTCGCCGCGGCGGCGCAAACGTTCCGGCCAAATCCGAAGCTGGACACGGCGCGGGTCATCACCGAGCTCGGCAAGGGCGAGGCCCTGGTGTCGTGCCTCGAAGGCAACGGAACGCCGGCTGTGGTCGAGCGTGTGATGGTGCGGCCTCCGTCTGCCCGGATCGGCCCGATCTCTCCCGAGGAACGCAAGGCACTCATTGCCCGCAGCCCGGTGAAGGGAAAGTACGACACCGCGATCGATTCCGAGTCGGCTTACGAACTTCTTCAGAAACGGGTCGAGGACACCGCGGCGGCGGCTGATGGATCGAACGGCGGCGTTCTTGGTCAGATCGGATCGATCGTCGGCAGCATATTCGGGACCAGTACGCCCCGCGGCAGATTGTCGACCGGGCAGGTGATCGCGCGCAACGTCACGCGCTCCGTCACCAACAAGGTGGTGGGAGGCATCGTCGCCGATCTCGGCAAGTCGGTCGGCGGTTCGGTCGGCGGTTCGGTCGGTCGCGCGCTGGTGCGCGGCGCGCTGGGAGGACTGCTGCGGCGGTGAGCGCGCGGGCGGTTACGGGCTTCCGCCGCAGGGTTGCGCCTCGGCGGAGGCAAGCGACACCGTTTGCAGCGGGGAGCGCATCTGATAACGCAGAGCGCGCGGACGATGCCGCCGCGTGACAACGGAAAAATGCCCGTGCTGAGATGGCCGTCGCTCCGGCGCCCGCTGGATGTCCTGTTTCTCGTGGCCTGCATCCTGCTGACCGCCGACGTTCTTGTCCCCGAGATCTGGGGTCACGGCAAGACGAAGGATTATCCGCTGTGGTACTGGGCAGGACAGCAGATCCTGCACGGCGGCGATCTGTATCCGCAGGGGCCGAACGACGGCTTTGCATTCCTTTACCCGCCGCTGTCGGCCATTCTGCTCGCCCTGCCGAGCGCCTTCGGAAAGCTTCCGCTTTATCTCGGCCTGTGCTTTCTCAATGCCGTCGCATGGTGGATGACGGCGCAGTTCTCCAACGCCATGACAGGGTCGGGCAAGACCCCTGATCCCTGGCTTGAGGCCTTGCCGGGAATCGTCACGCTTCCCTTCGTCTTTGACATGTTCGATCTCGGGCAGCCCAACCTCGTTCTGCTTGCGATGATGCTGTTCGGGTTCTGGTGCCTGTGGCGCGGGAGCGGGTGGCTGTCGGGAGGCATGTTCGCGCTCGCGGCGGCCATCAAGGTCTTTCCCGTCGCCGTGCTGCCGTATCTGCTTTGGCGCCGCCATTGGAAAAGCGCGATAAGCATGGTCGCGTTCCTGGGTGTTTTGCTGTTTCTGGCGCCGGCTCCGATCCGCGGCTTCGACCGCAACGTCTCGGAACTGACCACATGGTACCGTGGAATGATCGGATCGAACTCGGAGCATGGGTTCGGGCAGCGTGACGCCCAGAACTGGTCCTGGGTCAATCAGTCCATCATCGCGGTCACGCACCGGCTGGTGCGCCCGGTCAATTATAACCAGATCGATCCCGCCAAGCCGGCGCAATACATGAATGTCGCGGATGTCGATTACAGGACGGCGAACTGGATCGTGCTCGCCGTCTTCGCCGCGATAGGGCTGGGCTTCATCGCCATCATTCCCGCGCGGGCGAACATGACGCCGCGATCGATCGCCGAGGAGGTCGGGATTCTGTTCTGCCTGATGACGCTCGCTTCGCCGCTGGCGCGTCAATATTACTTCGTGTGGCTGTTCTTTCCGATCACGGTTCTGTTTCATCGCGCAGCGCTCGATGGCCGGCCCAAGGCGCGGGCGATCTCGCGTCTGGCGCTCGGCGCATCATTTGCGCTGATGGCGCTGTCGCTGCCGGTATTTCCGAAGATTCTTCAGGCCGCCGGAAACAACATCGCGGCGACTTTCGTGCTGGTGGCCGCGTTGGCCTGGCATATCCACAATCCGCCGCCGGCGCGCGATCCGCATTCGACCGCGCAACCGCGAATCTGAAAGATTGTTCGACCGCAATTCGAGGGGAAACAGAATGTCCGGTACATCGCAACTGCAAACCGTCCTCGACCACATCGATGCGGATTTCGACAACAGCCTGGAGCGGCTGTTCGCGCTGCTGCGCATCAAGTCGATCTCGGCCGATCCGGCGTTCGTGGGCGACTGCAAGGCGGCCGCCGATCATCTCGCGGCCGATATCACGACGCTGAATTTTGCTTCCGAGGTTCGCCCGACCGCGGGTCATCCCGCGATCGTGGCCAAAAGCAAAGGCAACACCGGGTCACGGCCGCATGTTCTGTTCTATGGCCACTACGACGTTCAGCCGGTCGACCCGCTGGATCTGTGGCATCGTCCGCCGTTCGAGCCGGTTGTCACCAGCCACGCGGACGGGCGCAAGATCATCGTGGCGCGCGGCGCGGAAGACGACAAGGGCCAGCTGATGACGTTCGTCGAGGCCTGCCGCGCCTGGATGTCGGTGGCGGGTGCGTTGCCGCTTGACGTGACGATCCTGATCGAGGGCGAGGAAGAGGTGGGCTCGAAAAACTTCGTGCCGTTCCTCGAACAGAACAAGAAGGATCTCGCCGCGGATTTTGCCTTGGTGTGCGACACCGGTATGTGGGATCCCGACACGCCGGCGATCACCACCTCGCTGCGCGGTCTGGTCTATGAGGAAGTGATCATCAAGGCCGCGAACCGTGACCTGCATTCCGGCCTTTTCGGCGGCGGCGCTCAGAACCCGATCAGGATCCTGACGCGAATCCTCGGCGATCTCCATGATGATGACGGCCGCATCGCTATTCCCGGTTTCTATGATGACGTGAAGGATTTGCCGCCCCAAATCCGCGCTCAATGGGCTGAACTCGACCTGACGCCGGATCGATTCCTGAAGCCGATCGGACTTTCGATCCCTGCCGGTGAAAAGGATCGCCTGCTGATTGAGCAGCTATTGTCGCGGCCGACCTGCGACATCAACGGAATTGTCGGCGGCTATACGGGAGAAGGCTCCAAGACGGTCATTCCCGCGCAGGCGTCGGCGAAAATCTCGTTCCGCCTCGTCGAGGGTCAGGTGCCCGGCAGGATACGCGACGCCTTCCGTGCTTTCGTGAAGGAGCGGGTGCCGGCCGACTGCTCCGTCGAGTTTCTCGATCACGCCGGCGCGCCCGCGATTGCGCTGGACTGGAATATGAAGCCGCTGGCGGCGGCGAAGCAGGCCTTGACCGAGGAATGGAATAAGGAAGCGCTGTTGATCGGCTGCGGCGCGTCGATTCCGATTGTTGCCGATTTCAAGACGTCGCTGGGGCTCGACACCGTGATGGTCGGCTTCGGCCTTGAAGACGACAACATCCATTCGCCCAACGAGAAGTACGACCTGAAAAGCTTTCACAAGGGAATCCGGTCGTGGGCCCGGATTCTCGCCGCGCTGGCTGAGGCGCCGCGTTGAAGCTACCTTGCATGTGACAACGCCGCCCGGAATGGGCGGCGTTGGAGTCGACGTGCAGAGGGATGATGGCCGAGCCTACATCAAATCCGCCGCGAGACAAGTTCGGACATGCAAGTTCGGATGGGCCTCGCTCGAAAACGCGTCAAAACAGAGTCTTTCAGCGTTTCCATGATGCGGTGAAAGACTTCGATGCCGCTGAATTGAACCATTTTCGCCGCCCGAAGTTAACCCCTTCGCCATCGTGTCGCCGATAATGGCGGCTGGATCGGCAGGCGGCGGGGCGGATGGCATGGTGGCCAGGCGCGCTCGTCACGGGGGAGCTTTGGATGAGCGTACTTTCGATCGCCGGGTTCGGTGTGTTCGTGACCGGTCTGGTGATGGTCGCCTTCGGAATTCCCATCAAGGAGTTCAGCTTCGGCGATACCATGATCGTATCGGGCGCGGTCGTGACCTGTACCGGTCTGATAATGGTCAGCCTGTCGGTCGTTGTCCGCGAACTGCAAAAGGTCGCGGACCTACTCGGCTCTGGAGACCGGTTCGGCTCCGGAGCGGTTACCGTCCACCACAGTAGCATGCATGCAGAGGATGTCCGCGTGCCCATTCCACCGGGCCGGCCAATCGCGGATAGTCCACCGTTGGCGGACGGCGGTCGGCTAGCGCCAGCTGCGGGAAGTGATCTGCGCGCCGCCCCCTCTGTCCTGTCGCAACGCCGGCCGGGGCAAGCGCCCGAGCGCGATCACACGCCCGCCGACCGCGATCGCGCGACAGTTGCTCCCGTCCCGGATGCCGAATTCCAGGCATCCTCCGACCAGACTTCGCAGCCGAAGCCACGGCGCAATCTTCTGTTTGCATCCACGGTCAGGGAGCGCGAGCAGGGGCGCGCGGAACGGTCCGGCCTGTCCGCGCCTGCGGTCCATCCTGCCGATCATGAAATGCCCAGGCCGGCATCGAGACTGGCAACGAGAGGCGATCAACTGGCCGGCGCTGCGGATCGTAACGTTTCCCCGGCCACTGTTTCTCCAACCACTGTGCTGAGGTCGGGTGTTGTCAACGGAATGGCTTATTCGCTTTATTCCGATGGCGCGATCGATGCCCAACTCCCGGAAGGAGTGGTGCGATTTGCGTCGATTGATCAATTGCGCGCGCATCTCGATCAGGGTTCCGGCGGATCATCTCCAGGAGCATGATCCGATCAGCTGAATCGGACCATACTCCAGAAGCTATTGTCTGGTCGCATTTCCTTGCGGCGAACCGGCATCCACTTCGCCGGAAAATGCTCAAAATAAACTCTGTGTGTGTCCGTGTCGTTCTTGTCATGCCCCCGGCAATCCGCTCATATCATGCAGGTTGCGTAAAGGCCGATTCTGATCGCATTCGGAGTGTGCCGATGCCTTGCGATCCGGAAAATTGAAATCATGAGTGATTCAGCCGGTAAAAGCTTTCTCGACCTCACGGCGGAGATCGTGTCCGCCTACCTTAGTAACAACGCCACGCCCGCCTCGGAAATTCCCGCCCTTATCAATCAGGTGCATGCGGCGCTGACGCGCGTGTCTTCCGGCCGCGGCGAATTGCCGGTGGAACCGGCCAAGCCGGCCGTTCCGGTCAGGAAATCGATGACCGCCGACTATCTGATCTGCCTGGAGGACGGGAAGCGTTTCAAATCGCTCAAGCGCCATCTGCGCACGCAGTACAACATGAGTCCCGAGCAGTATCGGGACAAATGGAAGCTCCCTGCGGACTATCCCATGGTGGCTCCCAACTACGCGGTCACGCGATCGCAGCTGGCCAAGAACATGGGCCTCGGTCAGCAGCGCCGACGCCGAAAATAAGGGGCCGCTGACTCCCGAACGTTAGGATTATTATCCAAAACCGTTACCCGGCGCGGCATTCGACTGTCAAATTTTGATGAAAATGCTATCCCCGGGGAGGTAATAGCCTCTAGGATATGACTATATTCCTAGAGGGGCCGCTCCATGCTTCTGATCCATCCATCCGCTTCACCGACGTCTGTTCGACGCTCGCCAACCTCGGCAACGCGAATCTGTCACACTATCGCGCGACTGGTCGCCGAGGAGTTTGAATTCGACGCTGCTGTGGTGATAGCGCCGACCCGCGGCGCGCCACGCGTCGCATATGCCCGACAAGTCGCGATGTATCTCGCGCACGTTGGTTTCGCTTTGAGTTTCGAGGCGATCGGCCGTGTCTTCGATCGCGATCGCACCACGGTCTCTCATGCTTGCCGCGTCGTGGAAGACAGTCGCGACGATGCCGGACTTGATCGCCGGCTCGCGGCGCTCGAGGCGATGTGCGCGGTTTGTGATGAACGCTTCGAAGGAGCGTCCGATGCCGGCGTCTGATCGCGGCAGCCGGCAATCGTCGCGCCGCTCCAAGAGCAGGCCGGCGGAAATCGTGGACCGGTTCCGCGCGCAGCATCTCGCGCTGGCCGAGCGCGAGATCATGACCGACGCGGGCGTTGCGACCGTGATGGTCGATGACAGCGAGAGCCCTCTCGCCTGGCTCGCGCGCCGCAAGGGCCGTGACGGACGCGCCATGATCAGCCGGGATCAGTTCGCGGCCGGTGAAAGACTGCGCGCGGATTTCACGCGGGGGAACCTGACGCCGCGAGTGACCTCGAACTGGTCGGCACCGACCG
>JAANMX010002006.1_pt1 | contig 21432 bp, 18 predicted proteins | sample 7279681 | NCBI WGS metagenome assembly JAANMX01 (sample SAMN14094542, study PRJNA606508) | bioreactor metagenome | isolation source: A lab-scale SPAN reactor treating ammonium-rich wastewater day 351 | place: Ireland: Galway | collected 2018-01-01
ATCGGCTGGGGAAAGCCAACACCCTGAAGAGTCTGGGGGATTTGGAGAGCCGACTGGGGAATATCGAGGCGGCCCGGGGCCACTACGACGCGGCGCTGCAACTTTATCAATTGGAGCAGGAGCCGGGCGGTCTGATCAATACCCTCGTTTCACAGGCTCGTCTGGAAGCATCCCAAGGGCAAATCGAGCAAGCGCTCCAACGCTACGAGGCCGCCTTTGCCGTTGCCGATGGCAGCGGTTATGCCCATCACCCGATTGTAGAGGGTATGCGCGAGGAGTACAGACGTCTGCGTTTTTTAACGGAAAATCAGGATGAAGTGGAAAATCTGGCTCGCCAGTTTCAAGAGAATCCCACTCTCCTGGCCCTCTCCGCCCTTCTCCAGGCCGACAGCAACGAATCCCTGGCCCAGGCATTGGCCGATCACCCCGTTTTGCGCGAGGCCGAAGCCCTCTTTGCCCTGGCCGGGCTGCTCAATCAGGCATTGCAGGCCCAGGAGGGCCAGTCTGTGGCCCGGCTGGTCCTGCTGGCCGGGATCCTTTTCGAGGTTTACAACAACGCCCACGCCGAATCCATCGACCCCCAACCCCACGCCGGGCTTATCGATCTGGGCGAGCAGATTCTGCCCCTGGCCCAACCGATCGACGGCGACCTGGCCGGGAGTCTCCAGGAACGTCTGGGCTGGCTCTGCAACAGCCTGGGCAATCACTACGCCGACGGCGAAGGCAAAGACCTCTCCGCAGCCATCGCCGCCTACAGCCGGGGGCTGGCCTTTGCGCCGGAGACGCCTATCCTCCTGCGCAACCGGGCCGGCGTCCACATCGAAGCCGGCCATCGGGCCGCAGCCCAGGCCGACATCGACGCCGCGGCTGCCATCGAACCCGACGCGCCCCGGCTGGCGGAGTTGCGGGGGGAATTGGCGAAGAAGCGGGGGGAGGATGACCGCGAATAGGAGGAAAACGCGAATGGTTGGCGGTCAAGTGATGATCCGGGGCGTCCCTGATCGTCGCCAGCGAACCAACTATTCGCGCTTTCCCAGCATTCGCGGTCACGGGTCTACCCGCCACAATGAATCCACCGGAGAGAGAGCCCAATGACGACTTCCCCGTCCGACAAATCCGAACCCCGGGGCGACAGCTATCAGGTGGGCGTCGCTATCAACTCGTCCGTAGGCCATCAGCCCCTGGCTGTCAACGTCAGCGGCGGTAACGTCGAACAGACCGCCCTGGCCCTGGCCCGTCTGCTGGCCGAACAGCGCCACAGGCTGCCGCCGGAGCAGGTGGCCGGGCTGGAAGCTCAACTGCGCCAGCTACAGGCCCAAATGGGCCAGGGCTTTGCCGATCTGCGCGCCGGCCAGGGCGCGCTCTCGGCCCAGGTGGAGTCTGCCATTGGGAGCCTACAGGCTTCCCTGCTGGCCCGCCTGGACGGGCAGGAGGCCCGCTTGACCGGGGAGATTCTGGCTGTGCTGGAAAGCGGTGGGGTGGCCGCCGATGAGTTGGATCGCCAACTGACGGCCATCGAAGCTATTCTCGGCCAGCTACAGATCGCCGAACCGTCAGCCCAGGCCGCACTGGGCCAGGCCCAGGCGGTGCTCGCCGCGCCAGGGCTGGACGTGCGCAGCAAATTGAAGGTGACGATTCCCCTGATTCCCTTCCTGCTGGACTACGAGGGCGAATTGGAGTTGGGCCAGCAGATGAATGTGGAGGAAGCGCTGGCCGCGCTCTGGCGGGCGCTGCTGGGGTGGGTGCGCGCGACCCCCTCCTAACCTCCCCTTCGACAGGCTCAGGACACCGCCCCGCTGCGGGGGAGGGACTGATTGGTGGGCGGGGATTGTGGGGTGTACAACCGGAAAATAGACGAGTGATCGGCTCCTCCCCCAGAATGGGGGAGGCTGGGAGGGGGTCTGTTGGCGGCGCCGGGAAAGGAGGGGGGCGATTGGTGCAGGTGGCGAACAACTCGTGCCCATCGCTCCGCGCCGGATACGGGGGCTGCCGTTTCCCGGAATCAGCCGTTTTCGCCCCCTGTCTGTAGAATCCCATAACCGACGGGCCATTATCGGATAGCCGGTTCCACCACATCCCACACCGATTGGGGATGGCGGGCCGCTACTTGCAGCAGCACCCGGGCCGCGCCGCGAGGGGTGCGCCGTCCTTGCTCCCAATTTTGCAGGGTTTTGATACTCACGCCCAGCAGCGCGGCGAATTCGCTTTGGGAAAGTCGGTAGCCTTCCCGAATCTGCTTTACATCGGGCGTTGGGATCACAAACCGGCGCGCCGGGGCTTTTTCACCGCGCAGGATTGCGCCGCCCTCCCGCACACTTTCCAGCAATTCTTCAAAAAGTTCGTCGTTCATGGATATTCCGTCTCCACAATCTGGCGCAACGTTTTCAGTTGAGCCGGCGTCAAATCGTCTTGTACATTCTTGGGATAGATGAGCAAGAGAAGTATCTGCTCCGGCCTGACCGCCCAGTAGTAAATCACACGTGTCCCACCCCGTTTGCCTCTCCCTTGCGCCGACCAGCGCATTTTGCGCAGGCCACTACTGCCAGGAATGAGCGCACCCGCTTCCGGGCGACTCACCAGTTCCGATTGCAGGTGTCGATATTCGTCGTCTGAAAGTAGTTTCTGCACCTGTCTGGTAAAGATGGAGGTTTCAATAATAACCACTGATTCGGCCTCTCTATACCAATCCCTGCGAATGAATGGTTGAATTGTACGCCATTGGGGGATGGATGTCAATTCGGTTGTTGGAGGGGCGGGTGCGCGATACCCCCACCTAACCTCCCCTTCGACAGGCTCAGGACACCGCCCCGCTGCGGGGGAGGGACTGTTGTGTCGGATGTCTCGTTCCCACGCTCTGCGTGGGAACGTCGGGTGGACGCTCCTGCGTCCTGTCGCTGGCAGCGCGGGTGCTGCCGGGGACGCAGAGCGTCCGGGGAGCGTGCCCACGCTCCGCGTGGGCACGAGAATCATCCCATCATCCCATCACCTTCCCCCCCATACTTCGGTATCCGCCCCAGCATCACCCGGTCCCGCAGGCGATCCGGCAGCCGTTCGAGCCACATCCGCACTTTGGCGTCTTGGCCGACGACGTAGCGGGTGCGCGGCGTGGGCGCGGTCAGCGCGTGGAAGACGGCCTCGGCCACCGCTTCCGGGGGGATGCCTTTGGCGTCGTTTTTTGGCAGGCTTTTGAACAGCGCCTCCACCAATGGCCCGTAGAGTTCCATCACTTTGGGCGGATAGGTGGGAACCACATCTTTGGCAAAATCCAGCGCCTTGCCCCAAATCGGCGTGGCAATTGTGCCCGGCTGAATCGAGGAGACTTGAATCCCCCAGGGGTGCAGTTCCAGGCGCAGGGAGTCGGTGATGGCTTCCAGTGCGTGTTTGGAGGCCGCGTAGAGGCCCAGCAGAGGGGTGGCGCTGCGCCCGGCGATGGAACTCATCATCACAATCCGCCCCCGTGCCGGGCGCAGCAGGGGAATCAGCGGTTGGGTGACCGCCAGTTGGCCGGTCACATTCACCTCCAACACCCGGCGCAGCTCGTCCAAATCGACGAACTCCAGCACACCGCCGGTGGCAATCCCCGCGTTGTTGACCAGCCCGTGCAGCCCCCCGTCGCCCACCGCGGCACTCACCTGCGCCGCCATTGCGGCAATCGAAGCGGCGTCGGTCACATCCACCAGCACCGGCGTCAACCGTTCCGACGCCTCGGCCCGCAAGACCGCACCGTCCGCCTCTTTGCGCACCCCGGCAAAGACCCGCCACCCCGCCCGGTCCATCCACAGCGCACAGGCTTTGCCGATACCGGTGGAGGCGCCGGTGATGACTACTGATTTTTGAGTCACGTATCTTCCCCTTCCAGTGGTTTGTTTGGGAAGAAACGTGAAACGTGAAACGTGAGTTCGGGTCGTGTGATCTCACGTTTCACGTTTCACGTTTCCAGTACGAGAATTGTTGCATCCTGCCCATCAGCTTGTCGTCACGACCACCTTCCCCCGACTCCGCCTCTCCATCAACGACCGCATCGCCTCCCCGGTTTTGGCCAGGGGAAAGGTGGCGGAGATGTGGGGTTTCAGCTTGCCCGGGGTCTGCCAGGCGAAAAGCGGGGCCAGGGAATCGGTGAGGACCTGGGGGTTGCGCTTGGCATAGACCCCCCAATAGAGACCGACCGCCAAGACATTCTTCACCAGCAGCAGCCCACAGGTGCGGATACCCACCATCACCTGGCCCGGTCCCGCGCTGGGATCGGGCAGATCGGCGACGGCCAGTCCATCCGGGCCGGTGAGTTCTGTGCATAGAATCGCCTTCAAAGGGCTTCTCCTTCCGCGGCTGCTTTGCCGCCCTGTCCGTCCAACTGTTGCAAGTGGCGGTAAATTTCCGCCAGCGCCTTATCCTGGGCAGCCAAATGGTCCATCATCGCCCGAATCTCTTCCTCCGCCTTCTGGTTGATCAGATAGTCGTTGTGGGCTTCCAGCCGGTCTCGGACCGCCTGACGATTCTGGCTCATCATAATCATCGGCGCAGTGTAGGCGGCCTGGGTGGAGAGCAGCAGATTCATCAGAATAAAGGGGTAGGGGTCCCACTGCTGGACGTAGGCAGTGATGTTCAGGATAATCCAAATGAGCAGAAGCGCGGACTGGATGATAATAAAGCGCCAGGAACCGACCGCGCCGGCGATGGCATCCGCGGCTCGCTGGCCGAAGGTGAGTTGCTCCTCCTCCAGTTTGTTGACGCTGACCACCGGTGGATGGTTGTGGGTGAAAGGTTTGGGGAAATGCAGGGGTTGAGCCATAGGGTTTCCCTTACTACTGGGTGGATGAAAGACGGCAGACGACGGACGGCGCACGGATTTCTTAATTCCGCTCCCCATTCTGCATTCCTTAAATTCCCATCCCGCCCGTCACTTCCAGGACGTGGCCGGTGATGTACTGGGCCAATGGCGAGGCCAGCAGCACAATGCCGCCCGCGGCTTCCTCAGCTGTGGCGGCCCGGCCCAGGGGGATGCGCTGCTCGATGTTGGCGTCCAGCAGGGCCCGCACTTTTTGGGGGATGCCCAGGACAATCTCGTGGCCGTCGATGTCGATGGCCTCTTCCTGGACTTCTTTGGTGCGGGTCAGCCGGGTGTCGATGTAGCCAAAAGCCACCGCATTGCAGCGGATGCCCAGATAGCCCCACTCTTTGGCGACGGTCTTCGTCAGCCCCACAATGCCCATTTTGCCCGTGGCGTAGTTGCCCTGGCCGATGTTGCCGTGCAGCCCGCTGGTGGAGGAAACGTTGACCACACAGCGGTTGCTGAAGGGCTGGCCCGCCTCCTTCTCAGCCTGGGCCGCCTCGCGCAGATACGGCGCCACGGCCCGGATCATCCGAAAGGGCGCGCTGGCGTGGACCTCCAAAATGGCCTGCCACTGCTCGTCGGTCATTTTGTGGATCATCCCGTCCCAGGTGTAGCCGGCGTTGTTGACGAGGATGTGAATCGCCCCGAAGGTATCCGCGGCGGCCTGCATCAGTTTGTCGGGAAAGGCCGGATCGGTGACGCTGCCGGGCACGGCAATGGCCTGGCCGCCCGCTTGTGTAATGGCATTTGCCGTCTCCTCTGCGGGTTCGGCGTTCAGGTCATTGACCACCACCGCCGCGCCCCGCTCCGCAAAAAGCCGGGCCGCGGCCGCGCCAATCCCGCGACCAGCGCCGGTGATGATGACAGTTTGGTTCGTGAACATTTTCTCTCCTTTGCGTAGTGCGTATTCCGTATTCCGTAGGTAGTGGCGATTGAGGCGTTGCCAGACCAGCGCCGGTTGAGCGGTGTCCCTTCGATGAACTCAGGACATCGCCTGAGCCTGTCGAAACCTTTAGGTTGAGCTTGTCGAAACCTTTAGGTTGACGAAGAATCGCCTTCTCACCCGTTCGCGCCGGTTGAGTAGCCCGGAGTCTTCGGAGGGCGTATCGAAACCAGCGCTCACTGATCTAACCGGCGCGTCACGCCACTGCTTCGCAATTCGCAATTCGCAATTCGCACCTAAAAATACATCCGCGAAACCGTCTCTGCCACACAGGCCGGTTTCGTCGCGCCGTCGATTTCGATGGTCACTTTGCTCACCAGTTGCAGCCCATCGCCCGCCACTTCTTCCACACTCACCAGCTCCGTGCGGGCGCGCACCCGGCTGCCCGCCACCACCGGATGGGGAAAGCGCACCCGGTTCAGCCCGTAATTCACCGACAATTTAATGCCGGGATAGGGCGGCTTCTCCGCGTTCACCCGGCCCGCCAGATGGGGCAGGAGGGAGAGGGTGAGGTAGCCGTGGGCCACCGGCCCGCCAAAGGGTGACTCCCGGCTGGCCCGCTCCACGTCCACGTGAATCCACTGGTTGTCCAGCGTCGCCGCGGCAAAGGCGTTGATGCGGGCCTGATCAATCGTCAGCCACTCGCCCAAATGGGTCTCTGTGCCGACTTTGGATTGCAGGTCGGTTAGTGCAGTTTGATAAGACATTTTTTCTCCTCAATCTCCTGCAACGATTATTTCGTAAAAGATTCTGCCATCTGTCGGTGGTATTCTCTCCGCGACTATTTTGCTGACGCAACTGTCGTCTAGAAAGACAATGGGACGGCTGGGGTGGATTTGTGTAGGTACATCCAGCCAATTGTTTTCATTGATTAGGGTTCTGGGATGAACCGATTGCAGGCCATCGCAGATTCCTGTAATGAAATTGTCCAGATCGCCCGATTTGGCCTCAGTGTAAATTTTGATAGTAAGGTGAATTGCCTGTTGCTGCGGCGGGATTTCTCCCATAGCGTTACTTGCGGCGGTTCGCAACGCTTTCAATTTGGGCACCTCTGTTCGCTTTCGCCACATCGAATTCGCCCCGTCCTTTTTGGGCGGAGTGCCATCGACAGAGAATCGAATGACCATCTGGTGAGATTCCTTCCACCTTCACGACGCGCTCAACATTCGAAATACTTGCGGTCCGCGGTCTGCCGTCCGCCGTCGTCTTTACGCAGTGAGTCCGCCATCCACATTCACCGCCTGCCCCGTCACAAACCCCGCACCCTCGGAGCAGAGCCAGAGGATAGCGTCGGCGACCTCTTCCGGTTCGCCAAAGCGGCGCACGGGGATATTCTGCACCAGCCGCTCGGCCAGGCGCTCATTGCCTTCGATCATCCCCTGAAAAAGCGGCGTGCGGGTGAAGACCGGGCAGACCGCATTGACCCGGATATTCTGCCGGGCGTACTCCTGGGCTGCGGTGCGGGTGAGGCCGATGACCCCGTGCTTACTGGCAGTGTAGGCCGGCGCATTCGCCAGGGCACGCTGGCCTGCAATCGACGCCACATTCACAATCGCGCCCCCGTTTTGGGCCAGCATCTGACGCAACTCCTGCTGCATACAGTTGAAGACGCCGCTCAGATTGACCGCAATTACTCGCGCCCAGTCGTCCAAGGGATAGTCGACGGTGCGCGCCCACGCGCCGCCGATGCCCGCGTTGTTGACGGCGACGTCCAACCGCCCAAAATGGCGCACGCTTTCCGCCACCAGCGCGGCCACTTCATCCGGCTGGGAAACATCCGCGCCGATGAACAGCGCTTCGCCCCCCGCCTCGCTGACCAGCCCAACTGTCTCCTGCCCGCCCGTCTCAACCACATCCGACACCACAACCGACGCGCCCGCCGCGGCAAAAGCCAGCGCGGTCGCCCGCCCAATGCCAGAACCCGCGCCGGTGATGAGGGCGATTTTGCCGGTAAATGGTTGGTTGCTCAAGTCGATGTCTCCTTTGGATTGGGATGATGAGATGAAGGGTAACTACACCGGCTTTCGGTGCGACGCACTCGCCGCAGCTATTTTGCGGGTGCGACCTCTCCTGGCGAGTGCGTCGCACCTGAGCAATACCACTCCATCAGCCCATCATCTCATCATCCCTTCTCAGCACTGCCCGCACAGGCGCGCCGTCGTTGTCCGTCTTCAACGGCAGGGCGATCAGTTCGTATTCCCCCGGCTCCACATCCCGCAATTGCAGAATCTCCAGAATCGAGATATTGCCCATGCGCAGGGTTTTGTGGGCAGTGAGGGTTTTGCTCTCTTGGGGGTCTACCGACGGCGCATCTGTGCCGAAAAGCCGCAGGCCGATGTCCACCAGCAGTTGGGCTGTTTCGGGTGCGAGATAGACAAACTGCTCATCCCAGCGGTCGTCGGGCACAGCGCTGGCTTTGCTTTTGACCAGCAGACGACGCACCCGCGTCAGGTCAACCGCCGCCAAATGTTCCGGCAGAATCGCACCACCGTCGGGCAGGGATTCCCGCAGATCGATGACCGTCGCCGGGCCGAGGTAGGCGTCCAACGACATTTCGGCCAGCCGCTCGCCCTTTGGGTCGTAGTGGAAATGGGCGTCGGCGTGGGTTCCACAGTGGCCGCTGAAAGTGATTGTCGAGAGGTTGACCGAACCCCCCGCGTCCATTCGCAGCAGATATTCGGTGGAATAGGGCGTGTCGCCGGGCCAGACAGCCAGGGCGGGGGTGATGGGTCGGGTGATGTCGAAAAGCTGAGAGGTCATTGGGTGTTGTGCCTTCAGGTGACGGTTGTCTTGCGAAGCGTGAAACGTGAAACGTGAGTTTACGTCGGGCGATCTCACGTTTCACGTTTCCGGCTTCACGTTTCCGGCTTCACGTTTCCGCTACAAAGAATTGCTGGAATTCTGCTGTCTACTCTCCAATCCCTTCTGCAATTCTCTGCATCTGTTCCAAAAAGTCCTCTGCCTCCATCTCCGCGGCCAGGAGGGTGAGTATTGACCGGTTGAAGCTTTCCAGAAAGCGGCCGTAGCCCGGCGGGAACTGCCAGACCCGCGCCTCGTCCAGACCGGTGAGGAAAGGGGCCAGGGCGGGGAAAGCGGCCAGCCATTCGTCCCGCAGGCTGAGACGGGTGGGCATCCACGCGCCGTCGGAGGGCCACGCCCGCTGTACCTCCGGTGAGGTCAGCCAGGCGGCCAGGGCGAAGGCGTCGTCCGGGTTGACGCTGCCGGCCGAGACTGCGTAGCAACTGCTGAAGGCGACTGTGCCCCGCCCGCCGGGTCCGCTGGGCATAGGGGCGACGCCGTAGGCAAAGTCGGGGAACTCCGCGGCCAGATAGGGCACAATCCAATTGCCCTCAAACGCCATCCCCCCTTTGCCCTTGCCCAGCACCTCCCCGGCCCAACTGCTGTTGGACTCGGCGGGCTGGCCCGCGAAGTTGTCCCGAAAGGTCGTCAGCGGAAAGTCGATGGCCGCGGCCCCGGCCAGGCTGTCGATGACCACCCGCCCGGTTGCATCCACCACCCCGCCCCCGGCCTGGTAGAGAAAGGGCAGCCAGCGGGAGAGGTCTGGCGAGAGAATCAGCCCAAAGCTGCCGGTGTTCAGGTCGGTGACGACTTCGGCGGCTGTGCGCATTTCGGCCCAGGAGCGGGGCGGAGACAACTCGGCTTTGGCAAACTGGGCCTGATTGTAGACCAGTGCCAGGCTGCGCACTTCTCTGGGCAAGCAGTAGCGTTCGCCCTTCCACACAAAAGCGTCGACCAGCAGCGGATAGAAATCCTCTGCCGGGCCGAGCCGTTCGCCTGCGGGCAGAAGCAACCCCGCCGCTGCCAAATCCGGGAAGGCGAAGCTGTCCACCACCACCAAATCCGGTGGACTGTCGCTTTCCAACGCCGCCCGCAGAGCAGCGCCGTAGACCGCCTCCACCCGCATATCCACCAGCAGGTCCAGCCGCTCCCGGTCATACCGGCGGATGCTCTCGACGATTGGCTCGTCCGGCAGCAGTGCGGTGACTGTGCGGTAGGGGGGCGTGGGTGTGGGTTGTGGCCCCAAAAAGGGCAGATCGGGCAGAGCAGCCGCGCAGCCTGTCAGCACAAAAAGGAGCAGACAGAGCGCAAAGGCAGGACCTGTGTAAGCGGGGGCGGGCGGCCCTATTCTGAAAATAGGACGCGGATGATGCGGAAAGGGCAGATTGACGCGGATAAGAAATCGGCGCAGACCAGTTGTTTCTGCGTGAATCTGCGTCCGCTTTTTAGCCCCAGGCAAGTCGCCTCTCCTATTCGATTGGAGGATATGGAAAGGCTGCTGTGACAACAGTCATCCTGTAGTAGTACACTCCGGCATAAATACGCCCACGTTTGATTGTGGTGCGTGGTGCGTAGTGCGTGAACTAACACCCCTATCAGTTCACGCACTACAAAACTTGGGCAAAAGCCTACTTCGAATTCACAATGCGAGTCGGAATGCCATTCCGGCTCGCACTAATACACGGCGGCGTAAATAGACCAATAGTTGCTGACGTAGTGCGTAGTGCGTATACCAGTTCACGCACTACGCACCACGCCAAAACTGTCCCGTTATTTCCGCCGGACTCTATTAGTGTTCGTCGCTCTCCACAAATTCGGCGTATGCTTCCGCATCCATCAGCCCGGCCAGCTCCTTTTGGAGATTGGCTGAAGGCCGGACTTTGAAGAACCAGGCGCCGTAGGGGTCGTCGTTCACCAGTTCGGGGGTATCTTCCAACTCCTGATTGACCTCGACCACCACGCCGCTGACCGGCGCGTTGACATCCTCGGCGGCTTTCACCGACTCTACCACCGCCGCGCCTTCCCCAGCCGTCACCTCTTCGCCCACATCGGGCAATTGCACAAAGACCACATCACTCAGCCGGTCCTGGGCGGTGTCGCTGACGCCAACGACGGCGATCTCATCTTCCATACGCACCCACTCGTGGGACTTTGCGTAGCGGGCGTCTTTGTCAAATTTGTAAGCCATACTCTGCTCCTTAGGTTTTGGGCCACGGATGAACGAGCGGACAACATCCTTTGTAACGCAAGCTGTTAGCTTGCGGGCTGTTGCAAGCTAACAGCTTGCGTTACAGTCTATTCTTTGTAGCGCGGTTTGTAGAAGGGACGGCGCACGACTTTGGCCTTTTTGGCCGCGCCGCGGATGAGAATGTCGATTTCTGTGCCAAGTTTTTGATAGGCAGGGGAAACGTACCCCAATCCCACAAATTTGTCCAGTGTGGGACTTTTCATACCGGTGGTGACGTGGCCGATGACCTGGCCGTCCACGGCGATTTCGTAGTGATCCCTGGCTACAGCCCGGTCGATCATTTCGAAGCCGACGAGGATTTTGCGGTTGTCTTCCAGCTTTGCCTTGAGCAGGGCATTGCGCCCCAGAAAATCGGGTTTTTCCAGCGAGACCGCCCAGCCCTGGCGGGCCTCGTAGGGGTTTGTCTCGGCGTCGATTTCGTGGCCGTAAAGCGGCATACACGCCTCGAAGCGCAGACTGTCCCGAGCGGCCAGCCCGCAGGGAAGCAGCCCATCACGCTTGCCCGCGGCCAGCAGATCATTCCAGAAGGCCACGGCAGATTCTGCGGGCAAGTATAGCTCAAAGCCGTCCTCGCCGGTATACCCAGTGCGCCCCAGCAGCATCTCCACGCCGCCCACAGTGGCCCGCAGCCCCGTGCGCGCGGGGACAGCATCCAAATCCGCATCGGTCATCCGTTGCAATATCCCCGCCGACTTTGGCCCCTGCACCGCCAGCATATACGTTTCATCGGAGATGTCGGTCAGTTCGATCCGAAAGCCGTGGCTGTGGGAACGCAGCCAGGCCAGGTCTTTGGCCCGGTTGCCGGCGTTGACAGCAATCATCCAGCCGACCGGCAGACGATAGAGGAAAATATCGTCGATAATTGTGCCGTCCTCGTAGCAGAGCAGGCTGTAGTGGGCATCCCACACCTGTATCTGGGCGATGTCGTAGACCTGCACGTATTGCAGAAAGGCGTCGGCGTCCGGCCCGGTCAGGGAGAACTGGCCCATGTGGTCGATGTCAAAGACACCCGCGGCGGTGCGCACCGCGTTGTGTTCCACCAGCGGCCCAGTGGGGTATTGGACGGGCAGCTCCCAGCCAGCAAAAGGGACCATTCGCCCGCCCAACTCGACGTGACTCTCGTATAGTAGCGTTCGTTGCATCACCTGTCTCCTTGACAGAAGTTCGACTTTTTCCGAAAAGGTAGTGATCAAGAAGATCTTGGAATCTGTAGGTGCGGTTTGTAACCGCACTTTCACCCGGAGAAGTGCGGTTACAAACCGCACTACGTTTTATCATCTCGTTGATCAGTATGCTTTTTTCAAGAAAAACTCGGTTTTTCATTTGTGGACACAAAAGAGCGGAAACAGGGACATACCGCCCCGGTTTCCGCTCTGTCTTTGCGCCTGAGAGTTTTGTGGCCCCATCGGCGGCCCGCGCAGGGCGGACGCTCTCCAGAGTGCTGTCCAGACACGATACCCTTTGCCTGAGAGAGTCACAGACGGTTTCGGTTTCCGCCCGCTTGCACCTTCGGCGACCGGCCCATTGAGTGATCTGTAGCCAATGCTCTCTCGTGTCCTTCGTCCAGCCGAAATATCAGTTGTGAAAAGAGTATAGCAAGCCCGGCACGGAATGACAACTACGCCGGGCCTCTTTTGCTATCGTTCCCGCCCGGTGATACGATTTGCCCATGCGACGCACACTGCCCCTCCATCTGTCGGCCCTACTTTTCTATACACTGCTGGCCCTGCTGCTCACCTGGCCTCTGGCCGCCCATTTCACCACCCACCTGCCCGGCGACGGCATCGACGACCCCGCCCTGGCCTGGAATCTCTGGTGGATCAAAGCCCGGCTGGTGGAGCAGCTAAATCTGGACATCTTCCACGCCGATTGGATCTTCTGGCCCATCGAAATCAATTTGGGTTTCTACACCCTCACCCCCCTCAACGGCCTGCTCAGCCTCCCCCTGCAAACCGGCCTCTCCCTCGTCGTCGCCGCCAATCAGATTCTTCTTTCCTCCTTCATTCTGGGCGGCTACGGCACATTCCTGCTCATCCGTTACCTCCTCCGAAATCACCCAGTTACCCAGTCACCCAGTCACCTTGTCATCTTGTCATCCCTTCTCCCCGGCGCTATCTACGCCTTCGCCTCCTCCAAACTTTTCTACGCCAGCCTGGGCCAGTTCAACATCGCCAGCAGCCAGTGGATACCCTTTACAGTGCTCTACGTTTTGCGCACAGGCGAGCGCCGCCGCTGGCAGGACGCTGCCCTGGCCGCCCTCTTCCTCACCTTCCAGGCCTGGTCCGAGCTGACCTACGCCACCTTTCTGCTCATATTTATCGGCCTGTACGCGCTTTGGATATTGAGTACTGGATATTTCGCCCAACGAACCCATTCACAATTCAAAATTCACTATTCACCATTCACTATTGTTTTTCTCTTCTTACTCATGGGCCTCATCTTCGCCCTGGGAATCGCCCCCTTCCTCTGGGCAATGCTGCCCGATATGGCCGCGGAGGGCGACTTCTTCACCAGCGGCGGCGGCTTCTCCGACATCTTCAGCGCCGACCTGCTGGGCTATCTCGCGCCCACCCGGCTGCATCCCTGGCTGGGCGAATGGGCCGCCTCCCTCCCCTTCCCCAACGACAAAGGCCAGCACATCTTCATCGGCTACAGCGCGCTCCTCCTGGCCGCCGCGGGGACAGCCCATCTGTGGCGTCGCCAGCGCTGGCAGGGGCTTTTCTGGCCGTTGACGACTTTCATCTTCTGGCTGCTCACCCTCGGCCCGGTCGTGCGCATCGCCGGTCAGAACACCCCCATCCCCGGCCCCTTTGCCCTGGTCAGCCTGCTCCCCTTCTTCAACGGCAACCGCTACCCCAGCCGCTACAGTGTGATGCTGATGCTGGGCGTGGCGCTCTTGGCGGGGTATGGGGTGCTGGGGATTCGGCACTGGGGAGTGGGAAGTGGGAAGAGACGCCCAATTCCCAGCCGCATCATCGCATCATTCCTTTTTATCCTTTTTCTACTGGAGCACCTTTCGATTCCCCTTCCCCTGAACGACTTCCGCATCCCTTCCGTCTACCAGACGATTGCTGCCGAACCCGGCGATTTCGCTGTGCTGGAACTGCCCACGGGCTGGCGCAACGGCGCCCGGGTGATGGGGCGATCCGACGTATTAATAATGATGGAGCAGTGGTATCAGACCGCCCACGGCAAGCGGCTGTTGGGGGGCAATACCAGCCGCAACCCGGCCTACAAATTTCAATACTTCACCGATGCGCCCCTGCTGGGCGATCTGATCGGGCTGATGAACGGGGATCAGCCCCACATCGGCCCGGTTGTGGACAGCGAATGGGATGCGCTGATTGCCCGCAATCGTTCCGTCGCCCCGGCTGTGCTGGACTTTCTGGACGTGGGCTTTGTCGTCGTCCACGTCGAAAAGTCCCCGCCCCAACTCCTGCGCTTTGTGGAGGATGCCCTGCCCGTCGCTCTGGTGGAGGAGTGGCGTGGGCCAGACTGGACCGGCGCTGATTCCACCATCCGCCTCTATCGGGTGGACGAGGGAGCCGCGCCGACCGAGTGGACAGTCGAACCGGCCACCCCCGCGGGTCGGCTGCATCTGGCCGAGGGCTGGTCTTCGTTGGATGTGGGCGGGCGCATCCGCTATGCCAACCGCACAACACCGGTCCTGTTACTGGACATTCCCACAGGCGGCGGCACGCTGACTTTTGACGTATACGGCCCGGCCCGGCTGGCGGGTCTGCGGCTGAATGGCGTGCAGATTGACTGGGTGGCGGGTCCGTTGGCAGGGGCACGCCAGGAGGTGGTCGCCACAATCCCCGTCGGAGTGGCGGATCGCCCGCTGGATCGGTTGACGCTGGAATTTCAGGATACCCCGTGGAGCAGCCTTTACATCGACTTTCCCACCAAAGAGATCGGCCAGCCCGTGGGCGAGACGGGCGCTTTTTTGCCTCCCGGCCACGGCATTGTGGCTGTCAGCGCGGGGGAGGAGGTGGGAGATTTCGCCCACATTTTCCTGACCAACCGGGCCTTTGTGGGGGCGGATGTGGCCCTGGGCGAACGGGGCTACAATCTGATTGCGGTCAACCGGGAGGGCGATCTGCTGGAGCGGGCCGGGTTTGACACCCTGGCCGATCCGGCCAACTCGGCGGCAATGGCGGCCTGGATCAATCGCTGGCCGGAAGGGACTGTCATCGCCGGTGCGGTCAACGACGAGGCCAGCCTGCATCTGGGCGGGGATGCTGTCGATGGGTTGGCCGGTTTGGGGGTGTCCACCGATCTGCGCGGGCGTTTCCGCTGGAGCCACGCCTTTGTGGGGGTGGTTGGCACGGGCAAAGGAACAGCCAGAGAAGACGCTGCCCTCCTGCGTCCTGCTCTGGCTGTGGTCGGTCTGCCTGTGGATGGCCCGGTGATCTTCGGTGGGATTGGGCGGGTCCACTTTCTGGCCGCGCCCTAGCCTCCATCAGTCTAGCGGAGACGTGTCCCCGATACTTGTGTGGCGGCGGCTGTGGGTAAGAAGAAGATACCGGGCGCAACTGCCTCGCTGGTAGCTGTTGGCAGAACGATCTGTATCGCCCCAGTGGAGGTAGGTACTTGCGGGCGGTAAGCAGGCTCGTCCTGTGTGCTGCCTGTGGGGATAATCAATCTCTGACCCACAATAATAACGGAAGATCGCAGGTTGTTTCGTCCCATAATGCTGCTGGAAGGTACACCAAAGCGCATAGACAGCCCATACAGCGTATCGCCCCGTCGAACTGTATAGACGGGTTCGCCACGGGTTGTGTACCCATCGAGTGGCGACGCCACAGGGGGCGGAGTTCTTGTCGGGGTTGCCGCTGGTATGCCCGGTGGCGTGGTTGACGCTCCATCTGTGGAGGGTGTGGTCTGTACGGCTGTATTGGGCGGTGGCGTGGGTGTGTCAGTTGGGAGAGGTCCGGCAACACTTGGGATTAAAATTTGCTGGCCTGGGCGAATCAGGTTTGCATTCCGAATGTTGTTATAGGCCATCAGCACAGAAACGCTTACATTGTAGCGGCGGGCAATAGAAGAAAGATACTCACCGGGCGCGACAATATGTACTGTAGCTCCGTCCTGGGCAAAAACAGGCGTCGAGGAAAGGGGACCCAGCACAAGTAAACATAAAACCAGAAAAGTTATAAAGCTCTGCCGACAACGGGGGTTGATGGCTGTGGGACGGTCACTCAATAAGTATCGCAATAGTATATACTCCTTTGGTAACTCAGGGAGTCTTCTACGTGCCCCCAACATCTACGCAATCTACACAGAAAAATGGCAAAAAACTCGCGGTGGAAATGGAGTTGCTGCGTTTTGAAGAAATAGCTAACGCTGGCCTTCCTGGTATTTTTGATAGACTTTTCCCCCCGACACCTCCAGTACACACCAAAATAGTTGTGCAATAGTGCGGGTGGTACCCTGAAAGATACTTGACAAATATACTTTCTTGCAGTATTGTCTGTACTTGACAAACTAAACTTACGCAATTCCATCGTTATTTTTGTTGTTTTTCCTGCTATACTTTCAAGTTATGGGTACTTGCAGTGTCTAGTAAAGTATATTACCATTTATATTCTCTTTTTCAATACTACACTATACCACAGCGTTTGTTGACCTGTCATCCATCGTCTTGCGGGCATTTCTAAACCGAAATAGATATGTATTAACGGTAATATAGAGGCAAAGATGATGTCGTGCGTGCTTATTGAAAATCCCGACGTTTGCTGCGACCGGAATGGAAGGAAAACGATTGCATATGAATACCAAAGCTGCTGAGAAGCCCATCCGTTTGCGGCTGGCAACTCCAGGGTGGTTAGCTCTTCTTGGGCTTGTGATCCTTCTAGTACAGCCAATGGCGCTTTTTGCCCAGTCAAATGTCTCTTCGCCCTGGCAGAGCTATCGCCGGGAAGACGGTCTGGCTTCTAACAATGTGCTGGCTGTATTGCCGAGAGACGGCGAAATCTGGTTTGGCACTGATGCAGGGATCAGTCGATTTAACGGTAGCTGGACAACCTTTTCTCCCGCGCAAGGGGGTTTCACCGGCAAAGTCAATTCGCTGATTGCAGAGAGCAATTCCAACAAAATGTGGGCTGGTACCGCCGGCGGGGATGTGGTGGTCTGGGACGGGGAAATCTGGTCGAGTGTTCTGAAAGTGCCGGGGGCTGTCCATTCCCTGCTTTCGGTCGGCGGGCAGATATGGGTTGGCTCGGATAGCGGATTGTACGTTTGGGTAGAGTCGGCAGCCGTGCCTGTGGCGTTTCTGCGCGATGTGCGGGTGCAGACCCTGGCAAGCCAGGGCAACGCGGTTTGGGCGGGCACAGCGAACGGCTTGTGGATTCACCAGCGGGAACAGTGGAACGAAGTTAAGCAGGAAGACGGCGTCTCCTGGGGGGATGTTTCTGCGATTTGGGTAGACCCGGCTGGCCCTGTCTGGGTAGCGGCGGATGGAAATCTGGCCTGGCGAGAACCTTCTACGGGTATCTGGACTGACATTCTTACCGAAATTTTGACCCTCAATAACCCCACCCCCATTACTGCCCTGGCCGGAGATGCTACCGGCGTTGTCTGGGGGGGCACCCGAGGCAACGGGCCTTTCCGGGTGATCGAGCGTTCCTCTCTGATTGCTTTTTCTGGCGAGGGTGAAAATGGGCTGACCACCCCCTTTGTCCAGGCGGTTGCGGTGGATGCCGACGGTCTGGTCTGGTTTGGCACCCAATCCGGTGTCTTTCGCTATGACGAGAAGATGTGGGTAAAGGAACTCGCGGATAACGTTCTCTATCCCGGTATTAACCGAATCACTGCCATTGAGAGCAGCGAGAACCAGTTGTGGGTTGGCACTGCCAGCGCAGGTATTCGGCATAAGGTGGTGGGAAATATCCAGGAACAAGAGAAGATTTACACTACCAGTAACAGCGGTCTGCCCACCAACGCGATCAGCGCATTGACACGGGATCGCACTGGGGTGTTGTGGGCGGGAACCCATATTGGGGTTGCCTACTATGCCACGGCTACGGACGATTGGGAAACACCCTTTTCCGCTGCCGAGATTCCGTCGGCGCTGGTCACCGCACTCCTGGCCGAGGGTGATCATCTGTGGATCGGCACAGACAATGGGCTGGTGGTATACGATCTGGTGGATAAATCCTTGCGCAGGCTCGAAGAGTTAGGGAACATTCATGTGACGAGTATGGCTGTTGATTCTTTGCGCAGACTCTGGATCGGTACTTTGACACGGGGCGTCTTTGTGCAGAACCCAGATAGTAGTTGGATGCAGCATACCAGCAGGTCTGGTCTACTCTCTGGCCCTGTGGTGACCCTGGCGGCAGACCCCAATAGCAATGGCGGTGTGTGGGCCGGGATCGATCTGGTTGGTATCAGCTATTGGGACGGGCAGACGTGGCACGATTTGACCAGCGAAGCCCGGCTGCCCAGCAAATTGCTCTACCGATTTTACACCGACCCGATTGACGGCTCTTTGTGGGTAGGCAGCGAAGGTGGGGTCAGCCGTTTTGACGGCCGCACCTGGGGCGCGTTGATCGTTGAGAACGTTTTGCCCAGCGCGGCTGTTCTTGCCATCTATCGCAGCGGAGACGGCTATTGGTTTGGCGGGCGCGATGGTCTAACTTATTACAAACCCGAGCGCACCAAACCCTGGGTACGTTTTGAACGGGTGGGTGGAACATCGGTCTCTGGAATCACGGGCAATCTTCAGATAGAAAACGCTGACGAGATTTTTGTAGACTACGTGGCTGGCGATCTTTATACAACCAACAATGATCTGACGATCCTCTATCGCAGCAGTGGATTGGGACAGATCGGCGCGTGGCATTCAGTGAATGGCGGTGGGCTTGTTCTGCGCGATTTGGACACAGGGGTTCTGAATGTTGAGTTGCAAGCCCGGGACCAGGCATTTAACTATTCGGATGTGGTGCGCTTGAGTTTGGACGTTATCGCTCCTCCATCTGTGATTCGGTTGCCCTTCCTGGCGCCGATTCGCCAGGACTATTTTATTGCTCTGGTGGTCACCGGCTTGATGGCTCTGGCGGGTGCTATTTACTCGGTCACGGAGATCTCGCGCAATCGACGACGCGCCCGAGAGGCGGTCAGTCGGGGCTTCAACCCCTTTGTCAGTGGTGAGCCTGTGCGCCGGGAGGATATGTTCTTTGGTCGTTACGATCTGTTACAACGGATAGTGGACACCCTGCACAACAACAGTATTATGATTCACGGGGAGCGACGGATCGGCAAAACTACGCTTCTCTACCAGTTGGCTGCCCGTCTGCGCGAGATCGATGATGTGAATTTTTGGTTTATGCCGCTTTATATCGATTTGGAGGGAACGGCTGAAGAAAGCTTTTTCCATTTTCTGATGGAGGAGATTCTCAATGGCGTGGGAACTCTGCCCTCTGCCAATGAAGAATTGCGGCCTGCCATAGGCGAGCTTCTTTACTACCGCACTTCTGATATGAACTATTCGGATCGGGAGTTCAGCCGAGACCTGCGGGATCTGATTGGGCTGTTGCACAGATATGGCGAGGGGCGATATCCCCTTAAGCAACTGCGTATTATTCTGTTGATGGATGAGATGGATGTAATGAGCGAATACAGCCGGATCGTCCAACAGCGTCTGCGACGCATATTTATGCGCGATTTTGCCGCCACCCTGGGCGCGGTTGTAGCTGGTATTCAGATCAGCAAAGAGTGGGATCGGATCGAAAGTCCCTGGTACAACCTCTTTAATGAGATCGAACTTCAACCTTTCAGCCGGGAACAGGCAATTGAGTTGCTGACTGAACCCATTCGCGGTTTCTATGACTATGAACCAGCCGCTCTCGAATATATTCTGGAAGAGAGCGGCGGCAAGCCCTACCGTTTACAGCAGTACGCCTTAGAGGCTGTCAATCATATGCTGACTGATGGCCGCCACCAGATTCGGCTGGATGATGTGGAGTATGCCAACGAGCATATAGAGCGGGTAGGCAGTGATGTGTCGGTGGGTATTTCGGAGGCGAATGCCCGCAACCAGGCTGTGAAAGCTGAAATCGACGACGAAACGGCCGATCACGAATTGTGGACTGCCGACCTTTTCAAAGAAGAAGCCGTAGAGCGTGTCCCGCTCTCCCAGCGCAATCTATAGGGACAGAAGGCTGTTAAATGCGTAATCCGTATATTGTTGGCCGTTGGCTCAGAGGCGCTGATCACTATGGCCGCCAGAAACTGATCGAGCACCTGCTCACTACCAGTGATCAGGCTATCTGGCTGGTCGGCACCCGGCGCATGGGCAAAACTTCTCTGCTTCGTCAATTGGAATGGGTGATCGAGCAGGACCCCCAGTCAACTCTCGTTCCGCTTTTCTGGGATATTCAGGCCTGTGAGAGCGCAGAAGACCTGGCGTACGAGATGTTCATTTCTATCGAAGATGAAACAGATCGTTTTGAACGGCTGGGGATCGACATTGCCTCTCTGCAAGCTATGGATGCCAATCGGATTTTACGCTCTCTTCAGCGTGCCTTGAGCAGCCAGGGGAAACAACTGCTGTTGCTGATCGATGAAGCCGAAGCGCTGATCAACGTGGCCAAGAACGACAATCGCGAATTGGCCCGTCTGCGGCGCACCCTGCAACAGGGCGAACACCGCACAATTTTGACAGCTACCAAGCAGTTGATGCACCTCAATGAATTGATGCGTGACTGGTTGACCAGCCCTTTCCTCTTTGGCTTCAATCTGGTGAATCTGTGGAGTTTGGATATCGATGCTGCCCAATCTCTGGTGCGCCAGGAACAGAACGAAACAGAGATCGTCGTAGACCAGCGTGTAATGGAAGAGGTGATTGTCTACACCCATCGACACCCCTATCTGACCCAATATCTCTGCCTGCGGCTCTTTGAGTTGGACGAGAATGGGGTGGGGCGCTTGCGGCCTGTCGAGTCCGACGATTTGCAGGCAGACCACCTGCTGTCCGGCTTTTTCCAGATCGACTACGACCACCTCTCGCCGACCGAACGCCAGATACTCCTGGCTATTGCCCGCCACGGCGTTGTAGACAGCGAGAGTGTGGCTGCCGAACTGGCAATTTCGTCGCCGGCTACGTTGGAGCGCTTTATTTATGGGATGAACAAATTGGGCTATCTGAGACAGATTCTGGGCGGCTGGTCCATTGGCAATGAGTTTCTGCGCCGCTGGGTATTAGAGAACCAGAATGATCTGGCCCGGCAACTTCTCTCCAGAGTGAGCGACGAAGGGGTCGAAGCGCTTCTGGTAGAAGGGCGTCGCTTTGAATTGGACTATTTGCGCAACGAAGTCAGCCTGCTTCAGCAGCGGCAGGAAGATCAGTTGGCGCGCCGGGCCGCCTATGGCGAGGACGTCCCTCTGGAGCTTTCCCAGGCGCTGTTGCAGACACGACGGGAGATCGAGGTCGCCCGCCAGCAGATTCATCTGCTCAGCACAGACCCGGCTACAGCCCCCGTTCCCGCCTAGTAAGTAGGCGTTAAGAAATAGCGTAGGGGTTTCGCAGACGAGATTCCGGGAATCGGCCACAACATCTTTCGGCTTTCCCCGTATCGTCTGGCCGATTCCCGGAATCATACCCGCGACTTA
>JAANMX010002012.1_pt1 | contig 21371 bp, 35 predicted proteins | sample 7279681 | NCBI WGS metagenome assembly JAANMX01 (sample SAMN14094542, study PRJNA606508) | bioreactor metagenome | isolation source: A lab-scale SPAN reactor treating ammonium-rich wastewater day 351 | place: Ireland: Galway | collected 2018-01-01
TGATTGCGCCGGTTGCCTTGGAAAATGGTGGACGTTTTGCCATCCGCGAAGGCGGCCGCACTGTGGCCGCCGGTGTCATCACCGAGATTACTAAGTAACCAGTAACCGTAGGGCCGGTTCAGCGAACCGGCCCTTGCGCTGTTTTGAAAGCAGTCATCGGAGCGGGAGACAGGACGCTTCTCCCCGTCGCCGTTCCCTTTACTTCAGAAGGAAGAGTCGATGGCAAAGCAGAAAATCCGCATCAAACTCAAGGCATTCGACCATCGGGTTTTGGATGCATCGGCCAGACAGATTGTAATGGCTGCAGAGCAGACGGGCGCCCAGGTCGTTGGACCGGTTCCGCTGCCCACCCGTATCGAAAAGTTTACCGTAATGCGGTCGTCTTTTATCGACAAGGATAGCCGTGAGCAATTTGAGATCCGCACCCACAAGCGGCTGATTGATGTGGTGGATCCTGGCAGTAAGACAATCGAGAATTTGACTCGTTTGAACCTGCCTGCCGGTGTAGATATTGAGATTAAGCTATAAGGTGGTGGGTGGCAGGTGGCAAGTAGGGAAACTGTCTACTTGCAACCTGCAACTTGCAGCCTTCATTCTTGATGGATGATGTGGCAGATCGGGGGAATGCCCGATGTACCGTCAGTCCTGGAGGGGCACGTGAAAGGTATTCTGGGTAGAAAAGTAGGTATGACCCAGCTCTATAACGAGAGCGGGGAAGCAGTGCCTGTGACTGTAATTGAAGCCGGCCCCTGCTATGTCACGCAGGTCAAGACCGTTGACATCGATGGGTATAATGCGGTGCAGATCGGTTTTGATGAGTTGGCGGAACGCAAGTTGACCAAAGGCGAGATGGGCCATCTGCGCAAAGCGGAAGTTCCGGCCCTGCGCCATCTGCGTGAACTGCGCCTGAGCGACCTGCCTACGGTTGCGTTGGGCGATGTGATCAAAGCCGACATTTTTGGCGAAGGTGAAATTGTCGATGTGACCGGCGTTTCCAAAGGCAAGGGCTTTGCCGGTGTTGTGAAACGTCACAATTTCAAGGGCGGCCCCAAGACCCACGGCCAGTCGGATCGTCATCGGGCACCCGGCTCTGCGGGCGCTGGCACGACGCCCGGCCATGTCTTCCCCGGCTCCAAAGGACCGGGGCGTATGGGCAACGCGCAGGTCACGATTCAGAATCTGAAAATTGCACTGGTGGATGCCGAGCGCAACCTGATCGCCGTTAGGGGTGCTGTGCCCGGTCCGCGTACCGGTCTCGTTTTTATCCGACCGGCCAAGAAGGCGTAGACCTGTACAGGAGGCGATAAGATGCAACTCGTAATGAAAAATATGGCCGGGGAACAGGTCGGCGAGATCGAACTCAGCGATGCCATTTTTGGGGCTACCGTCAATCGGGGGCTGATGCACCAGGCGTTGTTGCGACAGCTTGCCAATGCCCGGCTGGGAACGCATAAGACAAAGACCCGGAGTGAAGTACGGGGCGGTGGGCGTAAGCCGTGGAAACAAAAAGGGACAGGGCGTGCCCGACAGGGTTCGACCAATGCACCCAACTTTGTGGGCGGTGGCACGGTTTTTGGGCCAACACCCCGCAAATACACCCAGCGTATGCCCCAGAAGATGCGCCAGGCTGCCCTGCGCAGCGCACTGACTGTCAAGGCGGCCGGTGAGCAGATCGTCGTTCTGGATGATCTCTCTATGGAAGCGCCCAAGACGAAGGCAATGGTGAAGACCCTGGAAAATCTGGGGTTGAGCGGTCAGAGCGTTCTGATTCTGCTGACCGAACGCAGTATGCCTGTGGAGCGCAGCATCAGCAATCTGCCGCGTGCCAAAGCGCTGGAGAGCGGCTACCTGAACGTGCGCGACCTGCTCGGCTACGATGTAGTGGTGATGCCCAAGTCAGCCGTGGAACATATCCACGCCTGGTTGGGCTAGGACCGGGAAAGGGAAACCCTAATGCATATTTATGAAATAATTCGACGCCCGGTGGTCACCGAAAAGTCGTATGATGCCGCTGACTTTGACAACAGCTATACATTTGAGGTCGATATGCGGGCCAATAAGCACGAGATTGGCGACGCGGTAGAGACTGCTTTCAAAGTGCGGGTGGAGACTGTGCGTGTGATGGTGATGCCGGCCAAAACCGGGCGGCGCGGTCGGCGTGTGGTCGTGCGCAAGCCAAAGTGGAAGAAGGCCATTGTCACTCTGGTGGCTGGTGATAGCATCCAGTTGTTTGAAGGTGTCTAAACCGGCCAGAGGACCGTTGCCCAAGGAGAACCAAACCAATGCCTATTAAGATTTACCGCCCGACTTCGCCGGGACGCCGAGGAATGAGCGTCTCGACCTTTGAAGAGATTACCAGCAGCAAGCCGGAGCGCTCGCTGACTGTTTCCCTGAGCAAACGCAGTGGCCGCAACCACCAGGGGCGCATTACCGTGCGTCACCGGGGCGGTGGTCACAAGCGCCGCTATCGTCTGATCGACTTCAAGCGGGACAAATGGGGTGTGCCTGCCCGGGTGACGACGATTGAATATGACCCGAACCGGACAGCGCGCATTGCCTTGCTGACCTATGACGACGGCGAGAAGCGCTACATTATTGCCCCTTTGGGTATTCAGGTGGGCGATGCGTTGATGGCCGGCCCCGATGCCGAGATTCGTGCAGGCAATTCCCTGCCGATTCGCAATATCCCGCTGGGTACGCAGGTTCACAATATCGAACTTTATCCTGGCAAGGGTGCGCAGATCGCGCGCAGCGCGGGCGTATCGGCCCAGTTGGTGGCGAAGGAAGGCCCCCAGGCCCAGCTTCGCCTGCCCAGCGGCGAAGTTCGCTATATTCAGATGGATTGTATGGCGACAATTGGACAGGTTTCCAATGCAGAACACGCCAATATGACCCTGGGCAAGGCTGGACGCCGACGCTGGTTGGGCATTCGCCCCAGCGTGCGCGGTCTGGCGATGGACCCCTCGTCCCATCCTCACGGCGGTGGTGAAGGCCGCTCGCCGATCGGTATGGCCGGGCCAAAGACCCCCTGGGGCAAGCCTGCATTGGGCAAGCGTACACGACGCAATAAGCGAACCGACAAGCACATTGTACGGCGCAGCAGCAGCCGGAAACGGAGATAAGAGATGGGGCGTTCACTGAAAAAGGGTCCTTACGTAAACCCGAAACTTCTCAAGAAGGTTGAGGCAATGAATCGGTCTGGAGATCGCAAGGTTGTCAAAACGTGGGCCAGAGCCTCGACAATCTTCCCGCAATTTGTCGGCCACACCCTGGCCGTACACGACGGTCGGCGACATGTGCCGATCTACGTGACGGAAAATATGGTGGGCCACAAACTTGGCGAGTTCGCACCGACCCGTTTCTTTCGTGGTCATGTTCGTTCTGAAAAGGGTACCCGGGCGCGTCGGTAGCACTGACACCGGACAGTGAGAGTGAGGAAAGACGATGGAAGTGCGAGCAGTCAACAAATTTACCGGCATTAGCGCTCAAAAAACTCGCCTTGTGCTCAACGAGATGCGGGGCAAGGGGGCGGAAGAAGCTGTGGCGATTTTGCAATTTATGCCTCAGCAGGCTGCCAAAGAAGTGGCAAAGACCATCAAGAGCGCCATTGCCAATGCAGTAGAGAACTTTGGCCTGGATGCCGAAGACCTGTACGTTAGCAAGATTGTGGCGGACGAAGCTCCGACCCGCAAGTGGCGACGTTTTGGTGCCCGAGGCCGTTTCAAGCCCTGGTTGCGCCGTTCGTCCCATATCACCGTCGTACTTGACGAACGCGAGATCGAATAAGGAGGCTATGTGGGACGCAAAGTACATCCAAACGGATTCAGATTGGGGATTGTCCGGGAGCACCGCAGCCGCTGGTTTGCGGCTGGCCCTGCTTATATGGAGCATCTGAACGAAGATCGTGTAATTCGTTCTCTGGTCCACAACGATCTGCCCAAGGCCGGTATCAGTATGGTGGAGATCGAACGCCAACCGAATCAGGTCCATGTGATTATCAACACGGCTAAACCCGGCATCATCATCGGACGCAAGGGCGCGAATGTTAACGCCCTGCGGGTGAAGTTGCAGGATATGACCCAGAAAAAGGTCAAGATCGACGTCAATGAGATTGCCAAGCCGGAGATCGAAGCGACGCTGGTGGCGGAGAGCGTGGCCGAGCAGATGGAACGGCGGATTAGCTGGAAACGGGCTATGAAGCAGGCCGCGGGCCGGGCGATTCGCTCGGGTGCCCAGGGAATTATGATTACTGTTGCCGGGCGGCTGGGCGGCAGCGAAATGGGCCGGGTGGACAGCATCCGCGAAGGGCAGGTGCCTCGGCACACCCTGCGGGCCAACATTGAGTATGGCACCGCCGAAGCCCTGACCACGTATGGAATTATCGGTGTCAAAGTGTGGGTCTATCACGGCGAAGTGCTGCCTGGGCAAGAGTACCACAGCAAATTCGCTGATATGGCCAACGAGTAGAGCGGCAACGGAGAACGAAATTATGTTAATGCCGAAACGAGTAAAATTCCGCAAGATGCATCGCGGACGTATGCGTGGCAAAGCGATCCGGGGCAGCAATATCGATTTTGGCACCTATGGGTTGCAGGCCACAGAGCCCCACTGGGTGACCAGCCGTCAGATCGAAGCGGCTCGGCGGGCGGTTGTGCGCTATGTGCGCCGCGGCGGCAAGCTGTGGATTCGCATCTTCCCCGATAAACCCGTTACCATGCGCGCTGCCGAGACCCGCATGGGTTCTGGTAAGGGTGCTGTGGACCACTGGGTAGCGGTGATTAAACCAGGCCGTGTGCTCTTCGAGATCGCTGGTATCACCGAGGACCAGGCCCGGGAAGCATTTCGCCTGGCGGCCCACAAGTTGCCTATGGCCACCCAGTTTGTCTCGCGCGAAGACGCATAGGCAGGAGGATAGCAACAATGAAGGCACACGAATTACGGGTCTTGGGTCTGGGTGAATTGGCGGCCAAGTTGGATGATGGCTACCAGGAGCTCTTTAACCTGCGCTTTCAGCGGGCGAGCGGTCGACTGACCAACAGCGCACGCCCTGGCCAGGTGCGCCGTGAGATTGCCCGTATCAAAACAATTCTGCGGGAGCGCGAGCTGGCCGCTGAGCAGGAATAGGAGCGAACCGCAATGCGAGAACAGCGACGAGCACTGGTTGGCACAGTGGTTAGCGATAAGATGGAAAAGACAATCGTCGTCCAGGTGGAGCGAGTTGCGCGCCATCCCCTGTACGGCAAAGTAATCAAAAGCCATAAGAAGTACAAAGCCCACGACGAGACCAACGACGCAAAGATGGGCGATGTGGTGCAGATTCGGGAATGTCGGCCCATCAGCAAAGACAAGACATTCTACGTGGAAACAATTCTGGAACGGGCCGTCGTCATTTAGCCTGGCTCTGGTAGTATTCCGGGCCAACCAAATGAGACATTTAAGAAGGCAAGGGTAGAGAGATGATCCAGCAAGAGAGTCGGTTACGCGTAGCCGATAATACGGGAGCCAAAGAGCTTCTGACCATCCGTGTCAAAGGTGGTAGCACACGCCGCTATGGCTCCGTCGGTGATGTGATTGTGGCTACAGTCAAGTCGGCCAGCCCCACCGGTTCGGTGAAGAAGGGCGATGTGGTACGGGCCGTGATTGTGCGCACACGCCGCTCGTTGCGGCGCAAGGACGGCAGCTATATTCGTTTCGACGAGAATGCGGCCGTGATCATTGATGACAACCAGAACCCCCGGGGCACACGTATCTTTGGGCCGGTGGCCCGGGAACTGCGCGACGGTGGCTATATGAAAATTGTCTCCCTTGCCCCCGAAGTTCTCTAAAACTTCGTCAGTGCAAGATCGTGGCCGGAGCGGTGGCCGAGGCCGGAGCAGAGGAACAGGCAAATGAAAGTAAAAATTTCCCGCGGTGACGAAGTTGAAGTGATCACCGGCAATGATAAGGGACGGCGCGGCACTGTCCAGTCGGTGCTCCGCAAGAAGAACAAAGATGGCAGCTACGACCCCAATCGGGTTTATGTCGTCGTGTCCGGAGCCAATATGACCATCAAACACCAGAAGGCCACTGGACGGGTGCGGACGCAGACCGGGCGCATCGAGATGGAGGCCCCCATCCATATCAGCAATGTGGCGCTGGTGGGTACTGGTGGTACAGCCACCCGCGGCGGCTACCGGATTGAGGGTGATGACCGGGTGCGGTTTGACCGCAAGAGCGGCGATCCTCTGCCCAAGCCGGACAATAGTTGATAATATCGGTTGAGCTGGCTACCCAGCCTTAGTATGCCTGACCTGGTATCGGACACGTCGATATTTGCGGGCAAGGAGAGAAGCAGTGAGCGAGAATGGCGCAAGTGGGCTTCAGCCCCGTTTGAAAATTCGTTATAATCAAGAGATCCGGCCCGCTCTGATGAAGGAATTTAGCTATCAGAATGTGATGCAGGCTCCTCGGGTAGAGAAGATTAGTGTGAATATCGGCATGGGCGAGGCATTGCAGAACAGCAAGGCCATCGAGAATGCTGTCCACGATCTGACGATTATTACAGGCCAAAAGCCGGTGATCACAAAGGCGCGTCACTCCATCGCCACCTACAAGCTGCGCGAAGGAATGCCCATTGGCGTCAAAGTGACCCTGCGCGGACGGCGCATGTGGAATTTCCTGGACCGGGTGATCAGTATTGCTCTGCCGGGTCAACGGGATTTCCGCGGGATTTCGCCGGATGCTTTTGATGGCCGGGGTAATTATAGCCTGGGTCTGCGCGAGCAGTTGATCTTCCCCGAAATTGAATATGACAAGATTGATAAAGTGCGGGGAATGGAGATTACGATTGTAACGTCGGCGCGGACCGACGAAGAAGGCCGCCGTCTGTTGGCCCTGATGGATATGCCCTTCCAGCGGCGATAGATCGGGCGAAGGGTGTCCGAAGGCGCGATTTCTACACAGGCCGAGATAGGAAAAGAGGAAATCTGTGGCAAAGAAAAGTATCATTGCACGAGAGAAGAACCGGAAGTATGAAGTCCGCGTGCGCAACCGCTGCGAAAAATGCGGTCGCCCCCGGGGTTATATGCGCCGCTTTGGTCTCTGCCGCATCTGTTTCCGTCGGGAAGCCCTGCAAGGCAACCTGCCGGGCGTCGTCAAGTCAAGCTGGTAATCATTGCAGTTGATTACTAACTACAGCCATCACTCGTTGGCTGCAAGAGTAAGGAGCATTCTATATGTTAACTGATCCCGTTGCGGACCTGTTGACGCGCATTCGCAATGCGTCGGCATCCCAACACCGCCGTGTGGTAGTGCCCAGCTCAAAAGTCAAGATTGCGATAGCCAAAATCTTGACCGAAGAGGGTTTTATCGCCGGTTACAGCGTGACCGATGACAAGCCTCAGGCCAACCTGATTATGGGCCTGAAGTATACGGGTAAAGCCAAACCCGTGATTACAAATCTGGAGCGTGTCAGCAAGCCCGGTCGTCGCGTTTACGTAGGGTATCGGGATATCCCATGGGTGCGCAGTGGTCTGGGGATTAACATTGTTTCGACGCCCAAAGGCGTTATGACCGGTCGCCAGGCTCGTAAAGAGCAGGCGGGCGGTGAGCTTTTGTGCAACGTTTGGTAGCCCGGGGAGGATACGAATGTCACGGATCGGACGTATGCCCATTGCTGTACCGAAGAACGTTACGGTAGAGATTGGGAAAGAAAACTTTATCCGGGTTAAAGGGCCAAAGGGTGAATTGAGTCAGCGATTCAACCGGGATATGTCCATTGCCCAGGAGGATGGCGAGATTCACGTTACCCGTCCCACCGATATGCGCCACCACAAGGCGTTGCACGGTTTGACCCGTTCCCTTCTGAACAATATGGTGACAGGCGTCACCACCGGATTCAGTCGGGTATTGGAGATTCAGGGCGTTGGGTATCGCGCCCAGTTGCAAGGCAGCAATCTGCAACTTCAGGTGGGCAAGAGCCACGATGTGATCTATAGCCCGCCCAATAAAGATATCTCTTTTGATGTTTCCCGAGATGGTCGTTTTGTCACCATCAACGGTATTGATAAAGAGGCTGTTGGTCAATTGGCCGCGGTTATCCGCATGGAGCGCCCGCCAGAGCCGTACAAGGGCAAAGGCATCCGCTTTCAGGGTGAATATGTGCGGGCCAAAGCTGGCAAGACCGGCAAGGGCGGCAAGAAGTAGTCGGATTGGTATTGAATGGAGGCGACCAAAGGGCAACTGCCCGGTGGTTGTTTTCGCTACAGATAGTATTTGGATAGGAGAGACAGAATTATGGCGAAAGAGACTCGTGCGCAGGGGCGCATCCGTCGCCATCAGCGGGTCCGCCGCAAAGTCCACGGCACTGCTGACCGCCCGCGTTTGAACGTCTTCCGCAGCCTGCAGCATATCTATGCCCAGGTGATCAACGATGACGATGGCAATACCATCGCTGCCGCCTCTACTCTGGACCCGGCTCTGCGCGCAAGCCTGAGCAGTATGTCCAAAGTGGACGAAGCCAAAGCGGTTGGCAAGCTGGTGGCCGAGCGGGCCAAGGAAAAGGGCGTCGAGAGCGTTGTATTTGATCGGGGTGGCTACCAGTATCACGGGCGTGTCAAGGCTTTGGCCGATGCGAGCCGCGAGAGCGGTCTTAACTTCTAGGACGAGGCGAGGAGAGAACTATGGCACGTCGAGAACGACGACGAGAACGAGAAGAAAAAGAAGAACCCAAGGAAGAGATGGACGAGCGGGTTGTCCATATTGCGCGCACAGCCAAAGTTGTCAAGGGCGGTCGTCGCTTCGCCTTCCGTGCGGTGGTGGTAACCGGTGACAACAAAGGCAAAGTCGGTGTTGGCGTTGGCAAGGCCCGGGAAGTTCCCGATGCCATTCGCAAAGCCAGCGACCGGGCGCGCAAAGCAATGATCGATGTCAACCTCTTGGGGACAACCATCCCCCATCCCATTCAGGCCCAGTTTGGCGCAGGCGAGGTTCTGCTGAAACCGGCCAGCCCCGGCACCGGTGTTATCGCCGGCGGTGGTGTGCGCGCCGTTGTCGAAGCGGCCGGTGTCAAGGACATTCTGTCCAAGTCTCTGGGCAGTGACAATATTCTGAATGTGGTGCAGGCAACCTTTGCCGCAATGAAGCAACTCCAGAACTACGAAGTGGAAGCCCAGCGTCGGGGTGTCCCCGCCGAGCATCTGGCGCCCTTCTGGCATCGAGGAGAGCAAGCAAATGGCTAAGAAGATTCGAGTGACACTGGTCAAAAGCCCTATCGGCTATGAAAAGAGCCAGAAGGCGACTGTGCGTGCCCTGGGCTTGACCAAAATGTCCCAGTCGATTGAGAAAGAAGACTCCCCATCCGTGCGCGGTATGATTGCCAAAGTGGCGCACCTGTTGGAAGTCAGCGAAGAATAGCAAAATAGACCGGGTGTTCTGTGTGGCCCACGGTCGGGTTTCCCGGTGGTTTGGGCCCACACCCGGTTTTTTCGTAGAATCAGGAGTAATTCCCATGAAATTGCACGATCTGCGCCCCAATCAGGGTGCAACCCACAAGCGCAAGCGAGTAGGTCGTGGCACCGGCTCCGGTGTAGGCAAGACCTCTGGCCGTGGTACAAAGGGTCAGAATTCCCGCAGCGGTGGCGGTGTGGCAGCTACTTTTGAAGGCGGCCAGTTGCAGCTTGTCAAGCGGCTGCCCAAACTGCGCGGTTTTAACAACCGCTTCAAAGTCGAGTATGTTCCTGTCAATCTGGACGCTGTGAACGAAGGCTTTGAGGGCGGCGCGGAAGTTTCGCCAGCTACGCTTTATGCCACAGGGCTGCTGGGTAAACTGGCTGCCCCGGTGGTTCTGCTAGGCCGGGGTGATGTTGACAAAGCCCTGCACGTAAAGGTGCATCGTGTCAGTAAGAGCGCAGTGGCAAAGGTGGAAGCGGCTGGCGGTTCGGTCGAGATTCTCCCCTATGCAATCAACAAGAATCTGCCGCGATCCTAATTTTCCGTCGTTGGCGGTCATTGCCAGGGTCTGTGTTGTTGCGGGCCCGTCAAGGCAAATTCCGGGAGTAGTCCCTACAACGGAGGAATTCAATGCTTGACGCAGTGCGTAATGCGTTTCGTCTGCCCGATTTGCGGCGGAAATTACTGACAACTTTGGGGATTTTGATTGCCTATCGACTGGCAGCCCATATCCCCTTGCCCGGTGTCAACCGGGATGTGTTGGATCAGATTTTCCGTTCGACTGATCAGAATATTCTGCTCAGCCTTTTGAACTTCTTCAGCGGTGGCGCGCTCTCCCAGTTCAGCGTAATGGCCATGGGCGTCTACCCTTATATCACTGCATCCATTATTATGCAGTTGCTCCAGCCCATCGTGCCCCAACTGGAAGCGCTGACCAAAGAGGGTGACCAGGGCCGGCAGATTCTCAATCGGTATACCCACTACCTGACTATCCCGCTGGCGATTTTGCAGGCTATCGGCCAGTCCACTCTGCTCAGCCGCCCATTGGGTACGGGCACAGGGGCTGTGCTGACCAACTGGGGTTTCAGCGGTGAGGCCCTACTGCCCACGCTGACGATTATTATCAGCATGACCGCTGGTACAATGTTGGCTATGTGGATGGGCGAGATGTTGACGGAGCAGGGCATCGGCAACGGTGTCTCGCTGATCATCTTTGCCGGTATCGTAGCCTCGGTTCCCAACCAGATTCGTCTGCTCTACCAGCAGGGAATCACTCAATTGCTCATCTTTTCAATTATCACTGTTCTGACGGTGGCGTTGATTGTCTGGGTGCAGGAAGGTCAAAGGCGGATTCCTGTTCAGTATGGCAAACGGGTGCGCACAATGCGGGGCAATCGTCTGGTGATGATGGGCGGTCAGAGCACCTACGTGCCTATGCGTGTCAACACGGCCGGTATGATTCCGCTGATCTTCGCGCAGAGCTTGCTGATTCTGCCCAACACCCTGGCCTCCTACTTTATTCTGCGGGAGGATTGGCTTGGTCGGGTCGCCAACTTTTTCTATACCACCTTCAGCCCTCAGGCCTTTCTCTACTGGCTGGCGTACTTCCTGTTGACGGTGGCGTTCACCTACTTCTATACAGACGTAATGTTCCGCCAGCAGAATCTGCCCGACACATTGCAGAAACAGGGCGGTTTTATCCCTGGCATTCGGCCAGGACCCCGCACCGAAGCCTTTTTGAACAATATCCTCTCCAAGATTACACTGGTGGGTGCGCTCTTCTTGGGGTTGGTCGCGGTTCTGCCCTATCTGGCCGGTCTGATCTTCGGCGGCGGCGTGGGCAGCTTCAATACGCTGATCATCAGCAGCACGGGTCTGTTGATTGTGGTGGGTGTTGTGCTGGATACGATGAAGCAGATCGAGGCGCAGCTAATGATGCGCAATTACGAAGGCTTTATCCGCTAGGGCCGACTATTCTGGTTCGTTATTGTTGTGCGACGCGTGAAACGGGGAGAGCAGGACCATTCCCACACGTTTCACGCGTTACCTTTCCCCTCTATCGTCTTACTGGATTGGATGGGAATAGGCTGTATACTTATCGGAACTGCTCAGGGCATAAGATGACTTCGGCCACAAAGTATACAGATCGCAGCCTGTGGCTTTAGGTTCATTCGTCTATTTGGCGCAATTTGTGGCTAAAGCGCGAGCAGTACCCACAAATCGAGAAAGCAGAGATGGACAGACGCACATTTTTCGTCTTGTTGGGTGTTCCCGGTGCAGGCAAGGGGACCCAGGCCAAAATGCTCGAAGAACACTTGGGGTTACCCCAGGTATCGACCGGTGATCTGTTTCGCTACAATCTGAAGAATAGTACCTCTTTGGGACAATTGGCCAAAAGTTATATGGACAAAGGCGAATTGGTTCCTGACGAGGTGACGATTCAAATGGTGGAAGATCGTCTGGGTATGGACGATGCGGCCCGGGGTGCGATTCTGGATGGCTTCCCCCGCAATCTGATGCAGGCGGAAGCCTTTGACGAGATGACAGCTCCCTTCGGAGGTGTCTCCCTTGTCCCGTTGATCACCCTCAGCGATGAAGAGGCAATGCGGCGTATTACAGGCCGCCGGGTTTGTCGCTCCTGTGGTGCAGTCTATCATATCGAGTTTAACCCACCCAGCCGGGAGGGTATCTGTGATCGGGACGCGGGGGAGTTATACCAGCGTGACGACGATTCTGAGGAGACTGTGCGGAATAGACTCTATGTCTACTACAAACAGACATCCCCTCTGATCGGCTATTACTATGCCAAGAAGTTGTTGGCCGAACTGGATGGTGGCCTGAGCATCGAGCAAGTGCAGGGCCGTCTGATGGAATTGCTTGCGGAGAAGGAAATCGCATAAGCGGAAGGGCACCGCCTTTTCATGCATAGTGGAATCATGACCAGACTACGCAGACAATTGTTGCGACGGAATACCCGTCACCAGACAAACGGAACCCAGAAACGCACGGAACCCGTCTACAAAGACCCGCGTGAAATTCAGCTTATGCGGGAAGCCGGGCGTATTGTGGCCCGAGTACATATGGCAATGAAGGAATCGGTCCGTCCTGGTATAAGTACACTGGAACTGGATGCGATAGCCCTGGACATTCTGCGCAGACACAATGCCAACTCGAGCTTTTATGGGTATAACGGATTTCCTGCCAACATTTGTGCCAGTATCAATGACGAACTTGTCCACGGAATTCCCAATGCCAAGCGGATTTTGAAGGAAGGGGACATCATCAGCATCGACATCGGCTCCTACTATCGGGGGTTTGTGGGCGACAGCGGATGGACCTATGCAGTAGGCGGTATAAGTGCGGATGCTCAGCGCGTAATGGACGTGACAGAAGCCAGCCTCTGGGCTGGGATTGCCCAGGCCGTGCCGGGGAATCAGGTGCGGGATATCAGCCGGGCTATCCAACAGCACGTTGAGTCCCATCATATGTACATTGTGAAGGAGTATACAGGCCACGGAGTAGGCCGGGACATGCACGAGGCACCTCAAGTGCTGAATTATGTCTCTGGGGATGCCGATTCCAGCCTGGTGTTACGGCCTGGTCTTGTGCTGGCCGTCGAGCCAATGGTTCAGCTGGGCACGGACAAGACCCGTACCCTGAAGGACAACTGGACGGTCATCAGCAAAGATCATAGCCTGAGCGCTCATTTTGAGCACACAATAGCTATTACCAATCAAGGCCCGGAAATCTTGACGCTACTGTAACTATGTGATAGAATAGTAGAGTTGCGCAGAGATTTGTTTCTAAGGAGAATTCGTGTGAAAGTCCGACCGTCTGTCAAAAAAATGTGCGAAAAGTGCAAAATTGTGCGACGGCGTGGCATTGTCTACGTGATCTGCCAGAATCCAAAGCACAAGCAACGGCAAGGATAGTCCAGCAACAGGACGGAAGGAGAAGTCGTTATGGCGCGTATCGCCGGTGTAGATATTCCCCGCGACAAGCGGGTTGTTATTTCGCTCACGTATATTTATGGGATCGGCAAGACCACGAGCGAGCAGATTCTGGACGCAGTGGGAATCGATCAGAGCAAGCGCGTGCGGGACCTGGACAACAATGAATTGGCTTTGTTGCGCGAATATATCGACAAGAATTTTCGGGTCGAAGGCGATTTGCGCCGCGAAGTGAGTATGAACATCAAGCGGCTGATCGAAATCGGCAGCTATCGGGGTTTGCGCCATCGGCGCAATCTGCCTTCCCGTGGGCAACGCACGCGTACCAATGCCCGCACCCGGCGGGGTATTCGCCGTACGGTGGCTGGCAAGAAGCGCGCCGCACGCAAGTAGTCGAATGGTTATTTCCACACCTGGTGTTCGCTATCAGTCCAGCGTCTGGCAAGAGGAGTAAAGATGGCTCGAGTTCAACAACAGCGCCGACGAACAACACGGCGGGCAGTGCGGCGGGAAAAGAAGAATGTGCCCCACGGCAAAGTCTTTATCCACGCCACCTTCAACAATACAATTGTGAGTATTACCGATCCCCAGGGCAATGTGGTTAGTTGGGGCAGTGGGGGAACGGCTGGATTTAAGGGTAGCCGCAAGAGTACGCCCTTTGCCGCCCAGTTAGCTTCCCAAGCCGCGGCCCGCTCCGCCTCTGGTGATTTTAATATGCGCGAAGTAGACGTTTTTGTGAAAGGCCCTGGCCCTGGCCGTGAGAGTGCTGTTCGCGCGCTGGTGCCTGCCGGGCTGACGGTGACCTCTATCACCGATGTAACCCCAATCCCTCACAACGGGATTCGCCCGCCCAAAAAGCGGCGGGTTTAGTCAGATTGGGGCGCTGCGCGGTTCGGGCGTCCGTTTCTAGTTGCTCAATGCTTTTGTTATGATCGGGTAGACAAAACCCGGTCTTTATCACCGGGCTGGTTTGGTGTCGCTCGCAAGGATGCGACGCCATTTGTTGTCTGTGACCTGGCCTGAATAAGCACGATTGACACAATGAAAACAGCACCGGTTGATGTTGCCGGTTCCGGTATCAAAAGTTGGTTCGGAGGAAAGATGGCTCGATATACAGATGCAGTATGTAAACTTTGCCGCCGGGAAGGGCAGAAACTTTTCCTGAAGGGCGATCGCTGCCTCAGCCCCAAGTGTGCTGTGGACCGCCGCCCTTTTCCCCCTGGGGATCACGGCCGCAAAAATGCCATGCGCCGTAAGGTTTCGGAGTATGGCATACAGTTGCGCGAAAAGCAGAAGGCTCGTCGTATGTATGGCGTGTTGGAACGACAATTCCGCCGCTATTTCGAAGAGGCTTCCCGCCGCAAAGGTTTGACCGGCGCAACGCTGTTGGCGCTGCTGGAAAGCCGCCTGGACAATGTGGTTTATCGTTTGGGGCTGGCCGACAGCCGCTCCCAGGCTCGTCAATTGGTGCGCCACGGCCACTTTGCCGTGAACGGTATAAAGACTGACATTCCGTCTTTTCTGGTTACGCCGGGTGATGTAATCGTCATTCGCGAGCGCAGCCGAGCCACCATCTATTTCAAAGAACGCACCCAATTGCTCTCCTCCGGCAACGTGCCTTCCTGGTTGGCGATGGACGCTGCTGCTATGAGCGGTTCTGTTCTAAACGCACCGACTCGGGAAGAGATTGCTGTTCCGCTGAACGAGCAGTTGATCGTCGAGTACTACAGCCGCTAATCTGTTGCTGTTCGATGAGTCAGTATGTGTTCCACTCGTTGATGAATGCGGCCAGGTGCTGCATCTGATCCAAAGCTGAACAGCGGGAGGGTTGCCGTTGCTTAACAATTTAGTTCTACCAAAGATCGAAGTAGAAGCAGTTTCGCAAAATTATGGACATTTTGTCATCAGTCCATTGGAGAGCGGGTATGGGCTGACACTGGGCAATTCTTTGCGCCGAGTGTTACTCGCCAGCCTGCCTGGTGCCGCGGTTTCGTCGATTCGTATCAGCACCGTCCATCACGAATTTTCGACCATCCCGCATGTGCGGGAGGATGCGACCCGGCTGATTCTGAATGTGAAACAGATCCGGATTCGCAGCACAAGCGAAGACCCGGTACGTATTTATGTCGAGGTCTCCCACGAAGGCCCGGTCACAGCGGGCGATTTGGTCTGTCCGCCAGAGGTAGAGATTATCAATCCTGATCTCTATCTGATGACGGCTGATTCCAACGATGTGGACCTGGACATTGAGATGGTTGTAGAGCGGGGGCGGGGATATAGCCCGGCCGAGGATCGCGTCCGGTTGCCTCTGGGTGAGATTCCGGTTGATGCCATTTTCAGCCCGGTGAAGAAGGCCGCCTACCGGGTGGAACGTACCCGTATTGGTCAGCAGACCGACTACGACAAGCTGCATCTGGAAGTGTGGACCGACGGAACTATCACGCCGCAGGATGCACTGCGCTCGGCAGCGGATATTCTGGTGCAACACCTGACTCTGCTGGCAGGGGCAAAAACTGTTGTTGTGGAGAAGCAGGAAGAGTCTAGCGAAGGAATTCCCACCCGGATTGCTGAGGCGCCGATCGAGGAGCTAGACCTGACCGTCCGTGCCTATAATTGCCTGAAGCGAGCGGGTATCACCAAAATTGGTGAGATCCTCAAGCGTATGGAAAAGGGCGAGGACGAGATGCTTGCCATCCGCAATTTCGGTAAGAAGTCGCTGGACGAGTTGGTGGAGAGGCTGGAAGATAAGGGCTATATGGATGTGCCTGGTATTGACCTGAGCGCATTTCGTAACGGTACTGTCTCATCTGCCCCTGATGAGGAAGACGAGGATGAAGAACTCCTCGTTGAGGAGACCGGCGACTAACCGGATGATCGACAGTTTATGGGTGGGGAAGCCCAGGCTCCCCACTCTCTGCCATAGAGGAGTTTACCGATGCGACATCGTGTAGCTGGCTCGAGGTTGAGCCGCACATCCGATCAGCGTAAAGCCCTGTTTCGGAATCTGATTCGTGAATTGTATATCCACGAACGTATCACTACCACAGAGGCCAAAGCCCGGGCTGTGCGGGCTGATGCCGAGAAGCTCATCACCAAAGCCAAGCAGGGATTGGCCGAGGGCGGCAATCGGGTTCATGCCCAGCGCCAGGTGGTGGCTTATCTGAACGATCAGACTGTGGCCAAGAAGGTCTTTGACGAAATTGCGCCTCGCTATGCCGAGCGACCGGGTGGTTATACCCGTATGCTGAAGATCGGCAAACGATTGGGCGACGCGGCTGATATGGCGATTCTGGAATTGGTAGACGACATGGAGTAGCGCTTGCCATGACGCCTGAACGTTCTGTCTGTGCGCTGGTTGCCTATGATGGCACAGACTTCAGTGGCTTTCAGGTCCAGGCAAACGCCCCGCATACCATCCAGGGGGCGTTGGAAGAAGGGCTGGGAAAGCTCACCGGTCAGGCGAACCGGGTTCACGGCTCTGGGCGTACGGATGCTGGTGTACACGCCCACGGCCAGGTAATCGCTGTTACCGTCGAATGGAAACATTCGCTCTTTGCACTCTGTCAGGCATGGAATCGGTTTCTGCCCGAAGCGATTGTCATTCGCAAGATTGTGGAAGCGCCGTCTGGCTTTCATCCCAGATTCAGCGCTACCCTGCGTACGTACCGGTATACGGTCTATCACCCAGCCGGTGATGCCCTGGAAAATGTACAGCGCTTTCCCTTATTGGCACGTTTTGCCTGGGTGGAAAAGCAGCGGCTGGATGTGGAAGAAATGAATCGGGCAGCCCGTTTGCTGATTGGCGAGCACGATTTTGCCACCTTCGGTCTGCCAACCCAGGGCGATAGTACGGTTCGCCGGATTGAGGAACTGAAGTGGACGGCTGAGGATGGCGTTGTCCGACTGGACATGCCCCATTTGCAGCGGTTGATTCTGACCGTCACTGCCAACGGTTTCTTACGACGGATGGCCCGCAATCTCACCGGCACGCTGTTGGCGGTGGGGCGGGGGCAGTGGCAAATGGAGGATGTGGCCTCCGCGTTGGCCGCCCAGGATCGCAGCCGTTCAGCGCCGCCTGTTGTGCCCAATGGCCTTGTACTGGAGCGGGTAACCTATTCTGACTACCCGCATCTGTTTTTGGAAGAGTAATCAGGAGTCGTAATTGTGAAGACATTAAGTCTGAGCGCAGAACAGGCCAAGGCCGAGCGCGAATGGTGGGTTGTGGACGCCGAGGGCAAAACCCTGGGCCGTCTCGCTTCGGAGATTGCCGAAGTCTTGCGAGGCAAGAATAAGCCGACTTTTACACCCAATGTGGATTGTGGTGATTTTGTGGTGATTGTGAACTGCGAGAAATTCGTGGTTACTGGCAATCGGATGGATGATAAAATCTACTATCGCCATTCCCGCCATCCGGGTGGTTTGAAGAGCCGCACAATGCGGGAGCAACTGCACCGTTTCCCGGACCGCATCATAACCGAGGCTGTCAAGGGAATGATGCCCAAGACCAAATTGGGCCGGGCGCAGATGAAAAAGCTGAAGGTCTATGCGGGTAGCGAACATCCCCATGCCGCACAGCAGCCGAAACCGCTGGAGCTTTAGGAGAATAGACAATGAGTGAATATGTCGAAGCAGTTGGTCGCCGCAAAACCGCATCCGCCCGTGTCCGCCTCTATCCTGGCTCTGGCGAAATAATTGTAAATGATCTGCCGGCCGATGAGTATTTCGGTCGGGCCCTGGACCAGATGGCCCTGCGTGCCCCGCTGGTGTTGACCGGGACCGAGACCACCTATAATATCAGCGTGCACGTGTCTGGTGGTGGTGATAGCGGTCAGGCAATGGCTGTCCGTCATGGGTTGACCCGTGCGCTGATTGCCAGCGATGGAAATCTGCGCCGTCCCCTGAAGGCTGCGGGTTTTGTTACCCGTGACCCACGGGCCAAAGAGCGCAAGAAACCTGGTCTCAAGCGCGCCCGCAAGGCACCCCAGTACACCAAGCGCTAGATTCTGCTGGTTTTCCGGCAGCCCTCTGCTACTGGTTATGGAATTCAAATTATACAAAAGCGGTGGAATTTCTCCACCGCTTTTGTTATTTCCTGTGGGGGATACCCGGTGATGATCCGCTGTGGACTTCTGCTTGTCACGACAGAGGATGGGGCAGTTTCGGACGAATTGTCCGGGGAGATACGGCTTCTTCTGCGTCGGGCGTTGCCCTCTCTGGTTTTCGTAAGAGAGCAGAGTGTAGGCAGCGACCGCCATTTGATTAGCGAACTTCTGCGCCGTTGGTGCGACGAAGATGAGATGGAACTGGTGTTAACGATTGGCGGCACCTTTCCGGCGTCGGGACATAGCAACGAGCAGATTACCCCGGAAGCAACAGCCGACGTAATCGAACGGGCTATGCCTTCCCTCCCCGAAGCCATGCGTATCTATGCGGTCGAAGAGAATCCATCTGCACTGTTGGATCGGGGGGTGGCTGGGATTCGGGCGCGCACACTTTTGCTCAACCTGCCGGGTGAGGAAGGGCTGGCCGTTCTCTTTCTTGGGTCGGTTGTGGACCTGCTCAGCCCAATTCTGGATCGTCTGCGCCCGGTGTCAGAGGAGGCGACTGCTCCGGCTGATCAGGACAAATCACTATCACCCAAGCGCATTGGCCTGAATGCGCAGGAGTTTACCGACTTTTTGGCCTCCCGACAAGGAAAATAGCGCTATTTGGCTCTTTGGCGAAAACTGGACTGCCGATTTTGACAGGTTGGACAGGATAGGGTACTATACTTTTTGTAGTGGAAATCACAGCCACTCAATGATTTTTGTGCTTGAATCGTAAGCGTGTATGGCTGATCGATTGATTTTTCAAAACTTGCAGGAGGAATTTCTATGGGTACGAATACAGTTGTTGTAACAGACGCCAATTTTGAGGATGTGGTTGTCAATTCCGAAACCCCGATTCTGGTCGACTTTTGGGCTGAGTGGTGTGGGCCTTGTAAGATGATTGCGCCAGTATTGGAGGAGATTGCCGTCGATCTGAAGGGCAAGTTGACCATCGGCAAATTGGATGTGGATCATAATCAGAGCACAGCCATGGCCTTTGGTGTGATGAGCATCCCTACAATGATGCTTTTCAAGGGTGGTCAGCCGGTTGCTACGATTGTGGGCTTTCAGCCCAAGGCTCAATTGGTGGGCAAACTGATGCCCCACCTGTCACCGGTGAAGGTAGCCGCGTAGGTAGTGGGCAACTGTAACTACTCGTAGCTGTTGAGCCACCCGCCCCACCCCTCCCCATTCCAGGGAGGCAACTGGATCGACTCCTCCCCCAAAGTGAGGGAGGTTGGGTGGGGGTGAGCAGTTGCAACTACCCAGGCTTTGGGTGCGTCGCACCTGAGTGTAACGAGCAACTGAAGACCCGCCAGGTTTTGACAACCTGACGGGTCTTTTTGTTTGTCCTCTCTTTGGGTGGGTGCTACAATTGAGTCAGAAGTTCCTCAATTTCTTGTAGACTGAACACCTCACACCATTCAGGAGAATTCTCATGGGTAAGCACAAGAAGATTCTGCTCTCCGAGTCGGATATGCCGACGCATTGGTACAATATCAACGCAGACCTGCCGGCGGCGGGAATTCAGTTACCGCCGCCGCTGCATCCGGGCACAGGCCAGCCTATCGGCCCGGCTGATCTGATGCCGCTTTTCCCGATGGCGCTGATTTTGCAGGAGGTGAGCCAGGAACGCTACATCGAAATTCCCGACGAAGTGCAGGATGTCTACCGCATCTGGCGGCCCACACCGCTGATTCGGGCCTATGAATGGGAGAAGGCTCTGGGCACACCGGCCAAACTCTATTATAAATACGAGGGCGGCTCGCCTTCGGGCAGCCACAAGCCCAATACAGCCGTGCCCCAGGCCTATTACAATATGAAAGAGGGTGTCAAACGTCTTGCCACCGAGACCGGTGCGGGGCAGTGGGGCAGCGCACTCAGCTTTGCCTGCCAGATGTTTGGGCTGGAGTGCAAAGTTTATATGGTGAAGGTGAGCTACGAGCAGAAGCCTTACCGCAAAGTGATGATGCAGACTTGGGGCGCGTCGGTCGTGCCCAGCCCCAGCCCGGACACCAACGCCGGGCGGATGATTCTGGCCCAGAATCCCGACAGCACAGGCAGCCTGGGCATTGCTATTTCGGAGGCAGTGGAGGATGCCGCCACCCGGGAGGATACCAGATACGCGCTGGGCAGCGTGTTGAATCACGTACTGCTGCACCAGACGGTGATCGGCCAGGAGGTCATCAAGCAGTTGGAGATCGCCGGTGCGGATTGGCCGGATGTGGTGATCGCCTGCACAGGCGGCGGCAGCAACTTCGGTGGTATCGCCTTCCCCTTTGTGCGGGAGAATATCACCGGCGGCAAACAGACCCGCATTGTGGCGGTGGAACCAGCGGCCGCGCCCAGTTTGACCCGAGGCATTTATGCCTATGACTACGGCGACACGGCCAAGATGGCCCCGATGGTGAAGATGCACACCCTGGGCCACGACTTCGTGCCCGCGCCCATCCACGCCGGTGGTCTGCGTTATCACGGCATGGCCGCCCAGGTGAGTGCGCTGAAAAATGCCGGGCTGATCGAGGCGGTGAATGTGCAGCAGCGGGCCATTTTTGATGCTGCCCTCAGCTTTACAAAGGCCGAGGGGATTCTGCCCGCGCCGGAACCGAGCCACGCCATTTGGGGCGCGATGCAGGAAGCGCTGAAGTGCAAAGAGAGCGGCGAGGCCAAGACAATTGTCTTCCATATGTGCGGCCACGGCCACTTCGATCTGGGGGCCTATGAGGCTTATATGAGCAATGCGTTGCCCGACTTCGATTACCCCGAAGATGCGATCCAGCGCAGTTTGCAGGCCCTGCCGGTGGTGGGATGAGGGGATGACAGGGTGACAAGGTGACAAGGTGAGGGGGTGACAACGTATCGCCGTGTCACCTTGTCACCTTGTCACCTTGTCACCCTGTCACCC